>Ga0247805_1000429_pt1 | contig 22003 bp, 17 predicted proteins | sample UWRJL044104R1_FD_180930 | JGI IMG/M metagenome (GOLD analysis project Ga0247805, IMG submission 180930) | Plant litter microbial communities from Arlington Agricultural Research Station in Wisconsin, United States - UWRJ-L044-104R-1 | ecosystem: Environmental > Terrestrial > Plant litter >... | reverse complement strand
AAATACAATCACAGCCGCTTCTGTTTTAGCAGCTTCCTGTGATAAACCCAAACTATCTCCAATGTAATCTGCAATATCTTGAATATCAGGTTCCTGATAGTAGTGCGCCAATACAATTGCATTCTTTTCTTTTTTTAGCTTTTCAATTTCTTCAAAAAGATCAAGACTTGGATCAATACTTTCTTCTATAAATCCTTTTCTGCTTAATTCCTCTTCTAAGGTATCCATCTTCATGAGTATTTATTTTTTCTATCGTTTTGTGAAAAATCTGACGTTTGATTTTTTCTAACTTTTGTAAAGGTACGTAGTTTCAACAGTTCAATAAATTATAATTAATTTAATATAAATGTATTTCTATTGTTTATTAGTCTGTGGATAACGTTTGTAAATATGTTTTTTTTCTTCGATTATATGAGTTATTAATAATTTACTAACATTTAGATTACATTTTTATTTAAAATATCTACTGATTTACAATGAGATATTTTTTTGGACAAAATTTTATCAATAGAAATATGTTTATTGTTAGTTGATGTGTAAAAAGTGGATAAACTCCTGGAACCTGCTTAAAAATAACTCAAAATATTGTGGCAAATTCCCTTTTTACCTTAGCTTTAAACATTCAACAAAATTTGTTCTATTTATTTAGACATGTAATTAACACTAATTTCAACGTTGTTAACAATTATGTTAATTTGCACTGATTCAGCTAGATCTGAGTGCATTTTTTTGGCGAAAAACTACATGAATGCCTATTAGGCTTCATAACAAATTGAAAAACAATAAAATACTAATGAGGAAAGTAGATTTTTTAGTTATTGGGTCCGGAATTGCCGGTTTAAGCCTGGCTTTGAAAGCCGCCAGACATGGAAAGGTTTTAATTGTCACCAAATCAAACGAGGATGAATCCAATACCAAATATGCACAAGGTGGGGTTGCGGTGGTTATTGATAAAGGAGATTCTTTTGAAAAGCACATTGAGGATACTTTAATTGCTGGTGATGGCTTGTGCGACAAAGAGATAGTCGAAATTGTAGTGAAGGAGGGACCTCAACGGATTCAGGAAATTATCGATTACGGGATTAATTTCGACAAAGACCGTTCGGGAGTTTACGACCTGGCCAAGGAGGGAGGACATTCCGAGCATAGGGTTTTACATTATAAAGATGTCACCGGATATGAAATTGAAAGTGTCTTATTGAAGCAAATTCATCAAAATGAGAACATAGAGATATTAACACATTACTTCTGTTTGGAATTGATTACACAGCACCATTTAGGTATCCATGTGGATAAGAGTTCTGAAGATATCCACTGCTACGGTATATATGCTTTTAACACAGAGCGTAACGATGTGGAAAAGATCTTAGCTAATGTGACTATCCTTGCCTCTGGTGGTGCCGGCCACGTGTATTCGAGCACTACAAATCCTGTGATTGCTACAGGTGACGGTATGGCGATGGTTTACAGGGCAAAAGGAAAAGTTAGAAATATGGAGTTTATCCAGTTCCATCCAACATCGCTATATAACCCTGGAGAGTATCCTGCCTTCCTGATTTCCGAAGCAGTTCGTGGTTTCGGCGGAGTTTTAAGGCGTAAAAATGGTGATGAGTTTATGTACGAATACGATAAAAGAGGGTCTTTAGCACCTCGTGATATCGTGGCCAGAGCAATAGATGCGGAGATGAAAAAGTCTGGTGAAGACTTTGTTTACCTGGATATCAGGAACCGAAAGAAGTCTGATATTCTAAGTCATTTTCCAAATATTTATGCTAAATGTTTGTCTATAGGCATAGATATGACGAAGGACTTGATTCCTGTTACGCCAGCTGCGCACTATATGTGCGGGGGAATTTTAGTAGATGAACATGGCAGATCTTCTATCAAAAATCTTTATGCATGTGGCGAATGTTCTTCTACAGGGCTGCATGGAGCAAATAGATTGGCCTCAAATTCGTTGCTCGAAGCTCCTGTTTTTGCGCACAGAATTTACGACGATGCCATCAAAATATTCAAAAATATTGTTATTCCAGAGCACATTCCCGATTGGAATGCACATGGTGTAACCCAATCAAATGAAGATATTTTAGTGACGCATAACCTTCGCGAAACACAGAAATTAATGAGTGATTATGTTGGAATTGTACGGTCGGATTTTCGTTTAGACCGTGCCATGCGACGCCTGTTTTTGCTACATGAAGAGACAGAAGAATTCTATAAAGCCAATAAAGTTTCAGTAAAACTTTGCGAATTACGCAATGTAATTCAGGTGGCTTTTATCATTATTAAGTCGGCAATGGCCCGCAAAGAAAGTCGCGGTTTGCATTATACAACAGATTATCCGAACCATTCGGGAGTTTTAAAAGATACCATTTACTAGAATTATGCCTGTAATATTACCTGTTTTAGATAAGATGCCCAAGTGGGGCGACGATTGTTTTATTGCACCAAATGCTACCATTGTTGGTGATGTGGTGATGGGAAAAAACTGTTCTGTTTGGTTCAATGCCGTAATCAGGGGGGATGTAAATCAGATTACAATCGGCAATGATACCAATATACAGGATGGTGCGGTTATCCATGCTACTTATATGAAAGCGGCCACAATCATCGGCAGTCGGGTCTCAATCGGGCACAATGCCATCGTTCACGGCTGCATTGTCAAAGATCATAATCTGATCGGAATGGGAGCTATTGTGATGGATCATGCTTTGATTGAGGAGTATTGCATCATTGCTGCCGGTTCAGTGGTATTGGAAAATACCCGCTGCGAGAGTGGATTTTTGTATGCCGGAACTCCTGCTAAAAAAATAAAGCCCATTACTGAAGAGCAAAGGGCTTTATTAAATAGGCTTCCAGATAATTACATCATGTACGCCGATTGGTTTAAATAACTATTCTTTTGGGATGGTTACCGTCTCGTTTCTTTCCCAAAGGGCTCTGATAGAGAGTTCTTTGGGTTCATTCCATATTCTTTCCGGTTGCAGTTTACTACTAACATTCCCACTGTCCCAAACTCCATTTTTATTCGTATCATAAGTAATCCTCAGCCAGTATTTTCCAGCTTTATAATTGGCGAAAGTAACGGTCGTGTCCCGGGTTACCACTAAAGTATTTGCTACGTATTTGTTGGCATCTACCACTTCTAATATGTAACTTTTATTAGGCTCAGGAGTTACAATTTTTACAATTAATGTTCCATAATCGTCCTTGTTAGCCAGATCAAATGTCTTGATAAATTCCTTATTTTTAGTGTTGAATATGCCGGTTACAGCACCTGCTTCAAACTTCAGTTCGTAGTTCTTTTTGGGCTTCCATGGATACTTTACATAATAGGATAGGAGGTCTATGGAATCTTTTGAAATGGTAAATCCACTGCGTTCAACAGAGTCTTCAAGCAGACTGATTTTCTTTAAATTGAGGCTGTCTATCGGGAAATTAAAACTCAATTTAAGGCTCTTATTTGGGTTTAAAAGTTTACCTTCTATGTTGTCTGTTGCGCTAATTACCCTTGTGTAAGTTTCTTTTTTACCCCTGGTGAAGTTGACGGTTTGGAGCAGTTTGCCCTCATTTTTTACAGCTATTTTTGTAGAATCGAAGCTTAAATCTTTCAACCAAACCTTCAATGTATCGTTGGTTTTATTGAATTTGAACAGTTTTGCAGCGTCCAACCCAGGGGGCTCGGTTACCTGAATTTCTGGTTTTTTTAACTTTTGATTGAAAACCATATTAATGCTTCCATCTGTATTTAACTTCTTTTCCAGTATTCTGAAAACTGTAGCATTCTCTTTAAATATCTTCAGATCTATATTTTCTATCGGCTTTTTCAGTACAATGGAATCCTTTAAAAAGCCGATTTCATCACTCGCCTGCTGATAGATTTTATCCCCGTTTTTCTCTTTTAATGCGTAGATTTTATAGGTATCTTCTCTTAAATTATTCAGCGCATAATTGCCACTGCTATCAGTCGTGGTAAATATTGAGGGTTTTTTCTTCCCAAATATGGTATCTCTGTTGAGCGGAAGAACGAAGACCACAGCATCCAATTCAGGTAGACCCGTAATGGAATTGGTAACTTTTCCTTTAATACTCAAAGAGTCCAGGCGCGGACCAGTTGAAAACACATAGGTGAAGTTTTTTAAAACGTTTCCTTCGTTTACGTCTACAATTGCTTTACCAAAATTCAAAGTGTAGGTCGTATTTTTTTCCAGACTGTCTGGAAAGGTAATTTCCAGTTTTTTCCCCTTTGGTTTTAACGTTAGGGGACGCTCTACATCTGGTGATACGGAGAACTCTTTAAATTCATTTTGAATTTTAAAAAACTCATCAAATTCTATGGTTACTTTTTTTGCCGTAAAATTTGTCATTAAATTTTTTGGACTCATCTTCAGAATCTTAGGGGGGTCCGTATCCTTAGGTCCACCTTGAGGTTGTTGTATGCTTGCACAGGCATAAAACAGTACACTGATTGAAAATATTGCCAAAAAGTTTATTAAACTCGCTATGCTTCGATTTTTAGCCATTTATATGCTTTATATTGAATTTGTACGCAGTTTTATATAATATGATTAAAAAAAAATAAAAATGCCTCATATCGCTTTTAATGAGGTCATTTTTTATTTCGTTTATTTTTTATTTAAAACACTGTTTTTCAGCATCTTATACATTATTTACTAATATGCACCATTAAAACAGAGATATCTGACGGTGAAACGCCCGATATTCTGGATGCCTGACCTAAAGTTCTCGGTTTTATCCGTAAAAGTTTTTCTCTTGCTTCTTTTGATAAAGAAACCAATTGGGAATAATCAAAATTTGGATTAATATCTTTGTCTTCCATTTTTTGCATTTTATTTACAATCTCCTGCTCTTTCTCAAAATAGCTTTCGTACTTAATTTTGATTTCTGCTTGTTCTACAGTTTCCTGGTCAAATTGATTTAGATATTCATCAAATACAGGACTTACCTTACGGACATCGTTAATTTCTATTTGAGGTCTACCGAGCAGACTAACAATTTTTACATTTTGGTTCAATGGGCTGGTACCCATTTCTTCAAGCATGGCATTAGCAGCAGACATTTCTATACCTTGTTTTTTAGAAAATGCAACAATAGCATCTGAGTTTGCCACCTTTTGTTTGACGATTTCCAAACGTTCGTCGTTGATCAATCCAAGTTCATGTCCAATAGGAGAGAGGCGAATATCGGCATTATCCTGACGCAACAACAAACGGTGTTCTGCTCTTGATGTAAACATTCTATAAGGTTCTTCTGTACCTTTCGTTACCAGATCGTCTATCAAAACACCGATATAAGATTCGGATCTTTTCATGATCAATTCATGTTTATCAGCTACCTTTTGATTTGCGTTAATTCCAGCTATAAAACCTTGACTAGCAGCCTCTTCGTATCCAGTTGTGCCATTAATTTGACCTGCAAAGAACAAATTGCGAATCAATTTGGTTTCTAATGTTAGTGTGAGCTGGGTAGGTGGAAAATAGTCGTATTCAATAGCATATCCAGGCCTGAACATCTTGGCATTTTCAAATCCTGGAATCTGGGTAAGTGCCCGAAATTGTACATCTTCTGGTAGTGAAGTTGAAAAGCCATTTACGTAAATTTCACAGGTGTTCCAACCTTCTGGTTCTACAAAAATCTGGTGCCTTTCGCGTTCTGCGAAACGATTTATTTTATCTTCAATTGACGGACAGTACCTCGGACCAAGGCCTTTGATTCTTCCTGTAAACATAGGAGATTTTTCAAAACCTTCTTTTAATGTCTCGTGAACATTAGTATTGGTATATGTAATCCAACAACATCTTTGTTCCGTAGGTCTTGCCACATTTGTGAATGAGAAGCGTCCAGGATTTTCATCACCCCATTGTTCTTCCATCAATGAATAGTTCAGGGACCTGCCGTCTACGCGGGGTGGGGTACCTGTCTTCATACGTCCGGCTTCAAAGCCAAGTGTTGTCAACTGTTCGGTTAAGCCTGTTGCTGCTTTTTCTCCGGTTCTACCGCCACCAAATTTTTTCTCCCCAATATGAATTAGACCGTTTAAGAAGGTCCCATTCGTCAATACTACAGACTTCCCTTTGATCTCAACCCCTATAGAAGTTTTGACACCGGTCACAGTGTTATCTTTGATGATTAAGCTGCTCACCATATCTTGCCAGAAGTCTACATTTGGCGTACGTTCCAGAGCCAATCGCCATTCTTCTGCAAAACGTTTTCTATCATTTTGAGCTCTCGGGCTCCACATTGCAGGGCCCTTAGATAGGTTAAGCATTCGGAATTGGAGAGTCGTTTTATCGCTAATGATGCCGGAATAACCACCCATCGCATCAATCTCACGAACAATCTGGCCCTTAGCTACACCGCCCATTGCTGGATTGCAACTCATTTGCGCAATGGTTTCCATGTTCATGGTGATCAGTAGCACCGAGGATCCAAGGTTAGCGGCGGCAGCAGCGGCTTCACATCCTGCGTGACCTGCTCCGACTACAATTACATCATATTCTTTAAACATTTCTCTATATTAAAATCTATGTTTCACGTGAAACGCATTTAGCTTTATTTTAAGACAACCGTTCTGTTTCACGTGGAACGTTGACTCTTTTTTCTTATTGTTGTCTTAAAAGGCTTCCTTTGAAGTCTTATTTTTGGAAGGATATGTTATAATAATTTTAATCTTAAAATGACCATTTCTAACTAGCCTAATCCGCCCGATTTGCATTTATTTTTCAGAAAGTAACAGCCAGCGTTCGGTAATCTCCTCCAATTCGATATTTAACGTTTCAATACTTTTTGTGGTATTTTGAAGCGCCAGATAATCCGAACTGTCAAGTGCCGTCAGTTCATTCGTCAATTTAGCAATTGATGTTTCAACCTCCGATATTCTGGATTCAAGTGTTTCCAGTTCACGCTGTTCTTTATAACTTAATTTTTTAGCAGATACAACCGGAGTAGGGGCGGGCTCGCTAGCTTTAACTTTAGGCTCTGATTTTTCTTTTGGATTTTCCAGACTTAAACGATATTCGGAATAATTTCCATTGTAAATATTAACTTTACCGTTGCCTTCTAAAATGAATAATTGTTCACTCATTTTGTCAAGGAGGTAACGATCGTGGGAAACCAAAATTAAGATACCAGGAAAGTTTTCCAGAAATTCTTCCAACACATTTAGTGTGTCAATATCCAGATCGTTTGTGGGCTCATCCAAAATCAGGAAATTTGGATTTTGCATCAAAACTTTCATCAGGTGCAAACGTTTCTTTTCACCACCGCTTAATTTTTCAACCATGCCATGTTGTTTTTTCGGCGGGAATAAAAATAAGGTCAACAGTTGAGAAGCAGAAATGGTCTGTCCATCTGCCATCTTGATGTACTCCGCATCAGATTTAACAATATCAATTACACGTTCTTTTTCGTTGAAAGCTAAACCACCCTGTTTGTAATATCCATAAACTGTAGTCTCACCCGTACTTACCTTGCCTTTTTCCGGATTTAAATAGCCGGTGATGATATTTAACAAAGTAGATTTTCCAGTTCCGTTTTTTCCGGCGAGGCCTATGCGATCCGCGCGTTTAAAAGTATAACTGAAATCTTCTATAATGTTTTTCCCATCAAAAGATTGTCCAATATTTTCCAGTTCCAAAATCTTGTTACCTTGCCTGGACATTTTTACATTTAACGTAACCTTCTGATTGTCAGATCTTTGTTTTGTTTTAGCGTCTAAATCGTAAAAAGCATCAATTCTAGACTGAGATTTGGTAGTACGAGCTGCTGGCATCCTGCGCATCCATTCCAATTCCTTTTTCAGTAAGTTTTTATTCTTCTGGAAAGTGCTTTCATCAGCAGCTTCCCTTTCGGATTTCTTCTCAAGGAAGTAGGCGTAGTTGCCATTATAATTGTAAATTTTGCCTCGGTCAAGCTCTACGATGTTGTTGCAAACATTATCCAGGAAATACCTGTCGTGTGTAACCAACAATAAAGTTTTATTGCCTGATGTCAGGAGTTTCTCCAACCATTCAATAGTGTCAATATCCAGGTGGTTGGTGGGCTCGTCCAATACATAGATTTCAGGATCCTCTATAAGTAATTTAGCGAGCGCCAGACGCTTTTTCTGTCCTCCGGATAAGGTAGAGATCTGCTGGTTTAAATGGGTGATCCCCATGCGGCTTAAAATCGTTTTTATTTCATGCTCGTATTCCCAGGCATTGTGTTCGCTCAATTCTTCATAAAGTCTGTTCAGTTTCTTCTCATCTGGATTCGGATCTTCAATCAGTTCCTCGTACTCCTTGATGAGCTGTTGCTGTTTATTCTCCAATGAAAAGATAAAATCACTGATGGAATAACCTTCGGTAAAACTAGGTTCTTGATCCAGAAAACCGATTTTAGTCGATTTATTCTTCACAATTTTTCCCTCAAGCGGCGAAAATCTTTCGGCCAGAAGTTTCAATAGGGTACTTTTGCCTGCTCCATTGATCCCAACAAGCGCTACGCGTTGTCCGGTCTGGATGCCCAGGGTTAAATTTTTAAATAGCCATTCGTCGTGGTAAGCATGGCCTAAGTTTTCGGCTGCAATAAGTGTGCTCAAAGTCTGTATTTAACGATATTATGAGATAAGAAATTACCACAAAAGTAAGCAATAATTTCGTTGGTATCGTTTTACGACTCAGGAATTTGACAGTGCATAATCACAAAGCGCCAAAAAGCGCCATCGTTTTGGCACTTTCCAGGTATTGATCTTCTTTACTGGTCATTAAGGTTTTGGCTGCTTTTCCTTTATCAAGATAGCCCAGCAGGTGTAAAGTTCCGTGAATCATTACCCGGCATAGTTCTTCAAAAGGCGGCACCTTTAAAGAGCCTGCATTTTCCTTAATCCGATCCACACTAATAAATATGTCTCCTAAAATCGTTTTAAGCTCCTCTGAGTTATCAAAAGTGATTACGTCGGTATAAGTGTCATGATTCAGGTAATCCTGGTTTATACGCAGTAAATATTCGTCTGAGCAGAGAATAAAGTTTAGCTCCTGCAGCTGGTAGCCCTCAGCTTCAATTACTGATTTGATCCATGTTTTAAGCAAGGTTTTCTTTTTCAGCGAATAACTGATTTCTTCAGTAAAAAAATGAATTGCAGGTTTTGCCATTGGTCTTAAAATTATTGGCCCGAATTTAGCAATTTAAAATATTCTGTAATTTTATTTTTGTAGTAAAGGTTCAGATTCGGTGGTAATTTTTGCAGCCATTCTGTTTCAGCGCGTTCCAAAGCTTTAAATTTTTCCAGCATTTTAGGATAAGAAGGAGGGAGGTCCTTGCCCGCTTTACTTTCCCGTTTGGAATCCTGATCCTGCTGCCGCTGCGCCTTATCCGCATCCAGTAATTTGTTCAGCAGGTCTTTTTGACGTTTCATGCTTTCCTGTTCGATACGTTTGTTCACCAGTTCCGATTCTGTTTTTTTCATATCCTCTACCAGCTGGTTCAGATTGCCAAGTGGTCCTTTTCCGTCTTTATTGTCCTCCCTGTTTATTTTTTGCAGCGCTTCCCGGATCATCTGTTGTTGCTGGGCCATTTTTGCAAACTCTTCAGACATAGCACCTTTCGGTACACTACCCTTATTTCCGCTTTTTTGCATCTCCTGGCGGGCTTTTTCCATCCCATCATTTAACTTTTGCTGCATTTGCTCCAGCTGTTTCATGCTTTGTTTCTGTTTGCCTTTTCCACCGCCTTTACTGTTCTTTTTCATTTGTTGTAACTGATCAAGTGCCTCATTGAGCATTAAAGACAGGTTATTGATCGCCGTCATGGTATATTGTTGGTTACGGTTTGCAGCACCGGTATTCCGTTCTTCCAGGTTTTCTAGACTCTTATCTATATTGAAATTGATGTTTTGCATTTCACTATTGACCGTACTTTCAATCTGCGGAACACGCTTGCTAAGTGCATAGAGGCTGTCTGCTATCGTTTTCATGTTGTCTTTTACCAATCGCTGTTTCTGTACATTGCTGGTATACTGCGGATCTGTACTGCTGATCCGTTTTAGTGCAAGCATCACTTTTTCCTGCTCAAAAGACATTTTCAATAGATTTTCCAGCAATTGGCGCAATTCCTGGGCATTCACCTTATCTTCCGCTTCAGCCGATTCCTGCTGCATTTCGTCCATTTTTTTTGCCAGTTCCTCCATTTTATCGGCGGCTTTCTGTTGTTCTGCTGCTGCCGCTTTCTTGTCGTTTTGGTTCAGCTTGTTTTCACTGTTTTTCTGCTGCTGTTGGATACTCTGACTTTCTTTTTCCGGATTCTGGTAAGGGTTAGGTCGCTCCAGCTGCTGGTTTTTCTCCTCCAGCTTTTGCATTTCTTTTTTAATCTCATCGAAAGACCGGGACAATTCTTCCTGCTTGCTTTTTAAGTCATTTAAAGGCGCCTGGGGCGATGAACTCTTTTTAGCCTGACTTTGCTGTTCCTTTGCCAGTTCTTTGAGTCTGTCGACCGTGTTTTTGAGTCCCTGCTCAAATTCCAGCTGCTTATACAACTCCAGAATCCGGTCCAGCTCGTTTTTTACTGATTTATTATCCATTTGCATTTTAGAAAGCTCCTGTTGGGTCTGGTCCTTATTGTTCTGATCCATCAGTTTTTGCAATTTCTCGAGAAGGGCTTTAGTTTGGTCATTCAAAACATTTTTAAACAAATTGTCTATCTGCTTCTGTTTTTCAGCCATTTCCTGTTTAAGTGTGTTGTTTTCTTCTTTTTGCAATGTGTTTTTCTCATTGAGATTTTTAAGCTCCTGAACGGCATTTTCCAACTGTTTCTGTTTATCCAGTAATTGTGAGATCTGCTTTTTATCGTCGAAAGTAAGCTGTTTCTTATCCAGTAAGGTTTCAGCCAGTTTCTTGCTTTCCTTTTCCACTTGCTCAGCCATTTTTATGGTTTTTTCCATTTGCTGCTTCAGAGCCTGACTGCTTTGATCCAGTTTTTCTGCCACTTGTTGCTGACCTGGAACTTCCAGTAACTGGAGTGTTGATTTTGTCCCTTTAGGCCCATGAAAACCATCATTATCCCATACCTCAAAGTAGTATTCAACCACCTGTCCGGGTTTAATCAGTGCATCTTTAAGGTCCCAGAAAAAGAAGAAAGAGTTTTCCAGCTGATTTTTCTTTACCGGTATGGATTTACTTACCGTGGTAATCAGTTTACCATTTTCTTTCAGGTTGAACCGGAATTTTAGGGCGCTGAATCCATGATCATCGCTGATGTTACCTGAAAAATAGAGCGCTTTGCTGCTCAGCGAATCTGTAGTCATGGTTACATGGATACCAGGGAATTCATCAACAATCACATTAATCTGGTGGCTTAGCACATCTTTGCCACTTACAAAGCTGTTTTGCGGGGTAATGCTATATTTTCCAGACTGGCTAATCACCTGGTTGAAACTAAAGGTATTGTCGGAGGACTTAAGCAAATGGGGGCTTGCATTCAGAATGAAAATCAGGGCGTCGCTATTTTCTGTCTGCATGTTCCAGTTTACCTGCGTTCCTTCGGGAACAAGTAGGTCGCTGCTATTGACGATGACCTCCTTTTTTTTGTTAAGATAAGCTGGATAAGTGAGTGTCGTACTCAGTTTGGCAATCGATGGTCTTGGCTTTACTTCTATCAGAAAGGGGCTTGAGTTGAAACCACCAGCCTGAAAGCTCAGGCGCAGATCCTTTTGTAAATTTTTAAAAGTATAATTGAACCTGAGCTTACTTTCCTGATCCAGTTTATACGTATTCAGTCCGTCAGAAACATATACATCCTGTGGGATTTCGTTGCCGCTTAGCTTGAGATTTAATTCAATATCGTCGCCCTGCGTAATCCTCAATGTTTTGTTTAATAAGTTGAAACTGAAAGGGGCAATCGGCTCGATCTGTCTATTATATTGGATGAAACTACTGGTTCCTTCCTTTAAAATAGCCGGAGATAGGATGCCTATTAAAGCGATAATCACTGCCGGGGCCAGAAAGTATTTGATGTATTTCCGGTTATCGGTTAGCCTGATGGCACTTGTAAATGGAATGGGACGCAATTCCAGTATCTTCTGGTCAATACCCGCCAGAATTAGCGAATTGTCGGCCTGCGACTGGTCTGCCATGCTTTTCAGCTGTAAGGTATTCAGCAGTTTGTCCTTAATGGGCATAAAATGATCGCCGATAATCGTTGCGGCCTGTTCAGCACTGAGGTGTTTGCTCAATTTAAAATAAGCAAGCGCGGGTTTGCCGATCAAGAGGGCTATAAGCAGGACCGAAACGGCCAAAAAACCGAAGAAAAGAACAGTTTTCAAGCCTGGTCCGGGTTGTGTATAATACACCAGGGTAAAAAGAAACAGGTATAATGCCAGCAATGATGCGGCTGCATAAATGCTGCCACGCAAAAGTTTATTGAGGTAAAACTTTTGTATAAACTCGTTAATTCGGGAAATTAAAAGTTCGTAATTGCTTTTCATAGAAAAATTTAACGCAGCTAAAGATAGAAAACGTTCCCTATTAAAGATAAATTATAATGTAATGAATAAAGGCATAATGGTAACGATTTGTTAACTTTAACCTGCGCTTGCTTATTTTACTAAAATATAATTTAGCCGATTAATAACAACTTAAATGAAACAGATTGCATTATTTATGGTCGTCTTGACCATGGCATTTAAACCTTCTTTTGCACAAATGAGAACGAAAATCGGGACAAACTGGAACAAAAATCAGGTAATTGCCCATAGGGGAGCCTGGAAAGCCAAGGGCTTGCCGGAGAATTCGATTGCATCGCTGAAAGAAGCGATCAGAATAGGCTGCTACGGTGCTGAGTTTGACGTACACGCAACTAAGGATGGGGTATTGGTAGTTAACCACGATGCTGATTTTTTAGGTTTGCCGATAGAAAAATCCAGTTATCAGGAGCTCCTGGAAAAGAAAATGCCCAATGGCGAGTCCATTCCTACACTTGAAAAATATCTAAAAACCGGCCTTAAACAGAAAGGCACAAAGCTTATCCTGGAAATAAAAATCAGTCAGGCTGGTACGGAAGCAGATTTGGTACTTGCAGAGCAGACCGTGGCGATGGTTAAACGCTTGAAAGCCGAAGCCTGGGTAGATTATATCAGTTTTAGTTACCCCATTTTAAAAAGAATTCTGACCCTGCAACCAGATGCGCGTGTGGCTTACCTGAAGGGGGATGAAACACCGGAAAAAATGAAAGAAGATCATTTCTATGGTATTGATTATTCTTATCACATTTATAAAAAAGGGGAATGGTTTGCTAAAGCAAAGGCACTGGGGCTAACGATGAATGCCTGGACCGTTAATGACGAAGCTACGATGAACTGGTTACTGGATAACCAGGTGGATTTTATTACTACAAATGAGCCTGAATTACTGTTCCAAGTTCTTGAAAGCAGAAAATAACGCATTCGGCAATAACTGGTATTCTTGCCGAATTTAGTTCAACATATCCTAAAAAAAGACCTTATAAAACAAAAAAGCATCGCGGGTTATCCGCGATGCTGTACAATTTATGTTTTTAATCGACTAGATTACTTTAACATTAATCGCATTCAACCCTTTTTTGCCGCTTTCAACGTCATACTCAACTTTATCGTTTTCACGAATCTCGTCGATAAGGCCTGTTGAATGTACAAAGATTTCGCTATCTCCGTTTGCAGGGATAATGAATCCGAAACCTTTAGTTACATTAAAAAATTTTACTGTTCCTTCTTGCATTGTATTATTTATTATAAATTAAGTGTGCAAGGTACATAATATTTTTTTATAAAGTGCAAAGGCTTCATTTTTTGATAAATATAAAACAAAATAGCCCTTATTTACTGTCTTTTCGACCTGTAACCACCAGGTTGATTTCGCTGGAATGAGGGATTTCGAGCGTTTTCCCCGGTGTTACTTTTAGCAGATTACTCAGGTAAACATTGATAATGGCATTCAGTGTCTTTCGGCGGGGCTCCTGATTTTCCGGAAAATCGGTATGGAATGTACCCAGGTGCATTTTTCCATGCGCATCAACAATCACTGAAAATTCATAACCAAAATGTTCATAAGCCCTGGAAATGTCTATTCTATAGCGCGGAAAAAGGTAATCATAAGACTCCGTTCGGCCAACCAGTTTATCCACGGTACTTAGTTTTTTCACCTTAATCATATCGCTCAGGGTGCTAAATTCAACCGGGGCGCGGCCCGCAAAAGCGCTGTCTGCATTACCAGGGTTTCTGTCAGACCGTGCAGCCAGTTTTTTAATATAGGCTGTGTCTGCTCGCGTTGGCTTTCTAAGTGCTTCTGCAGTGGTCTTAAGCTTGTTTTTGATGTAATCTTCTGAATAATAGGTGATGTTCACATCAGACCGGATGTCCTTTGAGATTTCCCTTTTCGTTAGATTTAGGCGTTGAAAAAGTAAACTATCCTTACTGATTTTCTTGATCCTGAACCATTCCTTCGCAAAATTATATACATTTCCATGATCATAATGCAGGTAAAAGTTCTGCATCCGATCTTTCTGCGGGCTATAAGCCCTAATGCTATCCTTTGATTGGAATTCAATGATCCAGGAAGGCTCCTGTTGAAAGCCCAGTTCATTAAAAGATAAACCAGTACTAAAACGGCGCTTTACTTCCTGGTAACGAATGCCTAAAATGGAATCAAATGCTAGTTTTCCTGCAGGTTTAGCCTGCTTTTTAGCGGTGTTTTCTGTACAGGCATTCATCAGCAGCGCAAGGCCAATGCATACCAATAGGTAACTGGGTCTCCTCATAATCAGCTACAAAGTTACAAGATTCGGATTAGATGTCTTTCTAAATTCTGCGCTTTAAACTAAAGATTTTAACCATGATCTCTCCTTTTCGAAATATGGAAAGAATCATCCGCTTTCCATCTGCCGACCTGAACAGTGCATTAATGTCATTCAGTTGATAGGAGGCTGCAGCTATAAAATTGATCTGTATAATTTCATCATCTACCTGCAGTCCCGCTTTTTCTGCCGGCGAATCTGCTTCAATCCTGCTGATGAAATAATGCTGTCCCTTATGGCTTTCACCATACAATTCAATACCCGCCATATCATGCTCAAAAGGTCTTTTAAAACGCTTATTTTTCTGCAGATACATACTTAGTTTTTCATAGTCAAATACCACATTAAATTTGCTCAGAATATCTGCGCCCAGGTTTCCGTTTCGGTCTTTTAACAATACTTTGGCTGCTACATCATCGTATAAAGGATAAGAAGCCAATACCTGGCTTAAAGTAAATGAGCCAATTTTGAGCATTTCAATACGACCAATATTTCCGCCAATCGGTCCGCTCATCCCAACGCCAAGATTTGCCTCAATCACTTTTCCGCTCAGGGGAAATGGTTTTTCATCTAGGCGTTCCAGAGAAATGGCATGACTTGCACCATTGTCTATCAGCATTTTTAAATCCTGTTTGCCCAGCCCGGGATTTTCCAAGCTCAAACTAACATATGGCTTATTGCTGTATAATTCTATGGGTATTTTTTCCCCTTCGATTTTCATTTTCCGGTCCTGGCTACTAAAACGGAGCTTGTGGTGACTGTAATTTATTTCTACAATAAAACTCCTGAAAAAATAATACCCCAATAAGCCATAGATTTGGATACCCAGATAGTTGGATAAGCCGAAAATGTCTTCTTTTAAAATGGCTGTAGGAATTCCGGAGATCCTGGCCTGTCCAAGTCTGGCTGAAACATCATTGGAAATGTAAGCATCAATTTCGCCGCCCTTGCCCAATCCGGTAATTTTAATGGAACGCGAGGCAGTGATGCCCAGACTGTCCATCAAATTTGGATCGGTAATGATCATTGGGCCAACCCCCGTGTCCAAAATGAAGTTAAATGGGCCCTTGTCATTTATGTATAAGGGGATAACCACCAGGTTTTTAATCTCGGTAAAATTAATGGCACCTTTCTTTAAACCCGGTTTAAAATAGAATTGCTGAGCCCGGCAGGGATTAAAATAGCAGAACAGGATAAACAGGAAGCCCCATAAAATCCAGCTTTTACTTAATTTAATCAGCCACATTGACCCGTTCATTAAACTAATTTAATAAATTAGTAGCAGTATGGTTAAAAGTATCCTCAAAACAAGCTTATATTTTACTTTATTTATAATGTTGGCTGGTTGCTCGGCACAGAAACGCATGAAGCGTCAGGTTAGCCGGGTTTTTGAAGCCAATAAAACAGCCAAACAATACCATACTGGCTTTGCTTTGTACGACATAGCGTCTAAAAAAATGATTTTTGAAAGTGAGGCTGATCATTATTTTACACCAGCTTCCAATACCAAACTTTTTACTTTTTATGCGGGTTTAAAGCTTATTCCAGATTCCGTTCCTTCCTTAAGATACGTCATTAAGGGCGATTCTCTGATCTTCTGGGGAACTGGTGACCCTTCCTTTTTACAAAGCCGCCTGAAAGGGCTTAAAGCGTTTGAGTTTTTGAAATCGAGCGATAAAAAGTTATTCTTTGCGCCGGTAAGATATACGGGAGCTTTATTTGGCAAGGGCTGGGCCTGGGACGACTACAATGATGATTACCAGGCTGAAATCACGGAATTGCCGCTGATGAACAATGTACTGAGTTTGAGCAATGATCATGGGCGCTTGAAAGCGGTACCACGGTTATTTAACGACTGCCTGTTTAGAGACAGTCTTTCCGCGTCAAAAGTCTTTAAGGTTCAACGGGATCTGGATCGAAACAGCTTCCATTACCCAAGCCAGGTAATCCCGGATCTTTATAGCCAGGAAATCCCTTATAAAACCAATCCGGCCATAACATTGGCCATTTTACGTGATACACTGGGCAAGCCGGTCAGCATCATTGACCTAAAGATGCCTGTAGCTGCCAAGACCATTTACAACATGAAGTCCGACTCCGTATTTAAAGCGATGTTATTGCCTAGTGATAACTTTATTGCAGAGCAATTGCTTCTTGTTTATGCCAATCAATTGGGCCTGGAATCCTTAAATTCAACGCAAGCCATTGCAACCATCCTTAAAAACGAACTGTCCGATTTGCCCGATGCCCCGCGTTGGGTTGATGGCTCCGGATTGTCAAGGGGTAACCTGTTTACGCCCAGAACCCTAGTTAAACTACTCGAAAAGATCTATACAACAGTAAATAACACGGAAAGATTATATGCCATGCTACCTGCAGGAGGTAACCGCGGAACCCTAAAAAACGCCTATCCGAAAACAGATCAACCTTTTATATTCGCTAAAACCGGCACCTTGTCCAATAATCACAACCAAAGCGGGTATGTCGTCACAAAAAAAGGAAAAACCTATATTTATTCCTTTATGAACAACAATTTCGTCATACAGACTGCTGATGTCCGTCAGGAAATGGCCCGGGTGATGACTTATATTCATGATCATTTCTAATGTACAACATGACACAGTTTAAACAGCTTCAAAGACCCTTAAATGCGCTTATTGATCTGGATGGCCAATCATATTTATATTTTGGAGGAACTGCTTATCTCGGGATTCCTCAGGATAAAGCATTCGCCGCTCATTACCTCGAAGGGATCAATCGCTTTGGTTTGAACAATGGCACCAGTAGAGGAAATAACATCCAATTGGGAATTTATAATGATGCAGAAGCTTATGCTGGCAATTATTTTGGATCTGATGACACTTTAATTACCTCCAGCGGGTACCTGGCTGCACAACTGGCCGTCAGAAATCTTTCGGTAGGAAAAGCAATTTTATATGCGCCACAAACCCATCCATCTTTATGGATTGATGGAGCTGCTCCAAACGAATTGGATTTTGCGACCTGGAGCAAAATGGCGCTTGAGCAAATCAATATCGGTACGGAATGCAATTGGCTCCTGGTCAGCAATTCCATCAACAATTTGTACCCGGAGTGTTATGATTTTTCTTTCCTGACAGCCCTTAAATCAGGGAAAAAAGTCACTTTACTGGTCGATGATTCACATGGGATTGGTGTTTTAAACGGAGGAAAAGGTGTTTACAGTCATTTAGCCGGGTCTACCAATGTGGAAGTTGTCGTGGTAGCTTCTATGGCCAAAGCCTTGGGCCTGGATGCCGGGATCATACTGGGTAGCAAGGCACTTATCCAGGCTTTAAAAGAGAGCAATGAATTTTTAGGGGCTTCACCGCCCTCCGCTGCCGGGCTATATGCTTTTATGCATGCAGAACACATTTACCAAAATGCTTTGACCACACTTTACGAACTCATTTATTTTTTAGCGATGCAGCTCAACAAAGATTGGATTTCTCTTCCTGATTTTCCGGTTTTTCAATCCTTTGAGCCAGGTTTGTTCAACAGGCTTTTAGCCAAGCAGGTACTCATCTCTTCTTTTCCTTATCCGACACCTAAAAGTGAGCCTGTGAATCGGATTGTATTGAGCAGCTGGCATAGCAAAGCACAAGTTTATGAATTGGTTAAACTATTGTAACCTTACAGCTTCTCAAAAGGAATATCCATCAGGCTGTAATTTTGCCAACCGATGTAGTCAAAATGCCACCATTCATTGGGAATCACCCTAAAGCCATAACGTTGCATGGTTTCGATTAAAAAATCCCTGTTCCTGATTAACTCAGTGGGCAAGTTTGCATAATTGGCAGCTGCCGCTGGGTCAAAGCTGTCATAAGTCGTGGGCATGGCTACTTCCTTGCCTGTTTTTAAATAGACCAGTGTTAGATCTACGGCACAACCTCTATTGTGCTTGGAACCTTTCTTCGGATTGGCTACAAAGTTCTTATCGCTCGCCTGCTTATAAAAGGCAAGAGTAACCTGGTAGGGGCGGTACGCATCAAATATTTTCAATCCATAACCCTTGGTTTTCAATGCGGCCTGAATCTTTTTGAGCTGATTTACCACAGGTTTTCGCGCAAATGCCCGTGCCTGTTTGTACATCACCTGCTTCATAAAATTGTCTCGTGTGGCATATTTAATGTCCAGCAAAATACCCGGAATAGCCTTTTTGATTTCAATCAAACGGTTGTTGTCATTTTTTTTACAGGAATCCTGATAGATTGTCCAGGAACTGACAATATCCAGCCCATAGGGATTGGATGTGAGTTGCTGCGCAGAAGCATTCAGGAAAAAGAGACAACACAGAAAAAACAGAATTTTGCGCATTTGCTGGTCCGGGGATTATTGATTTGCCGCAACCAGCAGTTCGATGTCTTTATAAGGCAGGTTAAACATATCGCCAAGATCCTTACTGGTCAGGTGACCCTGGTAGATATATAAGGCCTCGCGAATTCCCATTTTATTCCAGACTACATTCATCAGTCCACCCATATTTCCAATGTCCAGTAAAATAGGAGCAAAAATATTGGTGAGGGCATAAGACGCAGTTCGCGGAACACGAGATGCAATATTGGGTACACAATAATGGATCACATCGTATTTTCTAAAAGTCGGGTCTTTATGATTGGTTACTTCCGAAGTTTCAAAACAGCCACCCTGATCGATGCTGACATCAATAACCACTGAGTCTGGTTTCATGCGTGCAACCATTTCTTCCATCACAATGCAAGGGCTTCTGCCATGCGACGCGCGGATCGCGCCGATCACCACGTCGCAAGTGGTAATTGCTTTTCCTAAAACGATAGGTTGCATCACCGAAGTGAACACCCTGCTCCCTAAGTTATTTTGAAGCCTTCTAAGCCTATAGAGGCTGCTGTCGAACACTTTTACTTCCGCACCCAGAGATAATGCCGTACGCGCGGCGTATTCTCCGACCGTTCCAGCACCCAAAATGACAATTTCGGTTGGCGGCACGCCGGTGAAACCGCCAAGCATCAAACCTTTTCCGCCGGTTGCGGAACTTAAATATTCAGCGGCGATAAAAATTGACGTTGCACCGACAATTTCGCTCATCGCCCGGACTACACTTAAAATATTTCCTTCATCGCGAATGTGCTCAAAACACAGTGCATTTATTTTTTTATTCAGGAGCGCCTGAAGGTAGTTTGCTTTTAACGTTCCGGTTTGCAAAGATGAGATCAAGGTTTGACCTTTATGCATCAGGGCAATTTCCTCCAAAGTTGGAGGTGCAATCTTGACAATAATGTCTGCAGCAAAAACCTCTTTTTTATTAAAGGAAATGATGGCGCCCTGTTCACTATAGTCTTTGTCCGAAAAATTGGCTCCAACACCAGCTCCGGTTTCTAAAATTACGCGGTGGCCATTGTTAACCAGCAGGGCGACCGATAAAGGCGTTAATGCAATCCTGTTTTCCTGGAAAGAGATCTCTTTTGGAATGCCAATATATAAACTATTGTTCTTTTGATTGATTTCTGCCAGAGCCTCCTTCGGTTGAATCATCCCTTTTTGGGCAATGGAGGCCATACCTTCACGTAATCCTGTAGCCATTTTTATTGATTGATATTTGGATTGAAATTAAGCAAAATACCTGTAATTAAAGAGGTTTGATTTTTAAATTTTAGAAATTGACAATCTTCTGGTGTTTTCATCAAGCGCAGTAATCGCTATTTTTACATAGTGATCAGGCAGCAATTCTGCTATTTTTTCAGGCCACTCAATCAAGCAGATGTGGTCGGAGTAAAAATACTCTTCATAGCCGATATCATATGCCTCCTGCAGGTTTTTAATGCGGTAAAAGTCGAAATGATAAACCGTACGGTCATCGGCTGCATATTCATTAACAATGGAAAAAGTAGGGCTTGATACCACTTCTTTTACGCCCAGTTCTTTACAGATGGATTTGATCAGTGTGGTTTTTCCGGCGCCCATGTCTCCTTCAAAAATAAAAAAAAGGTCTTTTTGGGTAAAATTCACTATTTCTTTTGCTGCCCTGTCAAGGTCGGCCACGCCATTCACTTCAATTTCCATAGGTCATTAACTTATATTTGAGTTTGAGCAAATTTAAAAATTTCATCCCAATAAAACAGCTGTATTTGTGTTGAAGATCTATATACCGAACAACCGATGGCCTGAATGGGTTTAATATAAGTGCGGGATTTCTACAGCTTAAGTACTACAGAAATACAGGGCTCCCTTACTTCTGCCTTGCCCCTTCCTTACCCCTGCTTTACCCTAGAGGTAAAGCAGGGGTAAGGAAGGGGCAACGAGGGGGTAAAGCAGGGATAAAGCGGGTCTGTATTTTACCTGAAGTTATCCTGTACTTTTCCTAAAGTCATACTGGGACAGATGGGCGGATTTTACTATAAAATTTCTACCTGGAACTGTAGGTTGCAATCGGTATAATCATCTCTTCCAGAGAAATCCCTCCATGCTGAAAGGTTTCATTGTAATAGTTTACAAACTGGTTGTAATTGTTCTGATAAACGAAATAACGGTCTTCCTTGGCGAAAATATAATTCGAACTGATGTTTATTTTTGGCAATTGTGCTTCATGCGGGTTTTTAATTAAAAAAACCTCCTTTGCATTGAAGTTTAGGTTTCTGCCTTGTTTATAGCGTAAATTGGTATTGGTATTCCGATCACCGATCACCTTGCTTGGGTGTTTTACGCGGATGGTACCATGGTCGGTGGTAATGACCAGCTTTACCTTTTTCTGGGCTAGTTTTTTTAACAATTCCATTAAAGGGGAGTGCTCAAACCAGGACAACGTCAGCGAGCGGTAGGCGGCGTCATCGTTAGCCAGCTCCCGGATCATCTGCATGTCGGTACGCGCATGTGAAAGCATGTCCACAAAGTTATAAACGATGGCATTGAACTCATTTTGCATCAAGTTGTTGAATTGCTCGTTCAAAGCCTTTCCATCATCGTAAGTCAGGATTTTATTGTAGCTGAACTTACAATCCTTGCGAAGACTGCGTTTGATCTGGTCTGCTAAGAAAGCGCCTTCATGCATGTTTTTTCCGCCTTCATCATCATCATTTTGCCATAAACCAGGAAACCTTTTCTCCATTTCAAGTGGCATCAGGCCAGCAAATATGGCATTACGGGCATATTGCGTGGCTGTAGGCAAAATGCTGGAATAGGTATCTTCCTC
>Ga0247805_1000428_pt1 | contig 22013 bp, 18 predicted proteins | sample UWRJL044104R1_FD_180930 | JGI IMG/M metagenome (GOLD analysis project Ga0247805, IMG submission 180930) | Plant litter microbial communities from Arlington Agricultural Research Station in Wisconsin, United States - UWRJ-L044-104R-1 | ecosystem: Environmental > Terrestrial > Plant litter >... | reverse complement strand
CTTGAGGGCAGGGGCCTTGGTCTTTACGACCTTCGGCTGGCGGCCCTTACGGACCAACTGCTGAATGGTGGGCACTAAATGACTCCTTGTAATTGCTGCACGGTGACAGCGACGTGATTAGCATTCGACCGCACTTCTTATTTGGTAAGAATCGCGTGCCGAGTTCATCTGGACCCGATCGAGCATGCAAACTGTCTGACAAGCAAACGGTTTGTGGTGGCCGGCCGGGTATGCCGTGGGGGACGTCCGTCGGACGAACCCAGTGTGTGTCTCGAGTTCGCCCCGCTGTTGCCCCGCAGAACGGGGCACAACATAAGCGCACGACAAAGCGCACACCTGCAAAATACTACTCGGGGTGGATGTCGCGGTCAAATGACTTTCGCTCTGGGCGCATCCTGCAACTCAGCTGTTTGGATGTCGCGCAGGCCCACGCTCGCGCGTCGCGGCCCACACGGTAATGACGGTGAGCCCGGCCGCCAGTGCGGGCAGCGCGATAAACGGGCTTGTCGCGTAACGCGCGGCGAACACGAGCCCTGCTCCGGGCGGGCCGGAGACGAGCGCGCGGCCCACAAGTGCGACGAGCAACATCACTCCGTAGACGCCGGTGGATGTCGCCACCACCGTCCATCCGGGTGCGCGCCGCGCCCGCAACCCCCACAGCGCCCAGAACACAACGAGAGCGGCCGAGGCTGCCATCGCCGGACCGAGGAGGATGCCGGCATCCGGGTCGCTGATGACGTCTTCGTCGAGCAGGAGGCTCGTGAATCCCCAGATCGCGATAAGGAGCGCCTCGTAGGTGACCGCCGCGAGTATCGGGAGTGCCGCTCGATTGGGCGGCGGCGGAACCTCCACGGCTACTGGGCTGCGGCTGCGCGCTCGGAGCGCTCACGCTCTGAACGTTCGCGCTCGAAGGCCGCACGCTCGTCGGCGTTGCGCGCGGTGACCCGTCGCCCACGGAAACTGATGAAGAGCCCCGCCCACATCGCAACCTCGCGCGCAACGAGGGCGGAAATGATCACGAGCGGGTTGAGCAGCGCGAGGCGGAACAGCTGGGCAGCCGTGTCGCGTGTCTCGAGCACAACGTTGTTGAGGAGAAGAAGAACTCCGGCCGAGCCCAGGTAAACGATGAGCGCGACGACAACGCTGCCGAGCACGTAGGCCCACCAGCCGGCACGGTTGAGAACCAGCGCGAGAAGCACCATCCCGATCACGAAGAAGGCCACCGGGATAAAGAAGTTCGGGCTGCCGACGAAACCGAGGTCGGCTCCCCCGGTGATCGAGGCCCAGACGATTGCGAAGACAAGCGCAAGCAGAGCCGCGTAGACGAAGGATGCGACAAGCGCGATGGCCGCACCGACAAGACGATTGCCGCGGCGCTTGGGCGGCACGGGGGTCGTGACATAAACGACCTGGGGCGCCGGAGCTGCGGTTGCGGTCTCAGACGCCGGCACGACTACGGGTTCGTGAACCGCGACGGCCTTGGGGTCCGCTTCGGTTGGGCCGGTCGTTGCTGGGCCGGTCGATACTGGGCCGGTCTCGTCGATTGTTGCGACGACGGTTTCGGTGTCATTGTGTCCGGCCACGTCAGCCACCCCTTTTCGCCCACTGAGGGGCATCGCCCCTGCGGGCATCCACTAGAACTGCCTAAGCCTACCAATGGATGCCCACAAATTACCCCCGTTTAGGGGGTGGGCGAATTCGGGTGTGTTTTACGGCGCCGGTGTCTCCGTGGCTCCCGGGGTCGGCGAGTCGGTCGGGCTCGGTGTTGCCGAAGCCTCGGGCTCCGGCTCCTCACCAGTCGGGTTCGCTACCGCAGTTCCGGTCGGGTCGACGAGCACGTAGAGGTAACCCGTGATTGTCGTCTCAAACATGTACTTCGCGGAGTCCTTTGCCTTGACCATTGAGAAGTCGTTGACGAGGAAGAGGCGCTCGTTGTCCTGCATGTCCGTAATGAACCTGTAGGTCGGCCCAGCGTCGCCCTCGATCGTTATCGCGATCGGGATGACGTAGAAGTTGGCGACAGGCCCGGCAGGCTCGGCCGGAACTGCATCGGGCGTTTCCGGGGCGTCGTCTTCAGCATCACCGTCGGCCTCCTCATCCTGCGGAGCTGCAGCTTCTTCTGGCGGGACTCCCGGCAGAAACTGCTGAACGTCGGCAATGCTGATGCCCTTGAGATCGATCTTGTCTTTTGTGGCTTTCTTGCTGATCTCTCGCAGCGCGTTTGCCCAGTCGACGTCTGCGGGAATCTGCAGACGCAGTGCCGCAAGCTCTTCGCGGAGCGCATCGATCTGGGTGAACTGCTCTTTGAGCTCGCCGAGGCGCGCTTGGGCCGCGAGATTCGTCGACTCGACGGCGGCACGCTGCTGGTCGGCGAGGGAGGCCTCGGCGAAGCGAGGGGCGGCTCCAAGGAACCAGCCGAGGGCGACGAGGGCGACGACGACAATTCCCGTCGCGGCTAGCCAGATGCGGTTGTCTTTCATTCTGACTCCGTAGTTGTTTCAAAGCGCCTGAGGTAGAGGGAGTCGTCGAACTGGACAATAACGACCGTGTGAAAGAGGTCTTCCTTGTCATCCCAGAAGATCTCGGTATTGGTGCTGTAGACAACTCCCGTCATCGCGTCGACCTTGTCGAGCCAGGCAGCGATTGGGGCGTGCTTCTTGCTGCCAACTTCGAGAGTGATTTCGGTCACATGGGACGGCTCGAGCGGGATCACTGTCGGAGGAAGCGCGGCGAGCGGCGTGGCTCCGACGACTGTCACGTTTGCGATGTGAGTGATGCCGTCAGCACTGAAGGTCTTGCTGAATTCCTTCAGGAACACCTCCCAGTCCGACTCCGTAGACATCCCGAGAATCCTTGCCGCCTTCACCGCGGTGATCTGGTCGGAGAGCGAGCCAGCCTCGGCGAACTCCATCTGCTGCGTCAGGATCGTCGCCGTCTTGTCGTTCTCCGCCTCGAGTGCGGCCTGCGCGCCCTGGGCGACGAACGTCGCACCGGCATAACCAACGAGCACAAGTACAGCCGCGCCGATCATGACACCGATGAGGTTCTTGCGCTGAGCGCGGTTCTTCTCATCCTGTTTGATCTCCGGGGGAAGGAGGTCGGCACGAGGTGAGCCACCGATAACGAGGTTGACGTTCTTCTTGTCTGCGGCGCTCATGCTGCACTTCCCAACGCGAGGCCGAGGGCCACGGTCATCGATCGTTTTTCTTCGGCGCCGGTAGTACGCAGCGTCTTGGAAAGGTCGAAGCTGTCGAACGGCGCGGCGGGAATCACCTGGATGCGCGTAACGTCGCCGAGCGCTTGGGCAAGACCGGTGAGCAGAGCTCCACCGCCGCTGAGGATAATCGCCTGCACGGTTTCGCTCTGGCGCGAGTTGGTGAAGTAGGTGAGCGTGTTGCGGAGGCTGTTGAGCAGCTCTGTGCTGCTCTCGTGAATGACCTCCGCGGCGCGACGCTCGGCTTCCGAGCTGACGGGAGCCGACGTGAACCCGCGTGCACGCTTTGCAGCTTCGGCCTGCTGCGGGCTGATCTCGAGTCGATTGACGAGCGACTTTGTGAGGTCTTCGCCGCCGACCGGAATCATGCGCACAAACTGGGGAACACCACCGGTCGAAACGACAACGTTTGTTGTGCTCGCTCCGATGTCGATGAGGGCGACGGTGCCGCGAGCGAGAGGTCCACGCACGAGCACACGGCTCAGAGCGAACGGGATGAGGTCGACGTTCACCGGCATCAGTCCGGCTTCGCGCACGGCGTTGACGTTGGCCATTACCGATTCCTTGATGGCGGCGACCAGGAGGCCGTGCACCACCGGTCCGCTGTCGCCAGCTCCCTCGGAGATCGGATAAAAGTCGAGTAGCGCTTCGGAGACCGGTACGGGCAGCATGTCCTGTACCTGGAAGGGGAGGGACTCGCGAATCTGCGTGAGGCTCATCTTGGGAACGGTGAGGTCACGAGCGAGAACACGCTGGTTACCCATGCCGAGAACCACGTTCTTCGACTTGAAGCCGCCCTCGCTCCACAGTCGCTTGATGGACGCCGCGACCGTGTGGATCTCGCGCACCTCACCACTGCGCACAGCGCCCTCGGGCACCGGCACCTCGTAGAACCGCGTGATGACGGGCCGCGCCTTGTCGGCGTTTTCGATCTCGACGGCCCGGACGGTGTCCTTGCCAATATCGAGGCCCACTATTTGTGTAGCCATACCTGTATTCCCCCCAAAAGTCGCGGTTGTGAACCGCGACTAAACCAATCCGAACAGGCCGAGATACCAGCCTGAAAGTTCCCTACCCACGAAGATACCTACCCATGCACCGATGAGCATCCACGGCCCAAACGGAATGCCCGACTTGCGTCCGGCCCGCTTGGTGAGAATAAGAACGAGCGAGAAGATCCCGCCGAGAACAAAAGGAGCGAAGGCGCCGACGGCAACCTCACCCCAGCCCTGCCAGCCCAGGAACAGGCCGAGCACGCCCGCGAGCTTGACGTCGCCGAGACCCATTCCGCCCGGGTAGACGAGCGCCATAACGAAGTAGACGGTGAAGAGCACCGCTCCCGCGATGGCAGCAACAACGAGAGGGCCGAAGTCCCCGGTGAAAAAGCACGAGGCGGTGAGCAGCGCAAGGCCGACGATGTAACCGGGCAGTACAAGAACGTTGGGCAGGCGGTGGGTCTCGAGGTCGATGAACGCGAGAGCGACCGAAATTGCCGCGAGATAGAGGTACGCGACGAGAGTAAGGATGAGGGCTACGACCGAGGTCGGCGCCTGGGGAGCGGTAAACACCCAGAACGCGACGGCCGCAAAAAAGAGCCCGGTGCCCAGTTCAACAAGAAGGTAACGCGGTGTTACGGGAGCCCCACAGTCGCGGCACTTGCCGCGGAGCACAATCCACGAGATGACCGGAATGTTGTCCCAGGGCCGAATTGCATGATCGCAGTGCGGACAGTGGCTCGCCGGGAAGTTGAGCGACTCGCCCCTCGGAACGCGCCAGATGACGACGTTGAGGAACGAGCCGATCAACAGGCCGAACACTCCGGCCAGGATGGCTACAAGGCTACTGATCGGCAAGGTTCCGCCTGGACATAAGCTCCCAGGCCGTCACGTCAACTGAGGGAACCTGCACGGTGCCCGTGCTGAGGTCGACGTTCGGCAGGCCAACAGCCACGTAGCTCAGTTGAGCCGCGCCATCCACGATGACCTTGCCCGCAAAGACCTGGCCGCGCCACTTGATACCCGAGCCGATGTTGGCCTGGCACGGTGTGTAGACCATGGCGTCGATCGTTGTGGTGAACGTGAATCCGCCGCCGATAACGAAGTCACCGGGAGCGACGCAGGTGGGCAGCGAGTTGGGTGTGAGGTCGGGCGTGATGAACCAGAGCTTGTGCTTGTTTGTCGACTGGAATCCGGCGCTTCCACCGAAGTTGAATGCCTTGCCGAGAATCACGAGGTCGTTGGTCATTGTGATCTTTTGGTACGACGAAATGGAGATCGCCGAAACGCACGCGCGAGCATCGATGATGCCCTTGTTGCCGCCGAAGCCCGTGACAGCGCCCTGGAATCCTGACCAGTCGCACTGCGCCGAGGTGAGCGTCGTCTCGAGGAAGCCGGTCCAGTCGTTCTTGTCGTACTTGAAGTCAACCCAGTTCGGAACGACGGGCTTTGCCGAGGCAGCCGGCGGCACCGGAGCGACGGGTCCGGTACCGGGACCGGTAGGCACGATGGTGATTCCGCCCGAGGCCGTGCCGGTTCCGCCGCGAATCTTTGCGCGCATCGAACCGTTGATGTTTGTCCAGTCCTGGATGAATCCGGTTTCCTGTGCCCATACGGCACCCTTGACGTTGCCACCCGCGATGGTCACTGTCTTGCCAGTCGCACCACCTTCGATCTCGCCACCCCACGTGAGTGCGATGTCGGCCGTGGACCACGCGCTGCCCTTGATCTTGTCGCTACCGTTGAGCTTGATGCCCTGACCGATGGCGTTCGCCCCAACCTCTGAGGAACCGCCGAGGGTGAAGACTCCGACGGTCGACCAGGCGCTGCCGCCGACCTTGCTTGAGCTGAGCGTAAGAGCACCCGCGATGACGCTACCGGTGATGTTCGCGCTGCTGAGGTTTGCAACGTTTGTCGCCCAGACGGAGCCACCGACCTTGCCGGAGTTGATGGTGATTGCCTTTGAGGTGACCGAGCCACCGACAACAACGCCACCGGAGAGTGCAACGGTGCCCGAAGCCCAGACGTTTCCGGTAACGCCGCACGAGCCGCTGAGGGTGAGGTCACCGTTGTTGACAACGAGGTCGCCCTGCATTGCCGCTCCACCGGAGCAGGTGACGTTGCCTTCCTTGACCATAACGTTGGGGCTCTGGCCGTCGACAGTGACGAGCGTTCCCGATCCGCTGAAGCCCTGCGAGGAGTAGGCGTAAACGGCGGGGCCGGTAGCCGCGATGGTGCTCGGGGTCGAGGGAAGCAGGTAAACGGCCTCGACGCGAGAAGCATCGTTGCCTGACTGAGCGGAGACTGCCTTTGCCGCGGCAGCGCCGGTCGAGACGACCTTGACCTGGGTTGTCGAACCGTTGGGGCAGCCCTGCACCCAGCTCGCACCCGCGTTGCGGAACATCTTCACCGAGTACTCGGGAGTGGCTCCCGGCGCGCTCGAGTAGTTGCAGGTGCCCGAGTAAACACCGGAGTAGAGCGCGGTCTCGGCGATGGCGATACCGGAGTCGGCCGCGGCCTGCGACTGAACGCCGGCCTTCGTCGCCGAGGTGAAGCCCAGACCGTTGACAACGGAGCCGAGGATGAGCGCGCTCAGCAGAAGACCGACCGCCATCACCCCGATCGCCGCGGCGAGTGCGATTCCCTCATCGTCTTTGCGAAGGGATCTGAAAATTCGAGTTAGAAGCATGGCAAGCTCTCCCCAATATCTACCCGGCGGGCCGCCGAGGTCTTGATGCTCGCGGGCGGGTCATCGCCAGCTTTTACTTCATAGGCGATGGTTAGTTGATCGCCCGTTGTGCTGAAAATCTTTGTTCCGCTCGACGGTGTGATGCCGGTGATGAGCGCTGTCCAGTCCTCGGCCTGCGCGGCGGTCGGAGCCGCGATGAGGTTGGGCGACTCGTGGTAACGAATGCTTCCGCCGTTGGCCGGTGTGTACAACCACGCTGCACACACCCAGTTGACGGCGGCATCGCCGTGCGCGACGCGTGCAATCACGAGCTGCGTCGTTGCGGTCGGAGCCGTGAGCTTGAAAGCAGACGCGTTGCGAATTCCGGTCTGCACATTGTCGGCGGCGAGCTGGCCATCGGTCGACGCGGTGAACACAGTGCGTACCGTCTTCTCGGTCATCGTCGTTGTGATGATGAGGCCGGCAACGACAGTGAGAACGATCGTCATCACAACCGCATAGACGAGAAGCTCGGGCAGCGTGAAACCGTCTTCTTCCTTGATGCGAGCGCGCAGCGGAGCCATCAGTAGGCCTCGACAAAGATCAGTGCGGTGGCCTCAGCGAGTGCAACGCCGTCGTCAAAGCGAACGACGGTTGCCGTCACCTTGACTGTGCCGGGGTAGGTGACGGGGCACGCGCCGATGACGCGGTTAACAACGAGCGCGACGTCGCGCCCGTCGGAACTTGTCACGTTTGACGGAATCGGCGTCGCGAAGTCTTCGATTGCTTCGCAGTTGTTGCCGAGAGTGCGTGCCGCCTCGAGCTGGTCGTTGACAAGCTGGCCGGCAGACGCGCGAGTGGCGTTGACCGACGAGAGCTGCACACCCTGGATCAGGATGGGCAGAAACGAGACAGCGAGGATGGCAAGAATAAAGAGGGCGACAACCACTTCGACGAGGCCCATGCCTTCGTCAGAGGGTGCGCGCAGGGGAGAGTGTTGTGTAGTCACTCGATCCCCCCGGTCAGTGTTGGTGTTGTGCAGGTGTTGCGTCTGGAACTGCGGAGGCGGGGCGCCACTTTCGTGACGCCCCACCCGCTACGCGTTTACGAGATTAGGAACAAGCCGTTTCGCTGACACCCAGGTCGTGAGTGATGTAGAAGACAACGCCGGTCTCGGACTCAGCCGAGAGGCACATGCCATCTGCGTCAGCGCTGATGATGTCAACTTCGCTGACACCGGCGCTCTGTACGTAACCGAAGTCGGCGAGGCCGGCAACGGTGGTCGGCCAAACGCCGTTGTCTGCAGTTGCCTGCGAAACGATGGCGACCTTGGCGTTCGAGAGGTCCGACTTCGCTGCTGCGTCCTTGGCCTGGTTCTGCTGGCCGAGGAAGATCGGGATAGCGATAGCCGAAAGGATACCGATGATGAGAACTACGACGAGAAGCTCGATGAGCGTGAAGCCCTTTTCGCCCTCTGCGCGGCGAAGACGGCTAGCGTCGAGTGCCTGGTTGATACGAACAAACATGATAAATCCTGTCGTTTGAATGAAATGGACAGGTGGCCCCCGTTAAGATCTGACCCCCGAGACAATGGTGCGGTAATCGACCAATGGGCGTAATCCCTCGTAAGGGGGGTAGAACGCTAAAACGCGCCCCCAGTTTGAGGGCTTTACTTGATCTGGTCGAAGATCGTGAAGACCGGCAGGTACAGGGCCACAATCATTCCACCGATGACGACGCCGATGAAGGCAATCATGAGCGGCTCAATGAGTGACGTAAGAGCCTTTGTTGTCGCTTCGACGTCGGCCTCGTAGAACTCGGCGATCTTGTTGAGCATGAGCTCCATCGATCCGGAGTCCTCACCGACGGCGATCATCTGCACAACCATGCTGGGGAAGATTGGCTCAAGAGCCAGCGGGCCAGCGACGCTCTTTCCCTGGCGCACAGCCTCTTGCACGCGCTTGAGCGCCTGCTCGATCACGTACGAGCCCGAAGTCTCACCAACGATATTGAGGGCCTGCAGAATTGGAACACCGGCACCCATCATCGTCGCGAAGTTACGCGTGAAGCGAGCGACGGCGACCTTCGTAAAGAGCATGCCGAAAACGGGAAGCTTGAGCTTGAGCGGGTCGACAATTGCCCGCACCCGGTCGGTGTTCTTGTTGGCGCGCCACCAGACGGAGAAGACGATGCCACCGATAACGAGGAGCGGCCCGATCCAGACCATTCCCTTCGACATCACAACGAGCATCTGGGTGGGCAGCGGAAGCTCGCCACCCATGTCGGCGAACATCTTCTCGAAGATCGGAACGATGAAGATAAGCATTCCGACGACCGAGACGACGGCCATGATGAGCACGATGACCGGGTAGGTGAGCGCGGACTTGATGGTGTCGCGCAGCTTGACGTCTGCCTCGAAGTTGTCGGCAGCGCCCGCGAGAGACGTGTCGAGGAATCCGCCGGTCTCACCGGCGCGGATCAGGTGGATCATCAGCGGAGGGAAGACCGTGTGGTGCTTGGCCATCGCGTCGGAGAGCGACGAACCCGACTCGATGTCGTTACGCACGAGGCCCAGGACTCGGGCAAGTTCCTTGTTCTCGGTCTGGTCGGCGAGGATCGTGAGCGTGCGGATGAGCGACAGACCTGCCGAGATCATCGTCGACATCTGGCGGGCCATGACCGCGAGGTCCTTGAGGCCAACACCCTTGCCGAGGCCACCGAAGTTGAGCTCACGGTTGAGGCCTGTGCCGGTTCCGGCTTCTTCGATCGAGATGGGGGAAATACCCATTGTGCGCAGCTTGGTGACTACCGCACCCTCGCTCGTTGCATCCACTCGCCCTTTGACGACCTTGCCGTCGCCGCCACGAGCCGTGTACGCGAAAGCGCGAGGTGCATTTGCCACTTAGTTCCCCCTGGATGTGATGCTGCTGCCGCCCGAACTCACGCGCTGAATGAGCTGCTTGAGGTCTTCGAGGTCGTGCGCCTTGTCATACGCAGACTGGTGGCTGATCTGGCCGGCGTTGACGAGATCGGCGAGGTGCTGGTCCATCGTGTGCATACCCTGCTCGCGACCAGCCTGCATCGACGAGTGGATCTGGTAGGTCTTGCCCTCACGAATGAGGTTCGAGATTGCCGGCGTCATGATGAGCACCTCGGTGGCAACGGCACGGCCGCCGCCGACCTTCTTGACGAGGGTCTGACAGACAACACCCTGCAGGGTTGCGGCGAGCTGAGCGCGCACCTGGCCCTGCTGGTGCGGCGGGAAAACGTCGATGACACGGTCGACGGTCTGGGCCGCGTCTTGCGTGTGGAGTGTTGCGAAAACGAGGTGGCCGGTTTCCGCAGCGGTGAGCGCAACGGAGATCGTCTCGAGGTCTCGAAGCTCACCGATGAGGATCACGTCGGGGTCCTGGCGAAGGACGTGCTTGAGCGCGTTGTTGAAGCTGTGGGTGTCGTGGCCGACCTCGCGCTGGTTGACGAGAGACATCTTGTTCGAGTGCATAAACTCGATCGGGTCTTCGACGGTGACGATGTGGTCGGCACGCGTCGAGTTCACGAGGTCGATGAGCGCGGCGAGAGTCGTCGACTTTCCCGAACCGGTCGGGCCGGTGACCAGCACGAGTCCGCGGGGCAGAGCCGCGAACTTCGCGATCTTCTCGGGAACACCGAGGTCGGAAAGCTGCTTGATCTGCGTCGGGATGAGTCGGAAAGCCGCACCGATAACGTTGCGCTGCTGGTAGAAGTTCACACGGAATCGGGCGCTCTCGGAGAGCGTGTACGCGAAGTCGAGTTCGAGCTTCTCCTCGAAGATCTCGTGGTGGGTCGACGACATGATGCTGTGCAGCGCGGAGGTTACCTTCGCGGCATCCCACATCTCGAGGCCGGGGATCGGGCGAAGTCCACCGTCGATGCGCACCATGGGCGCCGCGTTGACGGAGACGTGAAGGTCGGATGCCCCAGCGGCGACAACGGCGTTGAGAGCCGCGACGAGGTCGGGGTCGCTGCCGATCTGCCCTGCACCCTGCTGGGGCGGAGCTTCGGAGAGACGGGCTGCAGCCTGCTGGCCGTTTTCGGCGGGAGCAGCCGCAGGCGCGGGCGCTGCTACCGGAGCCGCAGGAGCCTCGTACACGGGAGCCGGTGACGGCAGTTCGTAGGCGGGTGCCGGTGCCGGCAGCTCGTACGCGGGAGCAGGAAGGTCGTAGACCGGGGCCGCGGGTGCCGGGAGGTCATAGACCGGGGTGGATGGCGCGGAGATGTCGTAGGAGACAGCGGGAACCTCGAACGCCGGAGCCTCATACGCGGGAGGCGTGTAGGCGGGCGGCGGAGTCTGGCCGAAAGCGGGCGGCGGTGCCGACTGGTACGAGGGCGGCGGGGCCGACTCGAACGAGGGCGGCGGGGCGGACTGGTACGACTGCGGCGCGCTGGGCGGCGGAAGCTGAGTGAAAGCGGACGCGGGGTCAACGGCGCGACGGCCGCTGCCACCGGCCGGAGGGTAGGACTCGCCGTCGCCGACGGGAATCTCGTAGACGGGCTTGTTCATGCGACCACTCTCATAATCTCGTCAATAGACGTGAAGCCGTGCTGGACTTTCGCCCAGCCATCCATACGCAGTGTTGCCATGCCCTGCTCGATGGCCATACGTGAGATGTCAGCGCTCGAGGAGCGCGCGACTGCCATTCTTTCGATCTCTTCGGTAACGAGCATTACCTCGTGGAGAGCGATTCGCCCGCGGTAGCCGGTGTTGGAGCAGTTGGTGCAGCCAACCGGCTTGTACAGGGTGGGAATGGGCTGGTTCGGGTCGAAGTGGAAGCCGAGGTGGAAGAGCTTCTGCGGGTCTTCTTCGTACGACGTTTTGCACCTGTCGCAGAGTCGGCGAGCGAGTCGCTGGGCGACAACACAGTCGAGCGCAGAGCCGACGAGGAAGGGCTCGATGTCCATCTCGGTGAGTCGCGTGATCGCGCTCGGAGCGTCGTTGGTGTGAAGCGTCGACAGCACGAGGTGACCGGTGAGCGATGCTTCGATGGCGATCTGCGCCGTCTCGTGGTCTCGGATCTCACCGATGAGCACAACGTCGGGGTCGGATCGCAGGATCGAGCGAAGGGCACTCGCGAAGGTCAGGCCCGCCTTCGGGTTGACCTGCACCTGGTTGATGCCCGCCATGCGGAACTCGACCGGGTCTTCGACGGTGATGACGTTGATCTCGGGCTTCGCGACTGTCTGCAGCGTTGTGTACAGCGTCGTCGACTTACCGGAACCCGTTGGGCCCGTGACGAGGATCATGCCGTACGGCTTTGTGTACGACGACTTGAAAGCCTCAAAGTTGCGGGGCAGCAGCGCGAGGTTCTCGATGGCGAGCGAGCTCGACGAGTTGTCGAGAATTCGCATAACAACCTTTTCGCCCCACACCGTGGGAAGGGTTGCAACACGAAGGTCGATCTTGCGTCCGCCGTGGCTGACCGACATACGGCCGTCCTGAGGCTTACGGCGCTCTGCGATGTCGATCTCGCTCATGATCTTGAGTCGGGAGATAACACCGTTCTGAATGGCCTTGGGCGCCGACTGCATCTCGTGCAGCACTCCGTCAATGCGGTAGCGCACGTGCATTTCGAACTCGGCGGGCTCGATGTGGATGTCGGAAGCCTTGTCCTGGATGCCCTGGCTGATGAGCAGGTTCACAAAGCGCACGATGGGCGCGTCATCTTCAGACGGGTCGTTGTTGTTGGCGAGGGCAACCTCGTTGCCGCTGCTCTCCTCTTCGAGCGCGCTCGTGAGGTCGCTGAGCTCACCGTCGGCGCGGTGGAAGCGGTCGATCGCGGCCTTGAGGTCGGTGGGAGCCGCAACTACCGGCTTGATCTGCATGCGGGCGGCGGCGCGCACGTCGTCGATCGCGAAGACATCACCGGGGTCGACCATGGCGAGGGTGAGGATGTCGCCAATGACGCCGATGGGAAGCACCTGGTATCGACGGCACATCGAGGCCGGCACCATGGCGACGGCCGTGCGGTCGACGGGGAAGTCGACGAGCTCAACAAAAGGCAGTTCGGCCTGGGCAGCGCGCGCCGAGGCGAGCTGCACCTCGGTTACGATTCCGCGTTCGACGAGTGCCTTGACGGCGTCTTCGTCTTCGCCCCAGGCTCCGGAGATGGAGTCGAGGTTCTCAATCGGAACCACTCCACGCAGGATGAGGATCTCAGTAAGGGATGCCATTGCAATCTCCTCACGGGTAATGACTGCCACTGGCCCCCCAGGCGTGGCGATCATGAGAAAAATAACGAGATAGCTAACCTAACCGTTTTCGGGTGCGAAAACATCCCCCGCAGATGGGGGTGGTGTTGCCCGTGTTGTTCGAAAGGTTTTGGTCAGCCGAGCGGTGGTCGGCCCTTGCGCGACGGCAGCTCGGCCGTGTCGTTGAGGCGCACCTCGGTCGTCTCGGTGTTGATCTCCCAGAGCGAAGGGTCGGACGCCTCGAGGCCCCCAGCGATGACATCGACGACGATGAGCGTCACGTTGTCGCGACCGCCACGGTCGAGCGCCTGCTTCAGGAGATCGTCTGCGGTCTGCTGCGCACTCGCGCCGGATGTCAGCGCGACACGGATCATCTCGTCGTCGAGCTCACCGGTGAGTCCATCGGAGCAGACGAGAAGTCGCTCGCCTGTGACGAGCGGGTGCAGCCAGAAGTCGGGCGGGCTCTCGGGCGAACCGACGGCGCGTGTGATGACGTTGCGGCCGACGTAGGTTGCCGCTTCTTCCGGTCGAAGGGTTCCATCGGCGACGAGCTGGGCAACCACCGAGTGGTCAATTGTGAGCTGGGCGAGGTCGTCGCCGTGCAACCGATAGACGCGGGAGTCGCCAACGTTGACAACAAGCCACTGTGGACTGCCCGCGTGCTCAACAAGAACGATGCCCGTGAGGGTGCTGCCCGCGCCGCGCGTTGTGAGGTCCGCGATGGCCTCGACGGAGTTGTGCGCGTATTCGACCGCCTCTGTCACATCGTCGATCGAGACCGGGGCCTCGCTCAGCAGCCGCGAAAACGCGTCAACAACCGCCGCGCTCGCCTTGTCTCCGGCCTCGTGACCGCCCATGCCGTCGGCGACGATAAAGATCGGCAACTCTGCGAGCACCGAGTCTTCGTTGACAGCGCGCTTGTGACCGACGTCGGTGGCGGAAGCGAATTGCAGGCTCACGTCAGCGAGGCCACGAGGTGATTCGCTCACGCAGAGACCTCAGAGCTGATGAGCACGGGAAGCTCGCCAAGCAGGAACCGCTCGGTAAGAAGTGCCGAAGCGCCCGATTCCAGCTCCGTCTCGTCGCCGCCGTCGAGCAACACAACGCCGTTGGTCGAGTCGAGGTCAGTGACCCGCCAGGCTCCGTCGCTGAGCTCGATGCGCGCGTGGGTCTTTGACACGGTCTTTGCTGTGTCATTGAGCGGAACGAGCTGAGCCTCGGGGTAACTGCGGTCGGGCGTTGGGTTACGGCCGAGCAGCGCGACGGCCTGCGTGAGGCGAACACGCTGCCCATCGTCGGTGGTGAGCACCCAGCTCTTCGAGCGGCGCGCAACGACAACCGTGTGCTCGCCGATCTCGTCGGTTGCAACATCTTCGGCCGGCTCAAGCGAGACGGGCGGCGCGGGAGCCTGCACGGGTGTCACGGGAACGGCTGCGGCGAACGACGGTGCAGCGGGAGCTGGCGCGGCGGGTGCGGGCGGGGCAGGCGGCGCTGGCGGCGCAGCGAAAGTGGGTGGCGCAGCGAACGTCGGCGGAGGCGGCGGGCTGGCAGGCGAGGCGGCGGCCGGAGCAGGCGGGGCCGGATAACCGGGAGCAGCAGAGATCACGGCGGGCGGGGCGGGTGGCCCTGCGGGTGGCGGGGGGGGCGGCGCAACCGGCGGCGCCGAAATCGGTACGGGCGGGGTGGATGTCGCGGCCGCAGGCCTGGGCGGCTGCGCGATCGGCGGCGCACCGTACGGCACCTTCGTGATGGGCTTGTAGACCGGCTTCGCGTCGGGATCGATGGCTACGCCGGAGCCGAATCCGATGACGCTCGCCCAGACAACAAAGAGCACAACGCCGAAAAAGGTGAATCCCTTGCCGTGGGAGAAACGCCGGTTGATCTGGTGAATCGCGCGAATGTGGAAGACGAATCCGACGATGCTCACTCCCGGAACGAGGTAGGTGAGCAGCCAGAGCGGATTCTGCCGGCCAAGGATAAAGAAAACGATTGTTCCGTAGACCGGAACCCACGCTTTCCACCCCTTCTCGCCGAGCTTTCGAAAGACCGCGGCAAGGGCCAGCGACATCCAAACGTACGAGCCGATGCTCACGATTGCGCTCACCAGCAACAGAAGCGGGGAAAGTAGTGGCGTGTTCTCCATGGTGAGTCGACCTTATCGTTTCGTCTCCGCGATACACGCGCGTCGAATGTTCGCCACGGCACGTAGCGCGACGTCATGGGTACCCCTGCCCATCGCGTCCGTTCGGAAAGGTCAGTTAGTCTCAACAACACACGGGGTCGACGTAAGGCTCCACTCATCACAAGGAGTAGGAAAATGGCACAGTTTCTCGGACAGATTCCCGAAGAAGTCGACGCACTCGCTACCGAGTTCGACAACAAGGCGAACGACATCGACACCATCATCTCGACGCTGACCAGCAAGCTCGGCTCGACGACGTGGACCGGTAACGACCGCACACGCTTCGAGGGCGACTGGAACAGCACCCTCACCTCGGGCCTCCGCAACGTTGCAGGCGCGCTTCGCGACGCAGCGATCCTTGCACGTGGCAACGCAACGCAGCAGCGCGACGCCTCGGCCTGATCCACATCGCTCCGATCGCCGGTCGGGACCTTCGGGTTCCGGCCGGCGGATCCGTTTAACGGCCGCCTGGGTCGCGGGAGTTTCCCACGGCCGCACGGGACATGATTCAATTCGAGAAGCATTTGTCGACATTTCGTTTTCGTCGACAGCACCAGCGAGAAGCATAAGGATCCGATGAGACTCAAGCTCAGCCTTGCCCGCCCCACCGGAGTCGTCGACGACATTGTCGTGACAACGGATGCCACTGCGACAGTCGGCGAGGTTGCCGACATGCTCCTCAAGGCCGATCCGCTCGCCGAGGGCCGCGCCGAACGCTCAGCAACCGGCTGGACCCTTCGCGCCTCCGAGCCCGGCACAAAGGCATCGAGCGTGCTCTCGCGCCAGACACCGATCGGCGAATCCCGCATCGCCTCGGGCGCATCCGTGAGTGTTGTCTCGAGCGTGCAGCGTGATGCGGGCGCGGCACCCGTCGCCATGCTCCGCGCCATGGACGGCCCGCTCCAGGGCAAGAACTACCCGGTGCAGGCCGGCACAAGCATTCTCGGTCGCGACCGCGGCAGCGATGTCGTCATTGACGACGCGCTCGTCTCCAAGCGCCACGTGCGCATCGAGGCCGGCGGCGGACCGACAATCGAACTCGTCGACCTCAACTCGGCAAACGGAATCGTCGTCGACGGCGGACCGGTGAGCCGCCTCACGATGCAGACCGGCCAGAGTGTGCTCATCGGTGGCACAACCCTGCGCGTCGACATGATCGTTCAGCCCGAGGTGCAGGCATCCGCCGACCTCAGCGGCCCCGTGATGTTCAACCGCTCGCCGCGCGTCGAGGGTCGTTACCCCGGCGACGAGCACGAAGGCCCAACAATCCCCAAGGAGACCGACCCGGTTCCCTTCCCCCTGCTCGCGCTCATCGCGCCTCTCATCATGGGTGCGGTGCTCTACGCCTTTACGAAGAACCCGCTCTCCGTGGTGTTCGTTGCACTCTCTCCCATCCTGATGATCGGCACGTGGGCCACCCAGATCATCGGCAATCGCAACAAGCTCAAACGCGCCATCCAAAAATTTGATGAAAAACTCGGCCGATTGGATGCAACGCTGGCCCAGGAAGAACTCATCGAACGGGCCGTGCGGCTCGCCGAAGCCCCCTCGACCGAAGAGGTTATGGCCGACGCCAACAACCGCGGGTCGATGCTGTGGACGCGGCGCCCGGAGCACTGGTCGTTCCTCAACGTGCGACTGGGAGTCGGCATCGCGCCGAGCCGCAACACGATCGACGACGTCAACACGGCCGACGGCCTGCAGAACTACGTCGACCGCTTCGAGAAGGTCGCTGAACGCTACAAGTACGTCGATGGCGTGCCCCTCGTAGAGAACCTCGGCGACGCGGGAGCCATCGGCATCGCCGGCTGGGAGCCGCAGGCCGCACCCGTCGCGCACGCACTTCTCGCCCAGATCGCAAGCCTGTACTCCCCCGCCGAGGTCGCCTTCTCGGCAATCGTGAGCTCGCAGTGGTCGAGCGAACTCGAGTGGCTCAAGTGGCTGCCGCACACCGGTTCGCCGCAGAGCCCGCTGCCCGGGCTGCAGCTTGCCGACAGCACAGCGACGGGATCCTCGGTGCTCTCCGCGCTCGAAGAGCTCATCGAGGCACGGCTCTCCGGCGTCAAGGACGGCGACAAGGCCCACCTGCGCGAGCCAGTCGCCTGGGAAGACTCGGCGATGCACGCCGGCTCGACGATCGGTGACAGTGACGAGAGCGACGAGCGTCCGATCACGCCGTGCCTCATCGTTGTCATCAGCGACGACGCTCCGGTCGACCGGGCACGCCTCATCCAGCTCGCCGAGCGCGCGGGTTCGGCCGGCATCCTGCCGATCTGGATCTCCCGCTCGGTCGCCGAACTGCCTGCAGCCTGCCGCACAAACATCGACGTCACTGCCGCGAGCGAACTCGCGACGATCAACTACGTGCGCCTCGGCATGACCATCCCCCAGGTCGCCGTGAGCCGCGTCACCGCGCAGGAGGCAAACGTATTCGCGCGCCGCCTCGCCCCGGTCGTCGACGCCGGCGCGCTCATCGCCGATGAGAGCGACATCCCGCGCTCCGTCTCGTTCCTCAACCTGCTCGGGCCGGAGATGGCCGAACAGGCCGACGCCGTCATCGACCGCTGGCGCCAGAACGACTCGATGCACGACCGCACCCCCGGCGTTGCACTGCGCAAGCGCCGCGCGGGCAACCTGCGCGCGCTCGTCGGGCAGTCGACAAACGACGCCCTGCACCTCGATCTTCGTACCCAGGGACCGCACGCGCTCGTCGGTGGAACAACCGGTGCCGGTAAGAGCGAGTTCCTGCAGGCGTGGGTACTCGGAATGGCAGCCGAGTACAGCCCCGACCGCGTTACCTTCCTGTTTGTCGACTACAAGGGTGGATCAGCCTTCGCCGACTGCGTCTCGCTGCCCCACACCGTCGGCCTCGTGACCGACCTCAGCCCGCACCTCGTTCGCCGCGCGCTCACATCGCTGCGCGCCGAACTGCACTTCCGTGAGCACCTGTTCAACCGCAAAAAGGTCAAGGACCTCATCGAGCTCGAACGTCGCGGTGACCCGGAGTCGCCACCCGCGCTCATCCTTGTCATCGATGAGTTCGCGGCCCTCGTCAACGAGGTTCCCGAGTTCGTCGACGGAGTCGTTGACATCGCCCAGCGCGGTCGCTCACTTGGCATCCACCTCATCATGGCAACCCAGCGCCCCGCCGGTGTTATCAAGGACAACCTGCGCGCCAACACCAACCTCCGCATCGCGCTGCGCATGGCCGACGAGTCTGACTCGACCGACGTCGTCGGTGAGGCGATCGCCGCGGGCTTCGACCCCGGCACGCCCGGCCGCGGTGTCGCCAAGACCGGCCCCGGTCGCCTGACGCACTTCCAGACCGGGTATGCCGGTGGCTGGACAAACGACAAGCCCGTCGCATCCCCCGTTGACATCGTCGAACTTGCCTATGGACAGGACAAGCGCTGGGAGGAGCCCAACATCGACGTCGGAGAAGACCAGACCGACCTCGGCCCCAACGACACCGCGCGACTCGTCTCGACGATGGTTGCCGCAACAAAGGTCGCCTCGATCCCCCTGCCGCGTAAGCCGTGGCTCGACGAACTCGCGCGCGCCTACGACCTGTCGAAGCTCCGCCAGCGCACCGACGCCGAACTCATCCTCGGAGTGAGCGACGACCCGGCGCAGCAGCTGCAGCGCCCCGTCTACTTCCGCCCCGACACCGACGGCAACATCGGCATCTACGGCACCGGTGGCTCGGGTAAGAGCGCGACGCTTCGCACCCTCGCCGTTGCCGCGGCCATCACACCGCAGGGCGGGCCAGTGCACGTCTACGGACTCGACTTCGCGGCCGGCGGACTTCGCATGCTTGAGACCCTTCCGCACGTCGGATCGATCATTGCCGGTGACGACATCGAGCGCATCTCGCGTCTCATCTCGCGTCTTCGTGCGATCATCGACGACCGGGTGCCGCGCTACGGCGAGGTTCGCGCCTCGACCATTGGCGAGTACCGCACTCTCGCGAACAAGCCGGAAGAACCGCGCATCCTGCTGCTCGTCGACGGTATGTCGACGTTCCGCACGGAGTACGAGTACACCGGCGTCGGCGGCATCTACCAGGCGTTCCAGCAGATCGTCTCCGACGGTCGCCAGGTCGGCATCCACGTCGCGATCACCGCAGACCGCCCGGCCTCCGTATCCGCGGGAATCGGCGCACTCATCCAGCGCAAGGTGGTTCTGCGTCTCACCGACGAGAACGACTACATGCTCGTCGACACCCCCAACGACGTGCTCTCCGCGTCGTCGCCCGCAGGCCGCGCCGTCATCGACCAGCTCGAGACCCAGATCGCCATCCTCGGCGGAAGCGTCAACGTCTCCGAGCAGTCCAAAGCGATCGACGCTCTCGCAGAATCGATGCGTCGCAACAACGTCACCCCGGCCCCGCCGATCGAACGTCTTGCCGAGGAGATCCTGCTCGCAGATCTTCAGAAGCAGCTTCCGGATGTCGCGGTCATCGGTGTTGCCGACGACACGCTCTCGCCCGTCACAATCGAAGCTGCGGGCGTCTTTATGATCTCCGGCCCGCCCGCGAGCGGCCGCACAACCTCGCTCGCCACCTTCGCCCAGGCAGCGCGCGCCGCCAAGCCGAAGACGACGCTCGTCTACGTGGGCAACCCGCGCTCCCAGATCGGCTCGATGGACCTGTGGAGCAAGCGCTCGCTCACCGTCGAGGATGCGGCCGAGCTCGCTCGCGAACTCCTGCCGATCGCGGAGAAGACCGCAACGGGCGACAACCACCTCACGATTGTGATCGAGGGCATCTCCGACTTCCTCGGCACAGCCGCAGACCCGGACCTCACCGCACTCATCAAAGCCGCCAAGCGCAATGACCACTTCATCATCGCGGAGTCCGAGTCGAGCACAATGGCGCAGAGCTGGCCGCTGCTGATGGAGGTCAAGGCCGGACGCCGTGGCTTCGCGCTGCAGCCCGACCCCTCCGAGGGCGACATGCTCTACCGCACGTCGTTCCCGCGCTCCAAGCGCAGCGACTTCCCCGTCGGTCGTGGCTGGCTTGTGCAGGCCGGCAAGGTGCGCAAGGTGCAGTTGGCGCTGCCGAGGTAGCCCGAATTGCGACTCATCGCGGGCCTCGCCGCCGCGGCGCTGATCCTGGCGCTCGGCGGCTGCGCTGCGCCCCTGCCCGACAGCGCCGAGCTCGTCGGCGAGTGGGTCTACGACCATGCTGCGAGTGACGGCTTCGGCGGCGCAGGAGTTTTGACACTCGAGGCAGACGGCACCTTCGCCGCCGCCGGCCTCCCCGCCGAGGTCTTCGACGACACCTCGGGCACGTGGGAAGTCGCTCACCGCACCGACACGGGCGTACTCGCGGTCGAGTTGCTCTCGGAGTCGTCGCGTGCCTACCTGGATATCGCCGGCGACACGCTCCTGAGCCGCCCGCGCGGCGAGGAGACCACGGTGCGCTACGTGCTCGCGCACGCGGACTAGACGGCGCCGCGGGTTGCGCGTGCCCGGGCTGCGCACGCCGAGAGTGCAGAAAGTGTGGCTTCGGTCGCGCTTAGCCGCACTTTGCGCACTCTGGCCGCGACATCTACCCCCAGCCCGGCGTGCGGCGCGTGGCGCGGGCCCACTTAGGGCTGCCAGCCGAGCCGCCTGGCCGCCACAAGTGGGCGCACGCGCGAGTCGCGCATCAACACGCGGCGAATGGATGGCGCGGAAGAGGCGGCGTGCGCCCACTTGCGGTTGCCGGCCGAGCCGCCTGCCCACCAGAACCGGGCGCACGTCGGGAATCGCGGGGTCGGCCGCGGGCGCGGGTGCGCCGCGACATCCACGCGTTAAATGACGAATGGCCCGCCACCGAAGTGACGGGCCAATCGTGGTGGTTGTTAGTTGTACGTACCGGGCGTGTAGTCGTCCGACGAGAACGTGTCGAAGTCGACGAAGCTCAGGTCGGATTCGCTGAACACCGAGTCATCAGTGAAGATGCGGTTCGGGTAGCGCTCGGCCTTTGCCTCTTCGGTTGCCTCGACGGAAACGTCGCGGTAGCGCGCCAGGCCGGTACCGGCCGGGATGAGCTTTCCGATGATGACGTTCTCCTTGAGTCCCATAAGCGGGTCGGACTTGCCCTCCATGGCCGCCTGCGTAAGAACGCGGGTGGTCTCCTGGAACGACGCGGCCGACAACCACGACTCGGTCGCGAGCGAAGCCTTGGTGATACCCATGACTTCCTGGCGGGCCGAAGCCGTTGCCTTGCCCTCGAGGAGCGCGGCGCGGTTGAGCTCGTTGTACTTGAGGCGGTCGACGAGCTCGCCGGGCAGAAGCCCGGTGTCACCGTGGTCAACAACAGTCACCTTGCGAAGCATCTGGCGAACGATGACCTCAATGTGCTTGTCGTGAATCGGAACACCCTGCGAGCGGTAAACGCCCTGGACGCCATCGACGAGGTGCAGCTGAACATCGCGGATTCCCTTGACGCGAAGAACTTCCTTCGGGTCGAGGTTTCCGATGTGGAACTGCTGTCCGAGTTCGACGTGCTGGCCATCCTCGATGAGGAGGGTCGCACGACGCAGCACGGGGTACGCGATGGGCTCGTCACCGTTGTCGGGGGTCAGGATGATCTTGCGCGACCGGTCCGTGTCCTCGATGTTGACGCGACCCGCGGCCTCGGCGATCGGGGACGCACCCTTGGGGGTACGAGCCTCGAAGAGCTCCGTGACGCGAGGCAGACCCTGCGTGATGTCGTCAGCAGACGCGATACCACCCGTGTGG
>Ga0247805_1000427_pt1 | contig 22026 bp, 25 predicted proteins | sample UWRJL044104R1_FD_180930 | JGI IMG/M metagenome (GOLD analysis project Ga0247805, IMG submission 180930) | Plant litter microbial communities from Arlington Agricultural Research Station in Wisconsin, United States - UWRJ-L044-104R-1 | ecosystem: Environmental > Terrestrial > Plant litter >... | reverse complement strand
CAGGTCGAGATCACCAAGATCGATGACCGTGGAAAGCTCTCGCTCGCTCCCGTCGTGGATGAGGCTGACGCCGCAGACACCGACTCGAGTGCCGCAGCCTCCGAGGGCCCCGAGGCCCCCGCAGAAGGCTAAGGCCAGCGCATAGATCTGCGTGAGGCCTCTCGCCAGGCGCTCACGTAAGACGGACGGCCCCACCTCCTCGGAGGTGGGGCCGTTTGCGTTGCGCAGACCGTTTTGTACCCTGCGTCACCCGTCCGGGGGACAAACGCGAACAATTATCACTACGGACAGATAACGATTCCGTGTCGCGCGTAAAAACGTCGTAGGTCTGACGTAATGTGCTCCAAACAGACCGAGCGGTCTACTCCACAGTTTCACCCTGAAAAAGGACCGATACCCATGACGATCGCGATCGATACCAACCCGGTAACGACACAGAAGCGGTCACTCATGCGCTCGATCGGCAGCTCGAACCTTCGGGTCTTTCCGCTCGCGATCAGCGGCAACGTCTTCGGCTGGACGGCGGGCGCTGATGCGGTCAACGGCATCCTCGATGCGTACGCCGACGCCGGCGGAAACTTTATCGACACCGCCGACTCGTACGCCGCAGGTCGCAGCGAGATTATGGTCGGCAACTGGCTGCGCGATAACCGCAACCGCGACTCGATGGTCGTCGCAACCAAGATCGGCAAGAGCCACGAGAACCCCGGCCTGTCGGCTGGCGCCGTTTTCAAATCGGTGGATGCTTCGCTGCAACGCCTGCGCACCGGGCACATCGACCTCCTCTACTTACACGTCGACGACGAATCTGTTCCCTTCGAAGAGACGCTCCTCGCCGTCGACAAACTGATTCGCGACGGCAAGGTGCGCTACTTCGGCGGGTCCGACCACACGGGCAACCGCCTGTTCGAGGCGCGCATCGCCTCCGCTCAGGTCGGCGTTGCCCCAATGGTCGCGCTGCAGAACCACTACAACCTCATGCACCGCCTCGAGTACGAAGGTGGCCTCGCGAACGTTGCGAACCGCCAGGGCCTCGGTGTGATGCCGCGCTTCGCTCTCGCGAGCGGGTTCCTCACCGGAAAGTACCGTTCGCGCGCCGACCTCGCCAAGAACCAGCGCGGGGGAGAGGTCGCCAAGATGCTCAACCGCCGCGGCCTGCGCATCCTGAGTGTGCTCGACTCGATCGCTGCGGCACACGGGGTCTCCGTGGCCACAATCGCGCTGGCCTGGCTGCTCGACAAACCCAACGTTGTCGCGCCCGTCGTTTCGGCGAGTGCGCCCGAGCAGGTGGCCGAGCTCACGGCGGCGGCCGGCATCCAATTGACGCGTTCACAGGCGACCGACCTCGACAGGGTCAGCGCCCACTAGCTCCGCACGAAAAAAGGCCCGACTCCCTGGGGAGTCGGGCCTTCTTGTGTTCGGAGGCTTACAGTCCCGGAAGATTGAGCCATCCGGCACGCACGAGCACGATGACGGCGGTGAGCACCGCTGCGACGATCGTGATTGTGCGGCTGCCGCGTGCTCCACGACCTGCGCGCAGGAAGATAAGCAGCAGCAGGTCAATAAGCAGCAGCACCGCGAGCGGGAGAGCCGCTACGAAGCCGGGCAGTGAGATGAATAGCGAGAGCAGGAGTAGTCCACCGAGGATGAGCTCGGCGATCGCGAGGATCGAGTTGCCACGGTGGCCGCGAAGGCGCACGATGGCGTCCCAGACTGCGAGCCCGGAGGCCAGAAGCTGGATGACGAACCATAGGTCGATCGTTATGGGCATTGAAGTGCCTTTCGGGATTCAGCGGTGAACGGCCCGCGCTCTGCGATGCCGCGCCCCAACCCTAGCGGGTTTTGACCCCCAAGGTGGGGGTTTGCTGAAAGCCTGCTGGGCGAACTTAGTGAGCCGCGGCCGCGAGAATGCGGTCGACTGCGCGCTGGAGGCTCGTTGTCGCAGCGATCGGGTCTCCGGCATAACCGCCGACCTGAGCTCCGTCGACGGCGAGAAGGAACTCGTCGGCGCCGTCGCCCGGCATGGGGTGCGACATCCGCGAAAGAAGTCCTGCGACAACGTCGGTGTACCACTCGCGGTGGCTCGTCACGACGTCGCGCACGGGGTGCTGGGGGTCGGGGAACTCGGCAGCAGCGTTCAGGAATGCGCAGCCGCGAAAACCGGGCTGGGGAATGGATGTCACGAGGTCGTTCACAATTCCGCGAAGGGCAGTCTCGGCGTCCTCGGTCGTGTCGACGAGCTCGGTGATCTCGGAGCGCATCGCCTCGTGGCGGCCACGGATGTAGCGGAGGATGAGTGCATCCTTCGATCCGTAGTGCTTGTAGAAGGTCGCCTTGGTGACGGACGAGACGCTGATGAGCCGATCGATGCCGACTACGCGAATTCCTTCCCCGTAGAACAGATCGTTCGCTGTGTCGAGAATGCGCTGCTTTGCCCAGGGGGCGCGCTGCGCTGTCGATTCACTGTCGACCACCGTCACGGGGACTCCTTCGAATTTCGGGTTGTTGGGAGAGGCTTTTTGGGGGTTCTGCATTATTGCTAGTCGCTATCTTAGAGGACAGACAGACTTGTCTGTTTGTCCTCATCGGGGTTGATTGTGAAGAAAACTGTTGATTTGTGACCCGAGTTGTGGGGTAGACAACTCGGGCGGTGCCAATTCAGGCACTTATTGGGTTCGGAGAGGTACACCGACCGGTTTGGTACGTTTCAAAGTTTTTTCGGGAGCGCTCTCACAATCGTGCCCCGTCGACGCGCGGCGGCCGCGACATCCGCATGACGTAGGCTCGACCGGTGATGACCGGCGCAGTGCAGTTACCCCTCGATCTTGCTCATCTCTCTTTCACGGCTGCGGGTGATTCCCTCGTTCGGCGCACAGTGCTTCCTAGCGGTGTTCGTATCCTCAGCGAGTCGGTGCCCGGCGCACGCAGTGCAACGATCGGTTACTGGGTCGCTGTCGGCTCGCGTGACGAACTGCCGCACACGTTTGGCTCCACGCACTTTCTTGAGCACCTTCTCTTTAAGGGCACAACAACCCGATCTGCGCTCGACATCGCCGTGAGCTTCGATGCGGTCGGCGGCGAGCACAACGCCGTCACCGCCAAGGAGTACACCTGCTACTACGCGAAGGTGCGCGACCAGGACCTCTCGATGGCCGTCGAGGTCATCGCCGACATGCTCACCTCGTCGACCCTCGACGCCGAGGAGTTCGAGACCGAGCGCGGTGTCATCCTCGAAGAACTCGCGATGGCCGACGATGACCCCGCCGACGTCACAAGCGAGCGTTTCTTCGAAGCCGTTCTCGGCGACCACGCGCTCGGGCGCCCCATCGGTGGAAGCCCCGAGACGATCCAGGCCGTCACCCGCGACGCCGTCTGGCAGCACTACCGGGCCAACTACCGCGCCCAGGACCTCGTAATTACCGTCGCTGGCGCCGTTGACCACGACGAGCTCGTGGCTGGCGTGACGAGCGCACTGCGCAAGGCCGACTGGAACCTTGAGACAGAAGCGCGACCCGTCGAGCGCCGAAACGGCACGGGCGACGACACCACCCGAGGCAGTGCCCTCACGATCGTGCAGCGCCCGATCGAGCAGGCGAACGTGCTGCTGGGTGTGCCCGGGCTCGCGGCAACCGACCCGCGCCGCGCGACCCTCACCGTGATGAACTCGATCCTCGGCGGCGGAATGTCGAGCCGCCTCTTCCAGGAGATCCGCGAAAAGCGCGGCCTCGCCTACTCCGTCTACTCCTTCTCTCCGAGCTACTCCGACGCCGGCCTCTTCGGCATCTACGCGGGCTGCTCTCCGGCACGCGCGGGGCAGGTCGCCGAACTGATGCTCGGTGAGTTCCGCGGGCTCGCCACCGGCGGCGTCACCGAAGAGGAGATCTCGCGCGCCATCGGCCAGCTGGGTGGAGCGTCAGCGCTCGCCCTCGAAGATTCAGACACTCGGATGTCGCGGCTCGGCCGCAGCGAAATCACGATGGGTGAGTTCGTCGACCTTGATGAGGCCCTGCGCAGGCTCGAGCTCGTCACGACCGACGGTATCCGTGAACTTGCTGAAGAACTCGTTTCCCGACCGCTTTCCATCGCGGCGGTCGGCACAGTGGACGAGGCAGCTTTTGAGGGACTGGCAGAGTCGCCAGTGCCTGACCCCGGTACGGCTAAGCGTTAGGTTTCGCGTGTCCCATTACATCTATCTCGTTCGTCACGGTGAGCAGCAGGATGCGGAGCACGGTCTACCCGACGGACCGCTGTCTCCCCGCGGCCGTCGCCAGGCCGAAGCCATCGCCGACCGGTTGAGCGGAGTTCCGTTCACCGAGGTGTGGCACTCGCCCCTCGAGCGCGCAGCAGCAACCGCCAAGATCATCGGCGCGCGGCTGCCCGCCGTCGAGCCGAAGCCCACCTCGCTGCTGTTCGACTGCTACCCGAGCGGCCCGACGCCCGACATGCCGCGCGCCTTCGACTCGTTCTTCGGGGGAGTGACCCAGGAAGAGATCGAAGCCGGCGAAGCGCAGATGGCCGATGCCGTCGACGAGTTTCTCGCCCCGGCCCGCGGTGATCGCCACGACCTTCTCATCACGCACAACTTCGTCATTGGCTACTTCGTGCGCGAAGTGCTCGACGCCCCCAAGTGGCGCTGGCTCGGAGTGCACCAGGCCAACTGTGGCCTCACGATCATCCGCGTGCGTTCGGCAAAGCCGCCCGTGCTCGTCACCCACAACGACCTCGGCCACCTGCCGGTCGAGCTGAGAACGGGCCTGCCGCTCGAGCAGCCGTACTGATCTCGACCGCTAGAGTCGGCGCTTATCCATCCACAGGAACACCGGGATGGAGATGACGCCGAGAACAATGAGAGCCAGCGCGCCAGCGAAAAGCCAACTACCCGCGGCTCCGCTGCCCGCGTCACCCGCGGACCCAATGGCGAGAAGAACACCACCGACAATTGCAGCGACCGAATAGAAGAATCGGATGCCGGGTCGTCTGCGGTGCATCTCTGAGACGTCGTCGTCGAATTTTGCCATGCGCTCCAGCATTCGCCGCCGAGCGATCCTGCGCCAGACGTGTCAACGAACTTTCAGGCTTCGGCCGCATTCACTCCGCTGAGAGCGTTTTGCTGAACCAGTTCGTTGCGTTGCCATTGTCGTTGTAGGGCTCGACCTCGTCGTAACCGGCCGAACGGTAGAGGTTCGCGGCCTCGACCTGCGACACGTTGGTGTCGAGCACAACGTGCGTCGCGCCGAGCTCGGCCGCCCGGCGCTCGAGCTCGGTCAAGAGGCGGCGACCCAAGCCCTGGCCGCGCGCGCGGGGGCGGATCCAGACGTGTTTGATCTCGTAGCGCGCGACATCCAATCGCCGTATTCCACCGCAGCCCACGGGGCCTTCGTCGTCCTCGACAATCAGGAAGACGCCTTCGGGTGAGATGAAGTTCGCCGGATCCGGGTGCTTGATCACGTAGTTGAGGGTCGAGATGCCGCGGCTCGTGAAGTACTCCTCGAGCAGTTCGTGGGCCGTGGCCTCAGTGACGAGGGATTCGACGTAGCGCACCATAGCTCCAGAGTACTGACGCCCGCCGGTACGATGGAGCAATGATCACGAAGGTCGCCGTTGTCGGCGCAACCGGCCGTATGGGCCAGCTCGCCAGCCGCCTCATCGAGACCTCCGAGGAGTTCGAACTCTTCGCAAGCCTCGACTCGAAGGCTCCGCTGTCGGACATGCTCGGCACCGACCTGGTCATCGACCTCACAGTGCCGTCCGTCTCGCAGGGCATCGTCGAATTCGCCGTCGCCAACGGCATCAACGTCGTCGTCGGCACCTCGGGCTGGTCGCACGAGCGCATCACGTCGCTCGAACGAACGATCACCGACAAGCTCTCCGTCGGCGTCATCATCATCCCGAACTTCTCCGTAGGCTCGGTTCTCGCCACCCACTTTGCCGCCCTTGCCGCGCCCTACTTCGAGTCGATCGAGATCATCGAGGCGCACCACCCGGGCAAGGTCGACTCGCCCTCCGGCACCGCGGTGCGCACGGCAGAGCTCATCGGTGACGCGCGCGCGACACTCGGCCCGGTCAAGGCGCCGCACGCCGACCAGCGCGCCCGCGGTCAGCAGGTTTCGAGCATCCCCATCCACAGCCTGCGGATGCAGGGTGTCGTCGCCAAGCAGGACGTGCTTTTCGGCGGCGAGGGCGAGATTCTCACCGTCACGCACGAGACGCTCTCGCCGAGCTCGTACGAGGCCGGAATTATGCTCGCGCTGCGTGCGGCACGAACCGCTCGCGGCGTCACCGTCGGCCTCGACAAGCTGATCAACCTCGGCTCGTGAACGCCGCCAAAGCGGGTGTGCTCGTGATGACGGGCCTGCTCGCCATCTACCTCGTCTTCATCGTGCAGTACGGGTTTATTCTCATCAGCACGGGGCAGCCGATCGGTATCGCCATGGGCGTCGCGCTGCTTGTGATTCCTCTTATTGGTGCGTGGGTCATCATTCGCGAGCTGCTGTTCGTTCGCAGCGCCGGAAAACTTCTGGCAACCCTGAAGGCCGAGGGCGGGCTGCCCGTAGACGACCTTCCGCGCCTGCCCAGCGGCCGCGCCGTCGCTGCGGCAGCCGACGCACAGTTTCCGCAATACAAGGACGCGGTCGAAGCCGCCCCCGAGTCATGGCGAGCGTGGGTACTTCTCGGCCTCGCCTACGACGCGAGCGGAGACCGCTCACGCGCACGCTGGGCGACGCGCGAAGCCATCCGACTCGAACGCAGCTAACTAGACGAACGCCGCTTCGATCGCGGAGTCGACGGTCTGGTGCTGAAACTCGAACCCGTCGGCGAGCAACTTCGCCGGAATCATCGCCTGGTCGTTGAGCAGCAACTCGTGCCCGGCCTCACCGAGACCCAGCTCGATCGCGACCTTCGGGATCACAAACGGGTGCCAGCGGTGCAGCACGCGGGCGAGGCTGCGCGAGACGTTTTCCGCGGTCGCGAGCGTCGGACCCGCAAGGTTGACCGGCCCCGCGAGGTCTGACGTCAGCAGGTGCTGAATCGCTGCGGCCTCGTCGTGCAGGCTGATCCACGGCCAATGCTGCGACCCGGAGCCAAAGCGCGCCCCGAGCCCGAGCCGCGTGGTGATTGCCATCGGCTTGAGGGCGCCGCCACGAGCCATAACGAGACCCGTGCGCAGGTTCACAACGCGCGTCACGGGGGAGGCGATGAGCGCGGCCTGCTCCCAGGCATTCGTGATGTCCGGAATGTAGCCCTCGCCCTTCGACTCGTCCTCGTCGAGCAGAATTCCGGGCCGGTCGCCGTAGAAGCCGACGGCTGACGCAGCAAGAAAAACCGAAGGCGGTGTGGATGCGACGACCATCGCCTCGGCAAGCGTCTGAGTTGTGTCGATCCGAGAGGTCAACAGCGACCTCTTGTATGCCGGGGTCCACGGAAGACGACCGATGGGTGCCCCGGTGAGGTTCACAACCGCGTCGACACCCTCGAGCGCCTCCGCGTCGATTGTGCGTGCCGGCGGATCCCAACTGAACTCGTTCTCGCCCTCGGCCCGCCGCCGCACAAGCCGCGCAACCGTGTGACCGTGCGCTTCGAGCTGGGTGGTGAGCTCCGTGCCGATGAGGCCGCTTGCCCCTGCGATGAGAACGCGCAACAGTCGCACCTCTCCGTTAGGCGAGGCTGGATTCGATGGTGATCGGAATGCCAGCGAGCGCCTGCGAAACGGGGCAGTTCTCCTTGGCGGCTGCAGCGATTCTCTGGAAGTCCTCTTCGGTGATACCGGGGATCTTCGCGCTCACAAGAAGGTGGCTGCCCGTGATGCCCTTGCCGGGTTCAAACGTGACGGCCGCGGTGACCTGAAGGCTTTCCGGCGGAGTCCCCGCCGTTGCCAGCTCGTTGGCGAAAGCCATCGAGAAACACGCGGAATGTGCTGCGCCGAGCAGTTCCTCGGGGTTCGTTTTGCCGGAGACCCCCTCTGAGCGCGCGGCCCAGGATACGGGGAATTCTGCTGCGTCTGAAGAGTCAAGCGACGTTGTGCCGCTGCCCGAGAAAAGATCGCCGAACCACAGGGTGGTGGCTTCGCTGGTGACTGACATGGTGTTTCCTTCCGTCAGAACCCAGACTAGGTGCAGCTACGGCGTGACCGCACGGCCGCGTCCGAGAAACCCAGCCCTCACCAAGAGAAGATAGATCTGGCAACCGAGGCAGTAGCCGAACACCGAGTTGAGAAATGCGGCAATGAAGGCGAAGGATGTCGCGATCACCAGCGCCCACGGAACGCCAGCCAGGTGCAGCACAAGTCCGACCAGTGTGATGACGAATCCGATGCCCTGTGCGAACGTCGGCGGAACGGGGTCTTCGAGCTCTGTCGGAGGCTTCAGTCGCGGCCGGATGAGCCCCTTGAACAGCAGCCCGTACGGATGACGCTGGATGCCCGCAAAGGCACCCCAGGCGAAGAGCGCGACGAGAACTGCGAGCAGCAGGGTCGCCGGAGCATTCACTCCTGCAAGCGACAGCCCGATCGTCGTCAGTAGCAGCACCGCCGTGATTCCGGCTCCGAAGCGCGGGCCGCGCGGGTCGATGCCCTTCTGACCGGGCTTCGCTGCGAGCGTGGGCTTGTCCGTTGTGCTCATGGTTCCTCCGGGCGGGTTGGCGGGTCAGGCGGCTGCGATGCGCTCGAGTTCGGCGCGCACCGTGTCGGGTCGCGCGGCTCCGCCGATGCGCGCACGCACGACCCCGCGATTGTCGAGCACGAGCGTGGTCGGTGTCTGCAAAATGTTGAAGCGCGAGACAAGTTCGGGGTGTGCGGTGATGTCGACCTCGACGTGAGCAACGCCCGCAGATTCCGCGGCGACGCCGTCGAGCACGCGGTGCGTCGAGACGCAGGGCGCGCACACCTCACTTGAGAACTGCAGAAGGGTTGCCGTTGCTCCGAGTTCGGCCGCGACATCCAAGCCGCTGATTGTCTCGTCGCCCCGGCTCGAACGAACGCGGCCGTTCTGCGCCTGCCAGAGCAGGCCGAGCACTGTCGCGAGCGCGACGAGTGCAACAAGCGCTGAGATGACGGCTAGGGGAGTCATTGTGCACTCACGTTAGGACCGTTTTTAGCCCATTTGGCCGATGTGACCGACTATGACGGTGGGAACGGTTATCGTAAAAGCCGTGCCTGAAGAGACTGCGACCGAAGAGCCCACTTTCCGTTCCGACATGACTGTCGAGCTCGTCAGGGCCAACGCCTCTGACGCCGACGTGCTGTTCGCGGCCCGCGTTTCGACGCAGGGCGAGAAGACCCTCGAGGGCGCGCAGGATGAAGACCTCGACGCGTCTCGCTCGAAGGGCCTCATCAACTACCTCATGCGTGACCGTCACGGTTCGCCGTTCGAGCACAACTCGATGACTTTCTACGTGCAGGCGCCGATCTTCGTGTTCCGCGAGTTCATGCGGCACCGTATGAACTCGTACAACGAAGAAAGCGGACGCTACCGTCAGCTCAACGGCACCTTCTACGTGCCCGCACCCGAGCGCAACCTGTTGCAGGTCGGCAAGGCCGGCGCCTACAACTTCTTGCCCGGCACCCCCGAGCAGACCGAACTTGTCGCGGCAGAGGTTCGCGCGACCTCGACCGAGGCGTTCGCTTCCTACCAGCGCATGCTTGACGCGGGCATCGCCCGTGAAGTTGCGCGCATCATCCTGCCGCTCAACATCTACTCGTCGATGTACGTGACGATGAACGCGCGATCGCTTATGGCCTTCCTGTCGTTGCGCACAACGCGCGAGGGCTCGCACTTCCCGTCGTTCCCGCAGCGCGAGATCGAAATGGTCGCGGAGCAGATGGAGGACCACTTCGCCCGCCTGATGCCGCTGACCTACGAGTCATTCAACGCAAACGGTCGGGTTTCGCCGTAGATCTTTCTTGGTCTCGCGTCACCGCGCATTGCGGCGCGCGATGCTGAGCCCGTCGGGTGGAGTTTTCTCGACCGATATTGCGCACCGAAACGGCGCCGCGTCCCCTTGTGTCGCGAAATGGCACCGCCTTCCCCCCGCGCGCACTCCAGTTAAACAGGCCAGTCACTTTTTGTGACTGGCCTGTTTAACTGGAACGAACTGCGGTGAAGGGTGATTCTCACGCGGTCCGCTCCTCCACAAGGCCGCGATTCGCCAGCTCTGCACAAGCAAGGGCGCCACGGCCGCGCCAGAACGGCCGGCGCGCGACGATTGCAAGATGGGATCGCGCCTGGGGCTGACAACCGTCCAAGTCTTGATACTGCGACGGGGTGGCATCGCTTCGACCGCGCAGCTTCTCGCTGCCGGGGAAGAGTGGGAGGGCATCAACATCGCGGCGAACTACCGTCGTATCCAGCACATCTGCAAGGGTTGGTGGGCGATGCCGGGCATCGCGGCCGAGCTGGTCGCGGCTCGGCGTGCGGGCGGACAGTTGGCCTGTATCAGCGCTCTGACGTTCCGCGGCATTGCTGGCGACTCGAAGCACAAGGGTGATGCGCTTCACGTTCTCGTGCCGCACAGCGCTTCCCGCCGCAGAAAGTCCACCGCCGACGGGCGGCCGATCGTCTACCACTTTGCGCGGCGGGCGCCGTCTGGGCGGGCACCGGTCGTGTCGGCGGCGGTTGCCCGCGAACAAATGCGCACCTGCACGGCGCTCACGTGAGCGCGCTCGCGATACCCTTAGACCGTGTCTACGATCGCTAATCCCTTTGGCCAGGTTCTTGTCGCCCTTGTAACTCCGTTCACCGCGGACGGCGAAGTCGACTGGGCCGGCGTAGAGAAGCACATCGACGACGTGATCACCGACGGTGCGGACGGCATCGTCGTCACCGGAACGACGGGCGAGACATCCACTCTCACCGACCCGGAGAAGCTGCGACTCGTTGAGGTCGCCAAGTCGGTCAGCAACGGCCGGGCCAAGATCATCACCGGCGGCGGATCCAACGAGACCGCCCACGCCATCGAGCTGTACAAGGCGAGCGAGAAGGCCGGCGCCGACGCCGTAATGATCGTCACGCCGTACTACAACAAGCCGACCCAAGCGGGCGTTCTCACCCACTTCAGAATGATCGCGGATGCGACCGACCTCCCGGTCATCCTCTACGACATCCCCGGCCGCACCGGTATCCCGATCAAGTACGAGACGATCCTGCGCGCCGCAAAGCACCCCAACATCCTCGCCGTCAAAGACGCGAAGGGCGACCTGTCTGAGGTGAGCCGCGTGCTCAACCAGACCGACCTCCTCTACTTCTCGGGCGACGACCCGCTGGTGTTGCCTCACCTCTCCATCGGCGCGACGGGCCTCATCGGCGTGACCGCAAACATTGCCGCCGCCCCGTACCGAGTGATCGTCGACGCCGTGAACGCGGGCGACCTCAAGACGGCGACCGCCGCGCACAAGGCTCTCGAGCCGCTCGTTCGCGCTGTTATGACTCACGTGCCCGGCACCGTTGCGGCGAAGTACATCCTGCACGGCCTCGGTCGCATCGGCAGCCCCCGCGTGCGCCTGCCGCTCGTTGGCCCCGAAGACTTCGAAGCCGCGATGATCGAAGACGAGATCGCTCTCGTCGGCGAGATTCCCGGCCTTGACCTGAGCAACTTCCGCCCCGACCGCAACGCGGCCGCCGGCGGAGCGCTGCCCAAGGTCGCCGGCACAACGCGCTAGCGCAACGAATTTATACAGGGGGCTAAAGACCCCGAGAAACGCAATAAAGGAACAGATGCCAGTCACGATTTATCAGCCTGCAAAACTCAAGCCAGGAACTCTCCGGATCATCCCCATCGGTGGCCTCGGCGAAATCGGCCGCAACATGGCGTCGTTCGAAATCGACGGCAAGATCCTCATCGTCGACTGCGGTGTGCTCTTCCCCGAGGAGCACCAGCCCGGCGTCGACCTGATCCTGCCCGACTTCTCGCCGATCCGCGATCGCCTCGACGACATCGTCGGCGTTGTGTTGACCCACGGGCACGAAGACCACATCGGCGCAGTGCCCTACCTGCTCAAGTTGCGCAGCGACATCCCACTCATCGGATCGACGCTGACCCTCGCGCTCATTGAAGCCAAGCTCAAAGAGCACCGCATTGTGCCCTACACGCTCACCGTCGCCGAGGGCCAGAAGGAAAAGCTCGGCCCGTTCGACCTCGAGTTCGTTGCGGTCAACCACTCGATCCCCGACGCGCTTGCCGTCGCCATCACAACGACCGCCGGAACCGTGCTGCACACCGGTGACTTCAAGATGGACCAGCTTCCGCTCGACAACCGCATCACCGACCTCCGCGCGTTCGCGCGTCTCGGTGAGGCTGGCGTCGACCTCTTTATGTCGGACTCGACAAACGCCGACGTTCCGGGGTTCACACCCAACGAGCGTGACATCGGACCGGTTCTCGAGTCGGTCATCGCAAAGGCTCCGCGTCGTGTCATTGTCGCGAGCTTCTCGAGCCACGTGCACCGTGTTCAGCAGGTATTGGATGCTGCTGCGGCCAACGATCGCAAGGTCGTTCTTATGGGCCGCTCGATGGTGCGCAACATGGGAATCGCGGCAGACCTCGGTTACCTCAAGGTTCCCGAGGGCGTTCTGCTCGACGCGAAGAAGGCAGTCGACCTGCCCGACAACAAGCTCGTCTACATGTCGACCGGTAGCCAGGGCGAGCCGATGGCTGTTCTCGCGCGCATGGCAAACCTCGAGCACCAGATCACAGTGGGCAAGGGTGACACCGTCATCCTGGCTTCAAGCCTGATCCCCGGCAACGAGAACGCTGTCTACCGCGTGATCAACGGACTGATGAAGCTCGGCGCGACAGTTGTGCACAAGGGCAACGCCAAGGTGCACGTCTCCGGTCACGCCGCAGCGGGCGAGTTGCTCTACTGCTACAACATCCTTCGCCCGAAAAACGTGCTTCCGGTGCACGGCGAGCAGCGTCACCTCGTTGCCAACGCCGCACTCGCCATTCAGTCGGGCGTGCCTGAGGAGAACACGATCATCGCCGAAGACGGAACCGTCATCGACCTGCGCGACGGATACGCATCCGTCGTCGGACAGCTCGACCTCGGCTACGTCTACGTTGATGGCTCGAGCGTCGGAGAGATCACCGACGCCGACCTCAAGGACCGTCGCATCCTCGCCGAAGAAGGTTTTGTTTCGATCTTCGTCGCCGTCGACAAGCAGACCGGCCGCGTTATCGTCGGGCCCGAGATTCAGGCGCGCGGGTTCGCAGAAGACGGCGCCGTGTTTGACGCCGTGCTGCCGCAGGTCATCAAGGCGCTCGAGGATGCCGCGGCCAACGGCACCCGCGACACGCACGCCTTCCAGCAGGTCATTCGTCGCACCGTCGGGCGTTGGGTCAACACTCAGCACCGTCGCAAGCCGATGATCGTGCCGGTCGTTATCGAAGCGTAATTCTCTGAGGCCGGGTGTCATCCATAGGGATGACGCCCGGCCTTTGTGCCGCCCGTATGGTGGGCGTTATGAACATTTCTCGCGCCATGGTCGCCGTTGCTCTCGTTCTGAGCCTTGTCGCTTGTGCGACCGAGGCGCCGCCCGAGGTCGCTGATCCCGCACCGATCGCGACCGAAGAAACGACACCGACTCCCGAGCCGACGAAACCCGCGATCGCCGAGCTGGTTGTCTCGTCGAACGGTCTTGGCCCGTTGGTGGTTGGGGCTGAGCCGCCGGTTGTTGATCCGGCACGCGACATCCTGATCTTCGATGAAGACCGTTGCCAGGCAGATGTTGACGAGGGCGCCATTGACGAGCCGGGCAAGTGGATAGCGAACTACGAGCCCGCGCTGAGCGACAAGTTTGAGCGCAAGCCGTTTAGCGCGAATGTCGTCGACGACACCGTGCGCATCATTTCGATCGAAGACCCGGACATCCGCACCGAGGATGGCCTCGGGCTCGGCAGCACCAAGGCCGAGGTGCTTGCGCAGTATCCCGACGCGGAATACGTCAAGGTTTTCAACTCCGACCTGTTGATCGTTGAGGGAGAACGTGGCTCGCTCGTGTTCGAGGTCATTACCTACAACGACACCACTGACTTTTTCGGCCCGGACGGCGCGCAGATCGACGACGTCGTGTTCCTGCGCGTGTACGCGGCGGGCACCAAGATATCCGCATGGATGTCGACAGACACCAGCATCGCGTACTGCCAGACTGCATAAGGAACCGGCAATGAAGATCACCCGATTTGCCGCGATCGCGGTTGTCGCACTAATGCTCGCGGGCTGTGCTCCCGAGAGTGTACCCGTCGCTGAGCCCGCGCCCATCGAGACGCCGACGCCGACCCCAACGCCAACGCCAACGCCGGAGCCGACCAAGCCAGCGCTCGACGAACTTGTGCTCACAACCGAGGGCATCGGCAACCTCGTCGTCGGCGAACCGGTGCCCGAGGTCGATGCCAAGCTCGCCCTTGTTAAGAGGGATGCGACGCGTTGCGTGGGGAAAGCGACTCCGCTGGATCTCAAAGAAGGTGACCGAGGCGCAGGTTGGTGGATCGCCACCTACGCTGACGCCGACTTTGGCATCACGACGCAGTCGTACGAGCGTGATGAGCGGATCGACGCTATTTGGTCGGGGCGAGGCGAATTCGCGACCGATCGGGGCGTCGGCTACGAGGACACCGAGCAAGAAGTTGCTGCTGCATACCCCGACGCCGAGGTGCTTGACGGTCCACTGACACGCAAGTACATCGATGAGGGTGAAGTGGGCAAGCTCGTCATCGACGTCGCAAACAAACCCGGGTACTGGGGTGACGCCAATGGAAAGGTCGTTGCGCTCACAGTTTTGCCTCTGGACGTCGATCTTGAGGCCAACCCGTACGCCACGAACTATCGCTCGGTGATCTGCGGAGAGTAGCGACGTTCGACCCGCACAAAACGTTGGGTTGCGCTTCATACTCGCGACTGATTCCGTTAGAGGATGGCTCGCGTTAGGGTTGCGTGGGTTTTGTTCCAACAGGGGAGTCGCAGATGACCATCGCTCGTACATGGGTTTTTCCCATCCTTCGCATTCTGCTCTTCGCGGCCGTCGCCATTGCGCTCGTCAAGATCGCCTTCTTCCCGGATGTCGCGCAAGACACCAACCCCGCCATCCCGAGCGCTGAAATCGTCGAACCGCAGATCGAGGTGACGCTCGGCACCGTGCAGAACGACGTGTCGTTGCCCGGCACCGTAAACGCCGACGCGGCGGTGCCCGTGCCGGCGACGCTCACCGGCGAGGTGAAGCAGACCTTCGTGAAGCAAGGCCAGAAGATCAAGCGTGATGCTCGCATGGTTCTGCTGAGCGCTCAGGTCGTCAACGACAAGGGCGAGTTCGTCACACAGACCAAGGTTGTACGCGCGCCGAAGTCGGGCACGATCTCGAGCCTGACTGCGCTCAAGGGCCAGACATTCGCCGTTGGCGAGCCGATGGCGCAGATCGCCCCATCCTCGTTTACGGTCAGCGGAAGCATCCCGCCCGAACAGCTCTACCGCCTGCTCGAGCAGCCGAAGGAAGCCCAGGTCACCATCAACGGCGGCCCCGCACCGTTCACCTGCACGGGCCTTACGATCACCTCGCCGCTTGAGGGCGCGACCGACGAAAACGGGGAGGGCTCGGGTGGCCCGACCGTGAGCTGCAAGGTTCCACGCAGCGTTCGTGTCTTCGCCGGGCTCACCGCCGACATCGTTATCACCGGTGGCATCTCCGAGAATGTTCTTGTCGTCCCGATGACCTCGGTCGAGGGCGTCGCCGAGACAGGCAATGTTTACGTCGTTGTGGATGGCGCGGAGCCCGAGTTGCGCGCGGTCACCCTCGGTCTCAACGACGGTATTAACGTCGAGATCGTCGAGGGGCTCGAAGAGGGCGAGACGATTCTGCAGTTTGTTCCGGGTGCCGAGAGCAACCCTGACGACGGCGGGATCATCGGCGGCGAAGAGTGCTTCGATGACGGCTCGGGCAACATCATCTGCGAAGACCCCGCCCGATGACGCTCCTTCGCCTCGAGCAGGTGACGCGATCGGTGCAACTGCCCGACGCGAGCCCGCTCGAGATTCTCAAGGGTGTTGACCTCGAAGTGAACGTCGGCGACCACGTCAGCATCGTGGGGCGCTCGGGTTCCGGCAAGTCGACACTGCTCAACCTGCTCGGGCTGCTCGACAACCCGACGAGCGGTGCGATCTTCTTCGACGATGAGCCGGTGCGCCAGCTGCGCAGCGGTGCGCGCGACCGCAAGCGCGGCGCCGACATCGGCTTCATCTTTCAGCAGTTCAACCTGCTGCCCGGGCGCACGGCACTGGAGAACGTTGTGACTCCGCTGCTTTACGCTCCCGGCGACCAGTTCTGGCGCCGCAAGCGGCTCGCGAGCGAGATGCTCGAACGCGTCGGTCTGGGCTCGCGCATGGACTCCATGCCCGACAAGCTTTCGGGAGGCGAGCAGCAGCGCGTGGCCATTGCACGCGCTCTCGTGCGTCGCCCGCGGCTTATCCTCGCCGACGAACCGACCGGTGCGCTCGACATCGAGACGGGTGCTTCGGTTATGGCGCTGCTCGACGAGGTCGCCGAGCAGTCCGGCGCGGCACTCATCACCATCACGCACGACGCAAACGTCGCGGCTCTCGCCCGCCGGCACTACCGCCTCGACAGCGGTGTGCTCTCACCCGTCAACGTCGCGCGCGTTCTCGAGATGGCAGCACCGGAGGTGACACTGTGAGCCGATTTTTCGCTGGACTCGTGGGAGCCTTCGTTGAAGCCTGGGCCGAGCTGCGCATCCATCGCACGCGTGTTTTGCTCAGCCTCATCGGTGTCGCTGTCGCAGTCGCGGCGATCACGGCCGTCGTCGGCGTTGCCGGCATCGCCGAGCAGGCACAGCGCGAATCGTTCGAGCAGGCCGGTCGCCCGGCTTCGCTCTACATCTCGGCCTACGACGACATCACCGGAACAGTGGATGCCGCGGCCTTCGGTCAAGCGTTCGACACGGCTATTGACCGCTACAAGATCGAATACTCTTCGCGCAATGGATACGGCGCGACCCGGGTGCAGTTTCCCGATGGTGCGGCGGAGGTTCAGCTGATCACAACGGATGTCGATTCCGCCGTCATCCACCGCACAACTGTCGACCAGGGCTCGTGGTTCATCGACAGCGACGAGAACCGACTCGCACCCGCCGTGATCCTCAACTACGGAATGTGGGAACGCCTCGGCTCGCCCGACCTGCGCACCCACCCGACAATCGAGATGCTCGGCGATGCAACGACGATCGCGGTTGTTGTCGGCGTGATGCCCAAGCAGCAGTGGGAAGAGGATTACTACGAGATGCGCATGCTCTACTCGGCCTGGGAGCGCACCGCCAGCCCGATAGAGATCGAGAACTCAACCCCGCAGTACGAGGTGTGGGTTCCCCCGGAAATGTCGGAAGAGCTGACCGAACTTCTTCGGCGCGACATCGCCGGCGCGCTCGGCGAGGGAGTTACCGTCGACATCGGGCGCCTCGACTTCGAGGGCCAGCAGGGCGGTGAAGACCCACTTCTTCCGTTCAAGCTTGTTGTTGGTGGGGTCGCCGGCCTTGTGCTTTTTCTCGGCGCACTGAGTCTCGTCAACATCTCCCTTGTCACTGTGAAGCAGCGCATCCGTGAGATCGGCATCCGCCGCAGCTTCGGAGCGACAGCGGGGCGCGTGTTCTTCGCCGTCATGATGGAGAGCATCGTCGGTACTCTCGTTGCCGGCGTCGTCGGTGTGATTGTTGCTGTCTTTGTTGTCTCAAACCCGTGGATCCTTGAGCAGGTGAGCGGCGGAAACCTGCAGGACATTCCGCCGTTCCCGATCGAAGCGGCAATTCTCGGGCTCATCGCGGCAGTCGCGGTTGGCGCGCTTGCCGGTCTGCTGCCCGCACTCGTTGCTGTGCGCGTCAAGGTGATCGACGCGATCCGGTACTGACCTGTCGCTTACTGAGGTTTGAGTACTGACACGCGCTCAACCTAACCGCCCGCTGACGGTGGCGGGCGGTACCGTGGAGCCCATGGCTACGACTACAAGACAGACGTCGCGTGCGCGCACCACGTCGACCCGTGGTCGCGCGACGCCCACCAAAAATGCAGCGACAAAGAAGCTTCCCGCGACACCGGCACCCGTTGACCAGCCCGGCCTGCTCTCGAGCGCCTGGCTCGGCCTCGCGCACGTCGTCGGGGGCGCGGCTCGTGTGCTCGGCAAAGAGACGCTCGCGAAAGAGGAGCGCCGAGACGGCTTTCCCTTCTTTATCTTTCTGCTCGCGATTGCCGGGGCAGTCGTCGAATGGTTTAACTCGACCGACTCGGTAGCAGCAGCGCTCAGCTCCTTCACCTTTGGCCTGCTCTTCGGCCGGGTCTCTTTCGCTCTGCCCGTTGTGATGCTCGTCTTTGCCTTCTGGCTGTTCCGTCACCCCGCGAGTGTGCACGACAACACCCGAATCGGCATTGGGCTCATCGTGCTCCTCACGAGCGTGAGTGGCCTCTGCTATATCTTCGGCGGCGAGGTCGCACCGTCTGCCGGCGTCGAAGCCCTCGCGATGAGCGGCGGCGTGCTCGGCTGGCTACTTGCCTCGTGGATGATGCTCGGCACCGCCTGGGTTGCGGTTCCCCTTGTTGTCGCGTTCCTTGTGCTCTCGCTGTTCATCATCACCAAGACGCCGCCCAACCGTGTCGGCGCACGTTTTCGCGAGCTCTACTCGTACCTGTTCGGCGCGGAACTGCCCGAGCCGGTTGCGAAGACTCCCAAGGCCAAGGGCGACACGTCGGCCTCCGGTCCGCTCGAGTTCGGATCGCTCACCGACCTCGGCCTCGACATCGAAGACCCCGCGAGCCTGCCCTGGTGGCGCCGCAATAAGTCGAAGGGTCTCGATGCCCAGGCCTTCGACTCGCCCGTCATCGGTCGCGAGCCCGGCACAGAGGTCATCGCGCCCGCCGCGGCAACCGCGGCTTCTGCCGAGCCGGTTCGGTCGCTCAACGATAGATCTCTTAACGACTCCGGCGAGTTCGGCATTGAGCTGCTCGACGAGCTCGTGCGCGCCGAGAACGCCGTCAAGCGCTTCACCGGCGAGATCACGCCGGCCGCAACGGGCGTACGCGACGACGGCCCCGGCATCCTGCCCGGCTTTACAACAAAGGCCAGCGAGAAGGGTCCGGCGGGGGAGTTCGACGACGAGTCGGCCCCGGCAGCGGCTCCGGCTGCAGCGCCGGAGGCACCTCGTGCCCCGCGGCAGTCAAGCGCCGCCTACCGCCTTCCCGCCGCCGCGCTGCTGACGCCCGGCACCCCGCCCAAGGCTCGGTCGGCCGCGAATGACGAGGTCGTCGCATCCATCACCGAAGTTCTTAAGCAGTTCTCTGTGGATGCCGCGGTCACGGGTTTCAGCCGTGGCCCCTCGGTCACGCGGTACGAGCTCGAACTCGGCCCCGGAGTCAAGGTGGAGCGCGTCACAGCCCTCGCCAAGAACATCAGCTACGCCGTCGCGTCGAACGAGGTCAACATCCTCTCGCCGATTCCCGGTAAGAGCGCGATCGGTGTCGAGATCCCGAACAAAGACAGGGAGATCGTCTCCCTCGGAGACGTGCTGCGCTCGAGCGCTTCGACGAAGAGCATTCACCCGATGACCATCGGTCTTGGCAAAGACGTCGAGGGTGGCTTCGTTGTCGCCAACCTCGCGAAGATGCCCCACCTTCTTGTCGCTGGTTCCACCGGCTCGGGTAAGTCGAGCTTTGTGAACTCGATGATCACGTCGATCCTGATGCGCGCGAAGCCAGCAGAGGTGCGCATGGTGCTCATCGACCCGAAGCGCGTCGAGCTGTCGATCTATGCAGGTGTTCCGCACCTCATCACTCCCATCATCACGAACCCGAAGAAGGCCGCAGAAGCCCTCGCGTGGGTCGTGAAGGAGATGGACATGCGGTACGACGACCTGGCTTCGTTCGGGTTCCGTCACATCGACGACTTCAACCGTGCGGTCGTGGCAAACGAGATCATCCTGCCGCCGGGAAGCGAGCGCAAGCTCACCCCGTACCCGTACCTGCTCATCGTCGTCGACGAGCTTGCCGACCTCATGATGGTCGCCCCGCGCGACGTCGAAGACTCGATCGTGCGAATCACTCAGCTCGCGCGTGCGTCAGGAATCCATCTCGTTCTCGCGACGCAACGCCCCTCCGTCGACGTTGTGACGGGTCTGATCAAGGCCAACGTTCCGTCGCGGCTCGCGTTCGCGGTGTCGAGCATGACCGACTCCCGCGTGATCCTCGACCAGCCCGGTGCCGACAAGCTCATCGGCCAGGGTGACGCGCTCTTCCTGCCGATGGGTGCCTCCAAGGCCATCCGCGTGCAGGGTGCCTGGGTGCAGGAAGACGAGATCAACGAGGTCGTCAAGCACGTCATCGCGCAGGCCCAGCCGGACTACCGCGAAGACGTCGCGGTCGTCGCCGAGAAGAAGAATATCGACGCCGACATCGGTGATGACCTCGAGCTGCTGCTCGCAGCGACCGAGCTCATCGTCAGCACGCAGTTCGGTTCGACCTCGATGCTGCAGCGCAAGCTCCGCGTCGGCTTCGCCAAGGCCGGCCGACTCATGGACCTCCTCGAGAGCCGCGACATCGTCGGCCCTTCCGAAGGCTCAAAGGCCCGCGACGTGATGGTGACGGTCGAACAGCTGCCCGCCGTGCTCGCGCGCCTGCGCGGAGGCGACGCACCTTCCGCGCCCGCAACTCCCGCCGCCCCGCCCCGTGACCTCGTTGCCGAGTCTCTCGCCGAATCGCAGGCCGGATACGATGAGGTTGAGGTGTCGTCAGATGAAGACGCCTGGAGCCTGACCGACCGGGAGTAATCGTGGACACAGTGACCGGCGGCCCAGCCGCCCCTCGCCCCAACCCGTTCGCCGGACGCGTCATAAGTAAGGGTGACGGCCCTGCCAGTGTCGCGAACATCGCGAACATCATCACCGTCGTTCGGATTCTTCTCACTCCCGTCTTCCTCTGGATGCTTCTCGCCGACAACGGCGACATGGGTGCACTGCGTTGGGCCGCCGCGGCGACGTTCGTTATCGTCATAGCGACCGACGCGCTCGACGGCTATCTCGCCCGCAGCCGCAGGCTCGTGTCGAACGTCGGAATCATCCTCGACCCGATCGCCGACAAGGCGCTCACGGGTGCCGCACTCATCGGACTCTCGATTCTCGGCGAGCTCTGGTGGTGGGTCACCATCGTTATCCTCGTGCGCGAACTCGGCATCACGATCTTCCGTTTCTCGGTGCTGCGCAACCGGGTTATCCCCGCCTCGCGCGGCGGCAAGCTGAAGACCGTGCTGCAGGCCGTTGCTATCTCGCTGTTCCTCGCTCCGTTCTTCCTCCTTCTGGGCGAATGGGTGTTCTGGGTGAACTGGATCGCCATGGCTGCCGCTCTTATCGCCACCGTTCTCTCCGGACTCGACTACATCTGGGCGGCGATCAAGGCCTACCGCCTTGGGTAGCGCTGAAGTCGTCGCGACCCTCACCGAGCGTCGACTCACCATCGCTGTCGCAGAATCGCTCACCGGCGGGCTGCTCGTCGCCGAGCTCATCAAAACGCCGGGCGCGTCCGCCGTTGTACGCGGTGGAATCGTCGCCTACGACACAGCTCTCAAGCACAGCCTGCTCGGCGTCGACGCCGGGCTCCTGGCGGTGCACGGCCCGGTGCACGCCGACGTCGCCCGCCAGATGGCAGCCGGAGTGCGCGCGGCGCTCAGCGTCGACGACCTGCCGGCCGATATCGGCATAGCGACGACCGGTGTCGCGGGGCCAGAGCCGCAAGGAGGGGTTGCGGTAGGTACCGTGTTCGTTGCCATTGCGCTGGGTATCGACATCCACGTTATTGAATTGTCTTTAAATGGTGACAGAGAAGCCATCCGATCGGCCGTTGTCTCCGAATCACTGTTAGAACTTGAGCGACTTCTCGCATTGTGAAGGAGCCGAGGGCTCACGGGAATACGCGGAGTTTCCATCTCGTTACATCTCGTGGATTCACAAGCGTCATACAGAGTGCACTGGTTAGAGTTCTCGGTATCGGCGTTGTAG
>Ga0247805_1000426_pt1 | contig 22069 bp, 14 predicted proteins | sample UWRJL044104R1_FD_180930 | JGI IMG/M metagenome (GOLD analysis project Ga0247805, IMG submission 180930) | Plant litter microbial communities from Arlington Agricultural Research Station in Wisconsin, United States - UWRJ-L044-104R-1 | ecosystem: Environmental > Terrestrial > Plant litter >... | reverse complement strand
ATAAACCGATTCGAAAGAAACCTCGTTGTTTACCAACAGTGATAAATCGCGTCTGACTTCAGGGTATTTGGGAATGTCGGCAAATTTAATCTTGTTGGAAATTAGTTTTAAAATTGGATTCCATTTGAAATCGGCAAACAAAACTTCCTGTTTGATGTCGAAATGCTTCAGGACCGATTTTTTTACCGTTCCGAATTCTACCAGGATTTCATTTGCTGCTGAAATTGCAATGCCTTCAGCGAAATAATCGGATTCTAGCGGCTGGTTTTGTGTTTTTTCAATGCCAAGCCTTGAAAGGATCGCATTCACATAACTCTTGAACAAAAAGAAATCGGAAGTTTTTTGCGCCGTAGCCCAGCTTTCCCCGCCGCGGTTCCCTGAAACGAATAGCGTCAGGTGTTTATATTCTTCATAACCCGATTCGAATTTATGGTATGATTTACCGAATTCGAACAATTTTAAATCCGAATTTCTTCTGTTGATGTTGTACGAAACCGCTTCCAATCCTGAAAATAGCAACGATTGGCGCATCACAGAAAGTTCGCTGCTCAATGGATTTAGCATTGTTACGTTATGTGCTGAATTGAGCATTTCAGTAAGCTCAACGTATTCCGGAGAGGTCAATGAATTCGCCATCATTTCGTGAAAACCCAATGAATTCAATTGGTTCCCAACGATATTTTGTACTTTATAGTCCTCAGTTCTTGGAGAATTGGATACCGTAGCATTCAGTTTTTTCGTGAAGTTGATGTTGTTGTACCCGTAAACCCTCAGAATTTCCTCAATTACGTCGATCTCACGGTTCACATCGACACGATACGACGGAATGATTAGTCCCAAACCGGCATCGGTTACACTGTTGACTTTAATATCAAGCGAAGCCAGAATTTTCTTGATCGTTTCTTTCGGCAAATCCTGTCCAATTAATTTTGCCGCTTTTGCGTAATTTAAGAACACCGGAAAATCCTCGATTTTCTTTTGGTAAATGTCGATCACATCTGAAGTAATTTCACCGCCGGCTACTTCCTGGATCAGCAAAGCCGCCCTTTTCAGCGCATATTCTGTAATAGTTGCATCGATTCCACGTTCAAAACGGAAAGAAGCATCGGTACTTAAAGTATGTCTTTTCGCCGTTTTGCGGATGCTCACGGGATTGAAGTAAGCGCTTTCCAGAAAAATCGCATTCGTGTTTTCAGAAACGCCCGAATCTTTTCCACCAAAAACACCGGCAATCGCCAAAGGCCCTTTTTCGTCACAGATCATTAAATCTTCTGCGTGAAGCGTTCTTTCTATATCGTCTAAAGTTGTAAATTTCGTGCCTTCAGGCAATGTTTTTACAGAAATTTTCCCGGTGATTTTGGATGCGTCGAAAGCGTGAAGCGGCTGGCCGAGTTCGTGCAAAACATAATTCGTCACATCAACAACGTTATTTTTCGGATTAATCCCGATAGATTTCAAGCGGTTTTGCAGCCATTCCGGAGACGGTTTGACTTTAATGCCAGAAATCGTCACGCCGCAATATCTCGGAGCAAGTTTGATATCTTTTACATCGACATCGATTTTTAAAGTTCTTTTGTCAATTCGGAAATTACTTACCGATGGTGTGATCAGCTCAACGCTGACGCCTTTTTGGAGTAAACCCGCACGCAAATCACGCGCAGTTCCCAAATGGCTCATCGCATCGGCGCGGTTTGGCGTGAGTCCGATTTCGAAAATTTCATCATTTTCAATTTTGAATACTTTTGCAACGGAAGTTCCGGGTTTCAAATCGTCGCTTAAAACCATGATGCCGTCGTGGCTGGTTCCAAGTCCGAGCTCGTCTTCGGCGCAAATCATCCCGTGGCTTTCCTGGTCGCGAATTTTTCCTTTTTTAATCGTAAACGGCTGTCCGTCTTTATCATATAGAACCGTTCCGATCGTTGCTACAGGTACTTTTTGCCCTGCCGCAACATTCGCAGCACCGCACACGATCTGTACCGGAGTGCCATCGCCCAAATCAACAGTCGTTACTTTTAAACGGTCGGCGTTCGGATGTTGCACACAAGTCAAAACATGGCCAACGACAATTCCTTCCAATCCGCCTTTTACTGATTGGTATTTTTCAACGACTTCCACTTCGAGGCCAAGATCTGTCAACAAAGCAGCGGTTTCTTCAGATTTCCAGTCGATTTTGATGAATTGTTTTAACCAGTTGTATGAAATTTTCATAGATCATTTTTTTGTACGGCTGCAAAGATAATTAACAAGGAACAATTGGCAATGGATAATGGACAATGAATCTTAACAATATCAACAAAAAATGCCGATTCCGATTGATATAAGATAATTGGATAATGTTGTAATTGATTTTGTGACTTCTAAACGTAAATTTATCAAAATCCAAAATACTAAAATCATGGAAAAGCACACTGACAATCCCGAAAAAGATCCGAATCAAGATGGTTATAAAGTTCCGGGCGATGGCAATCCGCCAAACGATCCGCCGAAAGCCGGAAACCACAGTTTTGAGCCAAATCCGAATTCACTAGACGATAAAAAACCAAGCGATATTCCCGGAAAAGAATTTAATATTAACGATAAGGCATATTCCGACAGTACTAAAAAGGATTTTGTAGAAACGGTTTCAAAAATGAATCATGCAAACGAATCAGATTCGGAAAATCAATCGTAGTACGTATTCGCTTTTGTAAGAATAATGTATTTTTTTAGTTTTATTTTTGGTAATGATTTAATAAATGTCAGTTAAAAATCTACGTCTGAAAATTTAGTGCTATAACCTGACCGATTTATGCTACTATACTTATGGTTCGAAAGCTAATTTTGAGTGAATCAAAAATTTAGCATTATGGGCAATACCGCACAAAGACCTGAATTTAAGGCAAAGTACGACAACTACATTAACGGAAAATTTACGCCTCCGGTCAAGGGCCAGTATTTTGACGTGCTTTCTCCGATAGACGGTAAAGTTTTTACACAAGCAGCGCATTCTGACAAAGCCGACTTAGAATTGGCAGTTAATGCCGCACACGAAGCTTTTAAAAGCTGGGGAAAAACCTCTTCAACAGAGCGAAGCAATTTACTCAACAAAATCGCGCAGGTGATTGAGGACAATCTCGATTACATCGCAACGGTAGAAACGATCGACAATGGAAAGCCAATTCGTGAAACTTTGGCAGCAGATATTCCGTTGGCAATCGACCATTTCAGGTATTTTGCAAGCGTGATCCGTGCGGAAGAAAGCTCCATTGCCGAGCTCGATCAACATACGGTTTCCATCGCCTTAAGCGAACCGTTAGGCGTTATTGCCCAGATTATCCCGTGGAATTTCCCGATTTTAATGGCCGTCTGGAAACTCGCTCCGGCGTTGGCGGCAGGAAATACAGTCGTTTTAAAACCAGCTGAAAGTACGCCAATTTCGATTTTGGTTTTGATGGAACTCATCGGTGATTTATTGCCTTCAGGCGTCGTTAATATTGTAAACGGTTTTGGGGCTGAATTGGGACGTGCTTTGGTCACCAATAAAAAAGTATCCAAAGCGGCATTCACAGGATCGACGACAACCGGCCGTTTGGTGATGCAATATGCGACAGAAAATATCATTCCGGTAACTTTGGAGCTTGGTGGAAAATCCCCGAATATTTTCTTTCCGTCCGTTGCTGACCACGATGACGATTTCTTTGATAAAGCGGTAGAAGGCGCAGTTTTATTCGCATTGAACCAGGGCGAAATCTGTACTTGCCCGTCAAGATTGTTAATCCACGAAGATATTTACGAAAAATTCATCGCAAAAGTGATCGAAAGAACCGAGGCAATTATTGCAGGAAATCCGTTAGATCCATCAACGATGATTGGTGCGCAGGCTTCACTCGTTCAAAAAGAAAAAATCCTTTCTTATATCAAATTGGGAAAAGAAGAAGGCGCTGAAGTGTTGACCGGCGGCGATGAAAACCATCTTGGCGGCGATCTAGAAGGCGGTTATTATATCAAGCCGACATTGTTCAAAGGCCACAACAAAATGCGTATTTTCCAGGAAGAGATTTTTGGGCCGGTGCTTGCGGTGACGACTTTTAAAACGACTGAAGAGGCGATCGAAATTGCAAATGATACGATGTACGGACTCGGAGCCGGAGTCTGGACACGCGACGCACATGAGATTTACCAGGTGCCAAGGGCGATTCAAGCCGGCCGCGTCTGGATCAACCAGTACCATTCGTATCCTGCAGGCGCACCTTTCGGTGGATATAAACAATCGGGAATTGGGCGTGAAAACCACAAAATGATGCTCGGACATTACCGACAAACTAAAAATATGCTGATTTCTTACGACAAAAAGAAACTCGGATTCTTTTAAAAATTGATTTGTTTGAAAAACGCCGTACCTGATTGTTGGTGCGGTGTTTTTTTATTTTAATGTTATCAAGATTTGTACTTTTAATAAAATCCAAACTATGAAAACCAGGATCGATGCTACAGAAAAAGCCAAAGATTTAATCGCAGTCTTAAAAGAAAAACATGGTGATTTAATGTTTTACCAGGCCGGAGGTTGTTGTGAAGGCACGCAGCCACAGTGTTTTGAAAAAGGCGGGTATTACCAAAGAATGGGTGATGTTTGCATCGGAACAATTGAAGACACCGAATTTTGGGTCGATAAGGATTTGTACGAATACTGGAAACACGCACATTTTACGTTAGATGTCATCGATGCTTTTGGCGTAGGCGGATTTTCATTGGAAACGCCATTAAAGAAAACTTTCCGGATTGAATATCGGATTTTCACACCCGAAGAAGAGTTAGAATTGGAACCGGTAAAATACATCGAATAATCAATTTACATACAACAACTGATACTGTTTCGGCGTAATGCCTTCATGCTTTTTAAACAACCGGATGAAGTAATTGCAATCTTCAAATCCGGATAAATAACACACTTCATTGATTTGCATTCCGGGATTTTTGAGCAGTTTTTTCGCACAGCGGATTTTCTCGCTCAGTACGAATTCAATCGGGCTCATGCCAATTTCGCGTTTGAAAAAACGGTAAAATGAAGTCGTGCTCATACAGGCTTTGTCACTGAGGCTTTTAAGCGAAATATGCTCTTTTAAGTTTTTTCTAATGTAATCGACAACAACGCTGATCGGATTGTTCGGATCATTTAAAAATCCATCGTCAATCGATTTTGCGGTCTGCGTCTGGATAATCCGGATCAACAATTCCTGCAAAGTCAAATCTGCCAGCGCATCTTTCGTAATCGACGTGCTCATGCATTCTTTGATCAGTTTGTTGATTGTGGCTGCCAAATCCACATTGTTATAAAAGAAATAATTCTGGTAATTGAGCTGCCAAAATTGGTCGCTGCCTTCTTTAGGGTAACGCTCATTCAGGAAATTCAAAGTATCGGTAATTTTGCTTTGGTCGATCGCCAACGCCAAACATTGTGTCGGATTGTGCGTTGACGCTTCAGGAAAATCAATTTTCATTTCCACATTTGACGGAATCACGACCGTTTCTCCAGGCAAATAATCAAAACCCGGATCATCAAAAAGATGCATGACTTTTTTCCCCCGCAACATGCTCGTCACCACCAGATCGTTAAATTTTAAAGGCACCAATTGCGATTCCTGGTACGTTTCAAAAAGATTCAGCTCACAATTGTTTAAAGAGTAAACGGTGCGGTTTTCTACCAAAGTCTTGAGGGATTTTTCATTCGATAAAACCGGCGTCTGCAGTAGCGTTTTTTGTGAATTCATGCCAAAAAGGAGTAAGCCTTAAATGTAAGGAATAATCCGCGAAAACGATTTCAACGAAATGCTAAATTTTGGTTTTATCCAAAAAATCAGATGAGTTCTTCCACGTGCTTTTTGATGTTTTCCGATATTTTTCTCGTTGGAAGATCATTTTCATCATCGCCAAACGGATCTTCAATTTCTTCAGCAATTAATTCCAAACTGGCCAATACATAAAAGATAAAAACCACGACCGGGACGACATAATATCCAATGCTGAAGGCGTACCCAAAAGGCAAAGTCATCACATAAAAGAAAATGAATTTTTTGATGAAAGCGCTGTAAGAATAAGGAATTGGCGTGTTTTTAATCCGCTCGCAAGCGCCGCAAATATCAGTAAAAGACTGCAATTCTGAATTTAAAATGATCAACTGATCCCCTGTGATTTTTTGCTGTTCGTATAAGAAATTGATGCGTTCGAACATCATCTGTGCAATCTGGTTTGGCCGGTGTTTGTGGTGGTCGATCTCCAAATCCAAATTATCAAAAAGCCCTTTGCTGACGTCGCTGTCTTTCAAATGAATGTGCAGCACCGAAGCATAATTTGCAATCATCTCCCTGAAAAATTTCTTATCGTCATCCGACTTTAAAATTGCAGCCAATTTGATCGCGAGATTGCGGCTGTTGTTCACCAAAGCGCCCCACAATTTCCGGCCTTCCCACCAACGTTCGTAAGCCGTATTGGTCCTGAAAACAAGCAGCAGCGAAATCACAAATCCCAGCATGCTGTGCATGATCGTGATGTTTTTGATGTAGCTCGTATCGGATAATTTCCAAAATTCAACTTCCATATAGCCCACAATTCCTGAGTACAACCCTATAGCCGCCATAATCGGAAAAAGCGTTCTAAAAGTGTCAGCTTTGTGAAACCTGAAAATAAAGGTGAACCATTCTTTAGTGTTGTATGAAATCATTTTCAGAGTGGATTTCCGCAAATATAGGCAAATTACGAACTTAAAAACTCAGGTTTCCGGCAAGTTCTTTTAAAGTGATTTCAGATAACTTCGCCTGATATTGCGCATCGCTGTTGCGTACTTTGGCATTTACGTAATTCAATTGCGCCGTGCGGACTTCAATCGTCGTAATGTTCCCAATCTTGAATTTGTCAAGGGTAATCTGCAGATTTTCCTTCGCGATTTCCTCGTTCCGCTGTTCGAGTTCAATCAGTTTAATATTTGTTAGATACGTTTGGTAAGCAGTTGCGAGTTGCGACATCAAAGTCTGGCTTTGCTGCTGGATCAACAAATCGGAATTCTCGATCTGGATCTTCGCTACGCGCTCATTTCGATGCTGGTTCAATCCGTCAAACAAATTCACCGAAGCTGTAAAACCGTAAGTCAACCCGCGCGAATTGGTTTGTGTTGTAAATCCCAGACTCGATTGCGTATCCACAAAATTATAACCAGTATTGACTGCAATTGTCGGATAACGAATGGCTCTGACCTGTTTCAATTGCAATTCTGCAATGCGTTTGTTTATTATTTGCTGGAGCAATTCCGGATTTTGTTTTTGTGCCAATGCCGACAATTCCGGAAGTTGCAATTTGGAATCAACAATGATCGTATCGGCGACGAAAAAATCGGTTGTTGTGTCGCGTGCAAGAGTTTGGTTCAAGGCGATTTTCGTATTTGCATAGGTTTCTTTCTGACGCAATAAAGCTGTTTCATCCGTATTTAAATCGACTTTGGCATTCAGTACCTCAAGTTTGGCAGCCTTTCCAATTGTAAACCTATTTTGTGCCAATGTGACTCTTTCCTGTGAAATCACAATCGTCGTGTCAAGTGCTTTAAGCTGCTGTTGTTGCTGAACAAGGTCAAAATACATCGTCATAACATCGCTGACTTTACTCAAAACTGTTAATTTCAGTTCGCTTTCACCGAGTTTTTGCAATTCTTTCAATTGGTCGTAGCGCGCAAACATTCCAAAACCATCGAAAATCGTCCAGTCTAATCCGATGCCATAATTCAGGTTGTTGTTTTTAGCATTGTCGAGTTTGTTAACCGTTCCGTCGCTACGGGTTTGCGAAGTATTTTGGATGCCATTGTTGTCAACGACGTTTGCTGAAACAGTCGGTAATAATCCGGCGTTTCCAACGGTCACATTTGTCTGGTCAATCCGAAGGTCATTTTTGGAAATCTTGATTTCATAATTGTTTTCCAACGCAATTTTTACCGCATCTTCAACCGTTAAAAGTTGCTGGGCAGAAACAGGCAAAGCCAATAAAAGCAAGCTGATGTAATACAGAAATTTCATTTACGAATGTTGTTGTTTACTGTCTTTTTCATACTCTTCGATATGGTCAAATTCCGGTCTGTGTTTGCGTTCCCGTGACCACATAAAATAAATCGCGGGAATAACGAATAAGGTTAAAACCAACGAAAATAAGGTTCCTCCAACAATCACAACGCCCATTCCGATTCTACTTGTGGATGCCGCTCCGAGCGACAACGCGATCGGCAAAGCGCCAAATCCGATGGCAAGCGATGTCATCAAAATCGGGCGCAAACGCGACTCGGCCGATTCCATGATCGCTTCCATTTTGGTTTTTCCCTGTTCGCGGAGTTGGTTCGCAAACTCCACGATCAAAATTCCGTTTTTCGTCACCAATCCAATCAGCATGATCGTTCCAATCTGGCTGAAAATATTCCACGTCTGCCCAAAAAGCCACAGCGAAAATAACGCTCCGGCAACCGCCATTGGAACGGTTAAAATGATAATAAACGGATCGATAAAACTTTCAAATTGTGCTGCTAAAATTAAGAAAATCAGCAACAAAGCGAGTCCGAATGCGAAAGCCGTATTCGAGCTGCTTTCCACATAATCGCGGGATTCACCTTGTAAATCGGTTGTAAAAGTCGGATCGAGCACTTTTTCTTTGATGCGTTCCATTGCGTCTATTCCGTCACTGATGCTTTTTCCAGGTGACAAACCGGCGGCAACAGTTGCCGACATGAGCCTGTTGTTGTGGTACAATTGCGGTGGGCTGCTTTGCTCCTCAGTGGTCACGACATTGTCAAGCTGGATCAGTTCGCCTTTGTTATTTTTGACAAACATTGACGTCAAGTCCATCGGCGTATCGCGGTCTTTTTTATCGAATTGGCCCATGACCTGGTATTGCCGTCCATTCATCATATAGTAGCCGAAACGCTGTCCGCTAAACGACAATTGCAGCGTTTGCGCCACATCCATAACTGAAACGCCTAAACTTTGTGCTTTTTCGCGGTCGATCGTCACGTAAATTTCAGGCTTATTGAATTTGAGGTTCACATCCGAATTTGAAAAGGTCGGATCCTGTGAAACAGCATCCAGGAATAAAGGGATTTTTTCCCGCAATTTCTCAAAATCCTGATTTTGGATCACATATTGAATCGGCAAACCGCCGCGTTTGTTGACAGCAATGGTCGGTGTTTCAGAAACACTCGTTTTAGCTTCAGCAAATCTTTTGGTCCATTTGGTGAGTTTTTCGGCAATTTCTTTTTGGGAGCGTTCCCGATCTTCTGGATTTACAAGCGAAAGCCTAACGCGGCCGCTGTTAACAGAAGTTCCCGATCCGGGCGCGGTTATGACAAGGCTGACTTTTTTCTCCGGAATCGAGTCGTTGATCAGGTTGCTTAGTTCGGTCATGAAACGGTCGGTGTAATCGTAAGAAGAACCTTCGGGCGTGGTGACATTTACAGAAATCAGGCTTCGGTCGTCATAAGGCGCGGTTTCCTTTTGGATGATGCTGAAAAATAACCAGATCAATCCGAGGCAGCCAATCAATATGGGAAAACTGATCCATTTTCGCTTCATGAAATTGCCCAGCGATTCGGCGTAACCTTTGTTTAGTCTGATAAAATAGGGTTCGGTGAAATTGTAGAATTTGGATTTTTTCTGCTCGCCGCCTTTCATTAAGTACGCGTTCAGCATCGGCGTCAGCGAAAGCGAAACAAAAGCCGAGATCAATACGGCTGCGCCAATGACGACGCCGAATTCCCTAAACAGCCGTCCGACAAAACCTTCGAGAAAAATCACCGGAAGAAATACCGCTGCAAGTGTAATTGAAATCGAAATGACCGCAAAGAAAATCTCATTTGAGCCCTTGATCGCGGCTTCAATCGGCGACATACCTTCTTCGACTTTTTTGAAAATATTTTCGGTAACTACGATTCCATCATCTACGACAAGTCCTGTCGCGAGTACAATGGCGAGCAATGTCAATACGTTTACCGAAAATCCAAAAAGCCACATGATGAAAAACGTCGCGATCAGCGAAGCCGGAATGTCAATTAATGGTCGGAATGCAATCGCCCAATCCCTGAAAAATAAATAGATGATTAGGATTACAAGAACAATTGCGATTCCGAGTGTTTCTGCTACTTCAACAACCGCTTTTTTTACAAACAGTGTGTTGTCTATCGCGATATTGAGTTTGAATCCTTTTGGAAGGTCCTTTTTGAGTTGGTCGTATTGTGTGTGAAACGCTTTTGCAATGTCGAGATAATTGGTTCCTGGCTGCGGAATGATCGCCAAACCCACCATAACCTGGCCCGAATCGCTCAATTTTGTCTCGAGGTTTTCGGCCTCAAGTGACGCATTTCCTACATCGCTTAATTTGACGGTTTTTTCACCATTGGCGCTTAGAATGATATTTTCGAATTCTTCTTCGGTTGAAAGATTTCCGAGGGTTTTAACAGTGAGTTCGGTATTGGCGCCAGTCAGTTTTCCAGATGGCAATTCAACATTTTGCGCGCCGAGCGCCGTTCGAACATCAGAAACGGTCAAGCCGTAAGAAGACATTCGTACCGGATCAAGCCACAAACGCATCGCATATCTTCGCTGTCCATAAATCTGCACCGAGCTGACGCCCGGAATCGTTTGCAACCTTTCAGCAATCACATTTTCGGCATAATCGGACAGTTCGAGGACGTTTTTCGTGTCACTTTGAACGGTCATCGTAATAATCGGTTCAGAATCGGCGTCAGCCTTAGAAACCACAGGCGGCGCATCGATATCTTGCGGCAAGCTCCGAATCGCCTGAGATACTTTATCACGCACGTCATTCGCGGCTTCTTCTAAATTTTTATCGAGGTTGAATTCAATCGTAATGGTACTGGAACCTTGTGCGCTTGACGAGGTAATGTTGCGGATTCCGTCAATCGAGTTGATCGCTTTTTCGAGCGGTTCGGTAATCTGGGATTCGATGATATCGGAATTTGCACCCGAATAATTCGTCCTGACGGAAATCTGCGCCGGATCGATCGACGGAAATTCCCTGACGCCAAGATACGTGTAACCGATGATCCCGAAAAGGATGATCGCAAGGTTCATCACGATCGTGAATACGGGCCGCTTGATGCTTAAAGTAGATAAACTCATGGAAATCAGATTGTTTTTTTACGATTCGGGTGTTTCAAATCTAATTTTTTTGAAGTTTTACTTTTACGGGACTGCCATCTTTAAGCGACATGACGCCACTGGTTAAAATTGTGTCACCGGCTTTTAAACCGCTTAAGATCAGGATACTTTTTGCTGTTCTGGCACCGGTTTCAACGACGATGTCTTTGGCTTTTCCACCGTTAGAGATAAATATTTTCTTTCCGTTTTGGATTGGGATCAAAGCTTCGGTTGGCACCAATAAGGCATCGTTGATTTTCTCCAACGGCAGTGCAACATTTGCAAAAGTTCCAGGCAATAATTTCCCTTCTGGATTTTGTGCGATGGCGCGCATTTTTAAGGTTCGCGAAGCGATATCAACGCCAGGTTCAATGGCATAAATTTTTGCGGTGTATTTTTCTTTGGAATCAGAAGTTGTAAAACTCAGCGCACTGTTGATTTTCATCTGCGCCGCATATTTTTCGGGAATCGAAAAAGTGATTTTGAGTTGGCTCGTGTTGACCAGATTCGCAATAACAGTTTCCGGTGTCACATAAGTGCCTTTTGAAATATAACGAAGCCCGATTTTTCCCGAGAATGGCGCGCGAACGGTCGTTTTTCCCAATTGCGCCTGAATGAGTTGGGTTTCTGCTTTTGCAGATTGAAAGTCGGCGCTTGCGATGTCGTATTCTTCCTGACTGATGGCCTGTTTTTGCAAAAGCAATTTGGCGCGTCGTTCGTTTTCGGATGCAAGGCTTTGTGTACTTTTGACTTTTCCAAGTTGTGCGCGAAGCTCAATATCGTTGACTTTAAACAGCACTTGTCCTTTGGAGACCGAACTGCCTTCTGTAAAATTGATACTTTCCACTACGCCTGAAACTTCACTGCGAATTTCGATTTGCTCATTGGCTTCAAGCGAACCAGAAAGCGACAAATTATCTGCAAAGACCTCGGGTTTCAGTACGATTCCAGTGACATTTACTGGTTTTTTCTTTCCGCTTTTCTCTTTCGGATCTTCTTTTGAAGCTTTGTTTTCGGAAATCCTGTGGAAAATCAACGCGCCGATTCCGACAATCAATATGGTATAAACAATGTATTTTATTTTCATAAAGTTCAGGTAAAGCACTACGTGCGAAGTGTTTTTCGTCTTCAGGCAAATCTAATCGTTAAAAGTTGAAAATTTTTTAGAGTTAATTTTTATTTAACAACGCGGCTAAAAATTTAACTAATATAATTCCAGATGTTTTTCTTTTTGGTCATTTCGATGAACACATTTCGCATCGCCTGATGTTCAGGTTTAAGCATTTTTGCATCATCTTTGAGCAAGCGAATGGCATAATTTCTGGCCAATAGTAAAATATCCTTGTCGCGAACAATGTCGGCAATCTGCAAATTTAAGACGCCGCTTTGTTGTGTTCCCATGATGTCGCCCGGGCCGCGAAGTTCGAGGTCGACTTCTGCAATTTCAAATCCGTCATTGGTGCGCACCATCGTCTCCATCCGGATCTTGCTGTCGGCAGACAATTTCTGTGAAGTCATCAAGATGCAATAACTCTGTTCCGCGCCACGGCCTACGCGCCCGCGCAATTGGTGCAGTTGTGATAATCCGAAACGTTCGGCGCTTTCAATGATCATGACGCTGGCGTTTGGAATATTGACGCCGACTTCAATCACCGTCGTGGCAACCATAATGTTAGTTTTGCCTTCTGAAAATCGTTTCATTTCGGCATCTTTATCGGCGGGTTTCATTTTGCCGTGAACAATCGAAATGGCATATTTTGGCAACGGAAAGTCGCGCGAAAGGCTTTCGTAACCATCCATCAAATCTTTGTAATCCATTTTTTCAGATTCCTGAATCAGCGGATAAACAATGTAGATCTGGCGGCCTTTTGCAATTTCGTCTGCGATAAATTTCCAGACTTTGAGTCGGTTGCTGTCGAATCGGTGTACGGTTTGGATGGGTTTTCTGCCCGGCGGCAATTCGTCAATGACAGAAATGTCGAGATCGCCGTATAAACTCATCGCCAGAGTGCGCGGAATCGGCGTTGCGGTCATGACTAAAACGTGTGGCGGAATGTCGTTCTTTTTCCACAGTTTTGACCGTTGCTCTACGCCAAAACGATGCTGCTCGTCTATAATCGCAAGCCCTAAATTGTGGAATTGCACTTTGTCTTCGAGCAGCGCGTGCGTGCCGATTAAAATATCCAAACTGCCATTTTCGAGTGCTTCGTGGATGATTTTTCGCTCAGCGGTTTTTACCGATCCGGTTAGTATTTTGATGGTAATGTTGAGGTCTTTTGCGAGTTCGGTCAGGCCTGAAAAATGTTGGTTGGCGAGAATTTCCGTCGGTGCCATCAGGCAGCTTTGAAAGCCGTTGTCTTTTGCCAAAAGCATGCTCATTAATGCGACAATGGTTTTTCCTGAACCGACATCGCCTTGTAACATGCGGTTCATTTGCGCAGGATTTCCCATATCATTCCGGATTTCCTTTAGCACTCTTTTTTGCGCATTGGTTAAATCGAACGGCAAATGATGGTTGTAAAAATTGGTGAAATTGTCACCGACTTTATCAAAAACATGGCCTTTGATCTTGTGCTTGTGGACGAGGTTTTTGGTAATCAATTGCAATTGGATAAAAAACAGTTCTTCGAATTTTAACCGGAATTGCGCTTTCGCCAGAATGTCGCTGCTTTTCGGAAAATGAATGTTGAACAACGCTGCATTTTTCGGGATCAATTTTAATTCGTCAACTAAATATTGCGGCAAAGTCTCAACGAACAAAGCCTGGGTTTCTATAAACAACTGCTGCATCATTTTATTGATGACCCGGTTTGAAATGCCGCGCTGCGTAAGTTTTTCAGTCGATGGATATACAGGCTGCATTGCCGATCGCAGGCTTTGTTCGTGTTCTGTAAGCGGTTCCAATTCGGGATGTGCCATATTGAAAATGCCGCCGAAAGCAGTGGTTTTTCCGAAAATTACATACGGCAAATTGAGTTTTAAATTCTCGCGGATCCATTTTTGTCCCTGAAACCAAACAAGTTCCATTTGGCCCGTTTCATCCACGAAAGTGGCTACCAAACGCTTGCTGTTTTTCTGCTCAACGGTTTTGATGTTGATGATTTTCCCAACAATCTGCACTTCTGTATTGCTGTTTTGCAATTCGTTGATCTTGTAATAACGTGTGCGGTCAATGTATCGGTTTGGGTAAAAATTGATCAGATCCTGGTATTTAAAAATCCCGAGTTCCTTTCGCAGCAATTCGCCACGCGCTGGGCCAACGCCTTTGAGGTATTCGATCGGGGTTTGCAGGAGGTTGTTCATTATGGAATTAGCCAATTAGAAAATTAGTTAATTTGATAATTGTATTGTGAAGCGAAGATAGTTTTTAAATGGGAAAAAGACAATCCGGATTCAACGCCCATTATCAATTGTCAATTATCCATTATCAATTTTTCCTAAACATTGTTATTTTTCTGACGAATTCGATAACTTTGGAATATTCAAATAAAACTGCATGAAATTCCCAAGTCTTTTGTTATTGTTTTTTTGCCAGATGGTGTTTTGCCAACAGATTTCGCAAGTCGATTTTAAAACAATTTCAGCTTCAATAGCCATCAATCCGGTCAAGCGAAATGTAATTGGAAAAGGAATATATACCTTTGAAGTCAAAGACAAAAAAATCGATACCATCCGCATCGACGCACAAAAGATGGAATTTACAAATGTAAAGATCAACAACAGCACTGTAAAATTCAAAAACAGCAACAAACAGCTGCTCTTATTTGCCGGATTTCGCAAAGGTGAGAACACGCTAACGTTTGAATATGAAGCTTTCCCGACGCAAACAATGTATTTTGTAAACTGGGATTTTACCAAAGAAAACACAAAACCCGAAGATATCAACGGACAAATCTGGACACAAGGACAAGGAAAAAACACAAGCTACTGGCTGCCGAGTTTCGACGATGTCAATGAAAAAACCATCTTCAATCTCGATATTACTTTTGAAAAAAGCTTCGAGGTCATTTCAAACGGAACGCTGCTTAAAAAAATACCGAACGGCGAAGAAATCACCTGGCAATATCGCATGCGAAAGCCTATGAGCAGCTACCTTGCTATAATCGCGATTGGGCATTTTCAAAAGCGTACTGAAAAGTCGCTTTCGGGAATTCCGCTTGACGAATATTATGAAAAAGGAGATGAGCACAAAGTCGAACCGACGTATCGCTACAGCAAAGAAATTTTTGATTTTTTGGTGCGCGAAATTGGCGTACAGTATCCATGGGAAATCTACAAGCAAATTCCGGTGCACGACTTTTTATATGCCGGAATGGAAAATACTTCGGCCACGATTTTCTCCAGAGATTTTGTCGTAGACAGCATCGGATACAACGATAGAAGCTATGTCAATGTCAACGCGCATGAGCTGGCACACCAGTGGTTTGGTGATCTCGTTACGGCGAAATCCGGCAAAGACCATTGGCTTCAGGAAGGCTTTGCAACCTACTATGCACTGCTGGCCGAACGCGAAATTTTCGGTGATAATTATTTTTACAACAAACTGTATAACACGTCGCGCCAGCTAGAAGATGCGGCAAAAACCGATACGATTCCGGTGCTGAATCCTAAGGCGAGTTCACTTTCTTTTTACCAAAAAGGTGCCTGGGCGTTGCATGCCATCCGCGAAAGCATTGGAAAAGAAAAATTCAATCAGGCAGTAAAAAATTATCTTGAAAAATACGCTTATGCGAATGTGACTACGGATGATTTCCTGAGTGAAATTAAGGCAGTTTCCGATTTTGACATTGCAAAATTCAGAAAAACATGGCTTGAGTCTTCGGGATTTCCAACAGCAGAAGCGATCGTTTTGTTACAGAAAAATGAGTTGATGAAACAATACATCAAACTGCGCGACCAGCCGTTATTCCTGGCAAAAGACAAGGCCGAGATTATCAGGATGATGCAAAGCGATGTGTATTATCCGGTTAAGGAATTGCTGGTGTACCAGTCGGCTTCCCATCCAATGGAACTTAAAAAAGACCTTTTGCTTGCGGCTTTAAAGACCAATGATTTGCAGGTGCGTCAGGCAGTTGCGGCATCCCTAAAAGAAATTCCGGAAAGTTTTCGAGCCGATTATGAAACACTGTTGAATGACAAATCTTACGAAACGCAGGAAATCGCATTGTTTAATTTGTGGAACCAGTTTCCGTCAGAACAAAACCGGTATCTGATCATTTCTAAAGACTGGGAAGGTTTTCAGGATAAAAACCTTAGATTGCTGCATTTGTCGCTTGCATTTATTACGCTAAAAGAACAGCCTGCGAAAGCGAAGATTTACCAGGAATTGCTCGCTTATACGGGAACAAATTATGATTCGACCTTGCAACAAAATGCATTGCAAAAATTGTTGAACCTCGAAATTTATACCGAAGATGTGTTGCGCAGTTTAACGTACGGACTCGGAAGCCACCGTTGGCAATTCGTTAAATTTTCAAAAGACAACATCAGGAAATTGCTTAAAGAAAAGAAATACCGCGAGATTTTCGTAAAAATACGCGCCGATCTTCCGATTCGCGAGAAAACGCAATTGCAACGGCTTCTTGAAGAATAAACGTATGAGAAAAATATGAGAGCGCTGGTAATTTCCGGCGGTGGCAGCAAAGGTGCATTCGCCGGTGGTGTAGCGCAATACCTGATTCAGGAGAACAAGCACGAATATGATTTGCTGCTTGGAACTTCAACGGGAAGCTTGCTGATCCCGCATCTGGCGTTGGGAAACGTTGAGAAAATTTACGGTATTTATACAAGCGTCGACATGGAGAAAATCTTTAATGTTAATCCATTTGTGATCAAAAATAAAAACGGAATTGAAACGGTTTCGATCAACCATTACAATGTGATTCGGCAATTTTTTAAGAAAAAGCGCACCTTTGGCGAAAGTCAACGACTTAGAAAATACATACGCGATAATTTTTCTTTGTCTGAATTCAACCAGCTTAAATCCTCGAAATGCAATATCGTAGTCACCGTGACGAATTTGTCGAAGAATGAAGTCGAATACAAATGCATCCGCGATTTTGAATATGACGAATTTTGCGACTGGATCTGGATTTCGTGCAACTACATTCCGTTTATGAGTTTGGTAGAAAAAAACGGCAGCGAATATGGCGATGGCGGATTTTCGAGCCTTGTCCCGATTCGCGAAGCCATTCAGCGCGGCGCGACTGAAATTGATGTGGTGATTTTGGAAACTGAAGTGCAAACCGCGCCGAGAGTTATTGGAAAAAATCCATTTTCTTTAATGGTCGATTTGTTCGCGACGCTTCTGGATCAGGTCGAAAAACATGACATTACCATTGGCAAACTCGCTGCAAACAATAAAAATGTAAAGCTCAATATGTACTACACTCCGGTGCAGCTTACGAACAATGCGCTGATCTTTAATAAAACCCAGATGAAACAATGGTGGCATCAGGGTTACGAATATGCACAAAACAAAAGCCAGATCATGAGTGAGGTGAAGGAGCCTTGATTACTTTCTGGGTATTTTATAAAAAAACGTAAAACAAGACGAATTCTAATTCATATCCGTCAAATTCTAATTTACAATGAACGAACTGGCAAAATAAAATTACATTAGTGACCTCTTAAAATCATTAATATGAAAAAAATATGGCTATTTATTCCCCTGTTCTTATTGCTTTTGAACAGTTGCCAAGAAGATGATGCAACGGTTGCAGAGGAAAATACAAACTCAAGTGTAACTGATAGTGAGTTTGCAAAAAATTTTGGTAGTGAAGTGCACCGTGATTTTATTGGGCAGGTTGTAGATCCTGATAACAAACCGGTCGTAAATGCAACAATCAAAATTGGATCTGCAGTTGCGGCAACCGATAAAAACGGTGTTTTTATTCTAAATGATGCTGCAGTTTTTGAGCGTTTCGCATACATAACAGCGACAAAATCAGGATATGTTTCGGGCTCACGCTCGCTTGTTCCTACAACGGGAAAGAACAACATCAATATTATGTTGCTTCCATTGGAAAATACGCAAACCATTACTTCCGGGACTACAACCGAAGTATCGCTGTATTCAGGTACCAAAGTTGTCTTTGACGGAGCATTCCAAGATGAAAGCGGTGTGGCTTATACCGGCAATGTCAATGTTTCGATGTTTCATTTAACGCCTTCAGATGAAAATATTTCAAGCCTGATGCCGGGAATGCTGTATGCAAGAGCCGAAACGGGCCAACAAAAAATGCTCAAAACTTTCGGGATGCTCCATGTAGAATTGCGAGGCAGCACCGGACAAAAATTGCAACTGGCTTCTGGGCATCCTGCAGAAATTACGATGCGCATCGATGATGATCAAATCGCTATTGCACCGCAAAACATACCACTTTGGCATTTTGACGAAGTAAATGGGTATTGGAAACAAGATGGAAGCGCAACAAAGCAAGGCAATAAATATATTGGAAAAGTATCGCATTTTTCATGGTGGAATTGCGACATATTTTTTGAAACCGTTTCTCTAACCGTGAAAGTTGTTGATGCTAATGGGAATCCTCTGTCAGGCGTAGGGATAAAATTGGTGACATCGAGTGGCTTTGCATCAAATGTAGATGTTACAAATGACCAGGGAAAGCTTTCAGGGCTTGTACCTGCAAACGAATCTTTACAGATGACAATCTATAACATTTGCGGCGGAGCGCTTACAACCACGGCGATTGGTCCATTTAATGAAAATACGCTATTGCCAACCTTAACATTGTCAGATACTGTTCAAACCACTTCTATAACGGGAACGTTTGTTACGTGTGAGGATCATATGGTCAGCGAAGGTTATGTTATTCTTACCTATGGTACGAAAAGATATTTATCTGCACTTGATGCCGGTGCCTTTCATTTTCAGGCCAGTTTGTGCAGTAGTCTAAACATATTCCAGCTCGAAGGATATGATTTTACAAACCAGCAAACAACTGGGCAAATTTCGTACAAAGCAACATTTCCGGAAACCAAAGTTGGAAAACTGAAGGCTTGCAATACCGCTACCGATTTTATGTTTTACCAGCGCGGCGATGATCCTCCTGTATATTATTCGTCCTCAAATTCTCCTATAGGAGTGACTTCAAGTGGGACAGATTTTCAGATATTGACAAATAACAACAATCACCTGTTTTCGCTGTTTGGCTTTTCACCAACCTATGCTCCGGGTGTGTACACGACAAATGATTTTCAGGTTGAATCCTGGGAAACAGGGTATCCATCGATTTATCTGCTAAGGGAAACACCCAATACTATGGTTTTTAATGTAAATAAGTTTGGGAATGTTGGGGAATATATAGATATTTCATTCTCAGGAACTTATGATGATGATCGTATTCCGTTAAAAGGAATGATTCACGTCATCCGTGACCGATGATACATAAAAAAAGTCTTCAAATCCGGAGGCTTTTTTTAAATCAATTCCTTTACTTCATTCCTGATAAACGAAAGCGCGGCACTACTCGGCGTATTTTTTTCAAGCAACGTGCTTAAAATCAGTTCGCGAAGTTTATCAGCATCGGCAACTTCAGGATTTGAAGCCGCTTTGCGAAGCATTTGTATCGTGGAGTTTTTTGCAGTCTGGATAATTGCCCAGCATTCATCAGAAATGTAAATCTGCTGCGTTAAATTGTGTTCGAATTCCTGTTCGATCTGAGCGATCACAAAATTCGAATAGTCATTTTTATCAGTTGAAACCGGTGTAATCCTGATTAGCAATTTTGACGGATCGATGCGTTCCATGAACAAAGTCATGCGCTCATATGCCTGTAATTTCAGAGGAAGTGAGCCTTTTTGGTTCTGGCGCATCAATAAAAAATGGCGTTTCTTTTCTTCATTCTGTACAAACATTTGAAAGAAATAATAAGCTACGCCGCCTGTAATTAAAGCCGGCAAAGTATAAAATAGAAGTTCGATGATTTTATTGGTATCCATGTTTTTAATTTTGAAAGCAAAAATAGAATTTAGTTAAGTTCTTTCCGCAAAAATAAATTGTTTTAGCAACATTTTATGAAAATTTGCGTCAGTTGGCTATATTCGGGAAATTAAATCCATACAAATGAAAAAAATCTGCCTGCTTTTTGTTTTTTTAAATTTTGCCGCAACGGCCCAGACCATTACTGTAAAAGGTTTCTTGAAAGACGCTGTTACAAATGAACCTGTAATCAGTGCTTCGATTGGCGTAAAAAATTCGGCAATCGGAACCATTTCAAATGAAGAAGGAAATTTTCAGCTGACTTTGCCGAAAAATGCCGAGGTCTTAATTTCTTTTCTCGGATACAAACCTGTCGCAATTCCGGCATCTGAATTTGGATCAGATGTTAAAACAATCGCACTTCAAATAGATGAGCAAATGCTGGAGGAAGTCGTGATTTCGAAAATTCCTGTCGAAAAAATGCTAGAAAACATTATTGTGACTTCAATGGCGCGTTTCAATAAACCCATTATTTTAGACACTTATTACCGTGAATTTGTAAAGATCAACGGCAAATATTCCAAGTTTTCGGATGGTTTGCTTGATTACCACATCAGCGGATCTGTCAAAAAAAATAAATCCGATCTGATTGTAAAGCAAAGCCGAACCGCGCAACTGTTCACCAATGACGAATTGAAAGATGATGAACTTATTGACTTTGATTCGTTTGTAAACGTCCAGCAAGGCATAACTTACAATTACGATTTCACTTTGCTGAAAAAAATATTGTTGGATCAAGACAATTATGAAAACTACGATCTTGAGCTTAAGTCGAAAAAAGACAGCAGCGGAAAAGAATTATTTGCAATCAATTTTGAACCGAAAGCGGATTCCAATGTCATTTACAAAGGGTCGGTTGTTTTTGATCCTGAAACCAAACTTATTTTTGAAATAGATATCAATCTTATAGCAGGAAATCTTAAATTTAAGGAACACAATATTCTTGTAGCACGCGTCACTTTCATGGGAAATACGATTAATGCGGGCTATAAATTGGTTGGAAATAATTACATTTTGTCCTACAGCAGCCGTTTTAACAAACTCCGGATTACCATGAAAAAGCGCAAGTATGATAAAACGATCGAGTCTAAAAGCGATATAATTGTAACCGATTTGCACGTGGATGACCTGACTTACAATAAAAAAGAAATCTATAAAGAAAAAGATTTATATGCCAGAGGAAATAAATATACCGACAAGTTCTGGCTCAAAAACAATTCGCTGGTTTTAACAACTGCCGAACAACAAGTCATCGACGCGCTTGAAAAAGCTTCTTCAACAACGCAACAATAATAAAAACAAAATAATTCCTGCAAAGCAATCCATAAGCATTAACAACTTTTGCACGATTATTTTCAGACGGAAATGCTTATTTTTGTCCTTTCAAAAATACTATGCAAAAATATATAGACCAGCTCAATGAAGCCCAGCGAGAACCGGTGTTGCAGAAAGACGGGCCAATGATCATTATTGCCGGTGCTGGTTCGGGAAAGACACGCGTGCTCACTATTCGCATCGCTTATCTGATGGCGCAGGGCGTCGATGCTTTCAATATCCTGGCCTTGACGTTTACAAACAAAGCTGCAAAGGAAATGAAAAAACGTATTTCCGATATTGTCGGGAGCAGCGAAGCTAAAAATCTTTGGATGGGAACTTTTCACTCGGTTTTTGCACGGATTTTACGCTCGGAGGCAGATAAACTGGGCTATCCTTCAAATTTTACGATTTATGACACGCAGGATTCGGTGCGGTTGATTTCGGCAATTATCAAAGAAATGCAGCTCGACCGCGATGTTTATAAACCAAAGCAGGTCCTCGGCCGGATTTCATCGTATAAAAATAGTTTAATTACCGTAAAAGCATATTTCAACAATCCCGAGCTGCAGGAAGCCGACGCCATGTCGAAGAA
>Ga0247805_1000423_pt1 | contig 22188 bp, 21 predicted proteins | sample UWRJL044104R1_FD_180930 | JGI IMG/M metagenome (GOLD analysis project Ga0247805, IMG submission 180930) | Plant litter microbial communities from Arlington Agricultural Research Station in Wisconsin, United States - UWRJ-L044-104R-1 | ecosystem: Environmental > Terrestrial > Plant litter >... | reverse complement strand
CTTTTACATTGTAGCGGGAACAGGACTCGAACCTGTGTCCGCCGCCGCGGATATGATTCCGACAGTTTAGATTTTTAAAACAAAAAAGCTCCAGATTTCTCTGAAGCTTTTGTCTTAGTAGCGGGAAGCATCCAAATATCTAACCAGATTTTTGAAGATTATCATATGATTATTGCACTTGCATCTTAAAAAATATTTTGTAAAATGTTAACTTTTTTGGAAATCTTTTAGAGACAATGATAGTTATACACACGCTTATAAAGCGCCTTCATAAATCACTTAGCAAATGCAAAAAGCAACTTTATAAGGCAGGTTTTTTTTCTGTATTTATGGAGGAATTTTTTGCTAGCACTCGCAAGCTATTCCTTAACTTTGAGACAAAATTAAATAAGATATTAAACGAAGAAAGGACTCTTTGGTGTAAGTTTTGAAAAAAAACTCTGAGAGAGCGACTCAATTTAGGGGAGATAAGTCGGATACCGTCACATACAGAAGAGTTATAGGTAATTAACAAACATTATACAACAAACTATGGAATATTCAGAACTTGAAACAAGGCATAAACATCATTTAAATGGTCGACTTTCGCAATTTATGGATGCATTTATTCGACAACATAAAGTTTGGACTCCTGAACAAATGCACTCTGCACTTTTTGATAAAATTGAAGACGAAATAAGTAAAAGGAGATTTACTCATGAAACAAGAGACAATCAAATAACTTGGACTGCTGAGCCAGTTATTAGATGGCTAAATACTGAAAAAGGCAGAGAACTTGCACTTGAGCGCTTTCAAAAAAAATATGATAAAGACAAGCCAATTGCAGAAAGAAAAAGCCCTTTAGTTGAACGAATTAGATTTGGAACTTCTTGGGATAAATCAAAATATTTTGATATTAATTTTGGTTTAAAAGACGGACATAATTTTATAGACACTGATGAACTTAAAAATCTCACATTAATTCCTTGGACCGTCGAACACGTTAATAATGAATTAGACATCAAACACGATACTGACATAATACAATGCTTAAATAAACTATCAACTTCTCATTTAGAAAAACTTTTTATTGAGTATTGGACAAAACACTATTACGATAATGACAATCCTGCGATTATCCCTGAAGTTTGCGGACTCAGAGCTAAATTCTATTATTACGAATATGGAGGAAATGTGTATACATCAATCCAAGAAATTCCGGGTAATTACTTTGAAATATTTGATGATATTAAAAATGTAAATTTCAGATATGACTTTCTTGTTGCTAATTTTAAAAAACAAAAGATTGCTTTCATTGAGTTAGATGGATTTGAATTTCATAAAACAAGACCACAACAAACAATAGATAGCATTAAACGTAATAATGCATCATTAGCAAATATTTCCTTGCTGACATTTACTTCTAAAAGAATTACTGATGATATTGAAGCAGTTTTTAAAGAATTAGACGACTACTTAAAACTATAAGATTAAAATTCATTAGATAATACTACTGCTAACGGCTACTACAACAGATGTGGGCTAATGGCTTGGTGGAAAGTTGGTTTAGTATTTAGGATGATTTGGCAAATCCGAAAACAGAGCTTAATTTCGTCCCAAACCCGTTGTATTTCCAGAACGTTATAAACTATTTTATGAAAGAACTGAATCCAAACCCACTATCACTTGTTCCAGTATTTTTGGGAATGTTTCTTGAGGAAACAAAGCAACAACTCGCATCCGGAACAGGCTTTATATATAAGTACGATGAAAAGTTATATTTAATTACTAATTGGCATAATGTCACAGGTTTGAACCCTTCTACAAAAAGACCTTTATCCTCACATGGCGGTGTACCAAATATTTTAACTCTAGGGCTACTAGTAAAAAACTCAAAACCTACAGAATGGCGGAACTTTCATATAAATCTATATGATTCTGATGGTAAAGCAGAATGGTTCATTCATCCAATCCATAAAGAATTAGTTGATGTTATCGCTATAGAAATAGAATTCTCCGAGGACTTTGAAGGGATATTTAAACCTATTAACGATTTAGTATTTAATGAATTTGAAATACAAGTTGCGGACGATGTATTTATTCTTGGCTATCCCCTGTCAATGACAGGAGGCGGTTTATTTCCAATATGGAAAAAAGGAAGTATTGCTACAGAACCTGAAATTGATTATGAACGTCTTCCAAAATTTTTAGTGGATGCATCATCAAAACAGGGAATGTCGGGTTCGCCAGTAATTATGCGTAAAAATGGTGTCCATTTTAATGAAATTAGTGACTCTATATTTGGAACTATTCAAAATTTTATAGGCATATATTCTGGAAGAATAATAAGTTCCCAAAATAAAAAGTGCAATTGCCCGAAATGTAAAGACGGGAATTGCACTGTCGATCATTATGATACAGATAGTCAGTTAGGAATCGTGTGGAAAAAAAATGTCATTGAAGAAATAATTAAGGGAAAGGTAAAAGGCGAGCAAAACGGCTTATAACAGCTATAACGGATTTGGGCAATTTGTTTAGTGGAAAGTTAGTTTTGTATTTGGAATGATTTGATATAATGAACACGCTTGATAAATGAATCAGGTTTATTCCGATTTAAAAAGAAATCATTAAATCGGAACAATTATCAATATTCATCCTTTATAAGATAACTATCTATTACCATGTCAAAAATATTATCTTCAATAACAACTTGTTTGAATATTTCTATTTGAATCTCTGCATCGAGTTCGTCTTCATTCATAGATTGTGCGTCGGCAATATAAAAATTCCATGAAAGCAAATTAATTTTATCTTGATGCTCAAATAATAATTTCGCAAGTTCCAATTCTGACTCCGATATTTTTATCAGAGTACCCCACTTATCAAAGCCTGCTATATTGGCTATTATGTGCTGTGCTTTCATGAGAGTAAAATTTTCCTCGTCGATTTCAAAGTCATGGACAATTGCATCAATTGCGAAATATTTAGGGAAATAAACATAAGCAAAACGATTAAGTTCCTTGTCAAAATCAAGAATTTTTGTTTTGAAATCTTTGTGCAGATTTTTTGCTTGAAGCTTGAAGTAGTCAATAGTATTCATAATATAATCCTTATAGTTCAAAGATTATTATCCTGAGATATTGCGTTCGTAAACTTTAGGCGGATAATAAGCTCTGAAGGTTATATTATCTAGCTATTTGGTTGATGAAATCTTCGCACGAACGAGCAGGCGTACCAAACACCAGTCACAAAAATAAAAAAAAATCATTTAAATTATTTGATTTAATTCTAAATATTTTAATCTGTTTTAAAAACAACTAGAATACAACTAACAGTTACTGCAACGGATTTGAGAAATAGACTTAGTGATAAATTAGTTTTGTATGTTCATAGAATTGACTTATTTTTTAACAAGTATGTTTTTATAGTTCATAAATTAAGAGTTTTGTTGTTTATTTGTTGTGTAATCAATTTAAATCTTTTAAAATGGGTGGATGTAGTCCAGAAATTTATAAAATAATACTTGCCGTTACGCTTTTTGTTTTTGTTTTTTTTATAAAATTATTAGTAGGTAGAAGAATTGGAATAGTTGAAATGATGCAAGCCATTATTGAGCTTCCTGTGGGGCTTTTTTCTTTATCAATTTCGCTATTAATAGCTGTTCTGATATCTGCAAAAATAAAAAATGACGCTATGCCTTACTTTTGTTTAATATTAGGTTTTTTAGTGGTTACAGTTCTCTTAGTTTTTTCATGGAGAAAATGCCAATTCCTTTATGATTCTAAGAAAATTGCTTGGGTTGCAGTTATTTTGTTTATTAATTTTAGTGTAGGTATAAGTGGACTTTATTTTTCTGGAACTAGATTAATAAACTCTTCGCAACTATTTTCCGAAGTTGAAAGCAAAGTTGAAAGTAAGGCCACAGGAAGTCAAATTAAAACCGCAAGAAGTCAAATTAAAAAATAAAAAAGATGTTTGAAAATCCATATATTATTATATCAATACTTGTAATAAGTTTTCTTCTGACGGTAATATTTTATCTCCTTTTTAAAAGTTTGAAGAAGTCTTCATATGATGCTGAAAATCATATAGCAATCCTTGAAGATGTAAGAGATTCATTTGAAAGGCAAATTTATAATTTAAATGATCGATTGATTCAAAATGAAGAGAGATGGAGAGATGTAAATCATCTTCTAATAGATAATAAAAGTTTATCAGTGAGAAATGACACAACTAGGCAAATATATTATTCAGAATTTCTTAAGGCAAATGGTTTAAGAGAAAATGATTTAATTGTTAATGAGAGATTGGTTTTTGTGTTGACTCCTCTAAATAGTCTGTTTTACAATGATTTTATTACTGTTCGTTCTGCAGTAACCAATTTAGCTTTTGAATGTATCCGTGGAGATGAGAAACAATTTAAAGGAGATATTTTTCCTGAGATGCTGAAATATATTGTTCAATCAAAAATAATTGTTGCAAATATTAACGGTAGAAACCCAAACGTTCTGTATGAACTAGGAATTGCGCAAGCGTTAGATAAAAATGTTATTCTGATTTCAAAGGAGCCTCACAATATACCTATCGATGTTAAATCCCAACGATTTTTAATTTATTCTGATTCGGATGATTTATATAAAAAATTGCAGATTGAAATAGAAAACCTAAGATAATTTAATTTTATATGTCTCGACTACAGTTAATTGAAAATGCTTTAGTATCTATAAATGAATCTTTATTTCAAGAATTGTGTGACTCTTTTTTGATAATAAGGAATAAAAATTATCGTGTATTTAGTCGAGTTGGGAGCAAAAGTGGAAAACAAAAGACTGTAAAAGGCACACCTGATACATTTCTTTTATTGCCAAATGGTAAATACATTTTTGTCGAATATTCTACAAATGTTACATCGAATGTTTCAAAATTAAAAGAAGATATTAAAAAGTGCATAGACTTTGAAAAAACGGGAATAAATCCAAGTTTTATATCTGAAATTATTTTGTGTATTAATTTTAATTTAAAACCTTCTCAAATTGAAGAGCTAAGAGAAGAACTTTTGGACACGCGGATAGTTTTAAATATTTATACTCTTGATGCCTTAGCTCTTGAATTACATTTACATCATCGTGATCTAGCAAGTCAATATTTGGGGATACATTTAGATACTGGTCAAATTATTTCAATTGAACATTTTATTGAAGAATATAATAAAGTTTCTAAAGGAATTGCAACGCCAATAGACAATCCCTTTTTACATAGAGAGTCTGAACTCAAAAGTGTAATTGAGTCTATTAAATCAAATGATTTTGTTATATTGACAGGATCGCCAGGGGTTGGGAAAACTAAATTAGCACTTCAAGCAATGAAATTATTTTTAGAAGAAAATGATTCATTTAATGCTTATTGTGTTTCTTATAAAAGTCATTCTCTATTAGGGGATTTATATCAATATTTGGATAGTAATAAAAATTATTTGTTATTCGTTGATGATGCTAATCGAATTGATGCTTTTAATCAAATTTCTGGCTTTTATAGGGGATCTAGAAAAGGAAAATTAAAATTAATTATTACTGTCCGTGATTATGCATATCAAGAAATTGAATATTTGTGTCGAGATTTTTCTCCTGTTACTATAAATATAAATAAATTTGATGATGATCAAATTAAGGATTTAATTGTTGCAGATCCTTTTGGTATATTAAACCCTGATTTTCAAAAGCCTATTATAAATATTGCAGATGGTAATCCACGTATTGCAATTATGACCGCAATGTTGGCTAAACAAAAGCAAGATGTAGGTGCTCTATCCGATTTGTCTGAGTTATTTGAAAGGTATTTTCTCACTTTTATTCAGGATGAAGGAGAATTTGCAAAACCAATCAATATAAAAACTTTAGGAATAATTTCTTTTTTTTATACATTACCCTTTAAAAATAAAGAAGTTTTGTCAGAAATCTTGAATGCTTTTGAAATAGATTATAATGATTTTATTGATTCAATTGATAAGCTAGAAAAACTAGAATTGGTAGAAATCCAATATGAATATGTTAAAATTCCTGAACAAAACCTCTCCACTTACTTTTTCTATAAAGCATTTATTAAGGACAAGCTTCTTGCATTTTCGATTTTACTAAATAATTATTTTGATCAGAATAGTAACCGTTTTAAAGATTCAGTGATTCCTGCAAATAATACTTTTGGACCAGAAAAAGTTATGAACGTCCTTCGACCTGAATTGAAAAAATATTACAATAGTATAATTCAAAATGAAGATAAGACTTATCAATTTTTATTGACTTTTTGGTTTTATTTACAAGATGAAACATTGGTATATATATATACAATCATTCAAAATACAAATCAAAGTTTTGTAGAAGAGTACAAAACTGTGTATGATGACCGCAAATTTCAACTAAGTAAAGATTTAATAATTGAATTAATTGGTGAGTTTTTTAAAAGTCATGAAAATTTAAAAAATGCAATTGATTTATCATTAGAATATGCTCGAAAAAAACCTGAAATATTAGCTGAGTTAATATATAAATTTCTTGAAAAAATAACTTTTGATAGAGAAGATGAAAAATATGGATTCCATCGCCAATCTTTGCTGATCGAAATTTTGAGTGAAGGTGCCTTAGAAAATGATATCATAAGTACAAAATGTTTTTTCGAAGTGTCAAAAAATTTTTTAAAATTTAAGTTTAACCACACCAAAGGTACTAGACGTAATTATATCTACTTTTATGATTATTTCCTTCCAAATGACAAATACACTTCGGCATATAGAAAAAGGATCTGGGAGGTAACTAATAAAATATACAATGTCTTTCCTGATGATGCGCTTGGATTATTACAAAATTATTCAAATGGGCAGATTGATGTTGTAAAGAGTATAATGAAGAACGATATTTCAATGATTGTTAAAATTATTGAAAATCATTTTGATAAAAATAAATTTCTTGATTGTCAGCTTGTTCACAATCTTATTGGTTTGGCGAAACGTGAGGCTATAAAAAATCCTTTGTTTGAATATTTAATTAAAACGTTTACTAATTCAACGTACGTTTTTTTTACTAAGATTGAATGGGATAAATACAAAAATCGCGAGATGTTTGAATTTAATGATCTAAATGAATATGAAAGACTTAAGGAAAATGAGATAAGAATTAATTTTACATTTAAATCTACTATTGAAATACTTGATTTTTATTCCAAGTTTAAATATCTCAAAAAACTTTCAAAAAATGGATGGCATTATAATAGATCACTTGAAATTATTTTAGATCAAAATAGCAATATACATAAAATATCAATTGAGATTATTAAAATTATTATTACTGATAAAAATGAGGTGGATTTTTACCCACGCGCATTTTTTTACAATCAACTAAAATCAGCTGAAATGGCTGATGAAATTTATTTGTTAATTAGTAAAAATGAATTTGTTGGAAAGGCATCTTGGCTAATAACTTTTTTTGAGAATATTGATGATTCAATAATTAATTCTCGATATTTAAATGATTTGATTGAGGCACTTAGTGTTTATAATAATTTTGGCTATATATTTTTTGATAGATTTGAAAAGTTTTTGAAATTGAAATCTACCCTTTTTCAAGATATCCTACAAATAGTAGTTTCAAGAAACGAAAATGAGAATGCTCAGATTTTATTATGGATGAATATATTTGACAATTACTTTGATCATTTTGGAAATGATATCGAATTAATTACAAAGGCTTATCTACAACAGGATTATCTTCAAAATGATTTTGATCACGAAGGGAAAGGGTTTTTACAAATTTTAAAAAATGATTCTGGTTTTTTATTTGAATATGTAAAAGCTCAATATGTTGATGGACAGTTGAGAATATCAAGTAATACAAAAAATCTTAATTTTGTTTGGGAAATAGATAACATCGAGAAGGAATTAAAACTTGTATTTGATTTCGTTATTGAAAAAGAATATTATTTTGGAATTGGAAATCATTTTTGCAATACATTTTTTAAGAATGTTAAATCTGAATACAAGTTAAAAGGAGAAAATTTCTTATTGGATTATTGTAAAGAAAATTTCAGTGATAGTAAAAAAATGAATATTGTAGTAGATATTGCAAGACACTCATTGAGTAATATGTATGAGCCAATACTATTATTATATATAAGCTTAAATCAGGATAGTGAGAAATTTGCTGAAATTTATTGGAGAGGCAGTTTTACAAGAGGAAGTGGAGATATGGTTCTTTCTGATATAGAGGCTTCTGATTGGCAAAATATTCTTTTAATAGTTGAAAAATCACAAATTGGAATCAAACTTCTTGGAATTAAAAAATATCTAAATGCAAGAATTGAAAATTGTCTCGAAGCAGGTAATCGCGAAAGACAACGTAGATTTTTGCAAAGAAATTAGAATATTAATCTCGAATAAACTCAGATCGAAATTTATAAAAGAAATTATGAAGTATTAGCACATATGTCTGGAATTATTTATTCGTATTCTAGATGAGGGATTAATAAAAATATAAACCAAAATGATCTAATGATTAAGCTTTTCGATGATACACAGGAAATTATAGAAGGACCTTCAAATAATAATGAAAATACTTTTAATTATTATCACAAAAGTAATCGTTATGATATGAAAATTATCAGAACTACATTAGAAAAGTGGTTCACAGAATATCCAGAAACGGAACAAAATGAACTAAAAATTCGTTTTAAAAAAGATTTTGATTCAACTTTTTTTGAATTATTTCTATATAATTTTTTTAAAAAATTAGGTTACTCCATAATAGTTCATCCTGAATTAATAAACTCCACTAAGAGACCTGATTTTTTAATTGTTAAAGATGGATATAAGGCATATGTTGAAGCTAAAATATGTTATGATAAAACAGAAGAAGAAATGGCGTTTGAGCGCTTTCAAAATGTATTTTATGACAACTTAAACAAAACTAGAATAAAAGGATTTCTTTTAAGAGTTGAAGAATTAAGTTTCATCACTCGAAATCAACCTCGAGTTAAAGAATTAATTGAACTAATAGAATATGAAGTCAAAAAACTTGATCCAGTTCAAATGACTTCTGATATTGAAAAATACGGATTTGATGTCATTCCTCGTATTACTTTCAAAAATAAAGACTTTAAAATTATTTTACAACCATTGCCTTTAAAGGAATCAAAAAAAGATAAGATTAGTAAAAATCCAATTGGAATGTTGCCTTTTGAAACTTATGTTGGAGGAGGGGAAGAATCTCTTCGCCAATCTATTATAAAAAAAGCAAAGCGATATGGGAAATTTGAAATCCCTTATCTGATCTGCTTAAATGCTCTGGGAGTAAAGATGTCTGGGAAGTTCGATATTGAGAATGTGATTTGGGGTGCACTACAATACACTTTTTCAACTGATCCAAGCAATAGTGATACAAAAATGACAAGAAAAGGCGACGGAATATTTTTTAATGCCAATAAAATTCAATTACGAAATGTAAGTGGTATTTTAGTGACGAAAGTATTTCCTTCTAATATCCCAAATGCCAAGTATTGGTTATATAAAAATCCATTTGCAAATTATAATTTTGATTTTGAAAAGTCCAGTTTAATTTATAGTTATGTTCATGAAAACAGAATTATAAGTAGAGAAGGATCAGATTTCGATAGAATTTTTGGCATTGATAAAGATTGGCTTGATAAGAATACGAAATAAATTTATTAACCAGATTATTGTAAAAATCTTAAAATGATATTAGGAATACTATTAAACTGTACACCATCACAAACAAATTTTACCACTGCTGATTGGATTAATACAATATCTGCAGTTTCAGCATTACTTACAGCAATTGTTACATTAATAACTGTTAGAGAAATAAAAAAACAAAGAGAACATAGCTATCATCCAGATATTAATATAGCAAATCTTGAGTTTTATGTTTATAAATATGACAAAGATGAACAAGATGAGGAAGATCAATTTTCTCTTTATTATTCAACTGAAAAAATGCAGGAAACTGACATAAAAAAGGGATATAATGAACTAAGGATTGATATTAGTAATATTGGCTTGGCAGTTGCAAAACAAGTTAAGTGGTCGTGGTTTGTTGATTTTACAGAAATAAAAAATGTTTTAGAGTCGCCGGAAGATCCTTTGATTAATTATGTTTTTAAAGAAAATGAAGTGTCAATTAATTCTGATAAGTTAGATGTTGATTGGTTTTATTTAGTTGATGATGAAAACTTTGGTGATTATTTTAATTTTATTCTGCCATACTCAATTGAAAACAGAAAAAATACAATTCGAATTCCTCCAAGTTTTTTAGATTTATATTGGCTATATAAGGCTAAGGAGATTTTAGTCGATAAACACTTTAGTGATGTTCAATACCCTCCACTACAGTTAAATGTTCAATACACAAACATGCATGGAAAAGAAATAGAAAAGACTTTTCTATTATATATGGCATGGAGTTTTATGAGTAATCCACTTTTTTTACAAAATGATTTAGCAAAATTTAGAATTGAAATTATTGAGGCTTAATTATTTATTAATCAAAACTTATAGTAAAGATATATTAACATATCAATTGAAGAATATGAATCCAATATATATAACAGCTGTGTCCACACTTTTAGGTGTAGGCTTAACATTATTTTTCACAAACAAGAGAGAAAAAAATCGATTTTTATTAGAAAATAAGCATAAAGAATATTTAGAATTGAGAAACTTTTATGTTGAATTGGTAGCTTCTTTAGATAAAACTATTCGCTTAACTGAGGCAGGAGAGAATTATATTAATATGACTAATGAAATGTCAATTATATCTTCTAAATCGTATTTAATTGCATCTGAAAATGTTAATAATAAGCTTATAGAAATAAGTATTTTAATGTATGAGTGGTCTTCACTTTATAAAAAAAGTTTACCGAAAAAAATTGGCGATACAGATTTTTCAATCCGAACAAGTGAAGATTCAAAATATAGAAATCAAGCAAATGAGATCAATCCTGAATTAAAAAGAGAAATAGGAAAATTGATTGACTTAATAAAAGATGAATTAGAATTATTAAAATTAAAAATTAAATAAAAAATAAGGTTAAAATCTACGTAAGGGATCTTAGAATATTCTATCATCATTATTGAAATAATCCTAAAAATGAAATGAGCAAACCCATATTGATTTTAAGATTACAAGATGAATTAGAAATCGAAATAAATTTGTTATCAATTGGTAGATGTGCTAAGAAAAATTGGAGATAAAGGTAAGGGTGCAATTTGCACCCTTATTTTTTTAATGTCCTTTAAACATTCTTCTTTTTTTCTGCTTCTTTTTAAGTTGTTTAGGAATTAAGTCATTTATTTTTTCCCCACGAAATAATATATCCGCCAGATTCTCTCTCACATACTCTTTTAATTCCAGATTTTGTAAATCATCAGAAATTGTTGAAATGGGGTTTTGATACTTTCTTTCAATTGCAAGAATGTTCATGGCACAGCTTTCCTGAATTCCTTTTGCACTGAATTCTTTTCCAAGACTGCTTCCATTGACAACAGACTGTGTTTTAAAGTCGATAAAAGTAATTCCATAAAGCTTTCCTTCACTGCTTTTTCTTAAAACAGTATGGATGGCATCATCTTTGAGCCTTCGGGATAATCTCTCGACAGAAGTCATTCTTTCATCAGAAAAAGCCTGTCTCAAAGCATTTTTGACACGGCTTTTACAGTATTGTTTCTTTGATTCATTTACCCTGAATTTTTCCTCCAGAAATTTTAAGGTAGGCCTGCTGTAGAATTCGCTGGCTTTTATCGGCAAGCCTATCGGTTTTGAATTCTGGTCAAGTATCTTGTAAAGTAGTCCGTTGTTTTTAAAAACTCTTGATTCCTCACTTCCTCTGTCTGCATGAACATTGTACAAGTTCAAAACAGCATTGAGTTCAGGCAGGCTTGAATATTTGTAATCAAATAAAATCTTTCTTAAGACTGAATTTATAGCCTTTCTGGACTCTGCTTTTCCGTATTGGACTCTGCCGATATCTATCGGATTTAACGAAAATTGTTCATTCTGTTTTCTTCCTTCGGCTTTTACAAGCCCGAATATTTCTTCAATTTCTTTTCGGGCAGGCTCTGATTTTCTGATCCCTAATAAATGCAGATCGATTCTTTTCCCGTCTCTCTGAATGTTGTTTGTCACTATATGGCAGTGCGGGTGCCCTGCATCATAATGCTGATAGACTAGATAAGGCTGTCTGCCAAATCCCAGTTTTTCCATATAGATGTCTGCAATTTCAGCCAGTTTTTCTTTCGAATGATTCTCCGAGGGATCAAAGTTAAGCGAGATATGCACCGAATTCCGCTTCGCATTGGTATTGAGTTCTGCCAGTTTTAGAAAGCGGTTTAATTTTGAAGTGAAATTCAGCTTTTCCAGTTCCAACGGATAATTCACAGCACTTATGCATTCCGCTTTTCCGATCTCAACTTTATTTTCGTTGTAATTAAGAATGCCTCTTATGGACGAGCTTGTTTTTATTACTGCAACCATTTTTCTGCGATTTTTTGGGTGTGACTTGAGACTTCTTCCATTTTATCAAAAAGCCTTTCTCTTTGGATTTCGAACAGATAAAGGTGTCCTTTGAAATCGGGAATTGTTTTGAGCGTGTTTATCTTTCTGGCAATCTGATTGATATTGTTGCCTATTGCCCTTAATTCGGAAGTAAGTACAGCTGTCTCTTCCATCAGTTCGTCTAAAGACTGATTTCTGTAGATGGAGACAATGGGCTTGTTGAATAAGTGGCTTCTGATGTGGTCACTTAATTTTCGGCAGGTGCTTGCTCTGAATCTTTTTTCCAGTTCGGCATACTCCAAAGGAGTGAATCGCAGTCCCACGATTCGTGTTCTGTTTGAATTTTCTCTTTTCATCATCTTTCATTTTCATTATTATCAAACTCTTTGCTTTTAAGATTCTCCACCGCCGAGTTCCGAGGCAATGGGTGGCAAGATAGGCGGTTGTTAAACAACCGTTCATCTTGCCGACTGCAGGAACGAGGCAGTCTCTACGATTTTTAAAAATCTAAAACTAAATTAAAATGAAATTTTGACAAATCCTATCATGAGTAAATTTTAGCCATGATAGCCGTTAAAGGTAAAATTGAAAAATATTATCAAAAAGAAAAAAGGAAAAAAAAGAAAGCAGTTATAAAGTGGATATTTAGAAAATGAGGTGCTATAAGTCCCGAAGGGTGGCAAGTGGAGGAACGAGACTTGTCATTATGCGCGCCTCATTTGCTTAATATCCAATAACTTTGGCTTGCTTTTTATTCTTCACAGGTCGATATTATTAAAATGATGTTTCATTTTATAATATGAAACATCATTTTGAATTTATAAATGCTCTATATGATTGTTAAGCTTTAATTTAGATTTCGAATATAATTTGATGATTAAACTAAACACAACTACTCAAATGAAAGCTACAAGAACCGTAAGAAAATGCAGTAGGATTATTGCACTAGGAATTATTTTGCTTGCAGAGGCAATTACTACTCAGCAAGTGTTAGCTCAGACAACTAAGAAGCCGAATATTTTGATAATTTTTGGTGATGATATCGGACAATCGAATATTAGTGCCTATACCCATGGTTTAGTGGGTTATCAAACGCCAAATATAGATCGTCTGGCTAAGGAAGGGACCATGTTTACAGACTATTATGCAGAAAACAGCTGTACAGCTGGTCGTTCGACACTTATTACAGGTCAGAGCTGTTATCGTACTGGACTTTCGAAAGTAGGTATGCCAGGTGTTAACATAGGTCTGCAGGCTCGTGATATTACCATAGCGCAAGCCCTCAAGCCTTTGGGATATGCTACAGGACAGTTTGGAAAAAACCATTTGGGAGATTTGAATAAATACCTGCCAACAGTACATGGTTTTGATGAGTTCTTCGGAAACCTTTATCATTTAAATGCCGAAGAAGAACCGGAAGATCCCAGCTACCCTTATCAAGATTCAGCATTCGTTAAATCATATATGGTTAGGGGAGTTTTAAAATGTAAAGCAACAGATAAGGATGATCCGACTGTTGATCCACGTTTTGGAAAGGTAGGTAAACAAACCATTCAGGATTCCGGTCCTTTGACAAAAAAGCGAATGGAAACAATCGATGATGAAACTTTTGCAGCCGCGATTGATTTCATCAAAAGACAAAATGCTGATGGAAAACCATTTTTTTGCTGGATGAATGCAACGCGTATGCACGCTTTTACTCATGTTCGTGAATCTTTACGTGGAAAAAGCGGTATGCCAGACAATGAGTATGCTGATGGAATGCTTGAACATGACACAGATATTGGATTAATATTAAAGGCACTAGATGATTTAGGTATTACAGAAAATACAATTGTTATTTATACAACAGATAATGGACCAAATATGTTTAGCTGGCCAGATGCTGCAATGTCACCATTCAGAAGCGAAAAAGACTCTAATTGGGAAGGTGCTTTTCGCGTTCCTGCTTTTATACGTTGGCCTGGAAATATCCCAGCCGGAAAAGTTTCTAATGAAATAATATCCGGATTGGATTGGTTTCCGACAGTACTTGCAGCAGCAGGCGAACCAACTATAAAGGAAAAACTTTTAACCAGTTATAAATCACAGGGTACCAACTTTAAAGTGCATTTGGATGGTTTCAACCAACTGCCTTATCTTACCGGAAAGCAACCAAAATCGGCAAGGACTGAATTCTATTATTTTAACGACGATGCAGAACTTGTATCGATGAGAATGAACGATTGGAAGATTGTTTTTCAGGAACAAAGAACTCAGGGGGGATTTGGTATTTGGGCTAATCCATTTACTCCGCTTCGTGTTCCAAAATTATTCAATCTACGTCAGGATCCTTATGAAAGAGCCGATATTACTTCTTTCGTATATGAAAAGTGGTGGGCAACAAAAATGTATATTGTAGCCGAAGGTATTCAGAGAGGAGCAGCATTTTTGGAATCATTTGTTAGCTATCCCCCAAGTCAGGATCCTGCCAGTTTCTCAATTGATGCTATAAGCGGAAGAGTAAAAGATCAAATAAAAATGATTCATGCTCAGCAAAATGCAATAAGGAAATGATTTTTTTAAATAAAAAAGAGACTCGTCGAGTCTCTTTTTTGAATTAATATCTCCTTTTTCAAAAGGTTATTTTTCTTTTAATAATTTTTCTAGGTATTCGACTTTATCTTTCTCAGCTTGAACTAAACGTTCATACAATTCTACAATTTTTTCTATCGTATTAAAAGTTGGTTGATAATTCATTGAACTTGCAATCAATGTGGAATTATCACTACTGGTATTGTGATAAGTATTCCCAATAATGTTAAATACGGCTTCGTCACTATAATTTTTTATTCCCTCTGCTGAAACGCCTAAAGCTTCAGCAATCGCATTTAGTTTTTCTTCATCCACAATCTCGCTTGCTTCAATATTAGAAACAGATTGCTGGCTTACGCCAATTGCAATAGCAAGCGCTTCCTGCTTCATTCCTCTAAGCTCTCTGATTCGGCTTATATTTCTTCCGATATGCTTTGGTTTTGTTGCTGTATTCATAGTTCAAAGATATTTAAAATTCTTTAAATTTTTTGTCTTGGTAAATCACAACCGCATACTTGTGATGTACAACTACCATTAGTTCGGTACGGTACAGTCAATTGCTTACTTGCTGTGTATTAAACAAAAATACAATTTTTCAGACAAGTATCAATTAAAAATTTAAAATTATGAGTGTAGTTCAAATTCAGAAACAGAAAGAATTGGAGAATGCGGTAAGAGAACTCCAATCATTCATGGACATCACAGCAATCACCCTTCATGAGGCACAGACAGCTGGAAGAAATGGTCAAATATTGACTATAATTTTAAGAGAAGAAACAGATCAGATTGCATCGGAGATGTACATCTGGGCGGATAAAGTTTTAAATAAATATCCGCCAGTACCATATATTATTATAAATATTGGAGATGTAATACATCGTTTGAAAAATGGAAGTCTGTATTATTTAAAGTGGTATTTATCAAACATTCCTCTTTTTAAAAATGAAGAGTTTGATTTTAAAACTAAAAAAGATATTCCCACCGTATCGGCACTTCTAAAAAAAGCAGTAAAGAAATGCAATCAGCATTCTTCGAAAGCTGAATCTCTCAGGAGAGGATCCCAACATTATGAAGGCACAAATAATCATCCACTTGCGCTATATACAATTCATCAAACTATAAATCTCCTTTTTGGTTTTATAGGAGAACTGGTGATGGGGAAACTGCAATCAGATTATTATATTTTGCGCCACCTAGGTATAATTAAAGATTTCGCACCTGTCCTAACTAAAATTTTCGACGCTGAAAATAAGAATGATAGAGAGATAATTAATCTTATGGATCAAGCAAGGATTAACTTTCCTTTTTCAGGCGGTGTAAAGATTAAAAAAGACAAAGTAAAAGAAGCACAGAAGAAACTGCACCTTGTTTTAAAAGAAGCTAAATCAATCTTTCAGGAACAACTTTCATACTGTGAAGAGAAAGCGGATTCCTTTTCTGAGTTAAAAAGCGTTGAAGAACGCTCTGAAACAGAAATTTATGATCACGAAAAGATTGTCATTAATGCCGTTACGTCGTATCTTAAAACTGAAGCATTATACTGTTTTGCTAAAACACAGACATCTTTAATGCATTATTACCTCTTAATACTTGTGAGTGAGAATAAAACAAACGCAGTTCATGATCTGGCGGGTATTATCAAAAGCAGAACCAAAGAAAAATGCAGTGCAACACTTTTAATCCACACTCTTTCAGAGTTTCAAACAGCAACCGGAGACCAGAAATATTTCCTTACAAATATTATTTTAAACGGTACTGCCTTATTTAAAAAAGATTCGGCTGTACGGGAAGCCAAAAGGCTTCCCGTACGCAGTTTATCGTCTGCAAAGGATTATCTGTCATATAGAAATATTATTGTAAACAATATGGAAAGCTGGCAGGAAGACTATGAGTGGGCATGTTATGCACCTTTGAAAGCACTAATGCTACATACAATGACTGAGCAAATATGTCTTGGGATGTTACGCTTTTTTACGGGGTATTCACCGAATCATTTTTCTCTTTCTTACTTGCTTGAATTATGCTCTTATTTTAATTCAGAAGTTAGTACTTTTTTTCCCCGCATCACAGAGCAGGACAGAAATCTCTTTACGCTTTTAAGCAGGTCGCATTCTTCGCTCCGTTATAGCGGGGAAGATACTTTTTCAGAAGAAGACATGAATCTTTTACAGGAACGTTACAATGACTTTGCACGATTCTGCATGTCTTCCGTAAAAAATGAATTGGAACGGGAAAATCTCACTGTTGTTGAATCTTAAAACAAATGTTATGTATTGCAATATTCTAACCCAGAAAGACCACCCAAAGTATCGAGCTTTAAAGAAAATGGCTAAACTTGTTTTGGAGTTTGTCGAAGCTGACTGTATCTATTTCTCTGAATCAAATGTCGAATCAAAAATTGGGATCATGACAGTGGTGATAAGTAGAGAAAGCACGCATTACTATGACGATGTTTATGACCATTTATGGAAATTAATCCAGAATCATAATGAGTTTATATTCTGTTTTTTTGACAGGGACTGCATCAAGGATGAATTAAAAAGAGGAAACTTGTTTTTTATTTTTCACTGCAAGGAAACGGAACTCATATATAAAAAATCTGGACAGAAGACGGTTCTGGATATCAGAAACATAAAAATGAAACGGCTTTTAAAACAGACACGCAGAAGGTACATAAGGTGGGCATCAGAATCTCGTACAATTGGCAGAGATTTTAAGCACCATGATAGAAATGCCAACCATTTAATGTGTCTATATGTCCTTCAACAGCAGTTTAGGTATTTATTTATAAATGCTTCGTGGCTTGTGAAAGGAGAATGGACTCCTCATGAAAGCATATCTTACCAGCAGAAATATATCGGCGAATTTAACAGCTGTATTGGAAATACATTTGATTTAAATAATGAAAAAGAAAAGAGAGTTTTAGAAAAAATTGAGTGTGCTTGTAACGAAGTGCAATGGGGTGAAAAAACTGAGTGTTTTGATGCTGAGACGGTTAATTATGCACATGAGAAACTTGAATGGATGAGGAAAGAAGTTCAGATAATATTTGGAGAGAAGATAGAAAAAGTTAAAGAAATATTTAAAAATCATGGAAACTGATGAAATTAAAAAAATTGAAGAAATCAAAGGATTAAGCGAAAGACTGCTTACTGCTTTGAAACCAGCTGATGATAAACGGGGAATGTATATCGCAGAGATAAGAGTTTATGATTACTACGAACTTGCTTCTATTATCACAAACCTGATGAAACTGTGCATTATTGCAGTAGATCAGGACAGCGCAGAGGTTCCTCCAACAATTCAAAACCAGAATATTGATGTCGGGCTAATACTGGGAGTTGCACTTCAGTTGTTCCCAATTGACGAATTTGAGCTTATAAATGAAATCAGTTATTTGTATAACAGTCAGAAGGATGAAAGTTTAGCCGATTCTAAATAACAAAAAACGTATCATGGACATATTATGTCCATGACATTCAGACAGGAGAGCTTTATCTTTGTTTAAATTTAAGAGAACGTTCTAGGTCTTTCACAGGTATATTTTACTTATCAAAGCCAGAAAATTAACTATTATCTTTACAAGTATCCCCACCATATTTTGATGGGGATAAATTAAAAAGACTGTTTTAAATTTATAGCGAAGAATGATTGTGGAACAAAAAAGACCAGTGATGGTCTTTTTTTAATGAAGAGGAATTTTATAATGAAAAACGGAGCAACGGATGAGAAGAGAAGAATCACCCGAGGGGAAACTTTTGTAAATTTACAAATTGAAAAACAGGGGGTTAGGTTTGATGAAAGAGAAAGGATTGTTTGTGATGCAGAAAAAAAGCCCAAAACGAATGAAGGGAAATTAACAATTGAAGAATTAAGAAGATGCAGAGGTTTTGAAGAAATTTCAGAATCAGATGGAAATGAAATAATTGAAAGCTTATTTCAATTAGCGATGATAGTTTATAATTTTAAAACGTAAAATTATGGGAATTGAAAGTTTTAAAAAATTTCAAAAAGAGAAATTAGCCCAAAGAGCTGATGTAAAAGAAATCTGGGGTTATACAAGAGTAAGTTCCAAATTACAGCTGGTAAACAACAGCCTTGAAGAACAGCGTATAGAAATAATACAATTTGCTTCTAAAAATGGATATACACTCAAAAACATACTTGGAGGGACTTACGAAAGTGCATCAGGGGATTTTACCAGAAAAGAGTTTACAAGATTGTTAGAAGAGGTTAAAAATGCAAAACAGAAACCTTTTGCAATTGCCATAAAATTTATCAGCAGGTTTTCCAGAACGGGAGGCAACGCTATTAGTATTGTTCATGAACTGGTGGATAAACTAGGCGTGCATTTAATTGAAACTTCTTCAGGTCTATGCACTAATGATGAATATAGCAAACTTGATATTTACAGCAAGCTTTTAGATGCCAGAAGAGAAAACATGGACAGGCTTGAAAAAACAATTCCAGGTATGAAAGCACTGCTCAGATCAGGAAACTGGTTGGGTAAGGCACCTAGAGGTTACACGATGAGAGGAAAGAAGGTTGGTGATTATTCTTTAATGCAGGAGAAGCAGTCTATAACGATAAATCTGGAGGGAGAGATTTTAAAAAAGGCTTGGAAATGGAAGCTCGCAGGAGAAAGGGATTTTGTAATCAGGGAGAAACTAGCCAAACTGAATTTAAATATTACAAAACAGTTACTCGGCTCTATGTGGCGCAATCCTTTTTACTGCGGAATATCGGTTAATGCACTGCTTGAAGAGCCAGTTAAAGGAAACTGGACAGGATTAGTAAGTGAGGAAGATTTTCTGAAAGTTGACGCGATGCTCTCCAAAAGTAAAGTGCCAGTTAAAGAATACTCCAAAAGCAAGATCAATGAGTTCAGACCATTGACAGGTTTTTTAAGATGCGAATGTGGAAGCCTTCTCACAAGTTATGTGGTAAGAAAAAAGAATGCGCATTACTATAAATGCCAGAAATGCAGAAATGCCAGTTTTAACGCACTAACGACATCACATTCAAAAACGGAAGGATTGAATGATTCCTTTGAAAAACTGTTATCAAAATATACATTAAGTTCTCAATTTGTAGAACCTTTTAAATTTCAGCTGAATAAACTTTTTGAGATTGTGGAAAATGAAGGCAGGGAAGAGATGGAAGGTCTGCTTGCGAAGAAAAAGGATTTAGAAGCTAAAATTGAAAATTTAGATAAACGCTATTTTGACAATCCGAATTTTGGGGATGAAAAATACAATAGATACTCACTTCAGTTTGATATGGAATTAAAGGAGGTTGATCTTCAGATTGCCTCAAATAAAAAAATAATATCTAACCACAGCAGACATATTGATAAAGTGGTCGAAAAGGTTACAAACATCAATAAATACTGGAGAGAAGGAGATATTGACAGTAAAATAAGAATCCAGAATTTAGTATTTCCAGAAGGATTGTCAATTAGGGCTGAAAACAGGGAATATCTAACTGGAAAAGTAAACTCTATTTTTGGCTTAGTCTTAACGTTTACAGGTATTGAGAGAGGTAATAAAAAACAAAAAACCCATCAAAATTTTGATGGGTTATTCTCTGTAGCGGGAACAGGACTCGAACCTGTGACCTTCGGGTTATGAGCCCGACGAGCTGCCTACTGCTCTATCCCGCGATGTTTCGGGTGCAAAGATAAGCACTAAATACGGTTATGCAAAGAAAATTATGAATTATTTTTAAATTGAGATGTTTTTGTGGTAAATGCTTAAATTATAGTCTTTTAAATGTGTAGAATGTAAAGCTTACATTTTATAGTCTAATAATTCTAAGTAAGGATCTCCTTTTAAACCTAATAAAAAAGCAAAAGCAGGCTCGGTTTTGTAGCCATTTTGTTTGAGCTTGATGATCTCTAATCTAAAAATTCCCCCTTTCGATTGTAGAATTTGATGTTCGATGATCATGTGTTTGTATCCGTTTTGATCTTTGGTCGGAATGTTTTGTCCAAAGACTTCAATTTCAAAATTATCTATTTTGAAGTTGGCAATAATAGATTCCTTATTATCAATGATTGCCTCTCTGATGCTGAAATCATTTTCTTTTCCGAAAACTGAATTTAGTTTTTCTGTAAAATCGGTTTTGTTTTTCCAATAGCAAATAATATCCAAATCACTGTTTTCAATATCAATGTCGATAGGAATTGTTCCGACCAAAATGGGATCAAATTCAGCAAGATTCAATAAAATCTTATTTCGGGTTAAGATTTCAAATGCCTGTAGTTGTTTTTGATTTCCGTTTTTTAAATATTCAATAGTGCCAAAGTCTATCATTGCTGTAATTTTAATCAAAAATCTAAAATAGAATTTTTACTTATTCCTTGATATAATTCTTTTCTTCTTTTATCTCAGCCTCAATTCTTTTATTAATTTTGATTTTAGCTTTTGTAAAAACAAAAATAGTGGTTTTGTACTCGCGTGCGTATTTATTGGTTATTTCGCCTGCAATAGTAGCTGTTTGAAAATACGGACTTGTTTCTTTAAATTCAGTGCTGTTTTCTTCGTGATTTTTAATTCGGATGAGGTTTTTATACTGAATGTTAAGATCAAACCAATTGACATAATCAGCATTAAAAGAAACCGCTTTTATTCCTTTTTTAGAATAATAATTGATGGCACCGGCTTGTCCGTAATTATCGCAAAGCACTAAGGTTTCTTTTTTGTTTGGGATTAGGGCATAAACCGAATCTGTTTTTCGGGCCAGTTCTTTCCATCCCAGCATGTCGGCAAAATCTTGTGGTAAATCATGATCTTTTCCGTCTTCCCAGCGAAGCATTCCTAGCTTTTTATATTTTTCAGGATTTTTTATAAAATATTCCGGGCTTTTGTTGGGGAAAGACAGATTGTACATCGGAATAAAAAATAATAACGGGATAATAATAAACACCGGTTTTAAGTAACGTTTCCAGCCTGTTTGCAGTATTTGCGAAAGAAAAACAGCACCAAAAGCAATATAAACAGGATATAAGCCAACTGCATAATAGGCTTTGGCCTTAAAATACATAAAGATGACAAGCGTAAAAATTAGCGATGCAAAAAAG
>Ga0247805_1000422_pt1 | contig 22192 bp, 9 predicted proteins | sample UWRJL044104R1_FD_180930 | JGI IMG/M metagenome (GOLD analysis project Ga0247805, IMG submission 180930) | Plant litter microbial communities from Arlington Agricultural Research Station in Wisconsin, United States - UWRJ-L044-104R-1 | ecosystem: Environmental > Terrestrial > Plant litter >... | reverse complement strand
AACGGTTAGTTGTTGGTTACCCAAAAAAGTATTGTTAACTTTTTGCTTAGTAGAAAGTATACCCATAATTCTCCCTGAAGGATCAAATTGGGTTGTAATTGAAAATAAATTACCCTTTTGGCTAACAATAGCAAATTGATAACTTTTAGGAATTGGATTAGTCAGTACATCTTTGTTTCGTTCCAAATGAATACGTCCTACTACCTCTGTGTTTTTTGGACTGTTTACCTGAATATCAAAATAATTTGTAAAGATTTTTTCTTGTGCAAAAAGATTGCCTATTGGATTGAGAACAATCACTAAAAGCAGGATTATGTTTTTCATTTCTAATTTTTTTTGGTTGTAATAGACTTTTAATTAAAAAACAATTCAGCATGTTTTTTAAATAATTTTTTGAAATAAAAGAGTGAATTACCCAGGATATTGACTAAACAATAGACTTAAATGTTCTTGTTTTGCTTTATACATTGGATTATCGTACAGGTTTACTCTTTCTGCAGGATCTTCAGAGAGATTATACATTTCGCTTAGTGTTTTGCCATCCTTTACAGTTATTCTTAACTTCCAGTCACCTTCTTTAACTCCTTCTAACACACGATTAACATAATAAATAGGCTGGTGTAGTTTGTTATAATTTTTAATGCTTAAGACGTTTTTTACTGATTCTCCGTCGATAGTATATGCGGGTAATTTTACTTTTGTCCAATCTGCAATAGTAGGCAGTATATCAATATTAGCAAGAGGAGTTCTTATAATTTGATTTACAAGAGTATGACTTTTATAATAAACAATAAAGGGCACACGATGCCCGGCTTCGTATGAAATTCCTTTTGAACCTTTAAAAATACCAGCAGTTCCAATGTGGTAAGGTTGTGTTATTCCATCTTCAAACATCCTTTGCGGAGCATTTAGCCAAGGCCCATTATCACTTGTAAAGATAAAAATAGTGTTGTCTGCCTGCCCGTTTTTTTCTAATGTTTTCCAAAGATTATCAAGTGCATCATCCATATCTTCTATAACATTTCCCAGCGCTCCACCTGCTGACTGTAAACCATTTTTTTTGGCAGCTAAACCAACAGGTAAATGTGGCATATTGTAAGTAAGATAAAGGAAAAAAGGCTTTTTTTCTTTAGCTGATTCGTTAACAAACTTAATGCTCTCTTTGGTATAAATAGAGGTCAATATGGTGTCTGCGGGCTTAAAAATCTCGGGTTTAGTATTTCTGAATATTTTAATGATAGTGTCGGTTTGTACATAAGGTGCTCTATAATCATGACTATACATCATGCCGTAAAACAAATCAAAACCTTGTTTGTTAGGCAATGCTGTACCATAATCTCCCATATGCCATTTTCCTATACATGCCGTTTTATAACCAGCTGGTTTTAGCATTTCGGCAATAGTAATCTCATTATCTTTTAAACCAGGTTTTTCTCCAGGACCAACTGGCCAAACTAAATCAGTTCTGGTACAATATCTACCAGTAATTAAAGAAGCACGGGAAGGAGAGCAAGTAGGGGAGGTAGTTACAAAGTTAGTAGCCAAAATTCCTTTTTTAGCCATGCCATCAATAAAAGGAGTATTGATTAGTGGATTGCCATAACAAGAAAGATCACTGTATCCCATATCATCAGTAAGTACAATGACTACATTTGGTTTTTTTTGTGCAACCATTTGTATGGACATCGTTGAAAAAAGAAATAGAATAAATAAGTTGGGGTTTATTTTTTTAAACATGATTGTTGTTTTTATTTGTTTCCATTAGCTTTAAATTGAGAATAGGTTTAATTAAACTTTTTTTTCATTTGTTGATAAGAAAGTAAAGCTTCTAAAAAATAATAATCGGCATAAATTAAACCACCATCAATTTCAGAATTCCTTAAATAATTTCCAGTAGCATGCTTTAATAAGTAATCACCTTTCTTGCTAGTATTAAGATATTCATCGGAAGATAGACTTATCAAAATCTGTTCAGCAGCTTTAAAATATTTTTCACCATTTTCAACTGATAATGGTGCTAAACGCAATAATCCTGAAGCCAATAAGGCGGCAGCAGAAGCATCTCTAATGGTAGGTATATTTGGAGCATTGTAATCCCAGTATGGAATCATGTCTTTTGGCATATTGGGATGATTTAAAATATAGCTTGCTACATTTTCTGCCTGTGCTAAATATTCCTTTTTATGAGTGTATTGGTACATAAAACTAAAACCATATAATCCCCAACTTTGTCCACGGCTCCAGGCGGCAGTAGCTGGATCGCTGTTACCATTATTCCAATCCCTTTTACGCATTTTTCCTGTTTCAGGATCATAATCGACCACGTGCGAACAGCTAAAATCTGCTCGATACTGATTTTTCATAGTAGTATTGGCATGATTAATTGCTATTTTGTAGTAGGTACTATCATTTGTAAATTCGGTTGCTTTTACCAATAATTCCAGATTAATCATATTGTCAATAATTACTGGGAATTTCCAATCTCTTTCTGAATCAGGATTCCAGGACATGATCGATTTGACGGTTGGATTATACCTTTTAATAGCTGTTTTTGCAGACTGAATAATAACTTCTTTATATTTCTGTTTTTGTGTTATGCGATACCCATTACCATAGCTGCAATAAATTAGAAAACCAATATCATGATCTGTTTCAAAATATTTATTGTTTTCTACCAATGCGGTGGCATATTCAGCTTTTTTAAGGATGTTTTTATCCTTTGTAAACTCATAAGTTAACCATAAGTTTCCAGGGTAAAATCCACTAGTCCAGTCGTCTATTGGTTGTAAGCCTTTTTGTGTTGATCGGGGCAATTTACCTGCTTTTTTTACTTTTTTAAAAGCATTATTAAGATATGTTTTCTCCAATGCAAATATCGATGCTATTTTTTTGTCGCTTAACTTAGATGATGTTTGTGCATATGTATTATTACCATTAAGACTAAAAATTAATATTAAAACGATGCCGTTTGCTAATTTATTTAATCCTCTTTTTTGTTTTTTTATTGAGTATATCATATTCAAAGCTGATTGGTTTTGGTTGTTTTTTAATTAAAATACTTTTTTGTGCTTCTTAAGTTATCAAACGAATTTAACCATCAACATTTTAAGAATTTTTAAATGAAATTTAGTTAAAGTCTTTGTTTGCTATCTTAGATTTAGTACTGCTAAATAAAGATATCTGGCTGTCTATTAGATTTGGTTTTCACTAAAAAACTATCAAATTTGATTAAAATCCTTTCAAATGATGAGAATCTACAAGTGTTTTGGCTATTGTTGATTTTGTATAAACATAAATGCAGAGCTAAAAGCTCTGCATTTATTAATTTGATTTAAAGAATTTCTATTCTATATTTCTATAAAATACTGGATTAGTCTAAACGTTTTAATTCGCTTTAACCAGTTCGGTTTGTATGGTTTTACCGTTTACAGTGCTAAAAGTAATTTTAGTTTCTGTTCCGTTAACTCTTGATGTAACACCAGTAACAGGTTTTTTTAGAGCCCATTTACCCGCAAGCGTTATAGTCACATCTTCGGCAACTGGCTTTCTATATAAAAATGCAGGTGTTTTACTGATGTTATTCCATTTAGGATTTTCATTCGCTTTCAGTAAACCTAAATTTGGGTTGGTAAGACTTACTTTCAAATTCCCTCCAGTTATTTTTTGCGTCATAATAACTGATGGTTTGTCTACGTTTTTAACTACATCAGCACTAAATTTTGCAGATGAATCGAAAACTACATAGCCAAAAATCCCATCGGGTACATATTGTGCTACGTGTGCTTTTGAATCCTGCTGAATTACGTTAAAATATTTACTAAAATTATCAGCCAAATCTTTGGTAGCTGCTTCAGCTTTTAGCCATACCGCATAGCGATAGGTAGCAGATGTTGGCGCTACACCGTGATTGAGGTAAGCCTTTGCAAAGTTAGCTGTGGAAGTAGACGTTGTGCTGTTTTCGTTAAACGAGGTTTGTTTGCCTCTGGTAATTACCACATTGTTGTTATTTACAGCAACTTTAGGCAGTACATATCCATTCCCATTGTTATCAGTAGCCCAAACGCCACCGCTAGTTTGGTCAAAAGTATAATCGTTAGCAGTTTCTGTTTTTCCGTTTACGATAGATTTATTGTTTTTATCGTACGATGTTTGGAACAAAGTTGTGTGAATAGGATGAGTGCCGTTGGCATTCTTGATGTCAGAACCGAGGCATAATATTTTATCGTTAAAAAAGAAATACGATTTTAAAGCTGTCATTTCTGTAGACAGATTATAGTCTTTATAATCGATTGCAAATATACCCTGATTATCTAAAGATGCGTGAGCTAAGAATGCTTTTCCGTTAAATTCACGTGCTTCGCTTTTGGCCATTTCTGCAAAAGGAACATTTGCAACGGTTGTACCTGCTACATGAGCCCAGTCATAGCCTTCTAAAGTTAAACCGTTCGTTTCGGGAGTTTTTGGAACACCAAGTGTGAGTAATTCCATTGCACCTGCAGATGAATATTGGCCGTAAAGATTGTTTTTATCACTGTTTTCATAATGCCAAACGTTTTTGCTTGTGCCTTTTACACTGGCTTGGTAGCCTTTGTATTTATGAACACTTAAGCCTGCATACGGAAAGCCAAAATGGCCTTCCATAATTGGTTTCCCTTCGTTCACTTTTGACAAGACATCATTCATGATTTGCATTCCGGCCAAACCGTTCACCATAATCACACTTACACCACTTGATTTTACCAGCGCTGTTTTAGTTTCTTCAGTTGCCAGATTCCATAATCTTTTAAATTCCTGACCCGCATCTAAATTACCAATCGGATCAGCTTGATATAAATTAGCAAAAGCAGGTAATAAATCAGCAAAAGAAGTGTTCTTCGGAAATCTTCCGGTTATCCCCCTTGGCATTGTAAAATCAGCACCAAACTTCGCATAGTTCATGATGGCATTTTTAAGGTTGCTTTGTGCCGATGCATCCAGCTCGTAAGCAGTTGATTTCAACATCATATTCATAACACTCGCTTGCAACAAAGCTGTAAGTCCATAACTATTTGCATACACACCACGATGGTGGTAAGTCATGAAATCTGGTTTTATACAGTCATGCCAGCCTCCACTAATTTGCAGAGCTGTATTTACAAAACGCTTAAAAAATTCCATATCAGCAATTTTGTCTTTACTGTTATCGTCCTGAGCCAGTATGTAGCATAGCCTTTGTTGAGAGCCAGCTCTAATCATGTCCGAGTTCATACCAGGATTGGTTGGATATCCCGGAATACCAATTTTTTGACCAAAGTCGGGATCAATAAAAACAGTTAAATTGTTTAAAGCGCCCATATGGTGGTCAAATTCTCCTGTAGTTTTCAGCTCATTTTTCATCAATAAAATAGAAGTAGCATAGGCCGATGTACGCAATGCGACTCTTGCACTTACATCCTGACCTGAAATTTCATAGTTAAAATCTGAAGTACTGTTGACACCTTTGGCTTTTATATAATTGAAAATGGTTAAAATACTATCACGAAGACTGGCTCGATGATAAGCTGGATTGGGCTTGTTTTTAGGACCTTTTATCTGGTATAAAAAAACCATATTTACTAAATGTTTTTCTGCCAGATTGGTAAACGAAGCCTGTTGTTTATAATCTTTAAAATTCCAAGGAGCACCTGGTGAGTTGAAATTATATTCCTTAAAATTTCGTGTTGCAGACGAATTCCCATTAATGAGAAACTGCTTATACCTAGAAAGAATTTGGGTGTTGCTGTAATCTACATTTTCGCCTAACATCCAGTTGATGTATTTTGTTTTAAGGGCGTTAATTTCGCTAAGTTGTGCAAAAGCACTTCCATTTAGTAGAAAAAACAATCCTATCGACAACATTTTTTTTAAAATACTATTCATGTGATTAATAGTTACTGTTTATTTGCATGATTAGTTGAAGATTTTGCAAACGCTCTCCACGTTTGTGATTGCTCTGGTGTTAGTATAGCTTCCTGCTTAGCTCTCATTTCCTTGTCAAAAGCTTTTTTCTTTTCTTTTTTTTGTTCGTCAGTTAGTGAAGCATCTTCTTTGATTGCTTTTCCACCTTTACCACTTTCTGCAATCAAATCATGCATTTTTTGTCTATTTTCATCGCTCAATTTCATTACTGTAAAAATAGAATCTCTTAATTCTCTTTTGTTTTTCTGTTTGTTCTGACCAATGCTAATAGTGGTAATTAGCATGATACTGAATAATATTATAATTTTTTTCATGGTTTTTTTTATTTGGAGTTAATGTGCTGTATTTTAATTAAAAGAAAAGACTAAAGCTTCTGTATTCTTACCTATTAAATTTTTAGGAATTTCTACTATTACACCGTTACCTTCTTTTTTCCAATTTACGTTCTTAGCCGTTGAAACAAGCTTAATTGTGCCGTTTTTTGTAGGTTGATTTCCGTTCCATTGCAAACTAGCAGGAACTGATTCGCCTTCTTTAATACAAACAATAGCATATTTAGTTTTTCCATCTTTTGATTGTGTAAACCAAGTGTTACCATCATTATAATTTTGAGTAATTCGAGTACCATAAATAGCAGTTCCATTTACTTTAAGCCAATTGCCCACTTCTTGCAAAGGTTTTTCTATTTCTTTAGGAAATTCACCTTCTGGAGTTGGCCCCCAGCTTAAAAGCATATTTCCGCCTTTTGCTACAATTTCCGCTAATGTATGGATTACCCATGCTGAAGATTTTATCTTCTCTTCTTCAGGTTTGCGATAGCTCCAGGATTTAGTAAGAGTTATGCAGGTTTCCCATGGCGTATTAATTTGTTCTTTTGGGATTTGTTGTTCAGGGGTACGGTAGTTTTCGTATGGACCATGAACTGTTCTGTCAACTATTATAATACCAGGTTGTTTTTCCCTTGCCATTTTAGCAATACGCGGCATATCTACTTCTTGGTTAAAATTAGGATAGTTAGACCTTCCTCTTTTATCAAGTCCCCATTCTGTGCGTGCCAGTTCATTTTTTAATGCAGGACGAATCCATCCGCCATCTAGCCATAAAATATCAATATTTCCGTAGTTTCCTAAAATTTCGCCAACTTGATTGAAGGTGAAATCTTTAAATTTTTGCCATTTCTCAGGATATTTAGCTATGTCATAGTTAATGTTACGACTCGGAGTAGGAAAACGATCCCACCAAAAATCTTGCGAATGCCAATCTGGTTTAGAAAAATAAGCACCAATCATCATTCCTTCCTTGCGGTATGCATTAAAAATAAATTTCAATACATCAGCTTTAGGATTTTCTTTGAATGGACCATTGGTAATTTTATAGTCACTCTGTTTAGTATCAAACATATTGAATCCGTCATGATGTTTAGTGGTAAAAACCACATATTTCATTCCGCCCTTTTTTGAAATTTCTGCCCATTTTTCTGGGTTGAATTTAGTTGGATTAAATTGTTTCGCCAATCCCCAGTACCATTTTTTGTACTCTTCATAATTTAATGTCGTATCGCGTTTAGGCCAAGGTTCACCACATATTACCCATGATTCTGGTATGCCAGCTTGGGTATATACCCCCCAGTGTAACATGACGCCGAATTTTAAATCCTGCCACTTATCCAGCTTAGCTTTAACTAATGGATCAGTTGGATATTCGTATTCTTTAGAAGGATCGTAAATATCTTCTTGAGCTGTTGCCAATAAAGGAAGGGCTAATAAAAGAGATAAAAAAAGTTTTTTTAACATAATAATTTTGGTTGTATTATAGATTTAATATTGAGGGTTTTGACGTGTAATTCCTTTATTCACATCGGTTTCATTTTGAGGGAAAGGGTATAATTCATGTTTTCCAGTTACAAAATTGGTAAACGAAGGATAGAAATAATTTGCACGAATTAGTTTTACAGCCGTATTGGTTTCTGCTATTTTAGTTGCTAAAATTCCCCAACGAATTAAATCAGCTCTTCGCATTCCTTCTCCAGAAAGTTCCCAGGCTCTTTCTTGTTGTATTGCTTTAAGAAAAGCAGCCTTGTCTAATCCAGTAGGAAGATTGATTGCCGCATTTGTAGGTTTTGCTAATAATTGTGCTGTAGCAGTCGCTCCAGAACCTTTTCCGTCAGTACTTGTAATGGTTACTGTTGGTACAGAAGTATAACCATCGCCAGAGCGTAACATTCCAATTGTAGCAATAGTACCATTGGTAACTGTTACCACCGCAGCTGCTGCATCAGAACCGCCACCACCTGTTATATTGATTACAACATTGGCTGCCGATGTGTATCCTGTTCCTTTGTTTCCTAAAGTAATTCCAATTCTGCTTCCTGGTACATCTGCTCCAAAACCTCTTCTTCGTACTTGGTTGATAGCATCATACGCAATAGCGTTTGGTCCATTGTTTAACTCATTTTCTACTTCGGCACGCATTAACAACAAATCTGAATAACGCATAATTACCCAATTAATGTGAGTGTAAGATCTTTCCAGAGAGGAATTAGTTTGGTATTCTCTGCTCCATTTAGCTACTGTCCAAGATTCATCTTGTCTGGCAGTTAAAAGAGGGATTTTGTTACCAAGAGCATTAATAGAATAAGTAGCTATGGAAAAATCTCTTCGTTGATCGGCTGCATTAAAACTAGTGTGAAATGGTTTTGGTACTAATGACCTTCCTATGCTAGTAGGATAAATTCCATTTGTAGTAAGAGGACCATTAAAATAACCAACCCAAGAGGAGTTGCCTTCATTTCCTGCAGGATTATAAAAAGCAACCTGAAAAATATTTTCGCTTGGCTCTAAATTAGTGTGCTGGCATTGATTTTTAAATACTTGAGAGTATGATTTGTTTAATGAATATGGATTTTGAGCCATGATATCATTAATTTGTTGTTGTGCCAAGAGGTAGTAATCTTTGTAATTATCCGGACGTTTGATGGTTTCGTCAGCTCTTAATGAATATCCTCCTGCAAATAGTGCTACTCTGGCCAAGATGGCTTTAGCTCCCCACTTATTGATACGTTCGTCAGTAGGCGTTGCTTCTGGTAATAAAAGAGCTGCTTCCTGCATGTCTTTTATAATTTGCGTGTATATTTCATAGCGATCTACGAGCCCAGATTTAAAATTATCTCCAGCTTGTGAACTTTTAATTTTAAAAGGAACATCTCCCCAAAGACGTACAAGTTCAGAATAGTAGAAACCACGTAAAAATTTAGCTTCACCTAACATTCGGTTTAATTGATTTTTTTGATCTGGAGTTCCATTGGTATATAAATCCATTTGAGGGATTTTCTCAATCACGACATTCGCTCGGTCAATTCCAATGTAGAATTGACTCCATACGGTAAAAAAAGTAGTTGTTTGAGAAATTCCCTGGTAATGCGCAATTGCTCGCCAGTCATCGGCACCTGTACCTTGATTTTGAAGAATATCGGTATCAGCATCAAATATCATAGAAACATTCCATCCATAGGTATCTCGAGTTGACATGATTTGATATACGCCTAATGTAGCCATATAAGCTTCGTCAACATTAGAGAAAAAATTAGCAGATGTGAAGTAAGAATAAGGAGTTACTTCTAATTGATTATCGCAGGAGCTAAGGGGTAGCAAAAGTGAAGCCGCACCAGCTACTAAAATTGATTTTAGGGAAAATATCTTGTTTTTCATTTTCTTTAAATTTTAAATTATAGTGAAATGTTTAAACCTGTAATAAAGGATTTAGATCTTGGATAAGCACTAAAATCAACTCCAGGAGTTAAGGCATTGTTGATGATACTTACTTCTGGATCATAGCCAGAATATTTAGTAAATACATATAGATTATACACAGTTAAGTAAAATCTTAAATTTGAAATTTTAGAATTAGTTAGCCATTTTTTAGGTAAAGTATATCCTAAACTTACATTGTTAATACGTAAAAATGAACCATCTTCAATAATATCGCTGTATAAACGTCCAGTAGCATTTCCGTTATAGACAGGATTTGTTTTTCCTTCGTTTAAAGCTGCTAATTCAACAGGATCAGTTACTCGTTGTCCGGCAGTATTAATTGTTGTCCATCGATCAGCAAATTTTGCTAATGAGTTAATGTTATCCAGATTAAGTCTCGCATTGTTCAATACATTGGCATTATAAATATCATTACCTACTGTAAAGTTTAGGAATACGCTTAAATCTAGTCCTTTAAAAGAGAAAGTATTATTTAAACCACCAGAAAATTTAGGGTTAGCATTTCCTATTGCTGTTCTGTCTGCATCATTGATTATACCGTCAGGAACACCATTAGGTCCACTAATATCTTTAAACTTGATAAAACCAGGTTGTACAGCAATATTATCATTAACTACGCCTGATTTTAATGTATAGGCACCAGTTGTTGAATTATAATCAAAATCATTTACCTGATACAAACCATCATTAACATAACCGTACATGATACCAACAGGTTTTCCTACTTCTAATATAAAATCATTTGTAGTAGTGAAGCTATTAGTCAATAATGAATTTTCATTATCACTTAAACTCAACACTTTAGTTTTGTTGAAAGCGATATTAAAGCTAGTATTCCAGCTAAAATCTGCCTTTTTAATATTTACTGTATTTAAAGTAAATTCTAAACCGCGACTAGAAGTAGACCCAATATTTTGAAACTGTCTTTGAAAACCAGAATTAGCAGGGATACGTGTGTTGTAAAGTAAATCTTTTGAACGATTTTCATACAACTCAGTAGTAAGAGTGATTCGTTGATTTAAAAATCCTAAATCTAAACCTATGTTACTTGATTTGGTAGCTTCCCATTTCAATGATGGGTTAGGAAGGTTGTTTTGAAAAGCCGAAACTACCACTTTGTTATTTAATGGGTAAAATCCAGTATCATAAATACCTAATGAAGCATAATTTGCTACTCTATTATTTCCTGCTTCACCATAACTCAAACGAAGTTTTAAATCAGAAAATACCGAGCTGTCTTTCATGAATTTTTCATTAATAACTCTCCATGCAGCTGATACTGCTGGAAAGTAACCCCAACGGTTTTCGTTTCCAAATTTAGAAGAACCATCAGTTCTAATACTCGCAGATAATAAATATCTATTTTTATATGAATAATTTGATCTTGCAAAAAAGGACATCATTTTATCATCTTCGGCAAATGAGGTAGGAATGCCAGGAAGTGTACCCATTTCTATTTTATCCCACCCTAAATTGACAGTTGGAAAAGCAGAAGAACTTACAGAAAGATTTTCAGAATAATTATAAATATATTCCTGACCAGCTGTAATATCAAATTTATGGTTTTTACCAAATGTATCGCTATAAGTAAGGGTATTGTTGTAATTAAAACGATTGGAAAGAGTACTAGAAATTCCTCCATTAGGACCACCGCTTCTGATAGCCTGAATACCTATACTTCCATTAAAGTATTTACTTTTAATATTACTGTCTGTTAAACTGGCTAATCCTCTGTAAACTAATTTAGGACTAAGATTGTATTGCAATTGTACACTCGCATTTAAAGCTTTTCTAACGGATTCTCTTTGCTGATTATCAATAGTAATCAATGGACTTTGTAATACTGGTGAACTAGGATTATCGAAAGGATCTAATATTAAATCAGTAAGGTCATCATCATTTCCTAATTTACCATTTATAGGACGGTATCTTAAGATATTTTGTAACATACTCAATCTTGCATTTCCACCTTCGGTAGTGCCTAATCCTGTTATTTTTTGGTTTGAATAATTGACAATAGCACTAACAGAAAACTTTTTATTGATATTATGATTGATCGATAATTTGGCAATATCTTTTCTAGACTCACTTCCGCGCATAACTCCTTTATCATCATTTAAGGAATAGAAAATATTAAATTTAGTTTCTTTTTCTCCACCACTAATGCTTAATTTATGATATTGGCTCACTACTGCTTTTCCAAAAACTTCCTCTTGCCAATTTTTTCCAGCTCTGTTTGCATAAAGTGATTCTAACTCATTAAAATTTCCGAAGTTGTTAATAAATCCGTCTATTTTTGGAGTGTCTAGAGCATTTTCATATAGTAATTGAACATATTGATACGGGTTCATTACAGGAATTTCAGAAGTTACCTTTTTTATCCCTGCGTAAGTATCATAATTAATACTCACTTTTCCTGGTTTAATTTGTTTGGTAGTAATTAAAATAACTCCATTTCCTCCTTGTGCTCCATAAATTGAGGTTGACGAAGCATCTTTTAAAACATCTACCGATTCAATATCCATCGGATCTAGAAAACCTAATCCTCCTGTTTGAGGCACGCCATCAATAACATACAAAGGTTCGTTACTTTGAGTAATTGACATTCCACCTCTAATTTTAATGGAAGGTTCTGATCCAGGTGTACCGTCAGTCATGTTTACTTGCATACCTGCAATACGTCCCTGAAGCGCCTGTGCTACGTTTTGTACTGGAACTTTGGCTAGTTCTTCCCCTTTAACAGAAGATATTGCTCCAGTAAGGTCTTTTCTGGATTTTGTACCATAACCTACAACAACAACTTCGTTTAGATTATTAGTTTCATCCTGTAGTTTAGCGTTTATACTTGTTCTATTATTAACTTTTTGCTCAGTTGTTTTTGTACCCAAAAAAGAGAATACTAAAACAGCATTTGGTTTTACTTTAATTTGATAAACTCCATCTATTGAAGTGATGGTGCTATTTTGGGTTCCTTTTTCGGAAACAGTGGCGCCAGGCATTGGTAAATTGAATCCATCGCTTACTACACCGTTTACGGTAATATTATCTTGTGCAAAAGCCAATCCACAAGTGGTAAGCAACAAAAATAAAAATATAGTCCTTTTCATAATTTTGGTTTTTTAAAATAGGAATTGGTTTTGGTTCGTATTCCTAATTGATTTTAATTAAGAGTAATATAATGTTATGATAAAAATTATGGATTGTTAGTTAAGTTGCTCCATAAAAAATAGATCAATTCATTTACTTGTGTATTATGGGAATTCAGGATTATTCTTTTTCATAAAATTTTAGTTTAAGTATTAATATAGTTTAGTGGTTATTTTTAAAAAACAGTCAATGTGTTTTTGTGTTTTTACTTTTTAAAAATCCCGATGGGAATTTTACTTCTATTAAGTAAAAATTGTTTTGGTTTAAATTTGTTCATTTTCTAGGGTTTAAGGATTTTTTGTTTGATCTTCTTTAACAAATTTAGAAATCAAGTACTTATAAGGGTTTTGAAAATGTCCAAAATACTATTGAATTTGATTAATACACTATTTAATTTCTTTAATATCAGTAGAAAACCTAGCATTTGTGGGTGTTTCTAAAGAAAATATTTTTTAAAAATAACTATTGTAAATGATTTATTTAGAAATGTAAAATAGATACTAATGGGAATTTGAATGTTGTATAATTTCAAATTAGATGATATTTTATTCAACTCTAATTCTTAAAGTTTAAAACTTATTTAACATTGATTATTTTTTATTTCTGGGTTAAGAATTAATTCTGAATAACGAATCAAGTTACAAAAAAGACAATTAAAAAACTTGGAAAGTAGAAAGGCAAAATGATCTAATAACCCAAAAAAAATAAAGCCACTTAAAATTATTTTTAAATGGCTTTAAAATCTTTATATGAAAATGATTTAGTTTTTAAGATTCGTTTTTACATCGCTTTTTTTACCATCAATGATAAGTGTAAGATCGATGTTTCCTTTTTCAAAATCATTGCCTTTATTTTCTTTCATACTAATAACAGGAACTTTGGTACCATCATAAGGGTAAAGCACGCTAATGAAATACTGAGCTTTATCATCATTTTTAGTTTTTTCGAAAACAAAAGCGGGTCTTGCTATTTCTTTTTGGTAGGCATAAGATACCTTGCCTTCATCTTCATTAAGAGCTATTTTATCTTTGTTTAATGATTGTATTAAAAGGTTGTTGCCATCAGCATAAGTGGTGTAAACACTATTTTTTGTTTTATCAAAAACGGGTTCACTGTCTTCTTTTAATTGAAAATGAACACCTAAATTTCCAGTAGCTTTTCCAATGGCTTTATCAATAATTACAAAATATTTTTGGTCAATGAAAAGAATACTGCGTTGGTGATCTAAATCGGCATAACTTGGGTTGGTATATGTTAATACATCCAAATTTTTAGCTGTTTCCCATTTATTTTGTTCTGCCTTGGTGATAACCATATTTAGGTTATTTAGCGTAAGGGTGGAGTGGACCTTTGTCTGGCGGTACCAGTTTCTCATTTTTGTAATTTCGGCATCACCGCTGTAGACATAACAACCTGCATCTGGTGTAAAATTGCGTCCTTTTACCCAAAGTTCGAAAGTACCATTATCGGGCTGTGCATGAAATTCTCCAGGAGGACCAGCCTTTACAATCATTACAGTCGATTTATCATTCCAGCCATTTCTAAAAGTATAGAAACCAGCATTTGCTAAGGAGTGCGATAAATAGTCAGGTAAAGAACCTTCCTTGCCTTCAGTAGCAAAATATTTAATTTCCTGGTTGTCAGGGAATACTTTTGACCAGGCTTGGTATTGTTTTATACGAGCCGATTTTTCTACTGGCCAAGAATCGCCAAACATAGGCGTGTTATAATCAGGAAACGACATATTTGCTGTAGCCAATATCATTTTTTCAATTGTTTTCACATAAGTATCAGGGAATTCTTTTGCTACACCCGCCATTTTAGCCGAGTTGTAAGCTTTTAAGAAAATTTCGATACTGGCTACATGGTATGCTGGCGAAAGTTCCCATTGCATTCCATCAGCAAATACCTGTAATTTTATTTCACGATTCAGCACCTCTATTCCGCTTTTACGCCAAGCTTCGGCATTTTTAAGTTCCGGAAAATTACTTCCTGCACCTAAAACGCGTTGTGCTTCAAATAATAAATGATTTCCTTCTGCGCTATAATTTGCAGGTATGTAATCTGCTTGCTGGTGAAAAAGGTTTAAAAACTCCAATAAAAAGGCAGGTGTAAAGTTTGGTGAACCTACAAATAAATTAAAAGTGCCGGGTAAACTTTGTGTACGCTCCGAAACTTCCAGTGGACGCCAGGCATAACGATCATTTTCTTTCGATAAGCCTAAAGCATTTTTTTTAGCCCAATCTCTGAACTGGAAAATCCATTCTTTAGCATATTTTTCATCACCACTGCTACGATAAGCCATTCCCATAGGTTGCCACCAGGTAACACGGTGCAGCTGCCAGCGTACTTCATTATCTTTTACAGGCCAAAATTCCCAGTTGATGTCTTTGCCATAATCATAATAACCATATCCTTTTTGAGGTTGAAATTTGTGTTCTAAAGCATTATCTGCTTTTAACTGATTGGCTTTGCCAATAGTTGCTCCTCTGAATCGAGCTTCATCACCAACATTAAAATCAGGATGCTTGATGTTTTTTCGGTTGCGATAATAGGTTAGTAACTCTTTAGCTGCTTCATTATATTTAGCTGCATTGAAAAGGCTTTTAACTTTTTCGAGAGCTGGATAATTAAGGTTTATATTATCAAAACTTTCTTTAGTAATTTTAGCTTCTTGGCCTTGTACAAGTACACTGCTGACTAAAATAAAGCAAAATGATATTAATTTTTTAATGTTCATTATTTTATTATTTAGGATTAATTGTAATTCTTTGAAAAATCTATAATCTGTTTGGTTAAATTTTAAAAAATCTAACTTATTGTTTTAGTAGTTTCACTGTTTGCTTGTTCATTCCTTGGACTATTTCAGCAAGATATATTCCTGAATTTAACTCGTTTCCTAACTTTATGGTTTGACCAGATTTTGCTTTCAAAGATTTTATTTTTCTTCCTGTAATATCAAATATATTAATAAAAACAGTTTCAGTTGGGGCTCCCGTTATACTTAATTGAAATTCTGATTTTGTTGGATTAGGAGAAAACGCTACCCTAAAATCTTCGATTTGTTGTTCTGTACTTTCAGCACTATTTTTGTTGGTTGATACCATTTTACCATCACAACTTCCTAAGTAACATCCGTGAGCCAAATGCCCCGAAACACCATTTGCAGAAATACAAAGGCTCTTATCATGATTAGAGTTACTGTGGCAAATTTTTACTTTTCCGTCAGCACAAAGAATATTGGTTACTATTATTTGTTTAGTGATTGTAATGGAACAACCCAGTGCATCGCTAATTGTTACTGTATAATCGTGTGTTCCAACTGATGACGGATTTATTATTGTACTGGCAGTTGTGTTACCATTGCTCCATGAATAGGTGTAAGGTGCTGTGCCGTTTGTAGGAGTTGCAGTTAGGGTTAATGAAGTAGGACCATAACCCAAATAAATAGTATTAGCATTGCCTCCGGGGCTTACCGCATAAACATCAGCAATAGTTGCAGCAATAGGGCTGTTGATTTTAATTGTTGTAATGCTTGTGCTGCTATTGCCCGCATTGTCAGTTACTGTCCATGTTATTGTTGAGGTTCCCACATTGAAATTACCGCTGGCATCAAGACCGTTTCCATTTCTTGTCGTAGCACCAGTAATTTGATAAGTAATGATATCAATGTTACAATTATCTGTGGCTGTAGCAGTAGGAATATTATAATTTTCACTCCCATCATAGCAAAGAAAAACCGAAGGAGTAGTGCTTACTATAGGAACTTCTGTGTCATTAACGGTAATGGTTTGTGTAGCTGTATTGTTATTGCCATTTACATCTTCAACGGTCCAGATTACTGCTGTTACACCTACTGGAAACATTACAGGAGCATTATCACTAATATTCGCAATACCGCAGTTATCAGATACAATAGGGGCTGTGAGTGTTGTGGTTATACCGCACTGTCCTGCTTCATTATTTAAAATAATATCTGTTGGTGTAGTGATAAGTGGTTTTTCTTCATCTTTAACTGTAACAGTGAACGTATTAGTTGTACTGTTGCATGCATCAGATGCAATCCAGTTAACGGTTGTAACTCCTGAATTAAAAATTACATTTTCTAGAGATCCGTTAGCAGTTGCTATTGTAGCTCCGCTTAGTGTATAACTAACTGATGAAGTCCCGCAATTGCTTGTGGTTGCAACATCAAATTCATTTCCATTTGTTTTATAAGTACAAACACCTGGGTTAGCCGATTTAGTACTATTTGCTTTACTGTTAAAAGTTAAGGCTGCTTTTATCAACGTAGTTTCTAAAGACGCTCCATCAGAAGTACTGAAGAAAACTTTTGTGGTATTACCATCAATTGTAGTGGTAACATTGTCCGTTGGTGATTCTAAAAACCATTTACCATCAAGTGTCAGTGTTACAACATCTATTGGTGAAACCCTGTGAAAAACCGAAGGATTATTAGTAATTTGATTGTAATTATAGTTTTCTTCCGCTGTCAATAAACTAAGAGGATTAGTGAGACTAATTTTTACTTTGTTTCCTGCCTCAGTTTGCTGTGTCATTACCACTGCGGGTTTATCCACACTTTTTACTACATCAAAATTGAAAGTTTTTGCAGGGTTAAAAATGGCATAGGCATAAATTGAGTCAGGGACATATTTTGCTACATGGGCAAGACTATCCTGCTCTAATACATTGAAATATGTAGAAAAATTATTAGCTAATTCCTGCGTACCAGCTTGTCCGCCCTGCATTAAAATAGCGTAGCGGTAAGTAGCAGCAGCAGGTGAAGTGCCGTGGTTAATATAGGCTGTGGCAAAATTACCCGTTCCAGGTATTAAACCAGTATTGTTTCGAGAAGTTTGTTCGGCTCTTTGAATAGTAATTGTGTTATTGCTTGAAGAAGGTGTTGATTCTACAACATATCCATTACCTACAGCATCAGTAGCCCACGCAGAGCCACCAGTTTGTGTAAAGTTGTAAGCTATGCCGCTTACAGGGTTCCCATTTATATAAGTAGGTGTATTGGCATTAGGTAAAGCTGTTTGAAACAAAGTAGTATGAATAGGATTGGTGCCGTTTATGTCTTTTATGTTAGAGCCAAGGCAAAGTATTTTATCTCCGAAAAAGAAATTAGTTTTTAGAGCTGACATGTTAGTAGTTGAGTTAGCATCTTTATAATCCATAGAAAACGTCCCATTGTTACCTAATGAAGCATGCGCAAGGAATTGTTTACCATTATACAACCTCATTTTGGCAGGAAGTGACGCTAAAGGAAGATAAGCAACAGTAGTACCTGCTAGATGAGACCAATCCCAACCGGTTTCTGTGAGCCCGTTAGCAGATCGATTTATTGGGTTTCCGAGTGCTAATATTTCCATAGCCCCGGCAGAAAAATAACGACCGTAAATATTTTCGGTACCGCCATTTTCAAAATGCCAAATGTGTTTGCTAGTACCTTTTATACTTACTTGCCAACCATTGTATTTGTGTATGTTGAGTCCAGCATAAGGAAAAGTGAAGTGTCCTTGTTGTAGTTTTACAGCAGGGGTAAGGCTGGAGTTTAACACTTGTACCATGTCCTGCATACCACCAAGGGTATTTATTAAATTAATGCTAACTGTATTGGATCTTTGCAAAGCAGTATTGGCTGTAGGTAAGAGATTCCAAAGTCGTAAGAATTCCTGAGCTGTATCAGCATTACCAATCGGGTCAGCTTGGTATAGATAGGCCAGGGCTGGTCTAAGATCATTAAAGGAATCAGTATTAGTAGGAAACCTTCCGGACAGACTAACAGGCATTTCAAAATCATTACAAAATTTACGATAAGCCATCACTCCATTTTTCAGGTTGGCTTGAGCTGTTGTAGTAAGTTCGAATTCAGTATTTTTTAGTATTAGGTTAAGAATAGAAGCTTGATGAAGTGCATCCACTCCATACGAATTAGAATAAGCACCCTGATGATGAAAGGTAATAAAATCAGGTTTTATAAATTCAGCCCATCCATTACTAATTTTCAAAGAATTATCAATAAATCGTTTTAAGAAATCCATATTTGCTGCTCGGTTGCTATTCGTTTCATCCTGAGCAAGTACATAACATAATCGCTGTTGTATCGATGCACGCACAACATCGGCATTATATCCAGGGTAAGTAAAATTAAAATAAGGATATTCAGGAGAGATAAAAAAGGTAAGTCCGTTTAATGCTCCGTGATGATTAGCAAATTCTCCAGCGGCTACCAGTTCTTCTTTCATTAGAAAAATGGCAGTAGCATAAGCAGAAGAACGTAAGGCAATACCATTAGCACTAGTAGCTACCATCTCACTGCTAGAATGTTCTTCGTATGCAAAATCAGCATTAGGATTTACACCCTTTGCTTTCAGGTAGTTGAATATTTTTAGAATAGTTTCTTTAAGTGTAGGGCTATGATAATTAGGATTTGGATTTGAGGCGGGACCTTTTATTTGGTATAAAAAAACGAGTCTGATAAGTTTTTGTTCTACTAAAGCAGCATAAGCACCTTGGTTGGCACTGTTATTAAAATCCCAAACTGGACCAGGATTGATAAAATCATAAGAAGATAAATCCATTGCTGACAGTCCAGAGGAAAGGAAGCGGTTATAACGTTCCATAATCTGGATTTTTGAATAATCCACATTTTCGCCAGTAAGCCAGTTGCGGTATTTGGTGCTAAGGTTATTGATAGCTAAAGGATTGCTGTTTCCTTGTTGTAAAAAATTGCTGTAGACAATGTCGTCTAAATACAGGGTTGGTATAGATGAACCTGCACCTACATTAAGTAAATTCATTCCGTTGATGACAGTTCCCTGAGCTAGTGTCCCAGCACCAGGATCAGCATTGACTAAAAGTTTATTGTTATCCAGCCAGACATCAAAAGTACCTGCTGGTAAATGATATAATCCGCCATTGTTTACATAAGAGATATTGGTCGTGCTATTGTTCATAAAGAACTTTAACAGGTAAGAACGGTTTTTAGAAATAGTTGTCTGGGTAAGCCCATTAGTTGTATAATTTGGACTGGTTGAACTAAGCAGCCAATCTAAACCTACACCAGTAGATGTTGGTGAAAATCGGAGAGCGGCAAACGTCTGACTAACATTAATTCCGTTGCCATTGCTAAAATTACTACCGTTTCCAAAATACAATAAGAATCTTCCATTTGTTCCTGAATTAATATTGATTTTACATTGAAAAGTAGCAACAGTTGTACCTGCAAAGGGAGCAAGACCAAACTTAGCACCTGATGTTGTGGCACCTCCAGTTATTTTTAGTTCAGCTCCTGTGCCTCCAGCTATTCCGGTATTAGTAAGTTCAATTGCACCTTCGGTAGCCGAAGAAGCTCTTACACCAGCATTACCGCCACCTGATTGAGTAGCTGGTAAATAACTAGTACTGTAAGAGGTTGATGTATATGGAGTAGCAGAAGCTGTACTAAAGTCATACAGCCAGCTGGAATTTTGCGCTTTTGCTTCTAATAAAGCAAAAATACAAAGTAAAGAAAGTAAACTTTTTTTCATAATTAGTGGTTTTAGTGGTTTTTAGTAAAGAGTAGTTATTAGAATTGGTTTTTATGTTTATTCATCGCAATTAACCCGTTATTATCCTGCAAACATTAGATTTGACTAATGCGGGATTATTTTAAAATGCTGGTTAATCATTTATAAAAAAATCAGGATATATTACCGTTTTTTGGTTGAGTTAGTAGGTTGATATTTTTTAATTCATTAAATTCAAATTATAATTAAAAATTGAGATCTTGTTTCACAGTAGTGGTTTTACCATTAATGTCCAGTATGATATCTATTTTACCTTTTGCAACATCATTCGTTTTATTTTCTGTGATTTTTACAATAGGAGGCACGCTGCCATTATAAGGGTATAGTATCGAAATAAACCCTTGTGTGTTGTTGTCAATTTTAGCTTTTTCGAAAACAAAAGCAGGGCGGGCTGTTTCTTTTTGATATTGATAAGAAACAAAACTCGACTCTTCTTTTACACTCACTTTATCTTTATTTAATACTTGTATCAAAAGATTATTTCCATCGGAATAGTTGGTGTTAATACTGTTGTTATTAGCATTGGCTGTAGCCTTACTATCTTCTTTTAAATTGTAGTGAATGCCTAAATTTCCTTTGGCAGTACCAATTGCTCTATCAATGATTATAAAAAAGGTTTTATCAATGAATAAAAAGGTACGCTGGTGATTTAAATCTTTATAGCTAGGATTGGTATAGCTAAGGATGTCCAAATTAGCGCCAGTTTCCCATTTTTGTAATTGTGCATTGTTTTCAATGTTTTTATTATCCAGAGTTAAGGTTTGATGTGCTTTGGTAGAGCGGTACCAGTCTCTTTTTGAGTTTTCTTGATTGCCTACATTTGCATATACAAAACTTCCAGAATCAGGGGTGAAATCACGGCCTTTTACCCAAAGTACAAAATTGCCATTATCAGGATGAGCGTGAAATTCAGCAGGAGGTCCGGCTTTAATTTGCATTACAGTTGATTTTGTATCCCAACCGTTTCTAAAAGCGTAAAAACCAGCATTAGGAAGACGACCTGAAAGATAGTCTGGGTGCTTACCTGATGTACCGTCTGTAGCAAAATATTCGATGACTTTATTTTTAGGAAAAACCTTTGCCCAAAGTTTGTAATTTTTAAGCATGAGATCTTTATTCGTTAAAAAAGCATTGCCATACAAGGGAAAAGTATAATCAGGAAATGAGTAGTTACCTACAGCCAATACCATCTTTTCAACCAAGTTGCGGTAACTTTCAGGAAATTCTTTTTCTGCGCCGTTTAATTGGGCAATTTGCAAGGCATCCAGAAAAATTTTAATAGTACCAATATGATAAGAAGGCGACAATTCAAACTGAACGCCATCTGGCAGTAATTGCTTTTTAATTTCTTCATTCAAAATTTCGATTCCACTTTTACGCCAAGCTGTGGCTTCTTTCATTTCTGGAAATGAACTACCTGCGTACATCATATGAAGGGCTTCATACAACCTATGGTTACCAATATCAGTGTAATTACTCATAACATAATTGGCCTGCTCGTTGTAAGAGCTCAAAAACTCCATCAAAAATGCAGGAGTGAAATGAGGCGAATTAAGAAACATATTAAAATAAGCTGACCAATGATTCAGCCTAAAAGAAACCACAAAAGCTTTCCATGCAAAATCTTTATCATCAGGGTAAGCTCCGTTTTTGTTTTTCTTAATCCAATCACGCACCTGAAACACCCATTCTTTAGCATATTTTTCATCGGCAGTACTTTGATAAACAATACCTAAAGGCTCCCAAAAAGCAGTTCGGTGT
>Ga0247805_1000421_pt1 | contig 22193 bp, 18 predicted proteins | sample UWRJL044104R1_FD_180930 | JGI IMG/M metagenome (GOLD analysis project Ga0247805, IMG submission 180930) | Plant litter microbial communities from Arlington Agricultural Research Station in Wisconsin, United States - UWRJ-L044-104R-1 | ecosystem: Environmental > Terrestrial > Plant litter >... | reverse complement strand
ATGCCCGGCGCGTAGAAGATGACGCGCTGCAGCTCGCCGATGATGTAGCCGTGCTCGGCGAGCGCCGCCTCGGTGGCCGAATCGAGGTTGACGGCGTCGCGTCCCGCGGGGACCTCGGGGAGCAGGTCCCACTCCTCCGGCGGGATCTCGACCATGTGGTAGATGCCGGGGTAGTCCTTGAACGCCATCTCCGCGAGGCGGAAGTCGGCGCCCTTGCCCGTGTGGCCGGGGACGATGTCGTCGATGATGATGCCGTCGTGCTCCTCGGCGACGTCGGTCATGCGGCGGAAGGTCTCCTCGTCGCCGAACGCGGGGTCGATCTCGGTGCTGATGCGGTCGAAGTGCCCGTCGACGCTCGGGGTCTCGCCCCAGCCGACGATTCCGCCCGCGCGCTTGACCGGGCCGGTGTGCACGCCGTTGATGCCGATGACCTGGAAGGCCTCCCACAGCTCGGGCTCGGCCAGCGCGGCGAGGAAGGACTCGCCGGGACGCGTCATGATCGAGATGGGGTAGGCGGTGAACCACACGTCGGCCGTGCTGACCGCGCGTCGCGCGTCGGGACGCGCGTAGGGGTTGCGCCACATGCTCGGCTGGCCGGAGAGCTGGCGGCTGAGCACGTCGGCGTCCTTCAGCATGGACTGGCGCACGAGCCACTCGACATAGGCCGGGTTCAGCCCGTTGGCCGAGCGGGGGTCGGAGAACGAGCGGCGCAGGCTTCCGCCGCGCAGGTTCGCCCGGGGGCGGAGGCGGCGCGGACGGGCCGGGTAGAGGGCCTCGTCGTAGGTGATCTCCGCGGGTCCCGGCTCGAGACCTTCTGCTTCCGGTTCTGTCGATTCGGGGACGTTGTCATCCATGGGGTTGTCCTTTCGTCGCAGGGCGCTGTGACCGACAGTACACGCGCAATCCTCCGCGCCGGTGGTGCCCGCGCGATACGCGCCGTCCGCTATGGTGACCGCGCTTTCCGGCGCTGCGAACCGCTCAGGCGCCGAGGTATTCCGCGCCCTCCCCCTCGGTCAGGCCGACGACGTCGTCGCCCGTGAGCACCGGCAGCGCGTGGGTGTAGATGCCTCTCCGGCTGGCGGCGTGCCACTCCTTGAGATGCCAGACGCCGCGCGCCGCGACGTAGCCCACCACACGCGGGTTCACGAGCAACGACGGAGGCTTGGTGCGCTCGGTCAGGTACAGCACGAGGGTCTCCCCGGCGGCATCCCGCTCCGGTGACGCTTTCATTTCGGACAGATAGGTTTTCGGCATTGGTCGATCCCAGAATTCGCCATTGCAGTACGCGACGTCGGGCCCGTTGGCCCGAGCGATTCGATACAGGTCTCGTGCGTCGACGCGTCAGAGGCGTTTCGCTGGTCGGAGCCGTCGATGTCTCCGCGATCAAAGCTCCACAATGAAAACCTGTCACGGCCAACCTACGCCCCATCGGGTTAAACAGCCAGAGACAGATCCATACAGATTTATACAGTTCCATACAGCGGATGAGGAGCGCCTCGGGTCCCGCACCTAATCCGCGACCACGAGCTCGATCCCCGACGAGCGCAGCGCGTCGGTGAACCGCGCGTCGGGGCGCCGGTCCGTGACGACGACGTCGATCTCGGAGAAGCCGCAGATCCGGGCGAACGTCGACTGCCTGAGCCGGGTCGAGTCGGCCACGACGATCACACGCCGGGCGTTGCGCACGAACTCCCGGCTCACGGTCGCCTCGTCCTCGTGGGCTGTGGTCGCGCCGAATCTCGTCGTGAGACCGTCGACGCCGACGATCGCGGCATCGAGCACGAGTTCCGCGAGGGCACTGGTGACGAGCGGGCCCACCATGTCGAAGGAGCGCCTGCCGGTCACGCCCCCGGTGATGACGAGCTTGACGTGCGACCACGGCGACAGCTCGTAGGCGATGTCCAGCGCATTCGTCACGACGGTCACGCCGGATGCGTCGTCTCCCGTCGACAGTCGATCGCTCCTCCCCAGATTCCGCGCCACCTCCATGGCCACCGGACCACCGCGGAGGCCGACGGTGTCGCCCGGCGACAGCAGCGCCACCACGGCTCGGGCCATGGCCGCATCGCGAATGCCCTGCGGAGCGGAGACGTGCGGCTCCGACTGCCTGCCCACGCCCCTGACAACGGCCTGACCGCGGCTGCGCGTCACCACTCCCTCGCGCGCGAGCAGGGTCAGGTCCCGCCGCGCGGTGGCCGTCGACACGGCGAGCTCGTCCCGGATATCGGCGATCGAGATGCTGCCGCGTTCCGAGACCAGCCCGACGAGCGCGTCGATCCGCTGCTGCCTGGTCACCGCTGCTTCCCGTGCCGTCCGCTACCGGCGCACCAGGCGGCGCTCCGCGCGAGCGGTTTCCGGCGCGTCCAGTCCCCAGCCCGATCGGAGCCAGAGGGTGAGCGGCCAGTCCTGGTCGTTCGCCATCGGGTCGGCTTCGTGCGCGCGCCGGCTGTCGACGGTGCTGGGGAAGACGAAGGCGGCCGTGGCCGCCCCGTCCGACCGGTAGCTCGCGAGGTTGGAGAGGAAGATCCTCGATGCCGCGTCGTCTGATTCGGCAGTGCGCAGCGATTCGGGGAGCTGCGTCAGAGCCACTGCCGACAGCCCGCTCCAGTGGTGCGGGAAGACGTCGCCCCACTGCCGGTTGAGGCCGAAGAAGTAGCCGTCCCAGTGCCTGATGCCGATGTTGTTCAGCCGCGCATGCGGCTGTGGACCGCCGAACGCCCGAAGCCAGCGCAACGCGGTCTCGAGGGGTTCGAGAAATCGTCCGTCGCCGGACTCCGCGCCCGCGAGCGCGAAGAGCGAGACGAGCGGGGCGACGATCGACTGCTCGTAGTTCACCTCGTGACTCGGCAGCGCCTCGCCGAGGGCGGCGAAGTGGGCCGCGTTGGCGAGCATTCCGGCGCGGAGCCTGCCAGCGCGGTCGATCTGACCGACGGCGTCGAGCAGCTCCGCGACCGCGAGGATCGCCTCGGGCTGGCCGATGGAGACGTGTGTCTCCGCGCCGAGCTCGAAACTGCGCTCGAGGATGCGCGCGGCGAGGTCGAGGTCGTCGGGAAGGCCGTAGAGCCGGTACTGGTCCGCGAAGAAATGGGCGAGCCACGGCGAGTTGTACAGCCGCGTCTTCGTGATGATCGTGTCGCTGCCCCAGAGGGGGGCGGCCGTCTCGTCGAGCAGCCGTTCCCGTGCGAAGCGCGCCCAGTCGATCAGCGCCTCGTCGACCGCCTCGGTCGATCTCACCCAGCCGCGCAGCCGGGCCTGCTGCAGCAGGGCGGGCATGGCCACGCGTTCCGCACCATCTGACCAGTCCGCCCATCCGCTTGTCAGCATTGTCAGGCCCGTGCGGGTGTCGACGGGCACGAACGCGAAGCGGTCGATTCCGGCACGCTCGCGTGCGCGTTGGTTGCGCAGGATGTAGTCCACTCGATTGGCCACCAGCTCGGTGACCGGGTCGTGGAACAGCACCGCAGTGCGGGCGTCGCCGATGAAGACGTCGACGGTTCCGGCCGCGGGCGCGGACACCCGCACCGACTCGCCGTCGCGCAGCACCGTGGCGGGACGTGCGACACGTACCGGGGTGTCTGCCGCCGTGTGGAACTCGACGAATCCGCCGGTCTCCGCGACGAGCCGCGAGAACCGGGCAGGGGCCGACGTCGCCGCGATGAAGGCGTCCGCGCTCTCGTGCCAGCCGATTTCCCAGGCCGTCTCGTGCTCGCCGCCCGGCGGGATGACGATCGGCGACTGCCCGCCGAACGACTCGGCATTGCGGCCGAAGTCGGTGGGCTGTAGCACGATGTGTCCGCGGATGTTCGAGAAGGAGTAGGTGTTGCGCGAGTCGATCGAATAGGCGTCCAGGCGCCCGCGGGTGAGCCTCAGCCCGAGGAGGGGCGGCGTGCCGTCCATCGGCTGGGCGAGCAGCCACGCCCAGCTGCCACCGGTGAAGACGTGGGCGTGCACCGCCGTGCGCAGCGACTCGGTCGCGCTCGGGTAGATGTCGCGGATGGGCACGGTGATGCCCATCGACAGCACCGTGACCGGGGCCGCGGTGGGATTGACGAGCCGGTAGCTCTCGCGCAGCACATCGCCTCCGGTGCGCTGCACGACGAGCTCGAGCCCGTTGCCCAGGGGGTAGCGGGAGTCGACCCGGTCGCCGTCGAACCGCACCTCGCTCGGCGCGTTCCATCGGGCGGTGCCGTGATCGGTGATCACGAAGCCGCTCCCCCAGCGGTGTTCCGCGGTGTGCCAGCCCTCGGTCGACTCGTCGAGCACGTAGCGCCGCTCCGGTGCCTGGGGGTGGCCGAAGGCGCGCGGCATCCCGTCGAGCGGGTCGATCTCGACCCAGCCCGCGCCGACGCGTACGGCCGTCACTTGCCCGCCCCCTGGGTCATGCCCTCGACGATGCGGCGCCCCACCCAGAGGTACAGGATGATCATCGGCAGCACGAGAATGACGATTCCGGCGAAGAGGCCGCCCCAGTTCGAGGTGAACTGCATCGTGTTGTAGAGGTTGAGGAGAGCCGCGGGAAGCGTGCGCTGCTCGGGGTCGGTGACGAGCACCAGTACGAGGAGTGTCTCGTTCCAGAGCGACACGATGTTGAGCACGAGGGCGGTCACGATTCCCGGGCGGGCCAACGGGAACATGATCTGCACGAAGGTGCGGAACGGGCTCGCGCCGTCGATCGCCGCGGCCTCCTCCAGCTCCGACGGCAGGTTGCGGAAGTAGGCCGTGAGCAGGAACACCGTGAAGGGGAGCGACAGCACGATGTAGAAGAGTCCGAGGGAGATGCGGTCGTCCCAGAATCCGAGCACCCACTGGATCATGACGTCGGAGAGCGAGTTGCTGATCAGGAACAGCGGCACGAGCACCGCCTGGAACGGTATGGCCATTCCGAGTGCGAAGAAGGTCGTGACGGGTACCGCGCTGGCCCGCGGGATGCGGGCGAGCACGTAGGCGGCGGGCGCCGCGAGCACCACGATGACCACCGAGGAGACCGCGACGAGCGCGATCGTGTTGAACGCGGCCCCGCTGAATCCTGCGACCTGCCAGGCGGCGACGAAGTTCTGCCACTGGGGGACCGCGGGCAGCCCGAACGGCTGCGCGAAGATCTCCCGCGTCGTCTTGAGGGAGCTGAGCACGATCCACGCGACGACCGCGAGGTTGAGCGCCACCCACACCCAGAGCAGGATCCGGATGAGCGTTGCTATCGCGCCGTCGATCGCGTGTGCGCGCGTGCGCGGCTGGAACGTGGTTGTCATTGTTCGATCGATTCCGTTCGAAGGATCCGGCGCACGAGCACCACGAGTACAGAGCAGAGCACGAACATCACGACACCGATCGCGGACGCGTAGCCGAGATCGGGTACGCCGTCCCGGCCGCCGGTCACCGAGAGGTACTGCTGCACCGCGACTGTTCGCGCCTGGAGGGGCGGTGTCCCCGCCGTGCCGGTGAAGGCGATCACGATCTCGAAGACCTTGATTCCGTTGATCACCCAGAGAACCGCGGCGGTGGCGAGGATGTCGCGGGTGAGCGGGAAGGTGACGTAGCGGAACTGCTGCAGCCGGCTCGCCCCCGACAGCTTCGCGGCCTCGTAGAGCGATGGGGAGATGGAGTCGACTCCCGACATCATCAGCGCGACGTAGAAGCCGGTCGTGCTCCAGATGAAGCCGATGATGATGACCTTGAACACGAGGTCGGGGCTCAGCCAGGCCAGGGCGAGGGAGTCCAGCCCGATCGTTCGCAGGATCAGGTTGATTGCGCCGTCGGGGTTCAGCAAGAACCCGATGGCGGCGCCGATCGCGATCGGCGAGAGGATGTACGGCACGAAGACCACGGCCCGGATGAACGCCCGCCCACGCATCTCGCGGAGCACCACCATCGAGAGGAAGGCGACGCCGAAGACGATCAGTCCTCCCACGATCGTGAGCAGGAGGGTGTTCAGAAAAGAGGTGCCGAATGCCGGGTTCGTGAACAGGCGCACGTAGTTGCCCAGCCCGTTCCAGCTCATGTCGCTGCCGAGGCCGCCCCACTTCATGAGGCTGAAACCGACGCTTGCGAGCGACGGCACAACGAAGAGAACGATATAGAGCAGGAGCGCTGGCAGCAGGAACGGCAGGTAGAGACGGCTGCGGGCGCGTTGCAGACCGCTCTCGTCGCTCCTGCCGGCCGCCGCTGAGGTGCGCGCGGCGGCCGGCATGATCGTCTTGCTCATACTTACTTGGTCGCCAGGTATGCCACGGTCGCGGCCTTGCCCTGTTCGACGAACTGCTGCGCCGTGATCTCGCCGGAGAGCAGCTTGTCGTCGAGCGGCAGCAGGCTGTCACTCCACCACGCCGCGTAGAGCGCCGGCGCCTCGTCGTAGGTCTTGTTGATGACCGTGGCGTTCACGACTGCCTCCTGGGCTGCAACGAGGAAGTCCGGTGCCGGGATGTCCGACCTCGAGGGGATGTTGAGGGCCTCGGACGAGATGCCCTCCATGTACTTCTTCTGAAGTGCGAACGCGAGGAACTCCGCGGCGGAGTCGGCGTTCTTCGCCTTGGCGTTGATGCTCCAGCCGAGGGTCCCGGCCTCGACGCTGTCGAATCCGTCTGCGACCTGCGGGAACTGGAACGTCGTCGGCGCGAAGCCGTCCTTCTGGTTGGGTGCGACCTCGCTGGCGAGCCAGGAGCCGTTCAACGCGAATGCGGCCTTGCCCTGCGCCCAGTCGTTCTGCGCGGCCGGGTACTTGGTTCCCATGAAGGACGGCTGGAACAGATCGGCGTCGGCCAGACGCTGCACGTCCTCCGCTGCGGCGAGCACGGCGGGCGAGTCCCAGTTGTCGGCCGACTCGGCGAGGCCTGCGAGCGATCCGGGGCCGCCGTGCCGCATCATGAGCCAGTAGAACCAGTACGCGTTGTAGAAGTTGATCGTGCCGTCCTGGGCGATCGGCACTTCGCCGTCGGCCTTCAGATCGGATGCCACGGCGAGGAAGTCGTCGAAGGTGGCGGGCGGTGCGGTCTCCCACTCGGGATGGGCGGCCGAATCGAACCAGACCGAGGTCGTGATGAGCGAGTACGGGATGAGGCCGAGACCGTCGGCGTCCGACGACGCGTCGATCACGGAGGCGGAGAGCACATCGGAGACCTTCTGGTCCTCTCCGGGAATCGTCATGTCGAGCACACCCGACACGTCGCCGATGGCGTCCTTGGAGCGGAACTCCGCGATGTGGTCGGTCGCGTCGTCGAACAGGTCGGGGCCCTTGCCCACGGCGTTCGCGTTGTTGACCACGGAGACGTAGTCACGGCCGAGCCAGCGCACGTCGACCTCGACTCCCGACTCCTCTTCGAAGTCGTCGATGATGCTCTGGAAGAGCACCTGCTGCGGCTCCCCCTCGGACCAGCCTGACCAGTAGGTGAGCGTGTCGGCGTCCGAACCGGTGTTCCCGGTGACCTGCGTGCCGCAACCCGCGAGCGAACCGGCCGCCACAATGGCGACACCGAACGCTCCCACCAAGGAGACGAGTCGTTTACTTTTCCGCATTTCTTCCTCCGCAAGCCATAGAATGTGATCGGTCGATAAATAATTACGCAACTTTGTGGTTTTAGTATCGTGGGAGGTTTGATCGGGTGTCAAGGACGAATACCGGGTCCGTCGATTCGCGAGCCGGCGAGAGCCGGAGCGCGGCCACCGCGGGCGATCGCTCGCTGCTCAGGCGGATGAACCTCCTCGCCGTTCTGCAGCACATCTTCCGGAGCCCCCAGACGATCTCGCAGTTGGCAGACCTGACGGGGCTATCCCGCACCGCCACCGACGCCGTCGTCACCGATCTCGTCGATCTCGGCTGGACGATCGCCGCCGACGCGGAACCGCGCTCGGGTGCGGGTCGACCGGCGCGCAGCTACCGCTTCCGCGCGGAGCTCGGCTGTGTCATCGGCATGGACATCGGAGCGCACAAGGTCGAGGTGCAGGTATCCGACCTCGCGGGCGCGGTCCTGTCGGTCGTGCGCCGGGAAGTCTCCGACACCCTCGGTGCCGCCGACCGCGTCGCGGTCGCGGTGGAATGTGCGGAGTCCGCACTCGGAGACGCCGGCCGCACGATGGACGAGGTCTGGATCGCATCCGTGGGTTCCCCGGGCGTTGTGCTCGACGGGGTCGTCACCCACTTCATCGGTCTGCCGGACTGGCAGGGCCTCGACCTGGCGGCCGCGTTGCGCACCGCCCTCGGCTGCCCCGTCGTCGTGGAGAACGACGTCAACCTCGCCGCGCTCGCCGAGCACTGGATCGGGGTCACGCAGGAGGGGTCGAGCATCGTCTACGTTCTCGTCGGCAACCGCACCGGCGCCGCCATCATGATCGACAATCACCTCTACCGCGGATTCGCCGGCGGCGCGGGCGAACTCGGAGCGATGCCCGAAGCGGGCTGGGTGACGTCGCAGGAGCACCTGGCCGGGGTCACGCTCGACGGCCGCGAACTGAGCAGGGCGGAGATCTTCGAGCACGCAGCGGCGGGCGCCCAGCCGGCGGTCGACGCCGTCGAGAAGTTCAGCCAGGCGATCGCCACCGGAATCGCGGCCTACGTGCTCGCGCTGGATCCCGAGATCGTCGCCGTGGGTGGCGGGATCACGTCAGCCGGTGCCGCCTTCATGGAACCGCTCGAACGCCACGTGAGGGAGAAGGCCATCGTCAGGATGCCCGACATCCGCATGTCGAACCTCGGCGACCGTTCCGTCACCATCGGTGCCGTGCGCCTCGCGCTCGACACGGTCGATTCCCGGCTCGCATTCGCAGTGACCAACGCCTCGGCATTCCCCACCCCCGTTCCGGGCCTGATCGCGTCGTAGCCGGGAGCGGCAACTCACAGGGCGCACCGGCGACAATCGAACGATGAGCACCCTGATCGTCACCGCCCACCCTGACGTCGACTCCCTGACACTCCAGGCCGCCCGTCGCCTGCACGACCTGCTGGGCCCCGGCGAGGCGACGTTGGCGCATCTCGCGCAAGAGGGCTTCGATCCGCGGTTCACGACGGACGACCGCCGGGACTACCTTGCGCAGAGCCGCACCGATGCAGGCATCCGTGCGGAGCAGGATCGCGTCGACAGGGCGGACCACCTCGCGCTCGTCTTTCCCGTCTACTGGTGGTCGATGCCGGCGTTGCTGAAGGGCTGGATCGATCGGGTCTTCATTGGCGGCTGGGCCTTCGCCGTAGACGGCGAGCGCGTAGTGCCTCGGCTCGAGCGCCTGACCGCGCACCTCCTGCCGGTATCCGGAACCGCGCAGGAGTCGTTCGAGCGACACGGCTATGCGGCATCGTTCAGTACGCAGATCGATCACGGCATTTTTGACTACTGCGGCATCCGTCGCGGGGCAACCGCCTTCATCCGCTCGTCTGAATCGGGCGACCGCGGGGTTGTCTCCCGCGACCTTGAGGCCGCGGCCACGACGGTCGCAGCGGCGATCACCGGCCGATAGGGAACTCGCTGCCGCGGGTCAGGTGCGCGCGTCCGCCGACCGGTCGCCGATGTGGCCCGGCGCGTTCGCGGCCAGCACCCGCGCAACGAATGCGCCGTACTCCTCCATGTAGTGCCGCAGGAACGCCTCGGTCTCGGGGCTGGCGACCGTTCCATCCGCGCCGAAGACCTCGGGGTCGAATCGCACGTAGGCCTCGGGCGAGTTGAGCTGTGGAGCGTCGAGGAAGCTCAGCACGCTGCGCATGGATGACTGCATCACCGCGGTCCCGATGCCGCCGGGCGATGCCCCGATGATCCCGGTGGGCTTGCGGGCGAAGGAGTTCGTGCCCCACGGGCGAGAACCCCAGTCGATCGCGTTCTTCAGGGCGCCCGGTATGGAGCGGTTGTACTCCGGCGAGACGAACAGGATGCCGTCCGCCGCCTCGATGGCCGCTTTGAACTCACGGCCGGCGGGCGGGTAGTCCCCGTCGAAATCCGGGCTGTAGAGCGGCAGGTCGCGGATGGGGATCTCGACGAAATCGAGGTCGTCCGGGGCCAGGCGGATCAGCGCGGTGGAGAGGATCCGGTTGATGGAATTGCTCGCGAGACTTCCGACGAAGTACCCGATCGTGTAGTTCGGCATGGCGATCATCCTTACGATGTCGATGCGGGAGCCGGTCGTGGCTCCCTGTTCCGGTCTACCACCGGAGGATTTGCGGGGCAATGGCGCGCGAACGTGTCGCGACGCCTGCCGATCGCACCGCGTGGAAGGCGCACCCGGATACCCCCGGTATGCGCCTTCCAACGACGGTCGACGCGACTTACTGCTGGATGAAAGCGAGAAGGTCGGGGTTGATGACGTCGGCGTGCGTCGTCAGCATTCCGTGCGGGTAGCCCTCGTAGATCTTGAGGGTCGAGTTCGCGAGCAGCTCGTGCTGCTTCAGCGATGCGTCCTTATAGGGCACGACCTGGTCGTCGTCGCCCTGCGTGACCAGGACCGGAACGGTGATCGCCTTCAGGTCTTCGGTCTGGTCGGTCTCCGAGAAGGCCTTGATTCCTTCGTAGTGGGCCAGGGGGCTGCCCGTCATGCCCTGACGCCACCAGTTGTCGATGACCGGCTGGGAGACGGTGGCGCCTTCACGGTTGAAGCTGTAGAAGGGACCGGATGCCACGGCAACGTAGAACTCGGCGCGGTTCGCGGCCAGCGCGGAGCGGAAGCCGTCGAAGACCGCAACGGGCGTTCCATCGGGGTTGGCGTCGGTCTGCACCATCAGCGGGGGAACCGAGGAGACCAGAATGGCCTTCGCCACGCGGCCCTGGGGCTGTCCGTACTTGGCGACGTAGCGCGCGACCTGGCCGCCACCGGTGGAGTGGCCGATGTGGATGGCGTTCTTCAGGTCGAGGTGCTCGACGACGGCGGAGACGTCGCTGGCGTAGTGGTCCATGTCGTGGCCGGTACCGATGTCGGTCGAACGGCCGTGGCCGCGACGGTCGCTCGCGATGACGCGGAAGCCCCTCGCGTGGAAGAAGAGCATCTGCGCGTCCCAGTCATCGCTGGACAACGGCCAGCCGTGGTGGAAAACGATGGGCTGAGCGTCTTTGTTGCCCCAGTCCTTGTAGTAGATCTCTGTGCCGTCTTCGGTTGTAACAAATGCCATGATGGGCCCCATTCTCGTCGGACCAAGCCGTGCTTGGAGGGACTATTGAGTATTTCCGCTCCCGGTGAGGTGGCGGATTACTTAAACGTAATATTGGGCCGCTTCATGCTTGTCCGACAGATGTCCAGTCACGGGTCGACACTTGTCCAACCGGTCGATGACCTCTACGGGCCCACCTTGACGTCGTGCAGCAGCGTCGCACCCAGGCAGGGGACCGCGATGAGGTCGCCCAGCACGACGTCGGAAGGCAGCTGGGCGGCGAAGGCGAAGTCCTCCGCGCCCGGCGCCTCGAGTGTCGCGGTCGACCGGTGCACGGTCGCCTGGCGCCCGATCACGCGGGCCTCGCTCAGAATCGGTCGGCAGCCGTCGAGATCGGCGTCGATTGTGACGTGCATGCGGAGGTCGCTTCGCCACTGGACGGCGACCACTCGGGCGATCACGATCGAGGCCATCTCGGTGGGCGATGGCAGCCCGTGTGTGCCCGGGAGCGCAGCGTCCGCGGTGTGCACGCAGGGGGTGCCGCACCACTCGACGAGACGAGTGAGCGACACTGCGGCGACAACGACATCGTCGGACGCGAATGTGGTGAAAGCGGGCCACAGGTCGACCGTCATCGTCGGAGGACGACGCTCCGACGTGGCGGTCTGAATCGTCGTCATGAGGCGGTGTGGCGCGCGGTGGATGGTGTGTTCATTCCTCCAGCCTGCATGCCGCATCGAGCGACTCGACGAGAACTAACGACACTCATACGCACAACGCCGCAATCCTCACGACATTCGTGCGCCTTCGCCGTGTCAGGCGCTGACGTCCTCGTCCGCCGGCCGCCCGTCCGCGATGAACCGGTACCCCATCCCCTGAACAGTGATGAGGAATCGGGGCTGGGACGGCACCGGCTCGAGCTTCTTCCTCAATTGCGCGAAGTAGAGGCGCAGGTAACCGGTGTCGGTCGAGTGGTGGGGGCCCCAGACCTCGGTCAGGATGTCTTCCCGCGTGACAAGGCGTCCGCCGCTGTGCAGGAGGATGTCGAGGATGCGCCACTCTGTCGGAGTGAGTCGGACAACGTCATCCCCGCCCGGGCGGTGGCGTTTGATCTGTTTTGCAGAGAAGTCGACGTGGATCTCGCCGAATACGACTACTGGCTCGGAGTCTTCTGCGGGTGTCCGCCTCGTGAGTGCGCGGATGCGGGCGAGCAGTTCGTCGATGGAGAACGGCTTGGTCACATAGTCGTCGGCGCCGGCGTCGAGCGCCTCCACCTTGTCCGTGGCTCCGGAGCGGCCGGACACGACGAGGATCGGCACCCTGGTCCAACCGCGGAGGCCCTGGATCACCCCGAGCCCGTCGAGGTGCGGCATGCCCAGGTCGAGCATCACGATGTCGGGCTGATGTGTGACTGCCTTATCGAGCGCCTCCCTGCCGTCGCCTGCGGTCAGGATCTCGTATCCGCGAGCCCCCAGCGTCACTTTCAGAGCGCGGATGATCTGCGGGTCGTCGTCGGCGATGAGTATCTTCATCCGACGTCCTCCGGGGAGTCGGCGGGCGCTGCGGCGGGGAGCGAGACAACCATTGTGAGACCTCCTCCGGGAGTGTCCTCCGCATGGAGGGACCCCTTCATGCCTTCGACGAACCCTTTCGACAGAGCGAGGCCGAGCCCGAGGCCGGTGGTGTTGTCCGTGTCACCCAGACGCTGGAAGGGGACGAAGATGTCGTCCTTCCGGTCGGCGGAGACTCCCGGTCCGCAGTCGGCGATCCGGATCTCGACGGTGCCGGCGAAGTAGCTGGCCGAGAGCCGCGGCGGTCTCCCGGCGGGCGCGTATCGTTGCGCGTTCTCGAGAAGGTTCACGATCACCCGTTGCAGCAGACCCGTGTCCGCCATGAGCGGTGGAAGGTCGTCGGAGATCGACAGCTCCACGTCAGACGGGCCGAGCCCGAGCTCGTCCAAGGCGGGCACGATCACGTCCGCGGCATCGAGACTGGTCAACGTCACCGCGAGCGCTCCGGCCTGCAGCCGGCTTGCATCGAGCAGATTGGTGACGAGTGCCGCGAGCGACTGCAGGGATTCGTTCGCTGTTGTCAGGAGTTCCGCGCGGTCGACGTCCGACCAGGCGATCTCGTTCGACTGGAGACCGCTGACCGCGGCAGTCGCTGCCGCCAGCGGCCTACGCAGATCGTGGCCGACGGCGGCGAGAAGTGCGCTGCGCATCCGGTCGGCCTCGGCGAGCGGCCCCATCTCCTCCGCGCGCTCGATGAGTGCGTTGTGCTCCATGGCCGCGTCCACTTGGGCCGCGATGACGGCGAGCAGTCGGCGCTCCGAGGCGCGCAGATTCGGGCCGACCAGCTCGAGGGTGCCGCGTTCCCCCACCGGAATAGTGGTGAGGTGTTCGTCGGGGCTGGCCACTCCCGCGGCATACAGCACGTCGGTGCCGGAGACGATCCGCACGCTGCTGAGACCGAAGGCCTCTCGGGTGCGGGAGACCAGCGCGTGCAGAGCGTCCTGTCCGCGCAGGACGCTGCCGGCGATGGTGGCCAGCAGTTCGGACTCGGCCAGTGCGCGCACCGCGTCGCGGGAGCGACGGGCCGCCTGGTCGACCACGTAGCTCACCAGCACCGCATTCACTATGTAGAGGATCAGGGCGAGGGCGTGGGTCGGGCTGGCGATTGTGACGGTGTAGTACGGCTCGATGAAGAGGAAGTCCAACGTCAGTCCGGAGAGGACAGCGGCGAACAGCGCCGGCCAGATCCCGCCGACGAGAGCGACGATCACGACCAGGAGCTGGAAACCGAGCACGTCGCTCGCGATGGAGTCCCCGCTCCGGAAGGATGCGAGCAGCAGCGTCACCAGCGGCCCACCGACGAGGGCGAGGGCGAGGCCGAGCAGCCTGCGACGGACCGTCAGCGCCCCTCCGAGCCGTGGCAACGCGAATCTGCCGCCTGCCGCGGCGTGCGTGACGATGTGCACATCGATCATTCCGGATTCGCGGATGACCGTCGCGCCAATTCCGGGCCCGGTGATCGCTGCTGCGATGCGGCTGCGACGACTCACGCCGATAACGAGCTGGGTGGCGTTGGAGCCCTTGGCGAAGTCGACCAGGGCGCGCGGGATGTCCTCGCCGATGACCTGGTGATAGGTGCCGCCTAGTTTCTCCGCGAGGGCGCGCTGCGCGGTGAGGGCGCCCGGGTGCGTGTCGTTCAGTCCGTCCTGGCTGCTGACGTGCACAACCAGGAGTTCCCCGCCTGCGGAGCGGGCGGCGATGCGCGCGCCGCGGCGGATGAGTGTCTCACCCTCCGGCCCGCCGGTGAGGGCGACGACAACTCGCTCCCTGGCCTCCCACTTATTGTCGATGCCCTTCTCGGAGCGGTACGCCTTGAGGGCGCTGTCGACCTCGTCGGCCAGCCAGAGCAGCGCCAGCTCGCGCAGCGCGGTGAGGTTGCCGAGACGGAAGAAGTTCGACAGAGCGGCGTCGATACGGGCCGCCGGGTAGACGTTGCCCTCTGCCAGCCGATCGCGCAGCGCCTGCGGAGCGAGATCGATCACCTCGATCTGGTCAGCGGCGCGCAGAACCTCGTCGGGGATCTTCTCGCGCTGCGGAGCGCCGGTGATCTGCTCCACGACGTCGCTGAGCGACTCGATGTGCTGCACATTCACGGTCGAGACGACATGGATCCCTGCGGCGAGAAGCTCCTCGACATCCTGCCAGCGCTTCTCGTTGCGCGACCCCGGCGCGTTGGTGTGGGCGAGCTCGTCGACGAGTGCCACGGCAGGGCTGCGTGCGAGCACCGCCTCGAGATCCATCTCGGAGAGTGAGACACCGCGGTGCTCCACCCTCGTCCGGGGAAGGATCTCGAGTCCGTCGAGCAGCCCCGCCGTCGCCGCGCGGCCGTGGGTCTCCACGACCGCCACGATGACGTCCTTGCCCTCCGACCTCATCCGCGCGCCCTCTTCGAGCATGGCGTAGGTCTTGCCCACGCCGGGGGCGGCCCCCAGCAGCACACGGAGCCGCCCTCTCTTCATCGCTGCTAGCCCTCCAGCGCGGCGAGCGCGACATTCAGCTCGAGCACGTTGACGTTCTCTTCGCCCAGGTAACCGAGGTCGCGCCGCTGGCTGTGCTCCTCGACCAAGGCCCGCACGTCCGCCTCGGCGAGCCCGCGGGCCTCGGCGACGCGCGCGACCTGCAGCAGCGCGTACTCCGGGCTGATGTGCGGGTCGAGCCCCGAGGCGGATGCGGTGAGCGCGTCTGCGGGGATCTGGCCGGCATCGACGCCCTCGAGCTCGACGATTGCCGACTCGCGCTCCTCGATCGAAGCGAGCAGGTCCTCGCTCTCTGGCCCGTAATTGCTGCCGCTGGAGGCGCCGCCGTCGTAGCCGTCCCCGGCCGCTGACGGACGCGACTGGAACCACTCGGGCAGCGCGGCCCCGTCGGCGTCTACAAAGGACTGCCCGATGAGGCTCGAGCCGACGGTCTCGCCGCCGACCTCGATAAGGGAGCCGTTGGCCTTCGCCGGGAGCACGGCCTGGCCGATCCCCGTGATGACAGCCGTGTAGCCGACGCCGAGAACGGCCGTGAAGACGATCATCGCCCGGATCGCGACCCAGTACTGTCGGGCTACTGTGCGTGTTGACATGTGTGTTTCTTCCAGTTCTCTTCGGGTCAGAAGCCGGGGATCAGGGTGATCACGAGGTCGATGATCTTGATGCCGACGAACGGCGCGATGATGCCGCCGAGGCCGTAGACCAGGATGTTGCGGCTGAGGATCCGGGACGCCGAGAGCGCCCGGTACTTGACTCCGCGCAGTGCCAGCGGGATCAGCACCACGATGATGATCGCGTTGAAGATGATCGCCGACAGGATCGCGGAGGCCGGGGAGTGCAGCTGCATCACGTTCAGCAGCCCGAGACCGGGGAAGACCCCCGCGAACATCGCCGGGATGATGGCGAAGTACTTGGCCACGTCGTTCGCGATCGAGAAGGTGGTGAGCGCGCCGCGGGTGATGAGCAGCTGCTTGCCGATGCGCACGATGTCGATGAGCTTCGTCGGGTCGGAGTCGAGGTCGACCATGTTGCCGGCCTCCTTCGCGGCCGAGGTGCCGGTGTTCATCGCCACGCCCACGTCGGCCTGAGCGAGCGCCGGGGCGTCGTTCGTGCCGTCGCCGGTCATGGCGACGAGGCTGCCGCCCTCCTGCTCCGAGCGGATGAGGGCGAGCTTGTCCTCGGGTGTGGCCTCCGCCAGGTAGTCGTCCAGTCCCGCCTCTGCGGCGATCGCCTTGGCGGTGAGCGGGTTGTCGCCCGTGATCATCACGGTGCGGATTCCCATCGCGCGCAGCTCGGCGAAGCGCTCCTTGAGTCCCGCCTTCACGACGTCCTTGAGGTAGACCACGCCGAGGATCCGGCCGACGCCGTCAGCGGTCTTGGTCGCGACGACCAGCGGGGTCCCTCCCGCGGTGGAGACGATCTCGATCCTGGTCTCGAGTTGTTCGTGCTCGCTGCTGGCGAGGCGTCCCGACTCCTCCACCCAGGCGATCACGGCGGAGCCGGCGCCCTTGCGGATCTGGGATCCGTCCGGAAGGTCGAGTCCGCTCATCCGGGTCTGCGCGGTGAACGGCACGATCTCGCCGGTGACGACCTCGTCCTTGCGGAAACCCTGCTGCAGAGCGAGGTCGACGATCGACTTGCCCTCCGGCGTGGGATCGCTCAGGGAGGAGACCGCGGCCGCCTGCACCAGATCGTGTGCTGGAATTCCGTCCATCGGCGTGAACTCGGCCGCCTGGCGGTTGCCGTAGGTGATCGTGCCGGTCTTGTCGAGCAGCAGCGTCGTGACGTCGCCCGCCGCCTCCACGGCGCGGCCCGACATCGCCAGCACGTTGTGCTGCACGAGGCGGTCCATGCCGGCGATGCCGATCGCCGAGAGGAGCGCGCCGATGGTGGTCGGGATGAGGCAGACCAGCAGCGCGATGAGAACCGGAACGCTGACCGAGGCGTCGGAGTATCCGGCGATCGGGTTCAGGGTGAGGGCGACGATCACGAAGACGATCGACAGGCTCGCCAGCAGGATGTTCAGGGCGATCTCGTTGGGCGTCTTCTGGCGGGAGGCGCCCTCGACCAGCTTGATCATGCGGTCGACGAAGGTCTCGCCGGGCTTGCTGGTGATGCGGATGACGATGCGGTCCGAGAGCACCCGGGTGCCGCCGGTGACGGCGCTGCGGTCGCCGCCGGACTCGCGGATGACCGGTGCCGACTCGCCGGTGATGGCCGACTCGTCGACCGAGGCGATGCCCCAGACGATGTCGCCGTCGCCGGGGACCAGCTCCCCCGCGACGACCACGACCACGTCGCCGAGGGTGAGGTCGGCGGATGACACGGGCGAGACGTCGGCGCGCTCGGCCGACGGGTCGGCGGCCGGGTCGTAGCCGGTCACGCGGCTCGCGGTGGTGCTGGTGCGGGTCTTGCGCAGGCTCTCCGCCTGCGCTTTGCCGCGGCCCTCGGCGACGGACTCGGCGAGGTTCGCGAAGAGCACGGTGAGCCAGAGCCAGATCGCGATGCCCCAGGTGAAGGAGGCCGGCACGGCGGACCCGCCCGAGTCGGAGGCGCCCCCGAGGAACGGCTCGGCGATCGCGAGCACCGTTGTGTACGCGGCGCCGATCTCGACGATGAACATCACCGGGTTGCGCCACATCTGGCGCGGATCGAGCTTGCGCAGTGCCCCGGGGAGCGCGGCGACCAGCTGGGCCGCGGTGAACGCGGACTTCTTCGACGACGCGGGCGTCGCATCCGCTTCTGTGGTCGAGGCGGGAATTGGTGTGAGTACGGACATGGTTTAGTGCAGCCCTTCAGCAAGCGGTCCCAAGGCCAAAACAGGGAAGTAGGTCAGTGCGGTCACGATGACCGACACGCCGAGGAGGAGGCCGACGAATTGCGGTCTGTGGGTGGGCAGCGTTCCTGCGGTCGCCGGCACTTTGTCCTGCGCGGCGAACGAGCCGGCGAGGGCGAGCACGAACACGATCGGCAGGAATCGCCCGAGCAGCATCGCGACACCGAGCGCGGTGTTGAACCACGGGGTGTTCGCGGTCAGTCCGGCGAAGGCCGAGCCGTTGTTGTTCGCCGCCGAGGTGAAGGCGTACAGCACTTCGGAGAAGCCGTGCAGGCCGGGGTTCCAGATGGAGGTTCCCAGTACGTCCTCGCGCACGGCGGGGATCGCGAAGCTGAGCGCAGTGCCGACGAGCACGAGTGTCGGCGTGATCAGGATGTAGATGCTGGCGAGCTTGATCTCCTTCGGTCCGATCTTCTTGCCGAGGTACTCGGGCGTGCGGCCGACGAGGAGTCCGGCGATGAAGACGGTCACGATCGCCAGCACGAGCAGGCCGTAGAGGCCCGTACCCGTGCCGCCGGGCGCGATCTCGCCGAGCATCATGTTGAGCATGGCCATCATGCCGCCGAGCGAGGTGAAGGAGTCGTGCATCGCGTTGACCGCGCCGGTGGACGTCAGGGTGCTGGTCGTGCCGAAGAGGGTGGAGCCCCAGATGCCGAACCGGTCCTCCTTGCCCTCCATCGCGGCGCCCGCGGCACGCGTCGCCGCGCCCCCGGTGAGCGTCTCGAACGCGGTCATCGCAGAGAGGGAGACGACGAAGATGGTCGCCATCACCGCCGCGATGGCGGTGCCCTGGCGCTTGTCGCCGACCATGGTGCCGAAGGTGCGGGGCAGCGCGAACGGGATCGCCAGCATCAGCACGGTCTGGAACAGGTTCGTCCAGCCGGTGGGGTTCTCGAACGGATGCGCGGAGTTGGCATTGAAGAATCCGCCGCCGTTGGTGCCGAGCAGTTTGATCGCCTCCTGCGAGGCCGTCGGGCCGCCGGGGACGGTGGCCGTTCCTCCGGTCACGGTGGCGACATCGGTGAAGCCGGCGAAGTTCTGGATGACGCCGCCCGCGATGAGCACGATCGCCGAGATCGCGGCGAGAGGCAGCAGCAGGCGTACGGTGCCGCGGGTGAGGTCGACCCAGAAGTTGCCGATCGTTCCGGAGCGGAGGCGGGCGAGACCGCGGATGAGCGCGACCGCCACCGCGATACCGACCGCTGCGGAGACGAAGTTCTGAACGACCAGGCCGAGGATCTGCACGGAGTAGCCCATGGTCACATCGGGCGAGTAGGACTGCCAGTTCGTGTTCGCGACGAAGGAGGCCGCCGTGTTGAAGGAGAGCCCTTCGGGAATCGCCGGAAAGCCGAGCGAGTAGGGCAGGATCTCCTGTGCCCGCTGGATGCCGTAGACGAACAGCACCCCGATCAGGGAGAAGGCGAGCACGCTGCGCAGGTACGACACCCACGACTGCTCGGACTGCGCGTTCACGCCGACCATCCTGTAGAAGCCGCGTTCGGCGCGGAGGTCCTTCGTCGTGGTGAAGATGCGGGCCATGTAGTCGCCGAGCGGGCGGTACAGGGCGACGATGATCGCCACGACCGTGAGGATCTGGAGGATTCCGAACAGGATCGTCATCAGAACTTCTCCGGTTTCACGAGGGCGACTACGAGGTAGACGAGGGCGGCGACGGCGAGAGCGGCCGCGACGAGGTCGAAGACGATCACAGCTTCTCCACCCCCCGGGCGACCAGGGCGACTACCGCGAACACGGCGATCGCGGCGAGGACGTACACAATGTCGAGCACAGACAACTCATTTCCGAGAACGGATTTCTACAGACCCGCACCGGGCCCGGTGCCCGAGAGAGGCACAGCGGACTAGTAGATACCTGCTCAGCGCCCGAGAACGCGATCCTCACGGAGTCCTTACGGCGGGGTGCGAAACCCTAACGGGTTCCTTACATATGAGTGTCGTTAGCACCGCCTCTGCGCCACTGAGACAGGCGTAGACCTGTCTGCATGACCAACACCTTCCACCGGGCACGCACCGTGTACCGCTACCACTCGACGGCGGTTCCGTCATGACGCTCACCCGCATGATCCCGTCGCTCCGGGCCACCCTGCCCGACCCTCTGCTCGTCGACTCGTGGCCCGAGGCCACCTTCGCGACGACCACAGACGTCGTCGTCTCCGGCATCTCGCTCCTCCGTCTCGTCGAGGTGTGCGGCACCCCCTGCGTGCACAGTGGAGCAGCCGTCATCCCCCGCACCGACGGCCGCCCCTCCCCCACCCTGCGCACCGCCGTGCTCGTCGTGCGCATCACCCGGGCGGAGCCGCACGACTCGGGCAGGCTGATTGTCGAGACGGATGCCCGCCTCGACGACCTGAGGCTCGTCTGGTCGGAGGCACGCCTGATCGATCGCGCGTCGACAGCTCATAGCGGTACGGTGCTGGTCGCCATCAGCCCGGTCGACCCCGATCTGACGGGCACCGCTTCGGCATGCTCGACGGAACTGCCACTGGACCTGCGGCCCGGCGACCTTCTCGCGATTCCGAGTCTGCCGATCGCGACGAGCTGGGCGCTGCGCCCGCACCCCCTCACCGGCACATTCGAGACCTCGCCCTCAGAACCGGCGCTCGTCGACGATCAGCCGACCTGGCTCTCCCGGCTCGAGTAGCCGAGGACCGCCTCTCGTGTCGCGGGTGGCGTAGACCGCGGTGCGTAGGAATGTCGTAAGGATTCCGCCTACCGGGCCTTCGACCGGTTAGACATGATCCTTATGGCCATTGCCGGCGTTACTCGCGGAACCCTCTGCGGTCTGCTCTGGCGCGGGCATTCGAATCAGCAGCGAAATACGAGGTATCCGGTATGGCACTCATCGACAACGGCATCTACGTCAAGGGCCAGCGCACCGGCAACCCCCACACGCTCGACGAGACGTACGAGCTGCTGCGCGAGCGCGACGGCATGGCGTGGATCGGCCTCTACCGGCCGAACGAGCAGGAGATACATTCGGTCGCGGCCGAGTTCGACCTGCACCCTCTCGCCGTGGAGGACGCACTCAAAGGGCACCAGCGTGCGAAACTCGAGCGCTTCGGAGACACACTGTTCGTCGCGCTCCGACCCGCTCGATACCTCGACGACGAGGAGGTCGTCGAGTTCGGCGAGGTGCACCTCTTCATCGGACCCGGGTTCGTCGTGACCGTTCGGCACGCCGAGAACCCCGATCTCGCCGCGGTGCGTCGGCGGCTCGAAGCCGACCCGGCGCTCATGAGCTGCGGTCCTGAGGCGGTGCTGTACTCGATCCTCGACGAAGTGGTCGACGGGTACGCCCCGGTGGTCGCCGGACTCGAGAACGACATCGACGAGATCCAGGATCAGCTGTTCGGAGGCGACCCGGCAGTGTCGCGCCGGATCTACCAGCTCCTGCGGGAGGTGATCTCTTTCCAGCGAGCGACCGGCCCCCTGCGGGACATGCTCGAGTCGCTGCAACGCGGAGCGGGCAAGTACGGCGTCGACATCGAGCTGCAGCGCTCGCTGCGTGATGTGCTCGACCACGTGCTGCGGGTCACCGACCGCGCGGAGTCCTTCCGCATCCTGCTCGAGAATGCGCTGACCGTGCACTCCACGCTGGCGACGCAGCAGCAGAACGACGAGATGCGACGGCTGTCGGAGGCCTCGCTCGCGCAGAACGAGGAGACCCGCAGGCTCTCGGAAACCGGCCTGAAGCAGAACGAGGAGGTGAAGAAGATCTCGTCCTGGGCGGCGATCCTCTTCGCTCCCACCCTCATCGGCACGATCTACGGCATGAACTTCACCTACATGCCCGAACTCGACTGGCCGCTCGGCTACCCCCTGGCCGTCATAGCGATGGTCGTCGGCGGTTTCATCCTCTATCGGGTGTTCAAGGCCCGGCACTGGCTCTGATCAGACCCCGCGCGCAGCGCGACACCTCCGCCCGATCCGCGCGACTCGAGTCGAGAGCGGGCGGTCACACCCACCGAACGCCCCGGGGAACAGAAAAAACCCCGTGATCACAAGGATGACGGGGTTTGTTTCTGGCGGAACCGGTGGGATTTGAACCCACGGTGGGCTCAACACCCACACAACTTTTCGAGAGTTGCACCTTCGGCCGCTCGGACACGGTTCCGAGGACGATCTTAGTACAGAGATGACCCACATCCAGAATCGAGAGCGGCGAAAGCGCTCACGGCTCTCTCACAGGTTCGGCCTAGAGCGCGCATAGACCGCTCCCGCACCCTGCGGTTA
>Ga0247805_1000420_pt1 | contig 22193 bp, 18 predicted proteins | sample UWRJL044104R1_FD_180930 | JGI IMG/M metagenome (GOLD analysis project Ga0247805, IMG submission 180930) | Plant litter microbial communities from Arlington Agricultural Research Station in Wisconsin, United States - UWRJ-L044-104R-1 | ecosystem: Environmental > Terrestrial > Plant litter >... | reverse complement strand
AATGGTTCTAAAGAGTTTTAAGTCAGATGTTTTCTTCAAATTCAACACCGGACGCAAATGCAGTTCGCCCGCACCCGCATGCGCATAGTAAATCGCGCCTTGTCCGTGGCGTAACATCATCGCCGAAAACTCGGCTATATAAGCAGGCAAATCACTCAACTCAACCGCTGTATCTTCAATAGAATCCGCTGCTTTGTCGTCTCCAACAATACTTCCTAAAAGGCCAAGTCCGGCTTTTCTAAGTTCGTTTACTTTTTCAATATCGGCTCCGTAAATTTTTACCAGCGCATAGCCAAAATTGTTTTTTTCTAAATCGGCAACTAATGCATTCGCCTGATTTTCGGCATCTTCCGGATCGTGAGAAGCCACTTCAAACATCATAATCGCTTTGGGTTCTCCCTGCAAAAAGAATCGGTTTTTAATGTGCTCACGATTCGTTTTTGTACAATCCAGAATCGTGTCGTCAATCATTTCTGCTGTGTACAAATGATGTTTCATCGCTACCACAACAGACTCCAGAGATTCCTGAATGCTGTGATAATGCGCGACCACCATAATATTATTCGCTGGCGGTAAATCGTCAACTTTTAAGGTGATTTCGTAGGTAAAAGCCAAAGTTCCTTCGCTTCCGCAGAGTAATTTTCCTAAATTGATTGTCGGTTCCGTTCCGCCAAACAGATCAGATTTTAGGAGAATATCAACCGCATAACCCGTATTTCTTCTGTGAATCTCCGGTTTCGGAAACTCTTTTACAATTTCGTCCTGCGTTGCTTTTACCGAAAGTTCGTCGTAAACACTTTTGTATATTTTATTTTCTAAGGTATGACCTTTGGTTTTCTCGATAAATTCCGCCGAAGTTAATTCCTTAAAAACCACTTCCGATCCATCGCTCAAAATTGCTTTGATCTCCACAATTTTATCGCGCGTCACACCATAGCGAATCGAAGTCGTTCCCGAAGAATTATTGCCCACCATTCCGCCAATCATACAACGGTTGGAAGTCGATGTATTCGGGCCAAAAAACACGCCATGCGGTTTCAAAAATAAATTCAGTTCATCACGAATCACGCCGGGCTCAACCGTAACTGTTTTTTTAATCGGATCAAAATTCAGGATTTTAGTAAAATTCTTCGAAACATCCACCACAATTCCGTCACCCACCGTTTGTCCGGCCAGCGAAGTTCCCGCCGTTCTTGGCGTAATCGAAATATTGTGCTCCGCAGCAAACCGAATCAGTTTACTAATATCTGTTATCGTTTTAGGCACGGCAACCGCTTTTGGTTTAATCCGGTACACCGAAGCATCGGTCGAATAAAGCGTTTTATGAAGTTCATCGTATAAAAGTGTTCCTTCCAACGATGCTGATAATTGTTCTAAATCCTTATGTATTGACATTATTTATCACCTGAAAATGAATTACAAAAATAGTTTTTTTTTGGGTTCAAAGGTGCAAAGAAACAAAGGTTCAGCGTTTTTATTTGATGATGTTTCCTAGAATAGAAATTTGATTTTTATCAGGAGCTGTTTCCTGCTGTACACTATATCTTTTGTGCCGAACCTCGGCTCAAAAGGATGCCGCTGCCATCAGGGCTAGGACGCCTGATTTTACAAGAAGTTTTTTGAAATAATACTTTCATTAAGTTAAAACAGTTGTTAAATAAAACACAAAATAACTTAAACAAAAAAATGAGAATAATTCATATCTATTTAGGGTATTAATTCTTGGCTAAAAATTCATAACTTTCAATAATAGCAAGTTAATACAGTAATTATGGTTATTAATACTGTTCGATCAAAACTGATCTAAATATTTATTTTGTTTATCATTTTTACAAATTAATTAAACAAAAAGGAAATAAATTTGTAAATTCACTTACAGATTACAAAACCCATTTACAAACATTAAAAACAAAAAAAATGAAAAATTTATTGAATTTCAAAAAGTTAGCAGTGATTGTATTAATTTCCACCTTAGGCATATCGTGTAACAACGATGATGATAATGATCCGGTAGTGGTCGACACAACTATAACCGGTGTAGCAAGCGCCAATAAGGATTTTTCCATTCTTGTTCAGGCATTAACAAAAGCAGATTTAGCCACAACATTACAGGGAGCTGGACCGTACACTGTTTTTGCACCAACAAATGCTGCGTTTACAGCATTTCTTAAAACCACGCCTTATGCTACAATCAATGATGTTCCTACTGCTACATTAACACAAATTCTACTGAATCACGTAGTAAGCGGAAATGTTAAGTCAACAGACCTGACAACTGGCTACATCAAGACACTTGCAAAAGGTGGAGCTTCTACAACCAATACGCTTAGTATGTATGTTGATCTTACATCAGGAGTTAAATTAAATGGTGTGGCTAAAGTAATTACGCCTAATATCGCGGCATCAAATGGAGTGATTCACAGTGTAGATGCTGTTATTGCCCTTCCTACAATTGTAGATCATGCTGTTGCCAATCCAAATTTCTCTACTTTAGTTGCGGCATTAACGTATAATCCGGCATCAGGTTTTGCAGCTACATTGTCTGGCACTACTAATTCGCCATTTACTGTATTTGCACCAACAAATGCAGCATTTGGTGCTTTTTTAACCGAAACTGGTTACTCAGGATTAGCTGCTATTCCGCCGGCTGTATTAGAAAAAACTTTAAAATACCATGTAGTTACCGGAGCAAATGTTCAGGCAGCACAATTAACTAATGATCAGGTTATTGGTACTTTCTCGGGACAAAATGTAACGGTAAAATTCACACCTACCCGTTTATTGGATGTAAGCAACAGAAATAGCAATATTATAGCGACTGATGTTCAGTGTTCGAATGGAATCATTCACGTATTAGACAAAGTTTTATTACCTACTTTTTAGTTAAATACCTGAGCTATTGGTCCAACAAAAGCTTCTTTTACAATGTCCGCAAAAGTTTATAAACTTCTTGCGGACATTTTTTTAAATAATGAGGTTTATAATCTGTTTAACTTTTCGAAATTCTATTTAAAATCCTATCACGACTTGTTGATGACCGAATTTAAAAATTCCAGTCCTTCCTTCCATTTATTGAAATTCGACAAATAAACTTCCCGGTATTGGGTTATAATGTCCTGATGTCTGGTTTGAAAATCAGCATTCATTTCGTCATTCGAATTGTGGTCCCTAAAAACAGTTTCAAAATTATGGACATTTCCCACCATCATTTTGTAATCCAATACTAAATCCTGATGACGATTAGAATTCAGGATCGGCTTTATTTCGGCATCATAAAACACCATGGCCGTTTCGTTTACAGCCAAACCCTGTGGAATCCAATTTCCTTCCAAAGCATCTTCTTCATATTTAAAAAAGTCCGTGACCAGTTTATCCGAAAACCATTCCGGCAGTTCTATATTAGGCGGATCTTCCTCTGAAAGTGCATTCGATTTGCTGTGAAATTGCGAATTCGGAATCATAGACGAATTATACAAATACCACTCAGAGTCCATGATTAAATAAATGATTTTTCGGGTTTTGAGTTTCGCAAGCCAGGTTCTGTAACGCACCAGGTTTTTAGGAAATAACCCCGGATCGATAACCATTTTGCGGACTTTATTCCCAATTCTGACTTGTATTACCGGTGCTACATGATACCCCCAGTCTATTTTTCCGGTTGGAGAAATATTTTTTTTATCGGCAAACGAAATCAAACGCGAACTCGTCATCGAATACACTACCGGCGCAAACGCCCAAATTTTGGCACATTGGTATCCTTTAGACTCTAATAACAATTTGATGTAATGCGAAATATTATGACAGTTGGCTTGCTGATACCCAAAAGGAAGCCCTGATTTTATAATTTCAGAGAATAATGTATTAGCTGTTTCCAGGTCAAGCACAGAAGCTTTTCGCGGTGTTAAAAGAGGATGCCTTTTGATAGTGCTGTAGTTTTAAATAAAGAATTTCAACCGTTTGTTCTAAGTAAAGTTAGCAAATTTCACGGGCAACTATTTCATTCTGAAGCAAAATTCTAAAGCAGCAATCTGGTTTTAAGGATTCAATAATTATCCGAATCAGGAATCAATATCTTCTAATTTTATAGAAGAATAGTATCAATTCTTAAAATAATCCAAATTTAAATTCAAATGAACTGGACAATTATTATAATTAGAATTTTCAGAAGCTATTTCCTGCTGTCCTTCCAATCTTTTGTGCCGAACCCCGGCACAAAAGGATTTTCCCTCCCATCAGGGCTAGGGCATTTGGTTTCATAAGAGCTTTGTAGGAAATACCAATTATAAAAAAATAGCTATCAAATATTTACACAACAACAGAGTTGATTTACAATAGCTACTTTCTGCACCTTATTTTGATTTGTTCACAGTGTAAACTCCGCCTGCAAGTACAATGACCGCCAGTCCTAAATAAAGATACCCCTGTTCTTTACCGGATTCGTTGGATGCGTCAATTTTTAGTCCTAATAAATTAATTTCTTTTGTATTATCAGCTATTTTGTTGATCCCTACATACCCAACAGCGAGACTAATAACGATTAGAATTATTCCTATTATTTTTGATGTATTCATGTTTTTTGAATTTAATTGTTTCTCTAATTTAAGAAAATTATTTTTCAATCAGATGATAATACTCTTTTTATCGTGATTGATTATTGAAAATATAGTAAGTCTATGTCTCTTCAATCCTCTGATGCTCGATTGCATGGAGTACCAGAGTTGTTTATAATGGATCACTCGTTTTACAAGAACTCTTTGTAGAGCTAGGGTTTTAATAAACACTTACGTGCACGAGCGAGACGCTCGCGCTAGCTGGGGGACTTTATACACTTATTTTTTTGCAATGTTCAATTTGACCTTTATATTTTTTTTCTATATGCTTTACAATTGTTTCACATACTTCTGTATAATCCTCATCTGTTATTGGTGATTGTTCAGTTCTCCAACCTCCGTGGGATAAATCATTAATTAAAGTGTATGATTTCTTATCATTTGGAATATTTACACGAATATATTCCTGAATACTGTTTGAAGAAACTTCAATACTTTCAAATTTTGTCAAAGTTTCAATAATATGCCTAATTGAATTGGCAGTCGTATGAGAAGCGAAGTTTTTCATACGAGCAATTTTGTAAATGTCAATTAAGTGATTTATATATGGAACAGTTAAATTGTTATTGAAGTCTATTAATTCCCCATTCTTTAATAATAGTTTTTTATCAACAATATTATTCGAGGCTAATACTCGCATAAAATCATTATTATGAGTAAAAATTAGAAATCTTTCGAATTTAATTTTATCAATTATTTTTTTAATATCCCTAATAACACCACATAATGTATATACGTGTGTAAAATCCATACTTGAAATTGGATCATCAATTACAAAGAAAAGTTTTAAGTAATCATCTTGAGTATTTATCTTTAAATGGGTATCTCCGATATAATAAGCAAAAGCAACTATGTTTTTTTCTCCTTCACTTAAAATATCACTTGCTTGATTTTTTTCTAAAGTATTTTTATTGAAAATTAGCCTAAACGTTTCTGTATCTAATGTATATTTCTCGTCAAAAAATAATTTAAAACTGTTTTTATGGTTGAAGCTACTTTGTCTCTTTTACTTACTTTTTGTTGCTCTTTTTTCTTTTTGATGTCATCATTAAGTGTTTTCCAATCGTTTCTTAATTTTAAAACACTTTTGATATTTGTTTTATGTTCTTCAACTAAATGATTGAAAGCACTTTTACAGATTTCGTTTCTGATTGATTTATTTTCATCTGAAATTTTATTTTTCTTGTTATTGATTAGGTCAATTTCATTGTTGTTAAGTTCAATTTTACGATTTAATAATGTTTGATTTTTTTCAATTAATTCTTTGTTTTCTTCACTAACTGTTATTGAAACAGCAATGTTTTTAAGTTTCTCATTAATTGACGCTACTAATTTTAAAAGTTCATCTTTGATGCTTTTTACTTCTAATATTTCCAATTCAATGTTTTCACTTGAAGGTATATATTTAGTTTTATAATTATTGAATTCATTTATTCGTTTAATATTTATATTCTCTGTATAAATTATAGTTTCGATATGTTGTTCAATAATTTCTATATATGTTTTGAATTTTTTTATTGTTTTGGCTTCAGTATCAGTTAGATATTTTGTGTAATTATCAATTAATGATAGAGCTTCATTTTCGATTTTTTGCTCACAAAACGGACAAGAAGAATTTTTGGAATTATTTAATAATTCCATACCTGTTTCTATAAATATTTGCTTGTCTTTAATCTTATTTTTAAAGTTTTCCGCAATTGAACTCAAACTGTGTTCTATCAAACAATTTGATTGAATTTCTTTTATTAGATTTAAGTCTAAAAATGGTTTTTCAATCAATTTTATATCTTCAAGGTTTTCTGGAACAGATTTTACTTTATTATAATCCTCAATTAATTCTTCGAAAGTTTTTGAAAGAATATATTGGTCATTATCAATACTATTAAAAATAGTTTTATACTCAAGTGTTTTGTATTCTCCGAGTCTTTTTATATTTTGGATATTACTGACATTTTCTTGAATGTAAGTATTAATTTCTTTTTCGATTTGTTCTGATAATTCAAGACCCTCTTTTTCAACTTTAGCAAGTTCTTCTTCTTCAAGTTTTAAATCAATATTAATCTTACCTAAGATGAATCCTTCAATTTCACTGTCTTTGTCAAAACTTAATGCTCTTAGATTCTCTTCTACATAATCTTGATTAAATGTATGATATATATATTCAGTTTTTGGTATAATCGGAATCTCTCCTTTGTTTAAAGTTATTTTAAAGTTTTCTTTCATTACACCTTCTTTGTCGATTACTGAAAATGAAAAATTACTGTTGTTTTTTCCTAAAGAAATTATTTTGTCTGTTGGGCTTTTTCCATCACTATCTAAAACAAGTTCATTTATATTTTCGGTTAATCTAAAAAGTCTACTTATAAAAGTTTTACCACTACCATTATTTGCAAAAACACCAATTTTTAGAGAAGTGGAATTAATTTCTCTAACCAAATTTGAAATAGGTGCAATATTTTGACATTTTAAACTGGTTTTAGTATCAGCCATATTTTATTTTTTTGCGTTTTTTTGGTAGTCTTGCCACTAACGTTCTGGCTACAAGAGGTTTCGTATTAAAGATGCGAGTTTTTCCATTATGCACAAATTTTCCAACTACAAGACCATTTTCAAATTAAGCCAAATGCCTAAATCTCTTGTAGCAAGTGTTAGCTGTAGCTGTTTAATTTAATGTTATTCTTTAACTAAAACATTTATCATTTTTAATAATTTCGAATGATAAGTCATAATATTCTGTTCTCATTTCTGTGAAACATTGTATCAATGATAATTTAGCAATATTCGATGTGTACTTCTCTATGTTATTTTGTAAAGGTTTGTTTTTTAGATGACTGGTAATACACATTACATATTTAATATTTTTAGTTTTAAACAGCTTTACAAACTCTTTTTCAGAAAAACCATTGTTTTTGTTTTTTGCCTTGAGTGCTTTATATGTATCTTTCAGATAATCATTTTTTTCATCTTTTAAATCATTTTTTAGGCGTCTAGCTGATGAGATGATTTGACTATAAAGTTCTCTCATTTCTGTACTAAATCCATATTTTACGTGACATAAAAAAATATTGTTTTTTTGTATATGAATTACATCTGCTAATTCGATTGAATCTATTGAGATCGTATCTAATACTAAATATTTATCTTTTATATATTTATCGTTATAGCTTGATTCATCTTCACGTTTTCCACTTTCTTTTTTTTCCCATTCTTCATCTAATATTAAATTTTTTAGATTGTTATCATTTGCATTTAATATTTCAAAGCATCTTTGATTCATCTCATTCACAAAAATTTCTCTTAGTTTGTACCACTTAGAATCAAGATAAATATAAGTTCCTAATCCCTCTAAACTTAATTCAGTATTGATATGATAAATTAAGCTTGTACTTAGAATCGGTTTTTTGGATTGATTTTTATAAGTATAAATATAAATATTGTGAATATAATGACTGAAATTGTTTAAATTATTATCATAATTTTCTTCACTTAAAAATTTTAAAATTATTCTTAGAATTTCAGTTTTATCATTTGTTCGTGCAATTTTTTTAAATTTATTTTTGTCTTCTTTTAACTTGATAGCATAATCATCAGCACTGTAAAAATCTTCTATTTTATTTGGATAGCATATATCAAAATTTGATATTTTATTATTAATTATGTCATTTCTTTTATTAAACAATTCATTTATAACAGCAGGTTTTAATGAGGTAGAAATAATATATTTATCTGTTATTTCTTTGTATGAGCTAAAAAAATCATCTGCTTTTTTTGTTTCAATATATTCTAATATTTCAGTTAAAAATGCTAGTTCATTGAAGGAAAGATTTTTATTTATATTAAAACCACTAGAGATATTTAGAATTATATTTGGAGACCTAGTAGTTAGAAATTGGTTAAAATACAGTTCCGCTGTTTCAATTGAAAGTTTAATTTTTAGTTCTGTTGGGATTTTGCCAAATTTTATATAGTCCATTAAATGGTAACTATCCTTAAATTGTTCAGACATACCTGCTCTCAACCCTGTAACTCCTCTTGTTTTAATTGAAATTATTTCATCTTGAGCAGGATTCATAATTCTAGAATATGTATTTAGCCCATATGAAGTATCTAAAAATGGCAATATATATTTATAGAATCCGCCACCAACTATTGAGAAAACTCCTGAAGGAGTGTTTATTAGAACTAAAATTGAAGGTATTTGGTATTCAAGTGAAATACCTTCTATATATTGCTTTGGAAAAAAGTCAGCCCATTCTGATTCTTTTTCAGTAGATTGTATTACAATGAGTTTTGCCTCATAATCTTTTAGTTGAATATCACGAACGATGTATGGTTTTATATTGTTTTCAAGATGAGAAACTACACCTTCGACAACAGAATTCATTTCGTAAGTTTTTTCTATTTTGTAAACTGTTGGGTTTTGTTTCATTTATATTGTTGTATTTCTTACTCATTTATACCAGCCATTAAATGGATGCAAGTCATCCAATTTAGTTTCACTTTGTCTAATTAATAAAACCTCTGCTGGCGAGCGTCTCGCTCGTGAATCTTTAGTCATTTTAATAAACACTTTGCCTGCACGAGGGCGGACCTATATGTTTTCAATAAAATTACTTTGTGTAATTATTTAACAGAATAGCTTTTATCTAATTTACATCCCAGGCCAATATAAAAAATTGAATTTGTGGCCATCCGGATCAGCAAATCCGAAAGTATAGCCATTTTCGAATTTCTCCTGTTCAGCGTAAATGGTGCCGCCCGCTTTCTTAACTTTTAAGTAACTTTCATCAAATTCGGCTACACTATCAGCGTAAATGGAAAAAATTACTTAGCCGTAACTCTCACCCCAGTCTCCAATTGCAAAATCACTCTCCCACTTTCTTCAATCCTATTTTTAATAATTCTGTCAGGACATTTGTAGTTTTCAATGGTAATGGTTTGCTTTAAGAAGCGGTTATCAAAACGGATATCAATAATTAGGTCTATTGTATTCTTGTTTTTATCCAGGTCAAACGGAATGGTGGGGTAAATGGCATTGGGGTGGATGACTTCGAATTCGAATTTATCGGAACATTTTTTATATTCCGTAATAAAGGCTTCGCCATCTGCATGTTTGAGATGATCTATTTTCTTTATTTTTTCAGAATCCCAGATGGTAATGACAACATTTTCTAACGTATCTTCACCTATATGATTGAGGAAAATTTTAGGCTCGTTGAAATTATTAAAACTAAAAAGCAGGGAACAATAACTTTCAGCAACTGCAGGTTCTTCGCTGATTTTATTTGAAAATTTTGAAATTAAATTTACTTTAAAAAATTTAAGTAAAGTTTCTGTCATTTCTTTTAATTTTAAACGTTATTATCTTTGGGCAGCACACAATTAAAATTCAGTTCAAATAAAATTTTGTATTTTATTTTACTGCTTTTTTCAAACCAGATTCATCAATTTTTCGCTAAAATATTGATTCCAACTATTAATCGACCACGTATAAATACCTGTTTATTTAAACTCTAAAAAAATTTCCATTTTCATACATTTATATCGAAATAAGCCTAATTTTCAGTTTTGCAAATAAAGTGCTACAAAAAAACCGCCGAATGAACAAAAACATAAGTAATCTGTACGAAATCGCTCAAAAAAACACCCGAAAAATAATTGGGCTCATGTCCGGAACTTCACTCGACGGATTGGATATTTCGCTGTGTGCAGTTTCAGGTTCAGGTGAAAATACTGACATAAAAATTTTAGAGTTCGAAACCATCCCTTATTCCGAAGAAATAAAAACCGAAATCCGTAAAGTTTTTGCCCAAAAAACAATCGATTTTCAGCATCTCGCCTTGCTAAACGAATGGATCGGAATTTTGCATGCCGATATGGTCAATAATTGTCTTAAAAAATGGAATATTCCGGCACAGGAAGTCGATTTAATCGCTTCGCACGGACAAACGGTTTTGCATGCCCCGAAGTTTTTGCATCAGCAGGAAAAATTCCCCAACGCGACTTTGCAGATTGGAGACGGCGATCATATTGCAGTAAAAACCGGAATTATTACGGTATCTGATTTCAGGCAAAAACATGTTGCAGCAGGTGGTGAAGGCGCACCATTGGCGGTGTATGGCGATTATTTATTGTTCAGCAAAAAAGACGAAAACCGTATCATGCTCAACATGGGCGGAATTGCCAATTTTACTTATTTGCCCGCTTCCCTAAACGCCGATGAAGTTTTTGTTACTGATACCGGAACCGCCAATACGTTAATCGATATTTACACCAAACATTTTTTCCCTGAAAAGAGTTACGACAAAGACGCTGAAATTGCCCAAAGCGGAAAAGTAAACCCGCAACTTTTAGCCGAATTAAAAAGCGATGCTTTCTTCACTAAAAGTTTCCCTAAAACCATCGGTCAGGAATTGTTCAATAAAGGTTTTGTTGATTCGGCACTTTCAAAAACTAATCTTCAGGATATTTCGGCACCAGATTTGCTGGCCACATTAACACGCCTGAGTGCAGAGACCATTGCCGAAGCGATTCAGTTTGTGGTAAAAAATACCGGAACGCCAATTGAAGATTTTAAAGTGTACACGTCTGGCGGGGGAACAAGCAATCCACTACTGGTTAAATGGTTAAAAGAATTATTGCCTTGTGAATTTCAAAAAAGCGATGATCTCGGCATTTTAAGCGATGCCAAAGAAGCGGTTTTATTTGCCGTTTTAGCCAATGAAACAGTTGCAGGTGGTGATTATAATTTTGGCACGAACAAAGGAATTCCTTCTGTAACAATGGGGAAAATTTCTTTTCCGAACTAATTATTAAACCTTGAATTACTGTTTTGGGAATTTTCATAAAAAAGCAAAAATTTCTCACTTAGCCCCGATTACTTCACTTAACTTCTATTTTAATTGGAGTTCAGTGAACTTCGTTTGAAGTGGAAATCCTTTTGTGCCGGGGTTCGGCACAAAAGATTGTAATGGAAAGCGGGACGATGTTACTGAAAACACCTTGTTTTTCTGCTTCAAAAAATTAACAATCAAATTCAGGCACGAAACCAATCCTGAAAAAAACCAAAACAATTACATGAAAATCAAACAAACTACGTTTAAATTATAATTTCTGAATTATTTACGATAGTCCGTTAAAAAAACTATTTTTGATTTCTGTTAAAAAAGATTAAAATGCATAAAAATCAGCACCTATTATTCTCTATTTTGTTTTTATTATTCTTTGGATGGAATGTCAATTCGCAGGAAAAGACAATGCATCCCAAAAATGAATTTAGGGGAGTCTGGATCGCAACCGTTGTAAACATTGACTGGCCGAAAACAAGCCTTGATAATACCAATAAGGAAAAAGCGGATTATATCGCTATTTTGGATGCCTACAAAAAACTGAATTACAACGCCGTTATCGTTCAGATCAGAAGTGTTGGTGATGCTTTTTACCCAACAGAACTGGCTCCGTGGTCGCGTTTCCTGACCGGAAAAGAAGGTCAGCCGCCTTATCCTAACTATGATACTCTGGCGTGGATGATTGACGAAGCACACAAAAGAGGTTTTGAATTTCATGCCTGGCTGAATCCGTATCGTGCCACTTTCGATCTGAACAAACAGCAATTAAGTCCGAATCATGACATTTTCAAACACCCGGAATGGATGATTGAATACGGTGGAAAATTGTATTACGATCCTGCATTGCCTGAAGTTCAGTCCCATTTGACCAAAGTCGTTAAGGAAGTGGTGGACAAATACGATATCGATGCCATTCATTTTGATGATTATTTTTACCCTTATGCTGTTCCCGGAAAAGTATTTAACGATAATGCATCCTACAGAAAATACGGAAACGGTTTATCGCTTGCCGATTGGCGTCGTGCCAATGTGAGCAACTTCGTTCACACCATTTCGACTACGATAAAAGCCAGTAAACCCTGGGTACAATTCGGAATTAGTCCGTTTGGGGTTTGGCGTAACAAATCGGTTGATCCTAAAGGTTCTGATACGCAATCGACTTCCAATTATGATGATTTATACGCCGATCCTATTTTATGGATGGACCAAAAATGGATTGATTATATTCTGCCACAATTGTACTGGAGCATGAATAATCGTGTTGCCAATTACTCTAAATTAGTAAAATGGTGGGCAGAAAACTCTAATAATACTGCGGTTTATATTGGACATGCTTCTTATAAAATCAGGACAGACAGCGACAAAAGCTGGAATTTCATGACTGAAATCCCAAACCAGATTGATTTTGCCAGAAGTTTTAAAAATGTTTCCGGAAGTGCTTATTTCAGTGCTAAATGGTTTATGGACAAAAACTTTGATATCGCCCGTCATTTAGAAGAAAACCAATATAAATATCCTGCTCTTCCTGCAGCGGTTCCAAATTTAAAACACATTATAATCGATACGCCTGTGGTAAACGAATTCGTAAAAGACACTTTGAATTATTCATTCAACATCAAATATCCATTGAATACAAAAGTGCGCTACATGGTGGTTTACGGAGCAGAACATGCTTCTAAACTGGATATCAATGATGCCACACAGATGGTTGAAAAAATACTGGTTTACGAAAATAATGGAATGATATCATTTACTGTTCCGGCAGAAAAAATGAAACAATACAATGCCTGTGCGGTAACTTTTATTGATTATTATGCCAATGAAAGCACACCAGCCACTATCGATTTAAAAAAGACTTTTAAAATTTACTCCCCCGCACAGCCTTATGAAAACAGATAACACGCCCTGGTTTTGGATTCCGCTTCTTAATTTTGCATCCGGCTTGCCTTATGCCGTTATAATTTCGGTTTCGGTAATTATGTACAAGAATCTGGGGATTTCAAATGAAGATATTGGCGTTTACACCAGTTTATTATATTTGCCATGGGTGATAAAACCGCTTTGGAGTCCGTTTATTGAACTGCACGGAACCAAAAGAAAATGGTTTTTATCAATGCAGCTGTTGATTTCTATTGCTTTTTTAATTGTTGGATTTACGATTCCGCTCGACGGGTTTTTTATAATGAGTCTGGCAATTTTCTGGGTGGCAGCTTTTGCTTCGGCTTCGAATGATATTGCCAGCGACGGATTTTATTTAATTGCATTGCGAAAAGAACAGCAATCTTTTTTCCTCGGAATCAGAAGTACTTTTTACCGACTTTCACTTTTAGCCGGAAACGGATTAATCGTTTTGTTTGCAGGTTATCTCGAACACAAATACGGAGACAACACCAAAGCCTGGTCCTACACGATGATTGCAGTAGGATTGTTAATGACATTCATTACGCTCTATAACTTTATTTTTACACCAAAAACAGAAATAAACACCATAGAAGAAAATAAAGAAGCACATCATAATCAAAATTTCTTAACCGTATTTGCAAGCTTTTTTAAGAAAAAACAAATCGGATTAGTTCTGGCTTTTATTCTGGTTTTCCGATTGGGAGAATCACAGCTGCTTAAAATGTTAAGTCCTTTTTTATTGGATGGAAAAGAAGTCGGCGGAATGGGATTAGATACTGAAGCTGTCGGAATTATTTATGGAACTTTTGGAGTAGGCGCTTTAACACTCGGCGGAATTTTAGGGGGAATTGCAATTTCCAAACAAGGTCTGACTAAATGGATGTTCCCAATGTTTCTGGCGATGCACCTTCCCATTATTGGTTTTATCTTATTGTCTTTCTTTCATCCAACATCAATTTATTATATTTACGCTGTGGTGATCCTGGAACAATTTGGTTACGGATTTGGTTTTACCGCCTTTATGATGTTTTTAATTCATGTTGCTGAAGGCGAATCAAAAACGGCACATTATGCACTGGCAACCGGTTTTATGGCATTAGGAATGATGCTTCCGGGAATGGTAAGCGGATACATACAGCAATATTTAGGCTATCAGAACTTTTTTATCTGGGTTATGCTGGCCACAATTCCGGGTCTTATTTTATCCCGTTTTTTACTTTTTCCAAAAGATTACGGAAAAAAGACAGAAGAAGTTTAACCCCAAAAAAACATCTTGCATATGGAAATCAATGAAAATTTACAAGCCGAACGGAATCTGAAAGGAAGCGAATTCGAGAAAACAGGAAATTTTGAAAAAGCAATTGAAGAGTATGAAAAGAATGTGGAGGAAAGCTTTAAAGGAAATCACCCTTACGATCGGCTTGCAACGATCTACAAAAACCAAAATGATATCGACAATGAAATTCGGGTTTTAGAGAAAGCTATAGTTGTTTTTGAAGAAATTACTCTCGCAGACCGACTGGAAGGAATGCCGAAACTGTTTCGTTTTAAGAATCGACTTGAAAAAGCAATTGAAATAAAAAAACAATTGGCTAAACAAAAAAAGACAAAACTGAAATAAAACTACTTTCGCAATTTTACCATGATTACTTTAAAACGAACCAATTCAGACGATGTCGATTTTAAAAAACTGGTTGCTTTATTAGACCAGGATTTAGCAATCAGAGACGGAGAAGATCATGCCTTTTACAATCAGTTTAATAAAACGGATAAAATAAAGCATGCTGTTGTTTATTATGAAAATGATATTCCGGTTGGCTGTGGCGCTTTTCGTGAAAAAGAAAGTGACAAGACTGAAATCAAGAGAATGTATGTTCACCCAGATCACAGAAAAAAAGGTATTGCATCAGCCATTTTAAAAGAACTCGAAATTTGGGCAAAAGAAGTTGGTTACACCTACACCATTTTAGAGACGGGAAAAAATCAACCCGAAGCGATTAATCTTTATCAAAAACAAGAATACACCATAATTCCAAATTATCCGCCTTACGAACAAATGGATAATAGTGTCTGCATGAAAAAGACTTTATAATAATGAAAATGACAGCCGAAGCATTACGACAAAGAATAGGACAATTTTTCTTTCCAGCCGTTTTTATCAACGATACTGAAGAAAATATTCAGGAAACCGAACGTTTAATCAAAGACTACAACATTGGCGGATTGACCTTTTTTCACAGTCGTGCGAGTGCTGCAACAAATTATGAAAGCAAACAAAAAATTGTTTTCAATGACGATAGTTACGAAAAAATCAAAGCGCTGATTATTCGGTACCAAAAAGCGGCTTCTACTCCACTTTTAATCAGCATTGATGCTGAATGGGGTTTAGCTATGCGAATCGAAAAAACACCGCAATATCCGTACGCGATTACGTTGGGTGCTTTGCCTGAAAACAAATCGGATTTGGTTTACGAAGTTGGAAAACAGATTGGTTTAGATTTAAAAGCAGCTGGAATTCAGTACAATTTAGCGCCTTTGGCAGATATTAATAATAATCCAAATAATCCCGTTATTGGGTATCGTTCCTTTGGTGAAAACAAAAAGAAAGTCGCTGATTTTGCTGTTGAATATTTAAAAGGAATGTCTGAAGTTGGCGTTTTAGGATGTCTGAAGCACTTTCCCGGACACGGAAATACCAATGTCGATTCGCATTTGGGATTGCCGGTTTTAAAAGAAACATTAGAAGAATTACTTGAAAATGAATTATATCCTTTCATTAAAGGAATCGAAAATGATGTCGACTCTATCATGATTGGGCATTTAGCCGTTCCGAGTCTGAATGGAGGAAAAGATACCTCCGCTACTTTATCAAAAGCAGTTATTCAGGATCTTTTGCGTGAAAGATTAGGTTACGATGGTTTGGTAATTTCAGATGCGTTAAACATGCACAGTGTTTCTAAATTATATGAAACAAAAGGCGAACTGGAATGGGAGGCGTTCAATGCAGGAAATGATATTTTATGTTTTGCCGAAAATGTTCCTGAAGGAATTGAAGCCATCTTTAAAAATGCCTCCCCGGACCGTATTTTTGAAAGCTATGACAGAATCCGAAAAGCCAAAGAAAAAGTCGGAATTCTATCCGGAAATGAATTTACTTCAGGCGAATTAGACTTTGAAAAAGCTTCGAAATTAAACTTTGAAATTGCCCAAAACTCAATTACAAAAATCATTGATAATTCAAATACAGATCTGGCTTTTGAATCACATAAAAACAATAAACTGGCTAAATTAAGTTTATATAAAAATGTCGAAAATACTTTCTTTCAAACTCTAAATTCAAAATTGCCTTCACCTGAATTTGCTTTTGAGAATTTAGAAGTTTCGGAAATTTCTGCCATCAGAAAAGAGCTTGAAAATTTTGAAACGATTCTTATCTCATTATTTGTTCCAAAGGCAAAACCAATGAACAATTTTGAAATACATAATGAAGTTTTAGAATTGCTTTCAGACTTGCTTCAAACCAAAAAATGCATTATGTATGTTTTCGGGAATCCTTACGTTATGCCCATAATTCCGAATCTTTCAAAAGCTTCCGGACTAATTCAGGTCTATCAGGATTTCGAAGAATTTCAAAAAAATGCAGGAATTCAATTTCTTGAAAACAAAATTTGCACCGGAACTTTACCCGTAAACATTGAATTCCAATAAGTTAAAGAATAAAAAACTTACATCATAGTCAATTACTATCATTTGATAAATATTAATAATTACATCTTATTGTAAGTAACTCTGCTTATGCCCTACTTTTGCATCAGAAAATAAATTTTAACTTAAAACGAAAAATATGTCTTTAGTAGGAAAAAAATTCCCAAGTATTGCAGTAGATGCTATCTCCGAAATGGGTGATAATTTAAAAATCAACATTTTTGAAGAAGCAGTAAACAACAACAAAAAAGTACTTTTGTTTTGGTACCCAAAAGATTTCACTTTTGTATGTCCAACTGAATTACACGCCTTTCAGGCTGCATTACCAGAATTTGAAAAAAGAAATACTATCGTAATCGGAGCTTCATGCGACACAAACGAAGTACACTTTGCGTGGTTAAACACTCCAAAAAACAATGGTGGAATCGAAGGTGTAACGTACCCAATCCTTGCGGATACAAACCGTAACTTATCTAACATTTTAGGAATTTTAGATATCGATTCTACAGAATACAGCGAAGAAACGGATTCAGTAATCGTTGAAGGTTCAAACGTAACTTTCAGAGCGACTTACCTAATCGACGAAACTGGAAAAATCTTCCACGAAAGTGTTAACGATATGCCATTAGGCCGTAACGTAAACGAATACTTAAGAATGGTTGACGCTTACACGCACATTCAGGAAAAAGGAGAAGTTTGTCCTGCAAACTGGGAAGCTGGTAAAGAAGCAATGTCTGCAGACAGAGTTAGTACAGCTGAATACTTGAGTGCAAACTAATTCTTTAAAGATTCTGAGATCCTAAGTTGCTAAGTCACTAAGATTTAAAACTAGACAACAGAATTTTAATAAATTACATCTAATAACAAGTCACAAGATTCTAGGAGCAAAAAACTTAGCCTCTTAGAATCTTAGCGACTTAGAAACTTAAAGAACATGTTAATCGACTTAACCGAAGATACGTTAGCAGATTTAGTTGCTAAAAACGAAAAAGTAGTAGTACAATATTCAGCTTCATGGTGTGGAAATTGCCGTATTATGAAACCAAAATTCAAAAAATTAGCGACTGAAAATGAAGCGATAACTTTTGTTTTGGTTGATGCTGAAAATTCTCCTGAATCAAGAAAGTTAGCCAATGTAAGCAACCTGCCTACTTTTGCAACTTTCGTAAACGGACAATTGGTTGGAGAAACCCAAACCAACAAACAAGAAGTTTTAATTGATCTTGTAAATGCAATCGCTTAAATTTAGATCGTTAGACTTGCTTAGATTTTTAGACAGCATAGATGTTGTCTAAAAACTTCAGGAAAGTCTAAGTAGTCTAAGAATGTCTAAAAATCTAAGAAGTCTAAACATGAAATTACCAGTAATAAAGCAATTGACCCAATTCATCGAGGAAAACGATCAGGATTATATCATTGAAACGATCGAAGTTCTGGAAGCCATGACCGAGATTCCGTCTTTAAAAGATGAAGAATTAGATGTAATTGGCGAATTGATTTCAAACATGTATGGTGCGCTTGAAGTACACAAAATGGTAGTTCAGGGCACAGATAAAAAAGAAGCGTTAAATGCGTTCATGAAACGTGTTTTAGGTTCAATCGATAAATAATTGCTTTCCAAAAACAGTACATTATTCCTAAAGGTGCTTTCTGAAAAGAAGGCACTTTTTTTATGCCTCAAAATTATGCTTTGGGCAAGCCACCATTAGAAAAAGGGGCAAATATGCTTTGTCTTCATTCGCCCCTTTACCTAATGCTGTCGGGCTGTACGCGCTACTTCGGTAGCCTGCTCCCAACCCTCTCGCGGGAGAAAGAGGAAATAGAAGAAAGATGAAAGAGTAAAGAGAAAAAACATCCGCAAGTCATTGGGAGAAACGAAGCAAACACTCCATCGAAATTCGACTTTTCAAAGTGTCTAACTGAGATATAAAATGAGATTGCTCGAAAAGACAAATCATACATTTATTTCATAAAATATACAAATTTCCGTTATTCTAAAACTCGCATAATTGTCATCACAACCCGCAACAAATTCTTTTAGATTAAAATATTAATCCTTACTTTTGAACCTCATTAATTTAAACAAAAATCATGGCTTCAATAACATTAGGAGGAAATCCGGTTCATACATCAGGCGAATTACCAGCAGTGGGTTCACAACTTGCAGATTTCAAATTAGTACAAAACGATTTATCAGTAGCTTCATTGAGTAATTTCGCTGGTAAAAAATTGGTTTTAAACATTTTCCCAAGTGTTGATACCGGAACTTGTGCTGCCTCTGTTAGAAAATTCAACGAAAGTGCTGGCGGATTAGAAAACACTACTGTTTTATGTATTTCAAGAGATTTACCTTTCGCCCAAAAACGTTTTTGTGGTGCTGAAGGATTAGAAAATGTTGTTAACTTATCTGATTTTCAAGATGGTGCTTTTGGTAAAACAAATGGTTTGGAAATCCTTGACGGACCATTAGCAGGTTTACACTCAAGAGCAATCATTGTTGTTGATGCTGACGGAAAAGTGTTGCATACGGAACAAGTTGCAGAAATTGCAAACGAACCAAATTACGAAGCAGCTTTAGCGGCACTATAATATTTTCCTATAAATGGAGTTTCAAAAAGACAATACTTTTGTTACGGGTCGTTTAAAAAGTGTTACTTATGCTTTTAAAGGAGCCGTAAAATTAATTAAAACAGAACACAGTGTTATGGTGCAATTCTCATTGGGAATTATCATGATCATAGCCGGGTTCTATTTTCATATTTCACAAATCGAATGGCTGTGTCAGACATTAGCCATCGGTTTGGTTTTAAGTGTTGAAGGATTGAATACAGCGGTAGAAAAAATTGCCGATTTTATTCATCCCGATTACAGCAAACGAATCGGATTCATTAAAGATATTGCTGCAGGAGCGGTATTTTTTGCCGCCATGACAGCAATAGCAATAGGTTTGATAATTTACATCCCAAAATTTGTATAGGCAATAAAAAGCAAGAATGGCAAAAACAACCAAAAAAGCAACTTCAGACAAAAAAAGCGAAATAAAAACGGACAATAAAAGGTCCTGGCAAATTACCAAACAGCAAAAATTTGTTTTGGGATGTTTGTTTATACTCTTTTCAATCGCATTATTAGTTGCATTTATCTCTTTTTATATCAACGGACAATGGCAATCAGACCAAAGTGCTATTGAGCACTTGGGCGATCGCAGTGAAGAAGTTCAAAACTGGCTGGGAAAATTTGGCGCCTATCTTGCCGATTTAATTTTATACAAAGGATTCGGAATTGCCTCTTTTATATTCGTCAGGTTATTTTTCCTGACAGGATTATTTTTAGCACTTGAACTCTCCATCAAAAAACTCAAAAACATTTGGTTCTGGGATTTATTTGCCATCATAATTGTTTCAATTTTGTTTGGATTTTTTGCAACCTCAGCACCAGAATTGGGTGGAACAATTGGATTTGAACTGAATTCATTTTTACAGGATTACATCGGAAAAACAGGAACCTTACTGACCTTGCTCTTTGGACTGATCGTCTACTTAATTTTTAAAATAAAACTTTCTCCGGAAAAAATACAATCGTATTTTGATTCCACCAAAAAAGAATTGAAATCTGAATTAGGTTCTTTAAAAGTACCGCAACAACCGGAAAGTGCTTATAATCTGGAAGAATTTGCAATCGAGGAAGATCCAGAATTAGATGATATCCATTTAAAGACAGAAGATACACAATTCGAAATCAACAAAGAGGCTCTAAAACCTACGATTTCAAACTCATCAGAAATTGATTTGAATCCGATTCTAAAACCGGTTCAGATGAATATCAATCCGCTAACAGAAACTCTTGTCCATAGCGAAGAACTGGTTATTGAGAAACCGGAAGAAGAAGATATTATCGAAGAAAATCTGGCATCGCGTCTTGTTGCCGATTTTGGATTATTCGACCCAACTTTGGATTTATCCAATTATAAATTCCCAACCATCGATTTATTAAAAGAATATTCGACTGGCGGAATTACGATTAATCAGGAAGAATTAGAAGAAAATAAAAACAAGATTGTAGACACACTTCGTAACTACAAAATTGAAATTGCCCAGATCAAAGCAACCGTTGGACCATCTGTAACATTATACGAAATTGTACCGGAAGCCGGAATCAGAATCTCTAAAATTAAAAGTTTAGAAGATGATATTGCTTTGTCTCTTTCAGCATTGGGAATACGTATCATCGCGCCAATTCCCGGAAAAGGAACGATTGGTATCGAGGTTCCTAACAAGAATCCAACCATGGTTTCTATGAAAAGTGTTATTGGATCTGCAAAGTTTCAGGAAGCCGAAATGGAATTGCCAATTGCACTTGGAAAAACAATTTCAAACGAAACTTTTGTTGTTGATTTAGCCAAAATGCCTCACCTATTGATGGCGGGAGCTACAGGACAAGGGAAATCGGTTGGATTAAATGCCGTTTTGACTTCTCTTTTGTATAAAAAACATCCTGCAGAAGTAAAATTCGTTTTGGTAGATCCGAAAAAAGTCGAACTAACGCTTTTCAATAAAATTGAAAGACATTATTTGGCCAAACTTCCCGATACCGATGATGCCATTATTACTGACAATGCAAAAGTAGTGAACACATTGAACTCACTTTGCGTTGAAATGGATAATCGTTATTCATTGTTGAAAGATGCGATGGTTCGTAATATTAAGGAATACAATGATAAATTTAAAGCCAGAAAATTAAATCCGGAAGCCGGACACCGTTTTTTACCTTACATAATATTAGTTGTAGATGAGTTCGCCGATTTAATTATGACTGCCGGAAAAGAAGTCGAAATTCCGATTGCGCGTTTGGCTCAGTTGGCACGTGCTATTGGTATTCACTTAATTATTGCAACGCAAAGACCTTCGGTAAATGTAATTACTGGTTTAATTAAAGCCAACTTCCCAGCGAGGATTGCTTTTAGGGTAACTTCAAAAATTGACTCCAGAACTATTTTAGATACACAAGGAGCCGATCAGTTAATTGGACGCGGAGATTTATTATACACCAATGGAAACGATGTGGTTCGGGTACAATGTGCTTTCATCGACACGCCTGAAGTTGAAAAAATTACTGACTTTATTGGATC
>Ga0247805_1000417_pt1 | contig 22238 bp, 9 predicted proteins | sample UWRJL044104R1_FD_180930 | JGI IMG/M metagenome (GOLD analysis project Ga0247805, IMG submission 180930) | Plant litter microbial communities from Arlington Agricultural Research Station in Wisconsin, United States - UWRJ-L044-104R-1 | ecosystem: Environmental > Terrestrial > Plant litter >... | reverse complement strand
CCGACAAGTTCCCTTCCGCAACCAACGTTCAGCGCGACTTCGCGTCGATCGACTCGGCTCCGGAAGAGCGCCAGCGCGGTATCACGATCAACATCTCGCACGTAGAGTACGAGACCGAGAAGCGCCACTACGCACACGTAGACGCACCCGGTCACGCTGACTACATCAAGAACATGATCACCGGTGCTGCTCAGATGGACGGTGCAATCCTCGTGGTTGCAGCGACCGACGGCCCCATGGCGCAGACCCGCGAGCACGTTCTGCTCGCAAAGCAGGTCGGCGTGCCGTACCTGCTCGTTGCGCTCAACAAGTCCGACATGGTCGACGACGAGGAGATCCTGGAGCTCGTAGAGCTCGAGGTTCGTGAACTCCTGTCGAGCCAGGGCTTCGATGGTGACAACGCTCCTGTTGTTCGCGTCTCGGGCCTCAAGGCTCTCGAGGGCGACGCCAAGTGGGAAGACGCCATCGTCGAGCTCATGTCCGCCGTTGACGAGTCCGTTCCGGACCCGATCCGCGACAAGGACAAGCCGTTCCTTATGCCGATCGAGGACGTCTTCACGATCACCGGTCGTGGAACCGTCGTTACGGGCCGCGCCGAGCGTGGAACCCTCGCGATCAACTCGGACGTCGAGATCGTCGGAATCCGCCCGACCCAGAAGACCACGGTCACTGGTATCGAGATGTTCCACAAGCAGCTCGACGAGGCTTGGGCCGGCGAGAACTGTGGTCTTCTTCTCCGTGGAACGAAGCGTGAAGATGTTGAGCGTGGCCAGGTTGTAGTCAAGCCCGGTTCCGTTACACCTCACACGAACTTCGAGGGAACCGCGTACATCCTTTCCAAGGATGAGGGTGGGCGTCACAACCCGTTCTACGCGAACTACCGCCCGCAGTTCTACTTCCGTACCACCGACGTCACCGGCGTCATCACGCTGCCCGAGGGCACCGAGATGGTAATGCCCGGCGACACCACCGACATGACCGTTGAGCTCATTCAGCCCATCGCCATGGAAGAGGGCCTGTCGTTCGCAATCCGTGAGGGTGGCCGCACCGTCGGCGCCGGCACGGTTACGAAGATCGTCAAGTAACTTCGGTTTCTTCTCCAAGGGCCCCGCAGCTTCGGCTGCGGGGCCCTTGTGGTTTAACCCCGCCCATAGACTGATTGGATGACGCGGCAGCACTGGTGGGTAGTGGCAATACTTGCGGTGCTCGCGGTAGGCGGCACGGCTCTCGCGTCAGTTCTGACGTACGTGCCCGACGAGCCCGCGACATCCAGCTCACCGACACCACAGAGCGACAACGACAACGAGGACGACGCCATGACCGGTCGCGTGACAGTGTCAGGTCAGATCACCGAGATCTCGGAGCCGGCTGCAGACGGCTCTGTTCTGCTCAGGCAGGTTGGTGTCGGTTATCTTCCGATCATCTTTGCTGACGGGGTAACGCAGCCGGGCTTTGGTGCGACGTTGGTGCTCGCGGTTCCCGAGCAACTCGCGTTGGCGAACGACGATGCAACGCTCTTCGCGCAGCTCATTGACTACACGATGACCACGGGCGAGCCGTTGGTTGTGGTGGAGGTCGTCGCCGGATAGGGGATGGGCAGCGCTGCCCATACGGAAAACTTGCCCGTTTCGCCCTCGACCCGGGATAATTTGAGAATTCTTATGTTTGCTTGAAGGGTTCTCTGTGTCTGCTCGCACATCTTCCCGCGCCCTCGCCGCGCTCGTTTCTGCCCTTCTGGTCTTCTCGACTATCAGCGCAACCTCCTCGGCATACGCCGAAGACACGCCCGCAGCGCAGCCAACACCCGACGCGACGGCATCTGCGGAGCCGACACCGGCACCAACCGAGGAGCCGACCGAAACCCCGGCGACGCAAGCGACGCCCGAGCCCGAGGCAATCGAGACGTCGACGAGCGGCGACACTGTTGACCTCACGGGCTCACTCACAAACGTCATCTCTGAGAACGCCGCAGGGCACGAGGGCCACGAAGACGAGTCGACCACCTTCGACGATCCGGTACAGCTATTCCGCGTCATCGGTTACGGATACCTCGTCGTCGACGTGTCGAAGGTCGATGTAGGCACGCTTGCCTTGAACCAGCTCACGCTGCGAGTGAAGGTGCCCGCGGGGCTTGAACTCAGCGACGACTATGACGCACGGGTCAATGCGCTTCTCACCGCGAGCATTGAAGCCCCACTCGTCGCGACCGAGATCGTTGTCGACGAGGGACCCGAGGTTAAGGCGCTCGTCAACCAGTCTGTTATGACGCCAGCCGTGCACAAGGTCTATGCGGTGCTCGTTACCCCCGGCAACATTGCTGGCGCCCCGACGGCCGCCGCTGCCAATCAGACTTCAGCGAAGGCGCAGGCGGCCATTGCTCACGCGAGCAGCTACTGGTCTGACCAGTCCGCCGGCGGCATCACGTTCCAGTGGAAGGGCACGACCGCCTGGTACAAGTCGACTGTCGCCTGCACGAACACGGCAGCTTTCTGGGCCGAAGCCGCGAACAAGGCGAAGGCGCAACTCGGCTATCGCGACGGCTTCAACACTCACCTGGCGTTGTTTCTCCCGTCAGGCTCGGCGTCGGCAACAGCGTGCGGCGACGTCGGAGGTCGCGGTTCGGTCGGTGCGGGCGTCAACACCGGTGGCACTTCGTTCAACATCGGAACATCTGACAGCCCTTACGAGCTCGCGACCCTGACCCACGAGCTCGGTCACAACCTTTCATTTGGTCACTCGAGCTGGGCCGTGTGTAACATGCCCACGACCTACCCCGGTTTTCTCGGCACCGCCGGTTGCCAGTTCTCCGAATACGGCGACGTCGTCGATGTCATGGGTGGTGGCGGTTACTCCGCGAACGGTGGCTCGGTTTCGAGCCCCAACGCGATTAGGTCGGGCATCTGGCCGAGCTCGGCGTACACCTACGCCGCGTCGGGAACCTCTACTCACACGCTCAACGCCGTCAGCACAAATTCGGGCAAGCGCTCCGTGGTCGTTGAAGACGTCGACGGGGTTAACTACTTCGTCGAGTTCCGCAACCTCACGGGTCGCGACGCACAGTTCGCTGGGGCAAACGCCTGCCCGATCGCGGCTAGCGGCAGCTACAGCGACGTCTGCAACTCGGGCACGGGCGTGCGCATTTTGCGCTACGAGCAGCAGTCGATTGGCGGCGTCTATTACAAGGGCGCGCGCGGCGACAACACATACCTCATCAGCCGCACGGTTGGCGGAGTCAAGCGGGCGAGCTACACGACAAACGAGACGTTCAGCAGCCGCGCAAGTGGCGGCGTCACCATCACCGTCAACAGCATCTCGGGCAACACCGCGACTGTCACCGTAAAGAAGCCGACGACGAAACTGGTCAAGGGCAAGTTGGGTGCGCTTCTGACCAATTCGTACGACGGCAGCATGCGTGTCGGCGACACAATGACCGCGATGCTCGGAACCTCCTGGACCGCGAGCTCGTACTCGTTCCAGTGGTACCGCAGCGGCAAGAGGATCTCTGGAGCCACGAAGCAGAGCTACATCATCAGCTCGAAAGACAAGGGCAAGCTTCTGCGCGTCATCGTGAAGGGCAAGGTCGGATCGAAGACGACGAGCAACACGGCGCCCGATCCCTACTACGGCGGTTATGGCCCGATCAGGGCCGGCGTTATGGAGCCCGGCACTGTCGCGATCAACAGCACAGCGACACCGCTTGCCGCAGTGACGGCAGACTTCAGCAGCGGAGCCAAGTTCAGCTACCAGTGGTACCGGGGCTCCGCAAAGATCAGCAAGGCGACCAAGTCGAAGTACACCCCCACGCAGGCAGACCGGGGCGCCCTCATCAAGGTTGTCGCGAAGGCGACAAAGAGTGGGTACTCATCGGCTTCCGCGACATCCACAGCTAAGAACTACACGGTGACCGCGAGCGCTGCCCTCCCCTCGATTTCGGGCACAGCGCAGGTGGGTAAGGTGCTGCAGGCCAACGACACACAGACATATGCAACGGTGGATGGCGCGATCCCGACGCCTACTCGCACGTGGCAGTGGTACCGCAGCGGCAAGGCGATCAGCGGGGCGAAGGCTCAGCAATACACGCTCGTGTCGGCGGACTACGGCAAGACGATCACCGTCAAGGTCTCGGGCGGGCGTGCAGGATTCATCCCCAGCATCAAGACCGCCCCCGCAACTGGCAAGGTCATCAAGGGAACGATCGGCGGAAACTACGCGCCGCCCGCGATCACCAAGACAGGCACAACGACGGTGACCCTGAGCGCGCTCGTTGCCCCGACGAGCATCTCCGAGCTCGGTACAACGATGAAATACCAGTGGTACCGCGACGGCAAGGCCATTAAGGAGGCCACGAAGCTCGCGTACAAGCTCACGAGCGCTGACTACGGCACAGCAACGCACGTACGTGTGACCGTGACGAAGTCGAACTACACAACCGTTGTGCTGACCACGGCTGCGGTGAGCCACTCGATTCTCGCCGATCCGAAGACTCCGTTGATCACCGGAAACCTGCGGGTCGGGCAACAGCTCACTGTCGGCGCCGGGCGCCTGTATACGAATGCCCCGAGCGCACTCTCGTACCAGTGGTACAAAGACGGCAAGGCAATCGCGGGTGCGACGTCGAACACGTACATCCCGCCGGTAGCTGACAAGGGCAAGGCGTTCTCGGCACGCATCATCGCCTCGAAGACCGGGTTCCAGTCGTCGACAGCGACAAGCGCGGCTACGCCGAAACTTGGTCTGAGCAACTTCGCACCGAGCACGGTTCTCATCACCAAGGCAGCCACGAGTGTCTCACTGACCGCCAACGCGCAGGTCACGGAGCCTGGAACCAAGTCGACGTACCAGTGGTACCGCGGCGCTGCAAAGATCAGCAAGGCAACGAAGTCGGTCTACAAGCCGACCGCGTCTGATGCGGGCAAGGTGCTCACGGTGCGCATCACCATCTCGAAGGCCGACTTCACGACCGAGACGCGCGTCTCAGCTGGGTGGAACGTCTCGGTGCAGGCATCCGGTGTTCCCGTGCTGAGCGACACGACCCCCGCGGTCGGCAACGTGCTCTCGGCAGCGCTTCCGACGTACTCGACGCAGCCAGGCGGAGCCTTCAGCCCGGCCCCGACCGACGTCACCTACCAGTGGCTCGCGAGCGGCAAGGCGATCTCGGGTGCCAAGAGCGCCACCTACACGGTCTCGAGCAAATACAAGGGCAAGACCATCTCGGTCAAGGTCACTGTCAAGAAGACCGGTTGGCTCACGACCTCGACAACGAGCGTCGCGAGCGCGAAGGTCACCGCCTCGTAAACAGGCTTAAAAGAGAAGGCCCGCGATGGATGTCGCGGGCCTTTTCTGCGGCGCACGTAACCACTACGGGGCGTTGTATTTACCGACCTGTCTCGCACAGACTCAGAGGACTACCGCTCTTACCCGAGGGATCCCCCGTGTCTTCACCCCTTTTTTCCCGTGGCATTGCTGCGTTCATCGCCGGCCTGCTCGTCATTGGTTCCATCTCCGCGACTGCCCCCGCTTTCGCCTCTGAGCCAACGGCCGAGCCGACCGCAACGGCTGCCGCGACATCCAACGCATCGACAAAGACGGTGACCCTCACGGGTTCTGTTGTCGAGATCGCCGACGAGGGCGGGGCGGAAGAGAACGAGCACCACGACCACGAAGCAGCGACAAAGCTGTTTCGTATCATCGGTCAGGGCTACCTCGCGATTGACCTCTCGAACGTCTCGACCGATGTGAACGGTAGTGCGGTCATCGACGTTGAGGTTCCGACGGATCTCGACCTGGGCGATACGAACGAGTCGAAGTTCGCGGCGCTCACCGCTTTCACGGGCGACGGTGGCGAACTCGTCGCGACGAACACCCCGCAGGCGCCGGGCGGCACGGGCGTTGGACGCGCCGTCGCAGAGATGGTCAACCAGACTCCGTCGACCACCGCAGTTCACAAGATCTACGCGGTACTCGTAACTCCGAGCAACATCGCGGGCACGGCCGCGACAGCAGAGCAGACCGCGACGAAGGCCGCGGCAGCAATTTCACACGCGAGCACCTACTGGTCGGCACAGTCCGGCGGCAAGATTACGTTCGCCCTGCAGGGCACTGTGCCCTGGTACAAGAGCGCCTACTCGTGTGAGACGTCGACAACGTCGAACCAGATCTGGGCAGACGCCGCAACAAAGGCGTCGAACCAGCTCGGGTACGTTGACGCTCAGAACACCCACCTCGTGCTGTTCTTTCCCGAAGCTGTTGGCACAAACTGCAGCAGCGGAGCCATCGGCCTCGCATCGGTCGGCGCCAGCACGAACTCGGGTGGAGTTGTCTGGAGCGCAGGCACCGACTCCAACATCGGCAAGTCGACCCTGAGCCACGAGCTCGGCCACAACCTCTCGTACGGCCACGCCAACTGGGCCGACTGCGACACCGCAACCCCGCAGCCCGGCGCTGCTGGCACCACCGGCTGCACGATCAGAAACTACGGCGACATTCTCGACGTGATGGGCTTCGGCATCACGCAGTTCACGGGCGGCACGCTCTCGGCCCCGCACGCGATTCGCAGCGGAATCTGGGACGACAGCGCCTTCGCCATCGCGGCAAGCAACACGACCCAGTCGTACACACTCAACGCAGTGAGCTCGAACTCCGGCCTGCGTTCCGTCATTGTCGAAGACAACCTCGGCGTCAACTACTTCGTTGAGTTTCGTAACTACACGGGCTCAGACGCGCAGTACTCGGTGGGTGCCGGCCAGTGCAACACCTCGTGGTGCCTTCCCGCGCAAAACGGCGTGCGCATTCTTCGTCTTGCTGCCAACAGCTGGAACGGCGGCATCAAGGGTGGCTGGGGCGACGACGACTACCTGATCGGTCGTACGGTCGGCGGAGTCAAGCGCGTCAACTACACCGCTGGTGAGTCATTCAGCACGGGTGGCATCAGCATCACCGTCTCGAGCATGACCGCGACAACCGCGACGGTCAGCGTCGTCAAGCCCGCAGGAACTGTCACAGCTGACACCTCGGCAACCGGAGTGCAGGTCGTCGGCACGGTACTTCAGAAGAACGATGGCTACTACTACCCGGGTGACACCGTCACGGCAGTTGTGTCAAACAACTGGCGCGCCGATGACTACGCCTTCCAGTGGTACATCTGGAACGGCTCAGCTCGCGTTGCGGTCCCCGGAGAGACGGGCCAGAGCTACGTCTTCAAGAACTCCGATGTCGGCAAGCCCTACAGCGTCACGGTCACCGGTCTCGGCACCAACCCCGTGACCGTCACAATGCCCGACCCGATCTACACCGGCTATACGGGTATTCGCGCAAAGACGATGACCCCCGGCACCGCGAGCGTCTCGAACGCGACAAACGCGCTCACCGTTGTCACGACGGGCTGGGAAGCGGACACGACCTTCACCTACCAGTGGATGCGCGGCAGCACTGCGATTAGCGGCGCCACCGGAGCGAGCTACACCCCGACGCAGGCAGACCGCGGCGCGAACCTCGCCGCTATGGTGACCGGCACCAAGCCGGGTTACGCCTCGTACGCCGTATCCACACCAGCGAAGAACTTCTCGGTAAACGCGACGGGCACCTTCGCGGTCACGGGCACACCAAGCGTGGGTCAGACGCTGAGTCTCGCCGAGAACCTGACCTATACAACGGTGGATGGCGCGGTGACGATCAACTCGCGCAGCTACGAGTGGCAGCGCGACGGTGTAACGATCTCAGGCGCAACGGCAGCGACCTACACAACGACGAACGCTGACGCGGGCAGGGTAATCACCGCGAAGATGTTTGCCGGCGCGACCGGATGGATCGCCTACCCCGCGACGAGCTCGCCGACCGCAGCGATCACCGCAGGAGCAGGCGTTGCCGGAACTGTGTCGATCACCAACGCCACTGACGCGCTGACCGCAGTGCCGAACGGCTGGGCGAGTGGAACGACCTTTACCTACCAGTGGTACCGCGGAACGACAGCGATCAGCGGCGCAACCGCCAGCACCTACGCGCTCACCGCGGCCGACCGTGCCAACTCTCTCAAGGTTGAGATCACCGGAACGGCGCCAGGGTACACCCCGGTTTCTGCCGTCTCGGCTGCGAAGGACTACTCGCTCGTCGCGACCGGCAACGTGACGATCAGCGGTGCAACTACCGTCGGCTCGACACTGACCCTCAACGACGGCCAGACCTACTCGACAGCCGACGGCACCAAGCCGATCGCGTCGCGCTCGTACGAGTGGTCGCGCGATGGCGTGATCATCAGCGGCGCGACGTCGTCGACCTATGTCACCGTTGCGGCAGACGCTGGCAAGCTCATCTTCGCGAAGCTCACGAGCCGCGCGACGGGATACATCCCGCTGACGACGGCGAGCGGGCCCACCGGTACCATCACGATCCCGACGAAGGCGCCGGGTGCCGTGACCGTCACCGCGTCAGGTTTTGACCTCACGGCAGCTACGAGTGGGTGGGACGCAGGCACGACCTTCACCTACCAGTGGTACCGCGAAGAATCAGCCATCACCGGCGCCACCTCGCAGGTCTTGACAACCACGGCCGCTGATCGTGGCTGGGGCTTCAAGGTGGCGGTGACGGGCACGCAGCCAGGCTTCGCGCCCGCGACGCGCACCACGGCCGTGACGGACTACACGTCGTATGTCAGCGGACAGGTGGCAATCACGGGAAGCGCTGAGGTCGGCTCCACGCTCACCCTCGCTGACAACCTGAGCTATTACTCTGGCAACCCCACCGGTCGCACCTACCAGTGGTACGCCGAGGGTGTTGCAATTTCGGGCGCCACAGCTTCGACGTACGTGATCGCAGCCGCTGACGTTGACAAGAGCATCACGGCACGCATGGTTGCGAGCTTCACAAACCTCCTGTCGTACGGCATCACATCGCCGGGCAGCAACTACGTTTCTCCCGCACCCCAGACCGCGGGCGCCGTGACGATCACCAACACCACAAACGCGCTCACCGCAGTGACGTCGGGTTGGGACTCCAACGCGACCCTGAGCTACCAGTGGTTCCGCGGCGCGACAGCGATCAGCGGCGCAACCGTGAGCACCTACACGCCGGTGCAGGCAGACCGCGGCAACGCGCTCAAGGTCGAGGTCACCGCGACTCGATCCGGTTACACAACGGTCTCCGCATCGTCGGCCGCCAAGGACTACTCACTCACCGCGACTGGCAACGTCACCCTCACCGGCACCGTCAGTAACGGCTCGACCCTCACCGTCGTCGACGGCCAGACTTACACGACCGCCGACGGCACCAAGCCGATCGCGAACCGCAGCTACGAGTGGTTGCGTGACGGAACGACTATCGCTTCGGCGACAGCGTCGACCTACACGCTCACGAGCACGGATGTCGGCAAGGTCATCACAGCGAAGGTGACGAGCCGCGCGACGGGCTACATCGCCCTGACAACGACCAGCTCGGCGACCGCCGCTGTTGCTCCTGGCACAAAGGCCGCGGGCGCCGTGACGATCTCGAACGCGACAAGCGCGCTCACGGCAGTGACTGCCGGCTGGGATTCCGGCACAACGTTCACCTACAAGTGGTTCCGTGGCGCAACCGCGATCAGCGGCGCGACATCCAGCAGCTACACGCCGGTTAGCGCCGACCGTGGCAACGCGCTCAAGGTTGAGGTCACGGGTACGCAGCCCGGCTACGTCGCGGTCGCGGCATCCAGCGCCGCAAAGGACTACTCGCTGACAGCGACCGGTTCAGTGACCCTGACCGGCTCGGCGACCGTCGGTTCCACGCTCACCGTCACCGACGGCCAGACCTACGCAACGGCCGATGGTTCACCGACCATCGCCGCCCGCAGCTACCTCTGGTACCGCGACGGCGTAGTGATTTCGTCGGCCGCTGCAGCCACCTACACGCTCGTGAGCGCTGACCTCGACAAGGTCATCACCGCGCAGCTCACGTCGACCGCGACCGGCTACATCGCCCTGTCAACGGTTTCGACCCCGTCGGCAACCGTCACGCTTCCGACGAAGGCCGCCGGAACCGTGACGATCAACAACGCCACCGCTGCACTCACCGCGGTGACTGCAGGCTGGGACACCGGCACGACCTACACCTACCAGTGGTACCGCGGCGCAACGGCGATCAGTGGCGCGACAACAAGCACCTACACACCGACCCAGGCCGACCGCGGCAACGCGCTCAAGGTCACGGTCATCGGCACGCAGCCCGGCTTCCAGCCAGCAACGGCGTCGAGCACGGCGAAGGACTACTCGCTGACAGCGACGGGTTCGGTCACCCTCACCGGTACCGCGGCCAACGGTGCGACCCTCACGATCACCGACGGCCAGAGCTACACAACCGTCGACGGTGCGAAGACGGTCGACCGCAGCTACGAGTGGTTGCGTGACGGAACCGCGATCGCCTCGGCGACCGCGGCGACCTACACGCTCACCGCAACCGACATCGGCACGGTCATCACCGCGAAGGTCACCGCCCGCGCGACCGGCTACATCGGCCTCACAACAACGAGCTCGCCCAGCGCGACGGTCACCACCGGCACAAAGGCAGCCGGAAACGCGAGCATCAACAACTCGACAGACATCCTCACGGTTGTCACAACGGGTTGGGACTCCGGCACCACCTACACGTACAAGTGGTTCCGCGGCGCGACAGCGATCAGTGGCGCGACGAATGACACCTACACGCCGACCCAGGCCGACCGCGGCAACGCGCTCAAGGTCGAGGTCACGGGAACGCAGCCCGGCTTCGTAGCCGCGACAGCAACGAGCCCGGCCAAGGACTACTCGCTCAACGCCACCGGCGCGGTCACCCTGACCGGCACCGCGGCAAACGGTTCGACGCTCACGATCGCCGACGGCCAGACCTACACAACGGTTGATGGCGCCAAGGCCATCGCAAGCCGCACGTACGAGTGGTTGCGCGACGGAGCAACGATCGCATCGGCGACGGCGTCGACCTACCCGCTCACGAGCGCCGACATCGGCAAGGTCATCACCGCGAAGGTCACCAGCCGCGCAACGGGCTACATCGCGCTGACCACCACGAGCGCCGCCACCTCGGCGATCACCGCTGGCTCGAAGGCGCCCGGCACCGTCACCATCTCGAACGCCACGAACTCGCTCGCTGCAGTGACGGCGGGCTGGGATTCCGGAACGACCTTCACGTATAAGTGGTTCCGTGGCGCGACAGCGATCAGTGGCGCGACGGCAGCCACTTACACGCCGGTTGAGGCCGACCGCGGCAACGCGATCAAGGTCGAGGCGACGGGAACGCAGCCCGGCTTCACGGCCGTAGCCGCAACGAGCCCCGCGAAGGACTACTCGCTCAACGCAACGGGAACCCTCACAGTCACCGGCAGCGCAACGGTCGGCTCGTCACTCGCGCTCGCATCGACACTTGAGTTCTCGACCGTTGACGGTGCGAACAACCCGACGCGCGCCTACCAGTGGTACCGCGACGGAACGGCAATCGCCTCGGCAACCAGCCCGACCTACACGGTTGTCACCGCTGACCTCGGCAAGGCGATCACCGTGAAGCTCACGGCAACCAGCACGGGCTACATCGCCTACTCGAAGGTGTCGACGGAGACGTCGGCAGTGACCCTGCCCTCCAAGGCTGCCGGCACCGCGACGATCTCGAACGAGACCGACACCCTCACCGTCGTGACAGCGGGCTGGGACACCGGCACAACCTTCACCTACCAGTGGTACCGCGGCGCTGTCGCAATCAGCGGCGAGACGACCAAGTTCTACACCGCGACATCCATCGATCGTGACAAGGCGCTCAAGGTCGAGGTGACGGGCACGCAGCCCGGATTCCTCGCGGCGTCGACGTTCACAGCGGCGAAAGACTTCTCGGTCAACGCGACGGGCACCCTGGTCATCGGCGGCACCGCCGCGGTGGGCGCGACCCTGAGCATCACCGATGGGCTCACCTACACAACGGTGGATGGCGCGGCCACGATCTCTCAGCGCACCTACCAGTGGTACCGCGACGGGGTTGCAATTGCCTCGGCAACTGGCGAGACCTACACGCTCGCGCTCGCCGACCTCGGCAAGCAGATCACCGTCAAGAAGAGCTCGGCCGCAACGGGTTACATCACCTACAGCGCGACGACTCCGGCAACGGCAGCGGTAGTCGCTGGCACCAAGGCTGCGGGCACCGCGACGATCTCGAACGCGACCGACGAGCTAACGATTGTGACCACCGGCTGGGACGAGGGCACAACCTTCACCTACAAGTGGTTCCGCGGTGCGACGGCGATCAGCGGAGAAACCGGCGCGACGTACACGCTGACCTCCGCAGACCGCGACGCGACGATCAAGGCAGAAGTGACGGGTACACAGCCCGGCTACGTCGCGGTTGCGACGTTCACTCCCGCCAAGGACTACTCGCTCAACGCGACCGGTGCGATCGACATCGTCGGTTCTGCAATGGTCGGCGTGACACTCGGGCTGGGCGACTCGCTCGACTACACAACGGCAGATGGCGCGGCGAACATCGCCTCACGCAGCTACGTCTGGCTGCGCGACGGCGAGGCGATCGACGGGGCAAACGGCCAGGAGTACACACTCGTCTCCGACGACCTCGGCACGCAGATCACCGCTCGTCTCACGGCGAAAGCAACGGGCTACATCGCGCACACCGCAACGGCGGCCGCGACATCCACCGTTATTACCGACGGACCGGTAGCGATCGAGCCAGGCACGGCCGTCATCTCCAATGAGAGCGACGAGCTTGAAGTCATTACCGACGAGTGGCCCGAGGGCACAACCTTCGAGTACCAGTGGTTGCGTAATGACGTGGAACTCACTGGCGAGACGACCAAGTTCCACACGCTCGCCGCCGCAGACCGCGGCAAGCAGCTCTCGGTCGAGCTCACCGCAAGTCTCGACGGCTTCGAATCAGTGACGGTCGTCACCGACGCCCGCGACTTCACGATCACGACCGACGGCTCGCTCACGATCACCGGCGACGCAAACGTCGGCGCGACGCTGCAGCTCGACGACACTCTCGAGTTCAGCACCGAAGACGGCGAGCCGACGATCAGCTCGAGCGTCTACACCTGGTTGCGCAGCGGCACGGCGATCCCCGGAGCGACGGCCGACGAGTACAAGCTCGTTGCCGCCGACCTCGGCAAGACGATCACCGTGAAGCTCGTGTCGAAGGCAACGGGGTACCTCACGCACGAGGTGACGACCGCGGCAACGCCCAAGGTCGCCGCAGCAGCATTCACATCGGTGGATGTCGCGAAGTCCGGCCTCGTACTCACCGCGACACCCAAGTGGGCCGGAACCGCGACCTCGGGCATGAAGTACGCCTACCAGTGGTACCGCGGATCGGCAGCGATCTCGAAGGCCACGAAGTCGAAGTACACGATCGTCGCGGCTGACTTGGGCAAGGACATCAAGGTCAAGATCACCGCGACGAAGTCGAAGGTCAAGACCGTATCGAAGACGAGCACAGCGGTGAACTACACGGTGACGGCATCGCCCAAGCTGCCGACGTTCAGTGGAGTTCACATGACCGGTGAGACGCTCACGCTCGACGAGCGGGAGTACACAAACGATGGCGAGCAGACATCGGTCACCTGGCTGCGCAACGGTAAGGCGATTGCCGACGCAACGGGCGACAGCTACACGCTGACGCCTGACGACAAGGGAACCGTCATTTCGGTCAAGGTCGTCGCGACTTCGGACGGCTACCTCAGCTCGACGAGCACAAGCGTTGCGACCCAGAAGATCGGCGATCACATCTTCGAGCCCGAGGCTGACGCTAGCCTCGTTCACGACGACACGCTCGTGCTCACGGCCGATCCCGCCCTCGGCGAGAGCGGCACCGACGCGAAGCTGACCTACAAGTGGCTGCGCGACGGCAAGGCGATCAGCAAGGCGACGAAGGCCTCGTACACGCTCGTGACTGCCGACTACGACAAGAAGATCAGCGTTGAGATCACCGCTACGAAGGTCGACTACACGACTCTTGTGCTGGTGACCGACGAGCAGAACTTCTCGGTACTTCCCACATCGGGAACGCTCAAGATCGACAACACGAAGCCCGCTCGTGGCAAGACGCTCACCGCGATCACGCCGACGTTCGATGACGCAGTGGCACTGAGCTACCAGTGGTACGCAACGGGCAAGGCGATCAAGGGCGCGACAACGAGCACCTTCAAGGTGCCGAGCAGCTACAAGGGCAAGGTCATCACGGTCAAGGTCACGGCTGCCGCACCCGGCTACCTGAGCTACGTGAAGACGAGCGCGAAGACCGCGAAGGTCAAGTAGGTCGACGTGGGGTCGTTGCGTCAGCCGCGGCCCCACATCACCCCTCGCATACGGGTATTGCGCCGCACTATCGCGACCGCCATACTCATGAGATTGTCTCTCTAATGCGAAGGTCTGCCGTGTACTCACGAATTTCTTCTCGAGTCACCGCGGCGGTCATCGCCAGCGGACTCGTTGTCGGATCGATAGCGGCGACGTCGCCGGCTTTCGCCGCCGAAGCCACTGTCACCACTACCGTTTCGGGCTACGTGCAGGCGCTCTCCGGTCGCCTTGACACCCGTGGCGGCGAGGCCGCTTCGGTGCTTCGCGTACCCGGCCAGGGCTACCTTCCTGTCGACTACTCAGCGGTCAACCTGAGCGACGCCTTCACCGGAAAGTCGACGGTCACCGTCGAGGTTCCCGCGAGCGTTGACCTCGGGTCGAGCGCGAGCGAGAAGTTCGACGCGCTCGCCGACCTCGACGAATCGCTGACGGCGGTGGATGTCGCGACAAAGACGAGCGGCCCAGAGGCTCGTGTCAACGTCTCACCGGTTATCAGCTCGACGCACTCCGTGTTCGCTGTGCTCGTGACGCCGGGCAACAGCGCCAACACCGCACCCGACTCGAGCCAGACCGCAGAGTCGGCCGCGGCGAACGTCGCCTACTCGAGCAGCTACTGGAGCTCGCAGTCGACCGGCAAGGTCAAGTTCAATGTCGCGGGCGTTGTGCCCTGGTACAAGAGCGCGACGAGCTGTGACGTTCAGGACGACGCCAACGCGACGAACCTCTGGAACGAGGCCTACGACAAGGCCGAGCTTCTTGGCTTCGAGGGTGCCTACAACGAGCACCTCGTTCTCATCTTCCCCGCGAGCTCGGCTCAGGAGTGCGGCGGCGCCGTCGGTCTCGGAACCGTTGGCTACACGGCGAACGAGGGTGGCGCACTCTGGACCGTCGGTGGAGAAGACATCTACGACAAGGCGACTCTCGCCCACGAGCTCGGCCACAACCTCTCGCTCGGTCACGCGAGCTGGCTGCCGACAATGAACAGCGCCACGGTTGCCTACGGTGACGGCGTTGACGTTATGGGCTTCGGAGCCCAGGGTCTCGGCGGTGGGGCACTCTCGAGTGCTCACGCAATTCGCTCTGGCCTCTGGTCAACGAGCGCGTACTCGGTCGCTCCGCAGGGCACAAAGAGCTACACGCTCAAGCCCGTCTCGGGCAACAGCGGCAAGCGTGCGGTCGAAGCTGTCACGCAGAACGGCTACAGCGTTTTCGTTGAGTTCCGCAACCGCACGGGTGAAGACAAGGGCTACGACACGGTTAACTATTGCAACGACGAAGTGTGCTTTGCCGACAAGACGGGCGTGAGAATTCTTATCCTCCAGCCCAACATCTTTGGCGACGGCGACAACACCTATTCTGTCAACGGCTACCCGGGCGACGACTCGATGCTCGTCGGCCGCGAGCTCTCGACCCCCGCGAGTGAACACCGCACGCACACCTCGACCTTCCTCAAGGGCCAGACGTTCTCGTTCGACGGCGTCAAGATCAAGGTCTCATCGATCTCATCGGGTTCTGCAAAGGTCTCGGTAACGAAGAAGACCCCGTATGCGGTCTCGCCGTACGTAGAGATCGAAAAGGTCATCGGCTACGACGACGTGCTTCGCGCCGGCGACGTGCTGCAGGCCAACCTCGACCTGGGCTGGGTCGCCGACTCGCTCACGTTCCAGTGGCAGCGCAACGGAAAGAGCATCTCCGGTGCGAAGAAGCAGAGCTACACGCTCGTCGCTGCCGACCTCGGCAAGTCCATCCGCGTCAAGGTCACGGCCAAGCACAAGAAGTACAAGACCTACACGACCTCGGCAGGTGTCTCGGGCAGCGAAGGCTCGCTTGTTCAGGCGGGAATTCTCGACCAAGGGGCCGTCGCAATCACTCGCTCGGGCAAGTCGCTCGAGGCGAAGACAAGTGGTTGGGCAACGCTCAAGACGTCGTTCACCTACCAGTGGCTGCGCAATGGCGAAGCGATCAAGAAGGCTACCGCGTCGACCTACACGCCGACCTCCGCCGATCTCACAAAGGATGTCAGCGTCAAGGTCGTCGCGAAGAAGAGCGGGTACAACACGCTCAACGCAACGTCGGCTCCCGTCAGCGTGACGATCAGCGTATTGGGCTCGGCCACCATCAGCGGTAACGTGCGCGTCGGTTCGCTGCTCACGCTGAACGAGCCGAGCTACAGCACAAACGCCGACGTGAATCTGACGCGTAAGTTCCAGTGGTACAACAGCGGAAAGGCCATCAAGGGCGCGACATCGGCGACCTACACACCGGTTGCCGCCGACCTCAAGAAGGTTCTCACCGCGAAGGTGACGGTGACCGCACCGGGCCACGTTGCGGCAAGCGCCACCGTTGCAACGGCCAAGGTCGCTGCCGGAACGTTCTCGGGCGAGCCGTTTGTGTGGACCGGCCAGACCGACTCGACGCTCAGCTCGTACGTCGAGGGAGTCAACGAAACGAAGACGACGAAGACCTACCAGTGGTACCGAGACGACGTGAAGATCTCGAAGGCGACGAAGTCGACCTACAAGCTCACGTCGACGGACAACGGCAAGTACCTCACGGTGAAGGTGACACTCAAGAAGACCGCTTACGAGACGACGACGCTCACGTCGGTGCCGCGTCTCATCGGGGCTCCGTAACCACCTAGCGCGAGGGGCCCGCAGCGAAAGCTGCGGGCCTTTTGTCGTCTCTAGGATGAGAGCATGGCCCGCCTTCCCGTCGAACACCGCTACACGGCCGGGCTGTTGCTGCTCACGATGTCGACCGGCGCCATCGATGCGGTGAGCTACCTCGCCCTCGATCGCGTCTTCACCGGCAACATGACCGGCAACGTGCTCTTCATCGGATTCGCGCTCGTGGGCGTCGCGGGCATACCTCTGCTCAACAACGTCGTCGCGCTGCTCGGGTTTATCACGGGATCGATTATCAGCGGACGCGTCATCGGTCGCGGTCACCCGAAGGGGCTGCCCGCGACATCCGCCACCACGCTTGTTGTTGGTGCCGCGGTCATAGTCGCGCTGGGCGTGACCCTGCTGCTCAGCACCGATTTGCCCGAGTGGGCGCTGCTGGTCCTGACGTTCTTGCTCGCGACGGCGATGGGCGGCCAGGTCTCGGCGGTCAAGCCGATCGGCAACAGCGACGTCACAACGATCGTGGTCACAAACACCGTCGCGAACCTCGCTCGCGACACGCGGCTCGGCGGTGGATCCAACAAGAACTGGGCGCCGAGGCTGCTCGCAATCGTCGCGATGTTTCTCGGTGCGGCCGTCGGCGCGGGGCTCGTGAACGTCGCCGGGGGAGCCGTCGCGCTGCTCGCGGCCGCCGCGATTTTCACCGCGGGCACCGTCACCCTCATAATCACCAGCCGCTCTCGCTAGACGCGTCGGTAAGGTTAAGCTAACCTAATTAAATCGGAACCCGACCTTCCCTCCGGTTTTAATCTCCCCGCACAAGAAGAGCTTTGCCATGCCCCGCCGCGCCCTGGCCATCTGCGCCTCCCTGCTCGTTCTCGCTTTAGCCGCCTGCTCTGCACCATCGGGCAGTGCGATTGTCGCTGCGCCGAGCGAGCCCCTCGAGAAGCTCGCGAACATCGAGACGCTGTCGAACCCCCGCAACTACTTTGGCGAGTCGACAGCCGTGCTGCAGCAGACAAGCATTGTGCCGGTCGGCGACAAGCCCGTGAGCAACCTGCCCGTCACTCTCGTCGACAATCAGGGCACAACCGTCACGGTGACCGATACGAGCCGCATTCTCGCCCTCGATATCTATGGCTCTCTCGCGGCCACGGTCTACGGACTCGGTCTCGGCGACAACGTGATCGGCCGCGACACCTCGACGGGATTCCCCGAGGCCGCCGACCTGCCGCTCGTCACCCAGAACGGCCACGAACTCAACGCCGAGGCGATTCTCGAACTCGCGCCCACTGTCGTTATCACCGACACCACGGTCGGCCCGTGGGACGTCATTCTGCAGCTGCGTGAAATCGGCATTCCCGTTGTCATCACCGACTCGCACCGCGACCTCGACAACGTTGACACGATCATCGACCAGGTCGCAGAAGCGCTCGGAGTGCCCGAGGCCGGCGACGAACTCGCAGCCCGCGTCTCTGGCGACATCGAGGCCAAGGTCGCAGAGATCACCGCAATCGCGCCCACCGCTGTCGAAGACAAGGTGCGCATCGTCTTTCTCTACGTGCGCGGCAATGCGGGCATCTATTACATGTTTGGCAAGGAGTCCGGGGCCGATTCCCTTATTCAGGCACTCGGCGGTGTGGATGTCGCGACCGAGATCGATTGGCAGGGCATGAGGCCGATCAACGCAGAGGCCCTCGTCGAGATGGAGCCTGACCTCATCCTGATGATGACAAAGGGACTCGAGTCGGTCGACGGCATCGACGGTCTGCTTGAGCGCGTGCCTGCCGTTGCGAACACCCCCGCGGGAATCAACCGCCGCATCGTCGACATGAGCGACTACGAGATTCTGAGCTTCGGGCCACGCACGCCCGACGTACTCGACGCTCTCGCCCGCGCGATCTATGCTCCGGCGGCCAACTAACAATGACAACCGTCAACATGGATGCGACGACGCGCGCCGATCTTGTGCCTCGCCGCACCCGCAGCACCGGCATCCTGATCGCATCGCTCGCCGTCGCGTCGATCATCACAGCCCTCGTCTCGATCGGAAGCGGCCAGCTCAGCGTCAGCCCGCTCGAGGTGCTGTCGATCCTGTTGCGCGCGATCGGCATCGACACCGGCATCCAGCCGGAGCACCAGAACGCCGAGGCCGCGATCTGGACGATTCGTCTTCCCCGCGTTGTTCTCTCGCTCGTGATCGGGGCAGCGCTTGCCGTTGCCGGTCTGCTGATGCAGGCGATCTTCGGCAACCCGCTCGCCGAGCCCGGTGTTGTCGGAGTCTCGAGCGGCGCGGCTCTCGGCGCCTGCTCTGCGATCGTCTTCGGGCTCAACTTCTTCGGTGAGTGGACGACCGCGATTCTCGCCTTCAGCGCGGGCCTCGTTACGACCCTCATCGTTTACGTGACGTCGCGTGCGCGGGGCAAGACCGAGGTCGTCACGCTCATTCTCACCGGCATCGCGGTCAACGCGTTCTGCGGCGCCGGCCTGGCCTTTCTCACCTTCATCGGCGACACGGCCGCGCGCGAGCAGATCGTGTTCTGGCAGCTCGGCTCGCTCAACGGCAGCCGCTGGGTGCAGGTCGCCGTCGTTGTGCCGTGTGTGCTCATTGGCATCGCGGCGTCGTTCACGCTCGTTCGACGGCTTGACCTTCTCGCTCTCGGCGAGAAGTCGGCCCGTCACCTCGGCGTCAATGTCGAGGCGCTGCGCATCGTCGCGATTGTTCTTGTCGCCCTGCTCGTCGGGGCGGCAGTCTCGTTCGCCGGAATCATCGCGTTTGTCGGCCTCGTTGTTCCACACCTGATGCGCATGATCATCGGCCCCGCGCACCTGCCGCTGCTCGTCACGAGCACACTCGGCGGCGCACTGTTGCTGATGCTCGCGGATCTCTTCGCGCGCACGGCAGTGCAATACGCCGACCTTCCGATTGGCATGCTGACGTCGCTCGTCGGCGGTCCGTTCTTCTTCTGGCTCTTGCGCCGCACGCGCAAGCGATCGGGGGGATGGGCATGAGCCGCGACATCCAAATCTCAGCACGCAATGTTGGCGTCGCAATCGATGGCGTCACGATTCTTGAGGGCGTTGACCTCGACATCGTCGCCGGAGAGGTGCTCGCGCTGGTCGGGCCAAACGGCGCGGGAAAGTCCACGCTGCTCGGCGTGCTCTCGGGTGACGAAGCATCAACCGGATCGGTGGATGTCGCGGGCCGCCCCCTTGGCGAATGGCGCATCGCCGACCTCGCGCGCCAGCGTGCGGTTCTGGCACAAGACAACCAGCTCTCGTTTCCGTTCACTGTGCTCGAGGTCGTCGAGATGGGGCGCTCGCCGTGGCTGCGCACCGAGCGTGAGGCCGATGACGATGCTGCGGTGCTCGAGGCCATGCGCGAGACGGCAGTGACAGCTTTCGCGCCGCGCCAATTTCCGTCGCTCTCGGGCGGCGAACGTGCACGGGTGTCGCTCGCCCGCGTGCTCGCCCAGCGAACGAGCATCCTGATGCTCGACGAGCCGACCGCGGCCCTCGATCTCAAGCACCAGGAAGACGTGCTGCGCGTCGCACGCGACCGTGCCAGGGCAGGCGACGCAGTTGTCGTTGTGCTGCACGACCTCAACCTCGCCGCCGCGTACGCCGACCGCATCGCGCTGCTCGAGCGCGGACGCCTTCGGGCGGTCGGCGCGCCGGCCGACGTGCTCACCGCCGAGCTCATCAGTGACGTCTACCAATACCCCGTCGAGATTCTGAACCGCGCCAGCGGCGACCTGCTCGTTATCCCCATCCGTTGAAAGGCCCAACAGTGTTGCGCATCATTCTCTCTACCCTCGCCGTGCTCACGCTCGTGGGCGCCGGGCTCAGCTTCGACGCCCCCGCGGCTTCGGCCGCACCGCGTGTGACGATCACCGTCAATGACCGGCCCGACCTGCATGGCGTTGCCGACAGCACCTACCTCACCGAGGTGACGGTGTCGGGATCCGGGTTCCAGTCGATCGAAAACGGCTTCGGCGGAATCTACGTGCTCTTCGGCTGGGCCGACCAGGGTTCGTGGAAGCCCAGCACGGGCGGCCACACCGGCACCGACTACCGCTACGTCTACGACGACGAGTCGAACCCCGTCGGGTACCAGCTGTTTGTGAGCTTTCCGGGAAGCAGCACGAGCTACGCAAACAACGGTGGATACCTCAAGAAGAACGGCACCTGGTCGGCGACCATGAAGATTCCCGGGCCGGTCTTTCAGGCCTACAACCGCTCTGGCAAGGTGACCGACGTCAACTGCCAGAAGACGCAGTGCGGAATTATGACGATCGGCGCGCACGGAGTCATCAACGCGAAGAACGAATCGTTCACCCCGATCAACTTTCAGAAGATCTACTCCGCGTCTGACGGGCGAGTGAGCTCGCAGACGATTGCGGCGCCCAACACCGCCGTCGCCCCGAGTGCTATCGGCGGGCGCCCCGCGACGATCCCCACGGTCGTTGACTTTGCCACGAAGCCCGACGGCGATGTAACCACCTCGGTCGGTGACACGCGTGTGACCCTCACGGTTGCCGGTGCGTCAACCGACGAATGGATCGGCGTGTATTTTCACGGCCTCGTCTCTGACCCGCTCTTCGCCGGCTGGTTCAAACCCAGCTCGACCGGACTCATCGACGTCAACATTCCCGAGAACCTTGGCGAGGGCGAACACACCGCTGTCGTCTACACAACAAGCGGGTCGGTGATCGGCTGGAGCGCCTTCTCGATCGAGGCGCCGGTAGCTGCTGCAGCGCCTGCCGCCGAGAACGCGCCGGTGGCTGAAGCTGCCGCCACCACCTCGCCCCTGCTCATTCCCACGATCATCGTCGGCATCCTCGCCCTCGCTGCCGTCGCTCTCCTCATCTGGGCCGTGCTGCGTCGTCGCCGCACCGCCGCCTAACTCGCCCGCCAACCCTAAGGAAAACCGAGATGTTTGCACCTCGATTCACAACCTCGATCACCGCGCTCGCGGTCGTCGCCAGCCTTGTGCTCGGCGCGAGCCCCGCCCTCGCCACCGAAGCGCCCGCTGAACCCGCCGTCAGCGAGACTCCTGCGGCCCCGTCTTCCCCCGCGGCGCCCGCAGCTCCCTCCGCCGAGCCCTCCGCGGAGCCAGCGCCGGCCGCTGACAAGCCGGCGCCTGACAAGACGCAACCGGCTCCCGCCGCCGGATCCGGTCGCCGAGACGCCCGCAACTGTCGAGGCGCCCGCCGCCACGCCGTTGCCGACGCCCGAGGTCTCAGCCGCGACATCCACGACCATCGAACTCACCTGGCCCGCGACCAAGTCAATCGCCGCC
>Ga0247805_1000414_pt1 | contig 22331 bp, 29 predicted proteins | sample UWRJL044104R1_FD_180930 | JGI IMG/M metagenome (GOLD analysis project Ga0247805, IMG submission 180930) | Plant litter microbial communities from Arlington Agricultural Research Station in Wisconsin, United States - UWRJ-L044-104R-1 | ecosystem: Environmental > Terrestrial > Plant litter >... | reverse complement strand
TATGCGCTAATAACTACCTTTCCTTTTTCTATCTGGAACTGAATTAAGCTAAGACACGGCTGTTGGTTGCTCTCGGTGTTATTAGAGCCTAGAAATAAAACATAATTCTTTGACGGTCGTTTCTCTTTATTGATCTTCTCAATAAGCTTTGGCAGCTGTTCGAAGTACGTTGGGTAACTATTCACTAAAATAGGACCGCAATAATCCCACCACGTGACGCCTATTTCACGATAAGCCTCAGTTGAGCGTTCGCCCTGCATAAACAATAACAATTCATCCTTGAGCTTCTTTTTAGCTACAGCGTGTCCCTCGAATAACTCCAATAGATCTATTGGTTTCATTTGGAGTTCTTGATTGAGCAAATAAGTTATATTTCCTTTTTTATTCTTTTGAACCTTTCCTTTAGTGGTTATTTTATTTAAAATTTGGTGGTATTTATTCATTTCATTTTTTAATTAATATTCTATATTTGCACTTCTCACATCCTTACAACAAAAAACACATCCAAGACCATCAGAAGACTTAATAATTAAGTCCTCCGACGACCTTGGATGCGTCAGTTTAAAAAGGATGTGAGAGTTTTTTTTAAATGTTGGAGGACTATTTTTTTTCCCGCCTCCTGGAAACATTACTTAAATTTTTCGTAAAAGAATAAATCTTCTTTACTTATCGCCTCGACGCAATGATCAGTTCCTAAAACTTTGTCCAGGAACCGCCTTAACTTCGTGTCCTTAACATGCAAAAGCAACAATCCCGTAACTGCTGAAATAGTTTGATACCATTTGCCGTATTTGATGTTACCGTTGACTTTGTACACATCATTCAATAGTTCGCCCGCTCCTGCATTGGCTAAACCGTCAAGCAATAGGCTTATACTTCTAACTATGGGTAAAAGTTGTTTCGAAATTGAATAATCGAATTTCCAAATATGCTTGAAAAAAGTATAGACAAAACCAACCACAAACAGCAACGGAAATACCAATATTGCTACAACTAAAAACAATAATTCTATAAATAGCTTTATCATACTTCAATCCAGTTAGCAGCGATTGAACCATATACAGGAGCTTGCTGTGTGACATAAAGCAAGGCTTTTTTAACCTTTAGCCATTCAATTTCAGTTCTTGACAATCCTGTGAAATCAGTTGTAGAACTAATAAGTTCATCCATTTGATTAATTTGCTCTGAGGTGTAAAAAACATCTTTGGAGTTGATTAACTGTTTAGCTTCATTTTCGCCAACTGCATAATCATTTACGGTATAAATAACACCTGCTTGATTAGTTGACCAGGTACTTATTTCTATTTCTATAACGGCGTGTTTTTCACCGTGTCGAGCATCATAATTGAGCTCAATATTTGATTTTATCATAAATATTTGATTTTAATTATATATAAACTATTGTTGCTCCTCTTGAAGTTGCTGCATAGAGTAAATCGCCATCAGGTGCACCTGAATTAACTGTTTGTAAAGCTGTTGGTACTGTAATCGTAATACCTATTTTTATAACTCCAAAAACACCATCATCGCCCGACGTTAAACCTAATGTGTTAAGAATCGGAGCATATATAGAATTTAACATAGAACATCCCCTTAGAGATAGGTTTAATAATGACGTACAATTAGATAAATCTATTGTTGTAATTTTTGAACAAGCATCAAAAGCAGCTGTTCCCAAAGAAGTAGGCTTTCCAATTATTAACGTTTCTAAATTTACACACCCGCCAAAAATAGTTGTATTAGAACTTGTTAAAACCAATAAAGGAGCATTTACAGTTGTTAAATTAGTTAAATTTCTGAATGTCGAAATCCCATTTATCGTAGTCAAACTAGTAGCGGTAAACGAACTAAACATTAAGCATTCAAGAAACATATTATTACCTGATATAGTCGTTAAACTATTAGCCGTAAAAGATGTTATTAATTTACAACCTCTAAAAATACTATCCCCATTAAGTGAGGTACACACAGGAAGTGTTATGTTTCCTGCTAAAGATTGACAATTGTTAAAAGCATTTACCCCTATTGTTAAACAAGAATTAAAGCTACCAATATTACTTAATAACACACAATTTATAAAAGCCTGAATAGCTATACTTGTGCAATTAGATAAATCAATACTTGTTAACTTAGCACAGCCCGAAAAAACTGTACTACCTATTGAAGTAGGCTTTCCAATTATTAAATTTTCTAAATTTATGCAATTTATAAAAACCGAAGTGTTAGAACTTGTTAGAACTAATAAGGGAGCATTTACAGTTGTTAAATTAGTTAAGTTAAAGAATTGTGAAAATCCATTTATTACAGTCAAACTAGTAGCAGTAAAAGAAGTAAACATTGTACAACCTGTAAACATATTATTACCTGTCATAGTAGTTAAACTATTAGCGGTAAAAGATGTTATTAATTTACAATCTCTAAAAACACTATCTCCATTAAGTGAGGTACACACAGGAAGAGTTATATTTCCTGCTAAAGATTGACAATTGTTAAAAGCATTTGTAGCTATTGTTAAACAAGAATTAAAGCTACCAATATTATTTAATAATACACAATTGATAAAAGCTTGTATTCCTATGCTTGTACAATTAGATAAATCAATACTTGTTAACTTAACACAGTCATTAAAAGCTGAAGAAGCGATTGCTGTAACCAAGTTAGAATTCTCTGTGTAGTAAGTCAAATTTGCATTACCTGAAAAAGCATTTGCAGCTATAGTATAACTGCCACCAGTAACCGCAAATTGAATATTACTACCTATTACGGAAAAAGCCTTAATTCTCGAAACTGAAATCCCCAATCTTGCGGCCACCAAAGCAGGTGTATTTATTGTTCCAGATACACCGCCAATAAACGTGTTAGGCTTTGCTTTGGTCATTCCGAAAACTGTTTTTTGCAATCCCATTTTACAATCCAAATAAATAAATATTATTACTATTACTCATTAGCTGCATTAGTGTAAAAATGCTTTTTTCGGGTGTGGCAGCGGGTGAACCCAAAGCCCAAACCTTTGGCGCAATAATCGCCCATGTGACACTACAACTAGGAGGTGTAACACCTTCGAAGGTGTATCCAGTTGGCAAGCCCGCTGCTGGTATTGTTATAGTAACATTAGCCGTAAAAAAAACGGTTTTACCGTGCCACGATGCCTGTGCATTTTGCGAAACATTCACCTCAATTTGATTGGCAATATCTTGTTTACCCGATAAATCAATTGACAAATTAGATAACTGCAACTGTTCCGCTGCACTAATCAATCTTTCACCCGCAACTTTGTCAACCTTATTAGTTCCCAAAGCATCAATCAAAGCCTTTAAACTCTTACCCATTTCAGCAGTAAGAGCTTTGGTAGTTCCGCCCGTGGTCAGGTCGTTCACCAAGATAGTTTGCAATGAAGTTTCAACTTCTTTAATTGCATCTACAAGCTCCTGAACGGTGTCAAGATTAACATCATCAGAGGTTAAAATCAAGTTTATGGCATCTATTTGACCTTTCAAAGTTTTAACGGTTTCAGCAGATGCCAAAGCCGTAGAACCGCCAGTAATAAGATCGTCAACAATATCCAAAAATTGAGATGAAATCTTTATGATTTCATTTAATGGAACGTATCCATTTGCTTGACCTTTTTCGATTAAACTTTGCTTTAATTCAAACAATGCCTGATGTGCATCATTTGCTGTGATGTGTTGATTTAAAACCGTTGCACTGGCCTTACTATTCAGAGCATCATCAATTCCCTCAACATCAGCCAAAGGAATTTTATCGTTCATGTGTCTAAAACTATCAATCCAATTCCAAAAGTGTTCTTGAAAAGGAATCAAACCGTTTTTAAACCAGTTTTTTATTATTGATTTGTCTGTAACTGCCATGTTATAGTGGTATTAATATGTAGTAAAAAGTTAAATCTTGAACGTTACCAGTTATTTCTCTTAAAATTAAATCGAAAGAAGTATTTCCTTGATTTCTCCAAGTCCAGAAAACGTCATTGTCTTTATTCCAATCTGAAGTATTACATCTTAAACTTCCTAAAACCATGTAATTATTCGTCCCAACATTCGGAAAATTTATAGTTCTTAGCATGTCTGTTGTCACAATATCTCCAATAACTGCATACCCTTTATAAAGGTAAGGACTCGAATAATCGGGTTTATTTAGAAGTTGAGCTTTCCCAGATGTTGCGTTCCAATCGGTGTTAACTTGTACTTTGGCATGTTCATCGATTGTGTTCAATTTATTTAACATCGTGGTGACGGTATTAGCCAGATTGCTCAAAGCAGTTTCGCTTGCTTTTCCCGCTAAAGCTGATGCAATATCAATGGTAGGCATTCCACGTTTAAAAGTTGACCACGCCCATTGTACTGATCCACCACCAAAAGTGGCATATCTTGTAAATGTTACGTCTCGGGAAATGGTATCTTCAAATTCTAAAGCCTGTTTTTCTTCAATAATTACAACATTAGCGTCAATTGGTGCGCCTTTAAATGGCAATAGTTCACCGTTGATGTAAACGACGCCATCGTTTACTGCTCCACCCGAAACTTCACAACCTTTAATTATAGAAAAATCACCCGCTACAGCTCCAAAAGCATTGAAAAGCGAATATGACTTTTGCATAAAATCCAAAATCTCCGTTTCTAAAGGAAAACCAATACTTTGGTTAAAATTAATAGTATTCATATCGGTCGTATTTGATAGCGTTTTGAAGCTAATTTGTAATATTCAATTAAATATTTCAATTCGTGAATCTTAGTATTTATAATCTCAGGTGGTACAAAAACAATAAAGTCAGCACCCGTATTTGTATATTCCTCATTCCGATAAATAAACATCTTACCTAAAAAATGAGGCTTGTTTTCGGCTCTTGTGTAGATGTATTTTCGAGGGAATGAATTTCCTTCATCAATGTAAATTCGTCTGTCTGAAACATCCAGAGCATCATTAAGAACCTTTCGTAAATAACAAACTTGTCCTGTATGATTGAGCTTGTACCAATCGGCATCCCGCTTTTGCAGCCATTTATAATGCAAAGTCCCAATAGGAGAAACCAAAGCTTGCAGATAACGTACAAGAACAGGCTTTCGCAAAAAGGTGGGCAAAAGCAAAATAACGAGCTTGTTCCAGTTCACTTTATACCACATAACTCACGTTTTCAAAGGTTTCTATTTCAAAATATCCAGCGCTTGGAATAGTGCGAACATAAATTCCCACATAGTCTAAAAAAGCGCTCGTAACATTATCATAAGCACTGGCACTGGCTGTATTAATATGGACGTTTTTTACTCCTGGTACTAATCGCAAATAACCAATCAGATCATTCAATACTAACTCACCGTTAAATGGCAAAGCTTTCATATAAGCCCGAATTGCTTTTTCGACAGGTTTATCACCGTTTAAGATGCTAGTTCCATTATTGTCTAATACCAAAACATCATAATAAACCTCCATTTTTAACAGTAGTTTATCAGCGGGATTATTGACAACTAATAATTTAACACCTGCATATTTTATTTCTTGTAAATAAGCATCAAAAGCCGTTTTTTCTTCACCTTCCAATGGTTGCAAATCATCACCTGATTCGCCCGCCACTTTTATAACTAATCGGTTTGATTCCTGCGATTCTTTCACCGAACAATATTTCACGATTTTTGAAGCTTCAATTTCTTCATCCGTATAGCCCGTGTTATCATATATATCACTATCGGGCAACAAATCAAATCCATACTGAAAAGCCAAAGCTTTATTTTTATACCAGTTTGGAGTTCCGCTTTTTTGTTGTAAAATAGCGTTGTCTATTTGTGCTGCATGGCTATCGAAAATAACTTCTAACAGCCAACAAGCATAAGCCACCACAAATACAAATAAGCGATAAATAGCCACTTTACTCACGGAATTCAATGCCGTTAATTTAGGATCACCAGCTATTTTTGCAAAAATTTGGTTTTGTATTTCTGTTATTGTTCTAGCCATGTTATCCTACTATAAAAGTTGAGGCAATTACCATTGTTCCAATGCCTAACGTTGGGTTTATTTGTTCTAAATCGGTAGTTGAAATTGAGGTTGCAGGCATAATATCCTTTCCTTGAAAAAAAGAAACTTCCTTGGTTGATTTTAATATGCTATCAGAAATAATAACTGTTTGTCCAGGTGTAATGTCATCGGTTATATTAAAGCCATTTTCAAAAGCAATAGCATACGCATTGGTAACATTTCCTGTGTATCGGATAGCGATGTCAAACCAAGATTGTAATATTAATGCCGTTACTGTCATTTTCTTAATAATTAGCGTCTACCTGAGTATTCAAGTCATCAGCAATTTTTATTTTATTTACTGTCATTCCATCCGCTATAAACTCAGTTCTAATTTCCCTGGCTAAACTGCTTGGGTCGCTATCTTCTAAATATCTTCTAGCTCCAACACCTCTCATGGGTACTTCTTTAAATTCCGTTTTATCAGCTAAAATCAATATTTTTTGATGTTGAGCTGAGCTTTCACCAACTACAAAATCTCCATCATCAGAAATACGTAAATCCAAATCATCGTCTAATAAGAAATCTGTCATTTTAAAGCTGTTTTAAACCTATTTTAAAAACTGATTAACTCTTGTTTCAATACTTTCAAATTGAGCCAGATTAACCAACTGTGTTGTTGTTCCGTTAATAGTATCAGGTGTTGTAAGTACGAAACCCATTGATTTAATAGCTCCTAATAAATCAATCATTATTTTTTTTAGAGTCTCGTTTTCCTTTTGCAATAAAAAACCTGAAGCATCTATTTCAATAATTGTATCACCAATGTAATAACCGATTTTTTCAATTTCGTCAGCTGCAATCACCATCCAGTCCTCATCATCTTCAACTCGAACTGCCAAAACATAACTTCCTAATTTCGGTACCAGGATAAAACTCTTTTTATCTGAAAGAACCGGACGAAGTCGAACATCAAAAAACTCTTGGCCATCTTCATCAACTAAAACACAAATTGCCTTTGTTTCATCAACCGATTGTACTTTAGCAATGTTGCTTACAGCTGGTCCACCTTCTTTTGCAAAAAGCCGTAATCTTTCACGTATTTGTTCAGGTGTTGCCATTATGATGTTATAAATCCTAATTCAATTTTTTGTCGTCCTCCACGTCTGCCAAATTCACCGTCCACACTTTCAATAAAGAATGTCCCTGATTTTTCTGGATATTTATATCCGTCAATTTCAGCTACATCACCTTTATTGGCAGCAGGCTCTAAAAATGCCACTATATTACCTTCGTAGCCGTTGTAATTACTTTTAGTCTGTAATCGGTTAACAATTTGCTTTAATAGACCAGAAGGCATACCCGCTTTAATCTTCAATCGCTTTTCATTACTGTACTTGTCAGCATCCGATTTAGTGCGTTTTACTTCGCCTTGACCGTCTTTTTCCTGAATAACAATTCTGAGGTTCTTGTCAACTATTCGTTTCTTAAAATCATCGTCTTTAACCGTGTTCCAACCTAATCGTAGTTTTATTCTTTTTCCTTTACTTCCAAATAAAGTCCCAACATACAGCTCATTAAAATTGAAATACACCGCTAAATGACATTCCTTTTTTAACCATTCTAAAACCTGAATTCCAGTAGCGTTTTTAAACCTTACATTCTGCAAAGGAATGTTTGGCATATCAGCTGATAATACTATTTCAGTGCCTGAGCATACATCGGTTAATAATTGCTTAACCGTTACTGAAGAATAGGTTTTACTAAATATTACATCGTATAATAGATAACTATAACCTTCACATTCAATCTTTACAGGAATTCCCATATTGACCCGCTTGATAAATCCCTCAAAACGTTTAACATTATTACCATCATAACCCAGCAAAACACTAATTTTATCGTTTTCCTTAAACACATATTCTTTGCGCTCGTTTGGTTCTTGCTTATCTTCTCCAACTGTTTTAATCGTTTTCAAATAAGTGATCCTTGGAAGCTCGATAGTACAAGTATCAGTAAAGCTGTTTACATCCGTACGCCACGTTACTCTGGAAGGTTTTACCTTTTTATAGTTGCCTATAGTAATATCGCTTGTGAGGTAAAACATCTATGGTATAATTAAATCTTGTATGTAATCAGTTTCAACAATCATCGAAAAAGGACGAATAAAAGGTGCTTTTCCCTGAACTTCTGGAAAGTCTAAATTGCTAACAGCAACACGACAACTTTCGTCAAGGAATATTTCAGGATAACCACCATGTAGCTCTATTGGTTCAGTTGTTTCAAACCAGTCTTTTAAAGCTTGGATTTGGTCTTCAGGAACTAATCGGTTTTTACCAATTAAAAAGCCTTTAATGGTAAATCGATAATCGTCGATGGCAAAGCATTCTTTTACCCGACCACTACGTTCACTTACTTGTGTTCTAATAATCTCTTTTACTAGATTTACTCCCACAGTACAAGCTTCAATTTCAATTAACTTTTTACCTGATTTCCATAACTCAATAGGAAACCAAATGTCCTGACCGTAAGCACCTATTTTATTAAAAGCAATGTTCTTACTTGAATAATCTATGCTGCCTTTAGGTCTTGGATTTTCCATAGTAATAGAATATCCTATTTCTTCAGTAATGGGTTTAGAGTTCCCTTTTGGGTCAACGTAGTAAGGCGAATTTGCAAAGTATGTCTTGTATAATTTGTATAAATCAAAAGCCGTGTTAGTACTCATCTTAAACTGTTTTTGCCCCGTTATACAATACCCTTGCTAAAACTTCCATTACCACTTTTTCAAGTTCCTCAGCCGTTTCTTTACCATCCATTGTGGTAAATTGGATTGTGTCAAAAAACTTTCCTACGTGAATGTTTACCACTTTAGGACCAGCACCTGCCACGGTTTCACCCGCTGTTTGACCTGATGCGTTATTTGTTGCCATCAATGCACCTCCAGCGCCTAATGGTGAATTCTTAGGATCATCTCCTTTTGGTTTTACTGAAATGATGTTTTTGGTTGCTGTAACCTTAACATCCTTAATCCCTGCAATCCATCTGTAAGCACGTTCAACAGCGTTCAGTATTGGCATTACAGCATTTTTCCACAACCACATAATTTTGTCAGCAGCCCAAGAAATAATATCCCAGGCATATTTTGCAACACCAACAACGAGCGACAATATTCCTCTTAGGATTTCTGATTTCTTAATAAATTCAAATATATCACCAAGCATTGAACCAACATACCTACCGATTTTCAAAAATGCCGGAGCGATGTAATTAACCAGCTCCATAATTTTATTAGTATAGTCACTCCATTCACTTGTGCCATTTACAATAGCCATGATATAATCAACTCCCTGATTGATACTATTTGAAAAGATGTCGATGTATGGTTGAGCGCGAGTAATTCCATCACTGATACTCGAAGCAAAACGAATTCCCATGTCTAGCAATTTCACTATAACAAGAGAAAAGGCATCACCAATATCAGACAGAGCGTTTCCAGATAAATCTTTAACAGTGTCCCACTTTCCAGATTTTGTATTAGCATTGATTTCAAGGGCATTTTCATAAATACCGCCTTTCCCTCGTGCTACTGCCATAGACTTTGCTAATTGTTCATACGTAATATCCATTTCTCTAATTTGAGCAATGGTTTTTCCTGTTGAACGAGATAACATTTCATAAATATTAATACCAGCGTAAGCAAATTGGCGTATATCCATTAATGTAGCTTTACCAGCTTGCTTAATTTGAGCCATATTCACAGCCATTCTACTTAACTCATCATTACCACCGCCAACAGCAACTATAGCATTTGCTAAATTCATCGTGTCAAATCGTGCACTCCTAGCATCTAATCCAGTTGAAACAAGAGCTCTATTAACTTGTAATAAAGATGCAGTGTCAAAAGAAGTAATACTCGCATCGTTACGAATATTCTTGTAAGCATCAATAGCTCCAGACTTTCCTAAAAAAGTAGACATACCAGCAATGGCACGCTCTTTTTCCATACTTTTCTGGATCATTTCACTTACCCCATCAATGACATAACCCGCTGCTTTGGTGGCTAAATTCCCAACCACATTACCCATAGCAATACCGCCAATTCCAATGCCTCCAGAACCTGAAGGCGAAATACCACCGCCAAGATTACCACTATGTTTAGCGGCTTGACTTTGCAAAGCGCCTAATTCACGTCTGGCAGCAGCTATTTGAGAAGGAATTGTACTTCTTGAAATAGTATCTTCGGTTTGTTTGATTTTGGTTTGAAGCTCGTTAAAACTCATTCCTAAAATCTTATTTCGCCCCGTTACCTGGTCCACTGATTTTGCCACTTTACTGAATGTAGATTGAGAAGCCGAACCAACTTTCGTTAGCTCTGAACTCATCAAATTTTTCATTCGTAAAACAAACTCAATCGTGTTATTCATTTGGTGATTCTTTTTTAGATAATTCTAAAGCTATTCCGGTACGATAAAAAAACAGTTCATCGCCCCATTCTTTAAGAGCATTTGCACCAAACTTCATAGAACCAAAAACAATCAAGTAATCAATTCCTGCTTTTTGGTTTTGGCAATCTTTTATTCCTCTATCGCTAAAAGCGAAAGTAGTCGGCTTTTTTCCCCTCCAGGATATTGTTTATTTGCAGAAATACTGCGATAAACTTATCTTCATCCTCAATTAATGGATGATCTCCTTCTAACCACAATTGTTGCATAATAAAAGCAACAGCTTTACTCATTCCATTTGTTCCAATGGAAGTCATGTACTCGCCTAAATCGTCAGCTGTAGGAGGTCGTAAAACCGCCATATCATTATCAACTTTTAAGCATACTAATTCTCGTCCATCAAACTGTTGTTTCCAAGCATCTAATTTTTCCTGACCAAATCGAGCAATAAATGCCGCTTTAGCCTCAGAGGTTTCTGCAGCTGGTTTTGCCTTTTCAGCTTCTTTTGCTATTCTATTAGCAAATAAAGCATTCAAATCTCCTGCTGGTTTGTTTTGGTTTTTCATATTGTTTTATTAAGGTAATATTACGTTCATCGCCAAGTAAGGCAATGTGATTTCACGATGTTTAGCATTTTGCTCTAAATCAACACCCGCCTCGGTAAAAGCAACACCTGAAGCGATGTAAGTTTTGATAGGATCAATAAGCCTTTTTCTATAAGAGCAAGTAATTACGATGGCCTCGTGTGGAACATCGGTAATGTCGTCAAAGCCTGCTAGTTTTGCAGCTGCATTCATCGCATCCGCTTCAAATCCTAATACTTTGATACTTCCAGAATTCTTTTTGTTTCCGGTTTGAATGTCAATAGCATCGTCACCAGCACCATAAAGATGTTCTTTTTCGACTTCTTTTTTGAAACCAAAACCACGAAGTCCCTTAATGGTTCTGCCTAATATTTTAATCTCAAAGTGCGCCCATGCGCATTCAGCAGATGTTATATTTACATTCATTTCTTAAATATTAGAGGTTAAACCAATGGTTACTTTTAACCAGGTTAAATAACCCAGTGGTAGCACTTTTACTTCAATTTCGCCCGTACTAGTATTAATGATGTCTACATCAGTAGGTACATTAACATCTACATCGCTAATTTGTCCCGCCATTTGAGATAACAATTGTTGACTAATTTCGTTTTCTAAGTGCTTGGCATCGGTGGCATTAATTTTTCCATCAGCATCAACACGAACGGTTGTTTCAAGTAATGGTGTTGCTGTAGCTACTGCTACACGTTGCGCTTTATCAGCAATACGACCATGAACTAAGATTTTAAAATCATCATCAGTGGCCATGTTATCACGTCCAAAATAATAACCCGCAGCACCATCACGACGGTGCATAATGATATAGCCCGCATCTGCAAAAGCATCTAATTCCTCTGGGTAAAATTGTTCTAAAGGTTTATTACCAATGTATACTTGTGGAATGCTTAAAGCACCGTTTTGACCGTTACCCAATTTTACATGAGAAGGATATTTAACCGCTCTAGCTAAAGCCAAGGCAACCGCCCCGGAACCATCGCTTAAGTTGCTTCCCAAAACAACACCCGCAAAACCATTTCCAACCGAATTAGGTTCGAATACAACACCGTCTAATTCGTTGGTTCTACCTTCAATTAGGATTCGAACAGGTTTATTAATAGATTGTTGATATTGCCCTAAAGCTTTAGAGGCTAATAAAGCATCATCAACATCTTTGTCTAAAAAGCGATCAACAACAGGAACATAAGAAACAGCAGGTTTACGAATTAATCCTACTACTGTAATTGTTCCCTGAGCTGAATTCAACAACTTTTTCAATCCGTTAGCATTCGTAGAAGTTGCCATTTGAGTTAAAGTCATTGTGTCTTCAACTCCTAAAATCGTTAAGGCTTGATTTCCTCCTAATTCCTGATAAAACAACTGAATTGCTTTATTCAAAAAAGGCTCACCAGCTACGGTATATCCTTTTGCTACAGCATCATCGTAATTAAAAACCGTTACGATTTCGCCAATTTTAGAAACCGAAGTTCCCACGAGTCCTGCAACGCCGTCCAGTACTTGAACCTGACGTCTTAGGTTGCCATTAGTAACCTCTACGCTTACTTTTGGCGTTCCAGTTCCTTGTGCCATTATTCTTTTACTTCAGTATTAATAGCTGTTTTATAAGCCTCAATTGCTGCTAATAAATCAGGCTGTTTTAGTGTTGGAGCATCAAGACCTAAATCCTTAAACAAAGCTTTGATTTCAGGGTAAAGAGCTGTAGTTGCATCGAAATTTTTCAAAGCTTCTAATGCTTGTACTTTTGATTGATCTGAATTATCAATTACTAATGGCTTTAATCCAATTTCAAACTCATCGTCTGAAATTTCATAAACTGCTGTAGTATCAATACTGATAGCATCTTTTACAAATACATCATCAGTTCTTTCAAAACCAAGCTCAATCAAACGATCAACACGAGATTTAAAACGAGATTCTTTTTCTTCATCCTGTGAATCCTCAGTATTTACGGTTTCAAATTCAGCTCTGGTATAAGATGCTACTTTAGTATCTTTTAATCCAGATGCAAAACTTTGCGCTGATCCCAGTGTATGAAAAACACGATTGTCTGATGTAATGTGACATTCGTCATTTTGGTGTCTGCTGAAGTAATCAGCTGCTAATTCTTTTGACATTTTAAAAGGGTTTTAAATGGTTTTTAAATACGATTTTTAAAGGCAAATCCTAAACCGAGTAAAATGGCTATGAATATAAAGATGCGCCCAAGGATGATTTGTGTTTTTTGCCACCACGTTAATTCCCTTTCTACTATATAAGGATTCTCAGTAATGGTTTTAAATACAGCATCGGTGTAAGTTTCTTTCCACTTAGCAAATAACTTTTGCGCTTCAGCTGTACAGTCAACTGTAATTATATTATCCTGTATATTGACTTTTGGAGGCTTCAAGTAATCACCTTTTTTAGAAGTTGGTACCGTCTTATCTTTAATGACAACTTTACCATTAACACATTCAAGATATGCTCTATAATAGGAGCTGTCTTTTTGGATTTCAAAAACAGTGTCTCTAATTACTTCTGTTTTAGTTATTGTCTTTATCGTTTCGATTGTTGTTGGTGGAACAACACCAGTACTTTTACAAGAGACTAGTGTTGTGACCAACAAACAAAACAAGAACAGAAAAGACAACAGATTTTTGAGTTTTAAATTTTTCATATTTATTTTTTTGGAATTATTTTTTCAATGCTTTTTGCAATACTTTTTAAAGTAGTGGCATAGTTGGGGTCTGTGGCATAGCCTGCTTTGGCTATTTCATCAATAAACTTGTAAGGATCATGTTTCACGGTTAATGCTTTCGCATAGCGTTTATTTTTAATAAAGAAGCTTGCATGATCTACAAAGCTTTCTTTAGGTGTAGGATACTTTCTGAAGTAATCCTTAATTTTGTATTTGTACCATTTTTGACCGTTACGCATTACTGGTGTTACCGAAATGATATTAGGAAACTTAGCGTTGGCATTTCTGGAATACTCGGTAGTTGTGAGTAATTGTTCATTACCATTAATACCATCAGTGTCTTTTACTCCAAATAGCATATTACCTGGTGCAATTTTACCCCATGCACTTTCTAGTGCTCCTTGTGATAATTGTGCAATTGCTGATATTCCCGTTTCTTTTTCACTGGCAATAGCAAAAGGACCATAATGATCTACAAAAGCTTGTTTTGTCATTCTTCTGTTTTTTTATTGATTCCTAATTTCACCTTAGCATAAACCGAGGCTAGTTTTAAAATTTGTTCAAATTCATCAAGTATGATTTTTGAAAATGCGCCCGAAAGTCCACAGGCAACAAAAATGATATTGTCGTTTTTTACATCTAGGTAATCCTTGCAAAAAACACCCACACAGAAAGAAATAAACATTGACATTACTACTGACTTAAAAAAAGCACTCCAAGACATTTCATTTCGCATTCTGTGAATTATCGCACCAATTGCACCGCCTAATAGGAAGGGGTTTAATTTTTTTATAAAGTCTATAAAACTGTCGTAATATTCAATCACTTTGAGTAGGTTTAAAAAAAGGCTGCCATCAATTGAGACAGCCTTTTGTTATATAAAATTTATTTAGGTTATGACGTGGCTGCTTGAACTACAATTCCAACACCTTTCCAGTCTTCACGACGACAACGACCTCCCATTTTTACCAATCCTGAATGAATATCTCCATAGTATAATGGGTTATCCATATCTTGGAATAGCTTAGTGTCTCCCAATGCTTTAGTAACACTGTTTTTTTGCCAAAAGATGCTCGCTAAATTATCAGTTGCTCCAAGAGCTTCTCCTGGTAATCTAAAAGTTCCATTTGCCTGAAGGGCTAAAACTGAACTTCTTTCTAAAAAAGTAAAGCCTGCAAATTTCCCGACAATACCATTAGTTAAATCAGCAGTAGCTTGAAACGCTGCCATTTGATTTGCTGATAACGAATCAATAAATTGTTGATACATGTAGCTTTCATTCATCGCATAACGATTTTCTTTAGGCACATTATCTTTATTGAATTTTGCCTGCATTGCTTGCACTTCTTTATAAGTAAACGCTTTACGAGTACCTGTTTGACCGTCTTCAGCATTTACATCTGTAGCAGCTCCTGAAGTTGCAATTCTTCTACCAGCTGGTAAAAATTCAACAGTAGTTCCACCGCCATTAGCAGGTTTAACACCTCTAATCCAGTTGTAAGTCAGTTCATCACCAATAGCCTCAGCTAAAGTGTCTGTATGATCTGCTAAAACGGAATCCGTTTTTTCATAGCTAATTTCCATCGCTTCCGATGTGGTAATAGCTGTAGGATCAGTTGTAAACACATCAAGTGCATACATTACTGCTGTATCTCCACGTTGTACTGCTGTAGCAGCTCCAAAGGCTCTGTTTTTTACAACACTTGGTTTTGCACCTGCCTGTGGTAGATACACAATAGAACCACCTTGAACATATTTCGACTCATCGAAACAAAGTGCAATGTGTGGATTTGTTCGTCTTAATTTCTCGACGATGTAAGAGCTCCAAAACTCTTGTGGTATTTTTGGATTTGCCATATTTTAAATATTAAGCGTTAGGATATTTTTCTTTTCTCAATTGCTCGTACAAGTCAGGGAATTGAGTTCTTACACCTTCTAATTCATTAGAAGCATATAAATCGTCCCATTTTTTACCTTGGAATTTTGCTAAGTCTTTTTCCTTATCGCCTAATTCGTCAGTAATTAATGTTTGTACTGGTAGTTTCTCAATTACTTTCGCTAGTCCTGTTGGATTACCGTCAAATAAATCAGCCAATTCAATAGCTAACTCATTAGTTAATTTCTTTTGAGATTTACCTTTGTCCAGTAAGTCCTGAAATTCTTTTTTAACCGATTCAGCTTTCAAGTCTTTCAACTCGTTTTCTTTAGCAGTTAAAGCTGTCGATTTGTCTGCCAAATCTTTTTCCAATCCTGGTACTTTACCAGCCGTGTCGATTAGGTCCTGAAATGCTTTTCCGGCATCATCTTCAGAAGACTTATCACTTAAATTTAAAGCCGTCAACATTGCGGCAGTCAAAAGGATTTTACTCATTTCTTTAGTATTAGGTTTTACAAAATCAGCGAGGTTTAACTCGTTGTCATTAATGTCATAGAGATTCGCCAAAGCGTTATGATTACCCGGAATGTCAACAAAGGATATTTCACGGGGAAACCATTTGGTAACTGTAGGTCCTGTTTGTCCTTCTAGTTTTAGTTTAGGATCATCAGAAGCGGCCAAACAGATAATTTTACCACACGATGCTGCATTGATAAAACCGTTTTCAACTTGTGAGGCAATGTCTTCGCCTTTTGGGTGTGATAGATTGACTACTGGTTTGCCATATAGTCTGTCGCCTTCAATTCTAAATTCTTCCCATTTTACTAACACACCACCTTCACGGTCGTGCATCAAAAAACCAATAGGATTCTTTTTGTATTGCGCCAAATCTAAACCTTCAGTTAACAGGCGATACTTATACACGTTCACGCTATTATCAGTTAAGCAAAACTCTTTGTCAATCTTTTTAAACTGGTTACTCACTCGCTACAATTTTGGGTTATTTCTTATTGTGAGTACAAACTTGCGAATGTTTGCAAACCCTTGAAAATAAAGGCGCAAGGCTTGCATACATATTTTAAAACGGCTTTGTTTTTAGTCAATTTTGCCCTGTAATCAAGTCGAAAATGGGAATCAATAAAGCACAAGAGCGGGAGTATGCTCGAATATTATATGTAAACGAACGCATCACCTTTAAGGAGATAGCCGAACGAACAGGAGTAACCGAAAAGACTATTGGCAAATGGGCTGAATTGGATAATTGGGATAAACTTCGTAAAAGTTTATTGACCACTAAAGAGAATCAACTGGTTCACTGGTACAATCAACTCGATGCACTTAATGAAGATATTGCTAAAAGAGATTTACCAATTCCTACATCAAAAGAAGCCGACATCATGTCGAAAATCACTTCAAACATTGAGCGACTTGAAACAGAAATAGGTTTAGGCGAATATGTAGAAGTTTCAAGAAAGCTATTAACATTCATCCAGTCTATTGATTTGACTGATGCTAAAAAATTCAAAAATTACATAGATGAGTTTATCAACTCCAAGTTAAAGAATGGCTAAAAAAGTAAGCAATAAGGAATATTTAGATACGTGGAGAGAGTTCTGTGAAAACATGGACAATGCCACACCTATTGACTTAACTGAAAGCCACGGTGCAAAACTTAGAAGAATTGCACACTTAGAAAAGAATCCCGAAGAGTGGTTTAAATACTACTTTCCAAATTATTATACCAGCGAACCCGCTGAATTTCATATAAAAGCAACCAAACGTGTATTAGCAAATGCCGAATGGTACGAAGTACGCTCATGGGCGAGAGAACTTTCCAAGTCAGGTCGAACCATGATGGAAGTACTTTACCTGGCGATGACGGGAAAAAAGAAAAACATTCTTTTAATCTCGAATTCTGCTGATAATGCCGAAAGGTTGCTTTTACCTTATAAAGGAATATTAGAACGCAATAACAGGATTATTGCCGATTACGGTATTCAAAAGAAAGTTGGCTCTTGGGAGTCCAGCGAGTTCAAAACTCGTAAAGGAGTTTCCTTTAGAGCTATTGGAGCGGGTCAATCCCCTCGTGGAACCCGTAACGATGCAAGTCGTCCAGATGTCATTTTGATTGATGATATTGATACGGATGAATTTTGCAGAAATTTAGAACTTGTAAAAGAGCGTGTTAAATGGATTGAACAGGCTTTAATTCCAACACGTTCTATCTCAAACGGCTTATTGCTTATTGCCTGTGGTAACATCATTGCAAAGTACTGCTGTATTACCGAAATGGGAAAGAAAGCCGATAAATGGGATATTGTCAATATTCGCGATAAGGACGGTGTAAGCTCGTGGCCAAACAAGAACTCAGACGAAGCTATTAAAAGAGTGGAAAACTCTATTTCATACGAAAGTTTCCAAAAAGAATATTGCAACAACCCAATGGATGGAGGCGACACTTTTAAAGATATGGTTTTCGAAAAATGTCCGCAATTACGCCATTGTGATACTGTAGTAATCTATGCCGACCCCGCACCGTCAAACTCGGACAAAACAAATGCCAGTAGTAAAGCTATTGTTATTGAGGCAAAAAAAGGGAATCAGTTTTTTGTGTATAAGGTTTGGGTAGATCAAATGGGTAACGCTCAATTTTGTGAGTACTTATTTGAAGCTTATGCTATTTGTAAACAGGCAGGAGTGGATATAGTGTATATCTGGATTGAAAACAACTCGCTACAAAACCCATTCTATGAACAGGTAATATTACCCCATATCTACCGAATAAGTAATGAACGAAATGTGTTTTTACCTATTCGTCCAGACGATAGAAAAAAGCCTGAAAAATACGCAAGGATTGAGGGAAAACTTGAACCACTTAACAGGCTTGGTAAATTGATTTTTAACATAGCCGAAAAAGCAAATCCACACATGGAGCGAATGATTGCTCAGTTTACTGGATTTAACCGAAAGGCAAAATTAATGGATGGACCCGATGCTGTGGAAGGTGCAACTGTAAAAATTGAAGAAATAGAAATTACATCAGCAACCGGATCAATAGAAAGTTTCAAACGTCAAGCCAATAAACACCGAATGTAATGTTAGTACAACCATCAGAATTAAATACCGAACTCTATCCTGAAATTATCGAAGCGATTACTAGAAGTGATCCAAACGAGACTATTACACAAATAAAAGCTGCTGAAGACTTTTGCAAATCCTATTTGTTTAAATACGATTTAAAAGCCCTTTTTGGTGACGATACTGTTAATCCGGTTGTTGCTCCAACAGTTGTTGATGAAAACTTAAAAAAGACGGTTAAAGTGATCGCCTCTTATTGGTTGGTTCGAAAATCAAACCCCAATGTAAACCTAGAATTATTTAGAGATGATTGGGAAATAATGATTGGGAATAAAGAAGTACCTGGATGGCTGTATGATATTAAAGAAGGAAATATAAATCCGAGTTGGCCATACAAACCCGATAATCCCGAAACTCCTGAAGACGAAAGCGCTCAAAACGATGGTGTTTTTTGGGGTTCTAATCAAAAACGTACACAAAGATTTTAACGATGGCAAAAGCAAAAAATAATTCAAAAGAAATTCCAACTAAGCAGGATCAGGCTTATGTTATCCATGATTTAACTCTTGTAGCTCCTGACCGTAGCAGTAAGGATATTGGCAGGTTAAAGGAAAGTGTTATTAGTGCTGAAAGCATTTATTACCCTAACCGTGTATTGCTTTACGATTTATACCACGACATCCTGTCTATGGATGGTTTTTTGCGTGGAATTATTCAAAAAAGAATTGATGCAGTCAATAATAAAAAAATCAAATTCCTTAAAAAGGACGGTAAAGAAAACGAAGACCTTACCGAATTAATCAACGGACAAAAAGGACGTGATTTGATTACGTTGTTGATGGAATCAAAACTTTGGGGTACTTCAGGAATAGAGTTTGTTATTGGTGAGGAATTGGAGTTTAAAGAAGTTCCACGAAAACACATCAAGCCCGAAAAAGGAATTATTAGTAAGTCACAATATGGCGTTTCATTAGATAATGGTTTCGCTTATGAAGACATGCCTTTTATTTGGGTAGTAGGTAAAAAAACCGATTTAGGATTGCTTTTGGCGTGTTCAATGTATGCCATTTACAAACGTGGTACCTTTGGCGATTATGCACAATATGTGGAAATATTCGGGCAACCTGTTCGAATAATGAAATATGATGCTTATGACACTAAAACCAAGCAGGAACTAAAAACCTTATTAACTGATAGCGGTTCGTCATTAGCAATGATGATCCCAAAACAGGCAGAATTTGAAATGCTGGACGGTAAAACGTCTAACGGTGATGGTAAACTACAAATAGGCTTAAAAGATGCCTGTAACGAGGAAATGTCTATTGCTATTCTTGGTAATACTGAAACTACAACGTCAAGCAGTTCCAGTGGCTATGCTCAGTCTAAAGAGCATGGAGAACAGCAGGATGAATTAACGATTTCTGATTTAATTTTTGTAGAAAACTTACTTAATTCAAAGAAGTTTAAACAGATATTAAAATCTTATGGTTATGATGTAGATGGAAAGTTTGAATTTGAGTTAGACCTTGATTTAACTAAGTTGAAGCTTCGAATGGAAATTGACACTTTTGTAAGTTCGAAAGTGCCAGTAAGTGACGATTATTGGTACAATACTTATGGAATTCCGAAGCCTGATAATTATGACGAACTGAAGGCGAAAATGGAGGAACAAAAGCAACTCCAAACCGCTGAAGTACTAGAAACTGAAAAGACCAAAAAAGGACCAGGACAACAACCTAAAAAAGGGCAATTGACCGACACCAAAAAACAAAACTTAGCCGACTGGTTCTTTAAGAACTTAGCCGATTTTTTCGACCAAGCCCAACACTAGTTGGGCAATTAAACAATTTGTATAGCAATACTTGCGACTGTATGGAATTACCTGACTTAGCCGATAACGGCCAAGAATGGGACAACATCTATACTGATATTGCAAGACAGTTATTAGAAGGCGAAGACCTTAATACCGATGCGCTATACAATAAAACAGCTGCTCAATTAATAGCTGCTATGAACAAAGGCTTTGGCGGAACCTCGTTTGATGACGATGATAGCCGGAAAGCTTTGCAAAGCAAGTTTATTCAAAACATTGAGCAATTTAGTTATGCTAAAACCTTAACGCAATTTCATTTATTTAAAGACTATGTTTTTAACGAAAAAGGGCAAAAACAAAGCTTTGACACCGTTAAAAAATTAGTTGCTGATACGGGCGAAGTCTTCAATAATAATTATTTGAGAGCTGAGCATCAATTTGTAACTCAAAGTGCTATTATGGCTCATAAGTGGGAGACATTAGACTCTGAGTATTTAGAGTTTACCACTGTAGGAGATAGCCATGTTAGAGCTAGTCATAAGCTATTTGACAAGTTTACGGCTTTAAAAAGTGATCCTATTTGGAGGCGTTTATATACTCCTTTAGACTGGGGTTGTCGTTGTACCGTTATTCCTGGTGTTGCTAAAAATTTGAGTGCTGCATACAATAGCAATTGGGCGAACAAAGTAGTTGGTCCATTAGTTAAAGGAACAATTTTCGATAACAATGCAGCATTAACAGGATTGATATTTAATAATTCACATCCTTATTTTACAATAAGAAAATGACACCTGAAGAATTACCAAAGGTTTTAAAAGCCAAGGCAGCAGCTATAGAAAACTATGCTAATAATCGCTATCCATCGATAGCGGGTAATATTGGTTTGCGTTTTATTAATGGTAATTTCAGGGCTCAGGGATTCCAAGGACAAAGCTTTGAGCGATGGAAAAAAAGCCGTAAACCTCACGGTAGTACATTGATAAAATCAGGAGGTTTGAGAGCTGCTAATTATTACACCACGCAACCAGGACAAACCACTTTGAAAAATAGTTCACCTCATGCTAAAGTTCATAACGAAGGTTTCAATGGAACGGTGACAATTAAAGCTCATAGCCGGAACAAATACAGCAAAGCCAAAAAAGGCACTGGAAAGTTTACCAAAACAGGAAAAGAACGAATGCAAACCGTTACGTTTAAATCAGGTAGTAGCCAAGTACGATCACATCAGCGTAAAATGAATATTCCAAAACGTCAATTTATGCCAACAAAACCTAATGATAGTCCTGTATTAAATAATGCTGTTCAGAGACAAGTAGCCAGAGATATTAAACAAATCATGCAATAATTATGGAATCACCATTTGCCCGTTTATTTTTAGACCTTCAGGAACAAATAAAAACCAAAGTTCCAGCGATTACATATATTGAGCAAGACCTTGGACAGTTAGGCTCTGAAGACCCACGAAAAATGATGTCGTTTCCTGGTGTATTAATTGATTTTCCAGATACAGGATTTTCGAACCTACAAGGGAAAAATCAATTGGCATTACCTACAGTATCAATTATTTTGGTAATGGATACTTATAGCCAAACGTATCACAAGGCACCAATTGAAGTAAGGGAATTAGGTTTGGCATATCTGGAACTGGAACAAAAGTTATATATGGCTATTGCAAGTTGGGAAAGTGACTATTGCGAGTTGTTAAACAGAACCAGTGCGAAAGGGCTAAACCGTAACGATGTAGGTTTAAGAGTGAGAGATTTGACATTTACTACACAATTTGAAGACTACAGCTGTGATGATGATTCGCAACGAGTACGTTTAGGTTTACGCAGTGAATAGCGACAATTGATTTTGTTGCTCTTTAGGGATTGGAGTT
>Ga0247805_1000412_pt1 | contig 22444 bp, 20 predicted proteins | sample UWRJL044104R1_FD_180930 | JGI IMG/M metagenome (GOLD analysis project Ga0247805, IMG submission 180930) | Plant litter microbial communities from Arlington Agricultural Research Station in Wisconsin, United States - UWRJ-L044-104R-1 | ecosystem: Environmental > Terrestrial > Plant litter >... | reverse complement strand
TCTTCTTTCTGGTTATTCCATCAATTTTATCAAGACCTGCTACAATTACATCCAAGCCATCACTAAAATTATATACAAATGTTTCTATAGCATTTGACTTATATAAATCATCACTATCAAACCAATTTATATAATATCCCTTACTTTTTTCAAATCCATAATTCCTGCATGAATTTGGTCCTTTCTTTTTATTAATAGGTCTTTTATAATATCGAAATCGAATATCACGAATTATATATTCGTTAATAACCTCATATGAACTATCTGTCGAACCATCATCTACAATAATACACTCCCAATTTTCATAGGTTTGATTCAAAATACTATCGAGTGTTTCTCCTATTAAATGAGCTCTATTATAAGTTGGAATTATTATAGAAACTAATAAATTCATTTTATTAATTGAATTAAATATCTTCTAACAAACTTAGTAACAAAAATAAATGAAAAATTACGAAAATAACCTAAGGCTAAATACGACCATTCTAAATGTGTTATTTTTCTTCTTTTTCGAACAACAACTTCTAGATGGTAGAGTAATTTCAATCGTTGTTTTTTATTAAACAAACATAATTTTGTTCGAATAATATCTGTGAAAAATTGTATTTCTGCTTTATTTTTTTGAATTAAATTTATGTTTGCCCCTGAAACACTTACAGATGAAACTGTAATCGTTACAATTGCTTTATTTATAGAAAAGATAGGTGCTTTATTTGCAAAATCTATCCACGCCATATCATCACTATGCCATGCCAACGGATAATCTTTGAAACCATACTTTAAATATACTTCTCTTTTAAAAATATGTTCAGACAAAGAACTCCTAACTTCATCGGTAAATCGTTTATAATAAAATGCTGCAGTATCTTCGAACTTTGAATTTTGATATACTTTTGAAAGAGTATTATTTGGAACATCATAGATCTGTGAGGCAAACTTAACTACATTACAACCAAATTTATTTATTTCTTCCAAACTCTTATAAAATTCCTCCACCACATTATCTCCTAGCACATCATCATCTCCTAAAATCATAATCCAATCTTCATCGTTAGATAAATCAATACAACGTTCCCACTGTTGAGTCAAAGAATTCCCTCCCAAATTAGTTTCAAAACGATGATATACAAATTCAAACTTTCCATTATATATTTTTAATATGGGTTCTGGACTTTCTAGACTTGCATCATCACCAATATACACTTTAAAACGCTTATCATTTTGAATTGCCAATGATTCAAGTGTCTCTTCAAAGAAAGTTAGTTTATAATATGGAATTACTATTGCTAACATTATTTTAGAAATTGTTTTAAAAATTTAAAATGAAATTTTGATTTTGGCTTCAGTATAAACAACTTGAACCATAATTTTGCTACAGTTACTTTATTAGAACATTCAATCAAGCCCATTAAAAACCTTGAAACGTTATTAAACTCGATTTTATTTAAATCAAAATCAGACAGATAATCAATCTTTAAGGGCAAAATCTTACTGTACAGTTCATGTATTTTTAATGTTGATTTATACCAAGAGGAATCGATTGTTCCTAATGAAAAATGTTCCAGTATAATTTCTCTAGTCACAAAAATTTTATAATTACGTTTTATATACTCAAAAGACAAATTCAAATCATAATTATGAAATCCTTTTAAAAAATCAGAAAACTTTACATCCCTAATTCTCCTAGCTACCATAAAAACTCCATCAATTACTACAACTTCTTCTAAATTATCATTATTCCAACCTATTTCCCATTTCTCTATTTTACCTGAATTTAAATGCTGGATAATATTTAGAACTTTCAAATCATCTGGACAATCCCACCACGCCGATGGCATCTTGGTTTTTATTTTAGCTCCAGCTACACCTATCAAGCCTATTTTAGGATCTTTCGCAAATATTCGCTCAACAACTTTTCCCCAATCCTGATTATGAAATAAGATATCATCGTGAATGAAACACCAATAATCGCCATGACTTTTTACAATTCCAAAATTGTATGCTTCAAAAATTGAATATTCATTTTGAGAATTGTCAATTACAATTAATTCATGCTGACAGCCAATTGTATTAATAATATTTTTATAAAATATAGGATTAATTTCTGAGGTTCTCGAACAGATAATTACGGAAATCATTATGTAAAAAGTCTTTTAGCTTTAATTATTAAATTTTTACGTATTTTATATTTTGTAAAGAAAATATCCATTACAGTTAATAATAATAGATACCCTTTAATTTTATTTCCTGATCTCACTAATAAAAATGCTTTTTCATATGTAAGAAAATTTCTTTTTATAAAATTATTTATGGCTTTTATTTTTTTTAAATTCTTAACTTTATTTTTTGACAAATATTTAATTAAAATTTTCCTCATTTTGTAGTCAATCTCGATGATAGCTATTCTCTTTTCAGTCTGTATTGCTCTTGCAATAACACTGTCAGAATGATACCTGAAATTATTTAAGGATTCAGCAACAAAAGATACTTTTTTATTGATTATCAGTTTACAATAAAACATCCAGTCTCCGCAATATTTAAAATCTGGATTGATATCAAAATGATCACAAACTTGAACAGCTTCTCTTTTAAAAACTACGGCACTAGCGTTTGGAATAACATTTTTATGAATTAAGAATTTTTCGATAAATTCATTTCCTTCAACTGTAAAGTCTTCTTCAAATATATTTGAATCAAGATATCCTCGTGTATGGTCTATCCAATTTCCAGTTTTTTTTCCTAAATGATTTACTTTATTAGATTGAGAATAAGCCAAAACCACTTCAGAATCTTTTTGAAATGGTTTTATTAATTTTTCTAAAAAATTATGATTACAATAGTCATCTGTCTCTGCTATCCAAATCAAATCGCCTTTTGCTAAATTAATTCCTTTAGCCCATTGTTTGAAAGTATTACCAGAATTACTTTCATTATAAATACAGTGCGAAACCTTTTCCTTTTTTGAATATTGAGATAAAACCTCTTTACTATTATCAGAGCTGCAGTCATCTAATAAAATCACTTCAAAATATGGGTAGCTTTGATTAAAAATTGAATCTAATCTCGCCATTAAATATTTTTCATGATTAAAATTTGGAACAATAATCGATACAAAAGGAATATAATCCATCTAACTAAATATTCTTTTAAAACTTTTTTTTATGATAAAAAAAGGATGTACTATCAAATTACCAACTTTATAAGTATTGGATCGTTTCCATTTTTTGAGTAAATTATTTTCGAATCTTACCATATTTAGATGCATTAACCTACTACGTATTGCATTTCCCTCGTAAAATGATTTTTCGATACTATAATTCTTTATATCCGATGCTATTGTTATATTATAAACAGGAGATAAAAAAGATTTTTGTATACCGGCTTCATCTCCAGAATAAATTTTTATTGTACTAAAATCATCATATTTTCCAATAAAGGAGTTTAGATTAAAGGAATTTTGAAAATAATAATTTGTATTTGAAAAATATGCATCTATTAATTCTTTAAACTCCTCAAAATATAACTCCTTAACGTGAAAAGGATTAACTTGTCCTGTTAAATCAGAGTAATACTTTTTATCCGGCGAAGACATTATCAAAATGCCGTCATGCTTTAACACTCTTTTTATTTCTATTAACATTTCATGATGTTTATCATGATGTTCAAGGGTTTCAAAACTAATAACAATATCTATTGAATCTGAATCCACAGGAATTTTATCTGCACTTCCCGATACAAATTTTAAATTACTTTTAGAATACTTTTTATTTGCATCTTTCACAGATTCTAAATCTATATCAACACCTATTACTTTAAGTGCCCTCTCAGCCAATATATTTGTTCCATAGCCATCCCCAGATGCTATGTCTAATACAATCTTGTCAACAACAAAATCACTTGCAATCGCATAACGATGCAAATGCTCAATAGTTACGTCTGAAAAGTCATAAAAATCAAGCCTTTCTCCGGTAGATTTTTTATTCATTTTTTTATTTTTTCCATTCAAGTTGCGGTCGCACTAACCCTGGGAAATCACCTAAGTAAGTACCTCTGACAGACTTATCTCCAAATTCGTCAATAATATTAAATCCTACAACATCCATTTCATGAAATTCAATATGAAATGGGTTATATCTCATAATTGCAAAACTGCAAGAATAACTACCCTCCGATAGTAAATTACCGGGAATAACTACAGATTTTTTGTGAATCCCTAGAGGCAACGCATCAGTTATAGTAGACGATTTTTTATCATGTGAGCTTAATATATGAACATTTTCTATATTAAATAAATTGAAACCATGCGTAAATAGTTCGCCCTCAATTAAAATATTATAAGTAAATTCAATAGTGATATCATTGAGGATACTATGATTTATTGATATGCTATTTTCTTTACTAACAACTTTTGCCTCTACTAACTCTACAAAATCTCCTTTGGGCCTTTTTGATTTAGTATCCCAAACACGATGAGCTGTTGAATTTTTGTCCTCAAGATATTTTTGTATTGCACCATCAATATCTCCGGCAAAAACTACCCTCCCATTCTCCAAAACAATCCCTCTCGTACACAAACTCTTTACCGCTGCCATATTATGACTCACAAACAAGACTGTCCTTCCTTCACCTTTTGAAATATCCTGCATCTTCCCTATAGCTTTCTTTTGGAATTCGGCATCACCTACGGCTAAAACCTCATCAATCACTAAAATTTCGGGTTCTAAAAAAGCAGCTACGGCAAAAGCCAACCGAACTGTCATTCCGCTGCTATATCGTTTTACAGGAGTATCAATATAACGCTCACAACCTGAAAAATCAATAATTTCATCTAGTTTAGCGGTAATTTCTTTTTTGGTCATACCAAGGATTGCGCCATTAAGGTACACATTTTCTCTACCTGTAAGTTCCCCATTAAAACCAGTACCTACTTCTAATAAAGAAGCAATACGTCCACGTGACTTAATAGTTCCTGTAGTAGGCGCTGTAACCTTAGAGAGTATTTTAAGCAAGGTCGATTTTCCTGCTCCATTTTTTCCAATGATCCCCAATACTTCTCCACGCTCTACTTCAAAGTTAATATCCTGTAATGCCCAAACGTAATCAGACGTTCCCTTAGTAGAACGATCATTAGTCTCGCCAATTTTTAAATACGGATCTTCTTTGCCAAGTATACGATGCCACCAACGGTTTAAGTCATGACTCAACGTACCTGTTCCAACAGTTCCCAAGCGATATTGCTTAGATATGTTTTCGGCTTTTAGAATAATATTCTTGTTATGAGTTGTGGGTTGTTGGTTGTGAGGCATACTTTGTGTAAAGTGTTTGAATTATGGGTTGTGGGTTGTGGGTTGTGGGTTGTGGGATACACTTTGTTCAAAGTGTTATGAGTTATAGGTTTTAAAGATATTTAAAAACTCATTACACAACACTCACAACACACAACTGTTCTTACTTCCAATTTTGTTCTACATACTTTATAAAATTAAAAATCTTACCTCCTAAATATTCATACTCCTGGATAAAGGGTTCAAAATTCATTTTCAAATCAGGATACAATACAGCTATTTTATTAATATGATTAATAGTCTCTAAACAACTTGCATGTGAGAAAACTAAAAACCGAATGAAATCAGCTTTATACTTTCTCCTGCCATAACCTTCCACAATATTAGAAACAACACTATCGGAAGAGCGTCTAAGCTGACTCCCTAATTCATACAATTCGTATTTAGGTAATTTTAAAGTTTGCGGATGTAATTTTAGAAACAAGTTCATACTATTGACATATATTTCTAAATCTTTATAACTTTTAAAATCACTCATAAATCCTTTAAATATTGTTACTATGGAAACTCATAACCCAAAACTCATAACTTTAACTAAACTGTATCTATAAAACTCTTTTCGGTCTTATTAAACACTAAAAGACCAATAAAAAATACCGCTACTGTAACTAACAACGTATAACTTAGTCCTAAAACTGAAATTTCGCCAACATTTAAAAGTAAATAACGAGATGTTTCAATTATATATGCCAATGGATTATACTCTATTAGCCAAGTATATTTTGGCATTTTCTCTTTAATTAGTGCTATCGGATATACTACTGCCGAAACGTACATTAATAATTGTACTCCAAAACCAATTAAATAATTCAAATCTCGGTATTTAGTAACCATAGAGGAAATTATCATTCCTAGACCTAGACCTAAAATCCCCATTAAAACAATTAACATCGGAAAAAATAAAACCAACGTATTCATACTAATTGTTACTCCTTGAAGATAGAAATAAACATAAAAAGCAATAAAAATTATAAATTGAATTCCAAACTTCAACAAATTAGAAATTACTACTGTTAATGGTGCGATAATCCTAGGAAAGTAAACTTTACCAAAAATCCCTGCATTAGATGCAAAGGTATTTGATGTTCCATTAAGACAGGCTGTAAAATAATTCCAAACCGTAATACTTGCCAAGTTAAATAAAAAAGGGGGAACCACACCTGTACTAATTCCTGCAAGATTATTAAAAACAATGGTAAAAGTTATAGAAGTAAACAAAGGTTGAATTAAATACCAGAGCGGCCCTAAAATAGTTTGCTTGTAGACCGTTACCACATCCCGTTTTACAAAAAGCATCAGCAAATCTCGGTATTGCCAAACTTCTTTAAGATTAAGTGAAAAAAAATTGTTCTTGGGTTTTATTTCAAACAACCAATCCTCTTCATATATATTTGTTTGCTTCATTTTATAATTCAAACTTTTATCTAATTTCTTCAGTAAATATACTATCCTATTTTGAGTATTACCAAGTACATAACTAATAATTGGAACAAAAAAATGGCTGAAAAAGTGATTGTAAATAAATACACACTATTCAACCATTACTAAACATTTTTTCATCAGTCATTATCCGCTAATTACTAAATACTAATTACATTTGCAACATGTTTACACTTTTCAAATCAAAACCTGTTCTTAAGGATCTTATCCCAGATAATTATATTGATATTCACTCTCATCTTCTACCAGGAATTGATGATGGTGCAAAAACTTTTGAAGATTCTTTGCGTTTGATACAAGCCTTGCAAAAAATTGGTATTACTCAAATTATTACTACTCCGCATATTATTCAACATGTATGGGAGAATACCAACGAAAAAATTACATCTAATAAAGAGACTACTGTACTTGAACTAAGGAAAAACAATATAAATATTCCTTTTCAGGCGGCAGCTGAATATATGATGGATGATCAATTTGTCAAATTATTTCAATCTAATCAATTATTGACTTTAAAGGATAATTATGTATTAGTAGAAATGTCATACATTAATCCTCCTATCCAACTTTATTCAATATTATTCGATTTACAAGTAGCAGGTTATATTCCTGTGTTAGCACATCCAGAACGCTATTTATTTTATCATAAAAAATTTAATGAATATGAAAAACTAAAAGAAGCTGGGTGTTTATTTCAACTTAACTTGCTGGCTGTTGTAGGCTACTATGGTAATAATATTACTAAAATTGCAGAAAAACTACTTCAAAAAGGGATGTATGACTATGTAGGTTCTGATGTGCATCATGACAATCATATTGCAGCTTTTAATCAAAAAATAAAATTAAAAGATAGTAGTCCGCTTAAAGAAGTTATTGAGAATAATCAGTTTTTCAAGTTTTAATTTTTACCACAAATTATTTTTTCAGCATTAATATTAATTGTGGTTTCTTTTTAACACATAAACCATATAAGTTTTCCCTTAATAACTAACACTTTTATATTCTTTATGACACAATAAAGACCATATAAGCATGCGACTAAAAAACCCTATCTCTTACCGCAGATTTAAAGGTTATTTTTCAACTTTGCGAAAACCTTTTCTAAAAAAAAAGATATCATTAACTTATTTATCTAATACCTCATAAGTGGAATTCATACTTTTAAATTCAGGTACTATTTTTTTCATCTTAGCTACAATTGCATCTTTTTTATGAAAATTAGATATAGTAATGAGTTCTTCAATTTCATCATGCAAAATCTCAAACTCTTCCTGAATTTCTTCAGCAATCATAATTTTGTGATGATGGGTTGCAATTGTTTTTGAAGTATCATTCAATAATTCTTCATATAATTTTTCTCCTGGACGTAAACCAACAATCTTTATTTTGATATCTTCTTCAGGTATAAAACCAGCCAACTTTATCATTTTTCGAGCTAAATCTATAATTTTTACGGGTTTTCCCATATCAAATATATAAATCTCTCCTCCTTTTCCCATAGCTCCGGCTTCTAAGACTAATTGACAAGCTTCGGGAATAGTCATGAAATACCTAATAATATCTGGATGTGTAATCGTGATCGGACCACCGGCTTCGATTTGTTTAGTAAACAATGGAACTACAGAACCATTAGAACCTAAAACATTTCCAAAACGAGTAGTAATAAACTTAGTACTTTTAACATCCTTATTCGCATTTGATTTTAATTGTAAAGACTGTACGTATTTCTCAGCAATACGCTTACTTGCTCCCATTACGTTACTAGGATTTACAGCTTTATCAGTAGAAACCATCACAAAATTCTTTACTTTGAATAAAGAAGCCAAATCAGCAATATTTTTGGTTCCTTCCACATTAGTCAAAATAGCCTGTGAAGGATTTTCTTCCATCAAAGGTACATGCTTGTAAGCAGCAGCATGATATACTACCTCAGGCCTGTAATTACTGAAAATAGTATTCATAGCATCTTTATTTCTAATATCAGCTACTATGGTTGCAATATCAACTTGAGTATCGAGGACATTTAATTCGAGACATAGGTTATGTAAAGGAGTTTCAGCCTGATCCACTACTACAATTCTTTTCGGCTTAAATAATAAAACCTGTCTCACTATTTCGCTACCTATAGAACCTGCAGCTCCAGTAATTAAAATAGTTTTATCTTTAAGCTGTTTCGAAATTGCCTTTCCATCGAGGACAATAGGCTTTCTATCTAATAAATCTTCAATCTGTAAATTTTTTACTTTCTGAGAAATTTCTTTTTGATTTTCCCAATCAGTAATTAAAGGAACAATATATACTTTGTAATTGAACTCTAAACATTGCTCCACTATTACTAATCGCTCTTCTTTCGACAAGCTTTTATCAGCTATAATAACTCCTTTAGCACCAACCGAACGCATCAAAGTAGGAAGTTTTTTCTTTTGAATTAAAATAGGCAAATCCATCATTCTCTTAGAGGAATTCTGGCTATTTCTATCTACAAATCCTACAATTTTAAATCGGGTAGGTACTTCTAATTTTAATGATTTAGCTACAGCAAGAGCGTTGGCATCAGTTCCATAAATTATAGTACGGGGTAATTTTACATCATTCCTTTCCGAAAAAAAATGTTCAAAGACCTGCTTTACTACTACACGATACATAAACAAACTACAGAATGAAAGTACCATATTAAGAAAAAGTGCAGTGCTTAAATAAATTTTATATCCATAAAAAAATTGAACAATAAAGTTTAAAGCAACAAAAAAAACCAACACTGAAATTTGGGAAAACAATAATTTTATTGCATCTGTGTAAGATGAATGCCTTATTATTCCCGCATAGGTTCTGAATACCCAAAATGAAAAAACATTTACTCCTAATAATAGACAGGTATATGCTATTTTATCATCCAAAGCAATATATGGCAACCCTACACCATTAATTATCAGTTTTGTAAAGAAAAAACTAACAATTAAAACCGCTAAATCCATTCCAACAACTAGCCATCTTGGTAGATAGCTTAAATTGCGAATAGTAAGCATTAAATTTTTTCTGGAAATAAAATTCATCAGCCTATCTACATCTCCTATTTTTCTCTTCTTATTCAAAATATTCTTTTATAATTTTAGCACCAAAAATATAACATAATGATCTTTTAAAAAAATTTTTACTTTTTTATTAAAACATTAACTTACAAAAATTACACTTTTTTATTCTCCCAAAACTTATAATATCATATTATAAGTTATTTAAACCTTAAAAATTGAATTTACAGCTAATACTATTCTTTCTCTATCTTTATCAGTTAAATTTGAACCTGAAGGAATACATAACCCATTATTGAATAAATCTTCAGATACATTTGTTCCATAATAAGGATACTTTTCAAAAATAGGTTGTAAATGCATTGGTTTCCACAATTGACGACTTTCAATATTTTCCGACTCTAAAGCTAAACGTAAAACTTCATTAGTAATTCCTTTATTGTTGTCAGGGTCAACTATTATTGTTGTTAGCCAACAATTAGCAAAACTATTTTCAACATCAGTTTTAAAAACACTTACACATGGAATATCTTTAAACAAATCAATGTAAAATTGATTCATTTTTCTACGCAAATTAATGTGTTTGTCTAAAACTTCCATTTGTCCCCTACCAATACCTGCACTAATATTACTCATTCTGTAATTATAGCCTACTTCACTATGCTGATAATAAGGTCTTTTATCTTTCGCTTGTGTTGCCAGAAATAATGCTTTTTCTTTAAGCTCTTTTGTACGCGTTACAATTGCCCCACCTCCTGAAGTAGTAATCACTTTACTTCCATTAAAAGAAAAGACAGCTACATCTCCAAAAGTACCACAGGCCTTCCCGTTGTAACGACTTCCTAAAGCTTCTGCACTATCTTCTAGAATAGAAATTTTATATTTATTGGCTATCAATCTGATTAACTCGATTTGACACGGAACACCATACAAATGAACAACTATAATAGCTTTTGGTTTTTTACCTTTTGCAATACGATCAATTATAGCTTCTTCAAGTACCACAGGACAAATATTCCAAGTCTTTATCTCACTATCAATAAAAATAGGTTTAGCTCCTAAATAAAGAATTGGATTTGCCGAGGCAGCAAAAGTAAGACTCTGACAAATTATTTCATCTCCAGCCTGAACACCCAACAAAATCAGTCCCAAATGAATTGCTGCTGTACCAGAATTTAAAACAGTGACATATCCATAACCTAAATAAGTTTCTAAATCTTCTTCGAATCTATCAATATTTTCTCCTACAGGAGCAATCCAATTAGCATCAAATGCCTGTTGAATATATTTGATTTCATTTCCTCCCATGTGAGGAGACGAGAGCCAGATCTTATTTTTATTCACTTTTAAATTAAAACGAATTAGGAATTGGCCAAAACCATTTTACGAACAATAAACTGACGCAAAAGTATATAAAGGATTAAAAGAATGAATAAAATTCCAATAGCAACAGTTAAACTTAAGTTACCATTGGCATCCATATAAATAAGAAAAATATTTAATCCCAATTGGAGCACTGCATAAATGCAGGAAACTAAAACATGAGACATTCCCATTTCATTAGCCAAATATTGATACAAATGAGAACGGTGCGGTTGAAATATGTTTTCTCTTTTTTTAATCCGGGTGAAGATGGTAATTCCGGCATCAATACCATAAATTGAAAAAAACAGAATAAAAGCTAATTGCCCAGACTCAATAATTGTTTTCATCATAAAATAACCTAAAAAAAGCGCCATACTAATACTACCCACATCTCCTGCAAAGGTTTTTGCTTTTTTTCGAACATTAAAAATTCCAAAAACAATACAGGATAACCCCATTGTAATTAGTAATGGTAATTGTAACTGATTTAGAGGCAACAAAGAAAAACTTATTATAGCTGTTAAAGCATATAAAACTGTTATTCCATTAATCCCATCCATAAAATTAAATGCGTTTACCCATCCTATCAGTAATACAAATAGTATGGGTAGCAACCACAAAGATTCGGAAAACAAATTCAATCCATAAAAAACTAAAACAGCGGCTATAACATGCGAAAGAAATCTTGGTAACTGAGACAGTGGTTTAATGTCGTCTATAAAACTAACCGATGCTACTAATACTACTGCCAGCATTATTGACCAGGAAACATAACCCATAAAAAAAGCAATTACTATAGCAATGGGGAAGATAATTCCGCCACCACGTAAAGTAATTGAACTATGAGAAGATCTACTGTTGGGCTTATCTATAATATTATATTGATCTGCTATTTTAAAATAAAGCAGTTCAATAACCAAAAACAATAAGAACAATATAAGGTATTGCATAATATAAAAAATGAATGGGATTTTTCAGTATTAACAGAATACTGATAACGCATAACTTAGAACAAAGAACTAATAACTCTTATGCTTCAATAAACCTAAAAGATAGTCTCCATAACCTGATTTTTTTAATGGTTCAGCTAGGTCTTTCAATTGTTGATCCGTTATAAATTTTTGTCTCCAGGCAATTTCTTCAATACAACCTACTTTCAATCCCTGACGCTCTTCCAGAACCTGAACAAATTGTCCTGCCTGCATCAAACTATTAAAAGTTCCAGTATCTAGCCATGCAGTACCTCGGCTCAAAATACCCACTTTCAATTTTCCTTTTTCTAAATACACCTTATTTACATCTGTAATTTCATATTCTCCACGAGGGCTTGGCTTAATATTTTTAGCAATTTCAACCACTGAATTATCATAAAAATACAAACCTGGTACAGCATAATTTGATTTTGGTTCCAATGGCTTTTCTTCTATCGAAAGTGCCTTTAAATCTTTATCAAAATCAACTACTCCATAACGTTCCGGATCAGAAACATGGTATGCAAAAACCACTCCTCCATCAGGATTTGTATTGGATTGTAACAATTCGTGCATATTAGCTCCAAAGAAAATATTATCTCCTAAAACTAATGCTACATTATCATCTCCAATAAATTCTTCTCCAATCACAAAAGCCTGAGCCAATCCATTAGGTATAGCCTGTTCAGCATAACTAAATTGACAGCCTATGTTAGAACCATCTCCCAACAACTTTTTAAAATTAGGTAAGTCATGAGGAGTAGAAATAATTAATATTTCATGAATCCCAGCCATCATCAAAGTAGATAATGGGTAATAAATCATTGGCTTGTCGTAAACTGGCATCATTTGTTTACTCATGGCCAATGTTAGTGGATGCAATCGGGTACCGGATCCTCCAGCTAGAATAATTCCTTTCATCTTTTTATAGTTATGAGTTGTAAGTTATGAGTTAAAAAAAACATAAACAACTTACAGCATTATTATAGAGCTTTATTTTTTTATAGAAACTATGAATATTGTTTTTCATAATAGGAAGCATAAGCCCCAGAAGTAACATTATTCAACCAGTTTTCATTCTCCAAATACCAATTGATGGTTCTCTCTAACCCTTGCTCGAAAGTAACAGAAGGTTCCCATCCTAATTCTTTGTTTATTTTGTTGGCATCAATCGCATAACGTAAATCATGTCCTGGACGATCTTTAACATATGAAATCAATTCTACCGAAGTTCCTTCAGTTCTTCCTAATTTCTCATCCATAATTTTGCAAAGTAACTTTACTAAATCAATATTTTGCCACTCATTAAAACCTCCAATATTATAAGTATCATGGTTTTTACCTTTATGGAAAACCAAATCAATTGCTACTGCATGATCTTCAACAAATAACCAATCTCGAGTGTATTTTCCATCACCATAAACGGGTAAAGGTTTATTTTGAATAATGTTATTAATAAATAAAGGAATTAATTTCTCTGGAAAATGAAACGGACCGTAATTGTTAGAACAATTAGTCAAAACATATGGAAAACCATAAGTTTCTCCATAAGCGCGTACAAAATGATCGGAACTGGCTTTTGAAGCCGAGTAAGGAGAATTTGGATCATAAGCAGTAGTTTCTGTAAACAAACCTTCTGCACCTAAACTACCATATACCTCATCAGTACTAATATGGTAAAAACGCTTGCCTTCATAATTACCGTGCCAAATTGCTTTAGCTGCATTTAATAAATTTACCGTTCCAATTACATTTGTTTTCACAAAAGCTAATGGATCAGTTATCGAACGATCCACATGAGATTCGGCCGCTAAATGCAACACACCATCAAATTGATGTTCTACAAATAATGCATCTAAAAAAGGTGCATCAACAATATCACCCTTAATAAAAGTATAATTAGGTGCTTTCTCAATATCAGCAATATTTTCTAAATTTCCGGCATAAGTTAGTGCATCGAGATTAAAAATTTGATATTCCGGATATTGATTAACAAAACGTCTCACCACATGCGAACCTATAAATCCTGCACCACCTGTAATTAGTATTTTTTTCATTTATTTTTATTTTTTAGGTCTTAGTTTTTATTACCTAGTCCTTAATTTTTTTTATGTGTTTTCACATATACTTCCAACCTCTAACTTCCAACTTTCAACAATTCCATACATTTTCTTAAACTATCTTTATAGTTGGGAACTATTACGCCAAAAGTAGTTTTGATTTTAGTTTTATCTAATAAAGAATATTGAGGTCGTTTAGCTGGTGTAGGATAAGCTGAAGAAGGGATTCCACTGATATTGCAATCAAGTTGACCAATTTCCTGAATAGCTAGTGCAAATTCGAACCAATTAATTTCTCCTTCATTAGAAAAGTTATAAATTCCTGATTGCCAATTTTCATGAACAAGAATAGTCATAATAGCTTGAGCTAAATCAGCTGCATAAGTTGGGCTTCCTATTTGGTCATTTACCACATTCAGGCTATCGCGTTCTTGCATTAAACGAGACATGGTTTTAACAAAATTATTTCCAAAACTAGAATACACCCAAGAAGTTCTAATGATAATCGCATTTGGATTTTCTCTTAAACAAGCTTCTTCGCCAGCTAATTTGGTAACACCATAAACGTTGATTGGATTTGGCTGTGCATTTTCATCCAAAGCGGTTGAAGCAGTTCCATCAAACACATAATCCGTTGAAACATGAATGAATTTACAATTATTAGAATGGCTCCATTTTGCCAATATAGCTACTGATTTATGATTCAGTACATCCGACAATTCAAATTCCGATTCAGCCTTATCAACCGCAGTATGCGCCGCACAATTGATAATAATTTGAGGATTGATGTTTGTTAATTCTATTTCTAATTTTTCCAGATTACACAAATCTAATTCTTGATAATCTGTAAAGACCCATTCAAATTGGGTATATATTTTTGACAAAAGTCTTAATTCAGACCCTAACTGCCCATTTCCACCTGTAATTAATATTTTTTTCATTTTTTTCATTTTGCCACTAAGCCCCGAAGGCACAAAGTTTTTTTGTTGATCTTAAATAACGGTATAGACCAAAATTGTTACTCTCGCCTGTCATCTTTAAATTGTCGAAGGACTTAGCGAACTTTGTGGTTTCTTAGTGTGCTTTGTGGTTAAAACTAAAATTCCCAATCAATATCCTTAAAAGAGGGTAAAATAATGTCCTTATCCGATACAATTACCTCATTTGAATCTAATTTCCAGTCTATCGCTAATGTAGGATCATCATAACGAATTCCTCTTTCGCTTTCTTTATGGTACAATTGATCTACTTTATACAGTACAGAAGCAGTTTCACTCAAAACCGAAAACCCATGTGCAAACCCATGAGGTACCATTAATTGTTTTTTATTTTCAGCACTCAATATCACACTTACATGGTGCCCGTAAGTTGGCGAATTTTTACGTAAATCTACTGCAACATCTAGAATTTCCCCCTCTAAGACACGAACTAATTTTGCCTGCGCAAAAGGATTGACCTGCAAATGCAAACCACGAATCACTCCTCTTTTAGAAAAAGACTGATTGTCCTGTATGAATTTATAATTAATTCCATTTTCTTGGAATTTTGCCTGATTATAGGCCTCAAAAAAATACCCACGCGAATCTTCAAATACGGTGGGATTAATAATCACTAAATCTTCTATCGCTGTTTTTTCAATAGTCATGTAATTCTATATTTTACTTTTTTAATAATTTATTTGGTATTCCGAAATGTATTAAATTTACTATTGCCAAACAGTATCTTTTATTTCGTCATACACTTTTTGGATTCCTTCTTCTAAACTTGTTTTAGCTTTCCATCCAAAACCATTCAGTTTCGAAACATCCATTAATTTACGAGGGGTACCATCAGGCTTAGAAGTATCAGTAAAAATTTCGCCTTCAAAACCAACTATTTTTTTTACCAAAATAGCTAAATCAAGAATTGAAATATCTTCTCCTACTCCAATATTTACTAATCCGGATTCATTATAATTTTCCATTAAAAATACACATGCTTCAGCAAGATCATCCGCATGTAAAAACTCTCTTTTCGGACTTCCTGTACCCCAAATCGTTACGGATGCATCTCCATTACGCTTAGCTGTAATAAACTTACGAAGCATTGCGGGTAATACATGAGAATTATTTAAGTCGTAATTGTCATTAGGACCATACAAATTAGTCGGCATTACCGAAATAAAATTAGCTCCATATTGAGAACGATAACCGTCACACATTTTAATTCCAGCAATTTTAGCAATTGCGTAAGGTTCATTTGTTGGTTCTAATTCACCAGTCAACATGTATTCTTCTTTTAAGGGCTGTAGTGCCATTTTTGGATAGATGCAAGAAGATCCTAGAAACATTAATTTGTTAACCTTATTCACATACGCCTGATGAATCACATTGTTTTGAATCATCAAATTTTCATAAATAAAATCAGCTCTAAAAGTATTATTAGCCACAATACCTCCCACTTTTGCAGCGGCTAAAAAAACATAATCTGGTTTTTCCTGAGCAAAAAAATCAGCAACTGCTTGTTGGTCTTTTAAATCCAACTCAGACGAGGTTCTCAAAACAAAGTTAGTATATCCTTCTGCCCTTAATTTGCGTAAAATAGCTGAACCTACCATTCCGCGGTGTCCGGCTATATATATTTTATCATTTAAATTCATTCCTCTATTTTTTAAAAGTGGAACGAACGTCTTTTAACATCTTTTCTTTTTGAACGTATACAAGATCTGAAGCCATCATTTCTTCTACCAATCCTTTTAAATTATATTGAGGTAACCATCCTAATTGAGTTTTCGACTTTGTTGGGTCACCGATTAATAAATCTACTTCAGTTGGACGGAAATATTGTGGATCAACAGCTATCACTTGTTTACCAATTTCTAATTGATAATCCGGATTGTTACAAGAAGCAACATAGCCTTTTTCATCTACACCTTCACCTCTAAACTCAATGCCTATTCCTACTTCTGCAAAAGCCATACTAACAAAATCACGCACGTATGTAGTTTCTCCCATTGCAATAACATAATCTTCGGCCACATCCTGCTGTAAAATTCGCCACATCGCTTCAACATAATCTTTGGCATGCCCCCAGTCCCGTTGTGCATCCAAATTTCCTAAATACAAACAATCCTGAACACCTAGAGCTATGGCAGCTGTAGCCATCGTAATTTTACGAGTTACAAAAGTTTCCCCTCTTCGTGGTGATTCGTGATTAAACAAAATCCCATTACAAGCAAACATATTATAAGCTTCACGATAATTTTTAGTAATCCAAAAACCGTAAATTTTAGCCGCTCCATAAGGGGAACGTGGATAAAAAGGAGAGTGCTCATCATACAATCCTTTTTCATTTTTATTCTCAGCTAAACCACCATACAATTCTGATGTTGATGCCTGATAAATGCGGGTTTTCTTTTCCAAACCTAAAAGACGTACTGCCTCCAAAATACGAAGTGTACCTATACCATCTACATTAGCCACATATTCAGGAGAATCGAAAGAAACCTTTACATGACTCATCGCTCCTAAATTATAAATCTCATCAGGCTGTACCTCTTGAATAATTCGAATAATATTAGTAGAATCTGTTAAATCACCATAATGCATCTTAAAATTCACATTGGTTTCATGTTGATCCTGATAAATATGGTCAATACGTTGCGTATTAAAAGAAGAAGCCCTTCTTTTAATACCATGCACCATATATCCTTTTTCTAATAATAATTCTGCCAAGTACGAACCATCTTGTCCTGTAATTCCTGTTATAAGTGCTGTTTTCATATTAATGATTATATTTTCTTATATTTAATTTTAAACTTAAAAACAAAGTTTAACTTTTTGTCTTACAAACTATTATTTTTTAAGTATTCTAAAACAGATTGTGGATTCCAACCCAACAATTCTCTTGCTTTTGAATCATCAAAAGTTAAATCGGAAGTAATTTTTTTTATTTTTAAAGAATTAACAGGTGCTTTTTCTCCTAGAAAATCTCCAAAGCAACCAATTAATTTAGCTATATTTAAGGGTAAATCAAAAGGTCTTTTCTTATTTTTATTTTCTGCAATAACAGAGCTTAATTCATAAAAACTAGGATGAAGTCCGTCGGTAAGGTTATATATTCCACCGACTGGTGTAACAATTGGAATAAAGCTTGCAACATCTCTAACTAAAACCATACTTTTTTTAGCTTTACCACCTCCAATATTAAAATAATATCCTTTTTTTATAGCATTTAGCATAGCTCCAAGATTTCCAGGAGGTTTTTTACCTACAAGTAAAGGTAATCTTAAAATTGTGCATATTATATTTTTTTCTTCACACCATTTTGTGATTAATTCTTCTGCTTTTATTTTACTTAATCCATAGGAATCTTTAGCCAACAAAGCACATTCCTCGTCTATGTTTCTTCCTTCTTCTTTACCATATACTGCTACAGAACTTATAAAAACAAATTGTTTAGGCAAACCAGATTTCTCTAATCCTTTCAAAAGATTTAATGTACCATCATAATTAACCTTGTAAAATGCTTCCTTTTCTAATTCTGTTCTAGGAACATTATGAGCTTTTCCCGCACAATGAATTATTAAATCAAAATTATCTATGAAATCTGGGACAATAGATTCTAGTGAAAGAATATAATCTCCGGAATTTCTTGATAATCCGTAAACTCTATAGCAACCACTTAAAGAATCAAAAATTGACTTCCCAAGAAAGCCTGTATATCCAGTTACCAATACATTCTCCATTTAAATAATTATTGTCTTAAAAATTTATTATACACGTAGAGAATTATTTTCGGCGGCAATAATCGTAAAGGAAGTTTTGTAGTAACATAAAACAACCATTCGAAAACATTAAGACTTCCAATTTTTAATGCCAACTTTGAAAACTTCCACTCATTTTTGATATAAAACAAACCGCTTCTCCTTTTTATTACTTCAATTCCAATACCTGTCCTAAAAAAAAGTAAACATTCTTGTATATTATAAAATGTATTCCCTTTTGCTAACATTCTAATAAACAATGAAAAATCTTCAAATAACAATATATCTCCATTATAATTTCCAGCTTCTAAAACTTTCTTTTTTCGAAACATAACTGTGGGATGATTCACTGGATTCCTAAATCTTGAATATTTTAAAAGATTTTTTCCTCCTTCAGGCATTTTACGATAGCGTTTCAAATCACCTGGTTCTATATTAAATTCTTCTACATTAGAACCTACCAAATCTATTTCAGAATTTTTATTTAAAATTTGAAATTGCTTTTCAAAACGATTTGAAACACATAAATCATCAGAATCCATTCGAGCAATGATATCATTACTACATTCTAAAACCCCAATCGACAATGCATTTCCAAGCCCTTTGTTTATCGGCAAAGAAATAATTTTGAAAACTTTCGGATATTGAACTTTGAAATCTTCAATTACAATATCTAATTCAGTGTTTAAGGGACCGTCTTTTATTAAAACCAACTCTTTAGGCAATATAGTTTGATCAAAAACAGATTCTAATGCTGCCCTGAAAAAAGAGGGGTTTTCTCGACAATAAACAGACATTAAGACGGAAAAATCTTGCATAAAATAAGTTAAAAATTCATATAAAATCTATTAGGGATTATAAAATATCCCCTCTTTAATCCCTCTATATATATTGTTCAAATAAGCTAATCGAGGACGCACAACTAATGGATAATAAATCATTTTAATACAATATTTAATAAAATTATTCATTTTCCAATAAAGTGGAACATAATCTTTTTTAGTCAAATAAAAGTAATTGCGATATTGGTAATACAGTCTCACAGGAGTAGTTATTGCTATTGAAATCCCGAAAATTTTTCGATCTCCTTCTCCTAACATATGCTCAAGAGTTGCTTTGGTTGACATGGCGCTAAAATACCCTAAAGATTTTGCTCTCCAACACCATTCATGATCTACTCCGTCTATGAATAAATTTTCATCCATAAGTCCGACTTTTGCGAAAACTTGTGAATGAATTAAACTTCCAGAGCTGATTAACTCATTGACCTTAACAATTGAAGTATCTTTGTCTAAAAAAAATCGTTTCTTTCGTAGTCTAGGCTCATAGGCTTTCTGAGTTTGTTTATTGATTGGTGTTGGACCAATCACACCAACTTCAACCCCATTTTCCCTTAATATAACTAAGTCATCCCGCAATAAAGAAACCATATTCTCAGATGTAATACTATCTTGATCCATAATCAATACATACTCTGCATTATCTCCTATCGCAAACTCAATCCCTATGTTTTGAGCCTTCGCTACACCAGCATTATAACCTAATGGAATGTATTCTATTCTTTCATCTTTTAAAGTAGCAACAAACTCCTCTACTTTTTTATTAAACGAGGTATTATCAACTAATACTATCTTACTTACTTGAGTCTTAAGTGAATTAATACTTCGATTTAAAACTGATAAATTTGGATTATACAAGATTATAATGGCGACAACTCTTTTTAATTTCATTAGATTGAATTATATTTAAAAGTAAAATTACAACAATATGATTGGTATCAAAGATATAGGGATTCGTAAATGCATAAATTATATAACACAAATAAAAAAAAAGTAGTCCACCATTATACAGTCGAAGAGACATATAAATATTATAGAAAATAAAAAAAATAAAACCCAAAACACCAATTTGATTCAATACATATAATGATTGTAATTCAAAATAAATATTTCCTCTATAATCTCTGTAAGGCGAAATTTTTTCAATTGTATGTCCGATACCTCTCCCGAAAATCAAATAAAAATCATTTTCAGACAAATCATCCATTAGGACATTAACTTGATCAACCCTTGTAGGCAAAGAGGAATCACTCTTGAGTTCTAAAGTTTCTTTGATAAAATATTGATAAACAGGAAATACAGATATTATAAAAAACAATAATAAAACTACAACTCGTTTCATCAGTAAATTTAATGATGTCGTTTTTAGAAAAAAACCAACCAGAAAAAAAAAAACAACTACAATATAAGCTATATTACCTGCATAAATACACCCCAAAAAAAGCAATAAACGGATTAGAGTTCTTCTAGGAAAACTGACATAAAAAGTGGTGAAAAATGCTACGGGCAATAACGCATTTCCTTTTATTTGAATCCGATAAAACCATCCATTATAAGTAAAAACGTCTCCCCAACCTTTTTCAGTAAAAAAAAATCGAATGGGCAAATAACTATCTATATCGAAAAATAATGTAAGGTATAGTGAAAATAATATAATTAAGACCGCATGAAAAACCATTAAGTACACAAATATATAGAGTACTTTTCTCGGCAACTCTATAAAATAAGAAATCGCCACAAAACCAAATACAATAAAAAACCGCAGTACATTTCCAAAATCATTTTGTAAAAACAAGCTATAAAAAAAAGCAAGCACCAAGAGTGATACAGACACTGTAAACAACAACAAAAAATCACTATTCCTTTTCAACCTATTGGCAATATCCTTAAAGCTTAATAATAGTATAGCTCCTAAAGATAAATTCATAATAAAAGAAAATGAATCAAAAGGAACTTGCCTTGAAAGAATAAACAATAAAAGAAAACTAAAAAAAATCAGAATGCTTTGTTGAATACCAACCTTAGAAAATATAATTGACATGTGCCTAAAAAATATATCTCTTAATTTAAAAAATAAAAGTCCAACTTAATAAAATTTGTTAAAAATGAACCGATAAACCGAATTTCTTTTTTTTAATGAAATAAATTTCTTTACTAAATTTAGCTTACTTGTATTAAGTTCATTTCCGTAAACGTAATAAAAACTCTCAATTTGTTTAATATAAGATTGCAAATAATTTTTGTCAAACACCTTATATACAAAATTTCTCGCTCTAGAATAAATTGTAATCTTTACTTTTGAAGTAACACTTTCTGGATGACTGCGATAATATATTAACGGTTTGTCAATAAAAATGACAGAACCAAATCCGTAACCAATTAAAGCCACCAAATGATCATGCATTATAATATCCTCCATATCACAGCGCATAAGTTCATCTTTCATAGCTTTGTTAATAAGACATGTGCATCCGGTTATGATATTAGAAGAAAGTAGCTTTTTGAAAGTAAATCTTTGCGGTCTAAATCTTTGCAACTCCCAAAATGAAGGAAAAACAGATTGACCATTCTCATCAATTAGTGATAAGTCATGAAAAACTAGTAAAGGTTTTGTAATATCACTCTCGATTACTTTTAATTGTGTCTCTATT
>Ga0247805_1000411_pt1 | contig 22466 bp, 22 predicted proteins | sample UWRJL044104R1_FD_180930 | JGI IMG/M metagenome (GOLD analysis project Ga0247805, IMG submission 180930) | Plant litter microbial communities from Arlington Agricultural Research Station in Wisconsin, United States - UWRJ-L044-104R-1 | ecosystem: Environmental > Terrestrial > Plant litter >... | reverse complement strand
TTGTTGCCCTGGGGGCTTGTGCAGGAAGCAATACCTGCAATAATAGCGCATCCGGCAATGAATGACGTTGCTTTGCTTGTTTTCTTCATAGTATGAAATTGTGTTAGTTATAATGCAATTCTAAGATGCAACTAAATTAGTAAAAAATAGTAATTTCACCTCTTCTATACTACTCTTATGAAACAAGCATCAAATATCAAGCTATATAGTCTGCTCTCGGTTCCCCTGTTTTTGTTAGCGTCCTGTACAACAAGCAGGTATGCAGCGACAGAGAAAATTTATAAAAATAAAGCCAGGGATTTTTCGGAAACCATCAAAGCGGTTCCGCCGGTGGGACAAGGTGTTGCCGGCTTAATTCCGGACGAACAGATGTGGGTTGGCTCTATAAATTTTGGAATTCGCAAGCCTAGTTTTGTCATCATTCACCACACTGCACAGAATTCATTGCAGCAAACCATCAATACTTTTCTGGTTAAGGGAAAAAGTGAAGTAAGTTCACATTATGTAGTGGGTAGAGATGGTAAAGTGGTGCAAATGGTCAATGACTATTTACGGGCCAATCATGCAGGTGTAGGAAGCTGGGGCAACAATACGGATTTGAACTCCTCATCCATCGGTATTGAGCTGGATAATAACGGAACCACAGATGTTTTTACCGAAGCGCAGATTCAGGGTCTCATCAAGCTATTGGATGCCTTAAAAAAACGATATAATATTCCTACCGCCAATTTTATTGGCCATGCCGACATCGCGCCAGGCCGTAAAAATGATCCAAAGAATTTTCCATGGAAAAGGATGGCAGATAATGGCTTTGGTTTATGGTATGACAGTGTGTTGGTGATGCCTCCTGTTGATTTTGATGCTGTAGCTGCCTTACGCATTATGGGTTATAATGTGAAAAATATTGGCGCTGCAATAGAGGCCTTTAAAATTCACTTTGTGCAAACGGATATCACGCCAGCTTTAACCCCGGCAGACCGCCTGATTCTTTACAATTTGTATAAGAAGTATATGTAATAAAAAAGCGCCTTATGGCGCTTTTTTATTTACTTATTTCCTTTAGCCCAGGCGTCTTTAAGGCCGACTGTTCTGTTAAAGATCAAATGATCCGAAGTAGATTCTTTATCTACACAATAGTATCCCTTTCTAATGAATTGATACCTGCTGTTTTTATCTGCATTTGCCAGGTAAGGCTCGATATAAGCTTCTTTAATCACCTCTATACTGTTTGGGTTCAGATAATCTTTAAAATCACCTTCTTCGCTATCAGGGGCCTCTACGCTAAACAATCTATCATACGTTCTGATCTCTGCACGTCTGGCGTGTTTGGTGCTCACCCAGTGAATGGTCCCTTTGACATTGATGCCGCTGGTATCTTCACCACTTTTAGATTCAGGGATATAGGTACAATGGATTTCAGTTACATTTCCGTCTGCATCCTTAATAAAGCTTTCACACTTTACTATATAAGCATGTTTTAAGCGTACCATGGCACCAGGAGCAAGTCTGAACCATTTTTTGGCCGGCTCTTCCATAAAATCTTCGCGTTCTATCCAAAGTTCGTTGCTGAATGGGATTTCACGGGTTCCGCCTTTATCTTCTGCCTCTGGGTTATTTTCGCCAATCAGGATATCATTCTGCCCCTCCGGATAATTGGTAATGACCAATTTAATCGGATCAAGCACAGCCATTACCCGGTTTGCGGTCTTATTAAGGTGCTCACGGATACAGAATTCAAGTAAGCCCAGTTCAATCAGATTCTCTCTTTTGGCAATTCCAATTCTTTCGCAAAATTCACGGATACTTTCAGGGGTATAGCCACGTCTTCTCAATCCGCTGATGGTGGGCATACGGGGATCATCCCAGCCGCTCACCACGCCCTCATTAACCAGTTGCAGCAATTTACGCTTGCTCATTACGGTGTAAGTAAGGTTTAAGCGAGCAAATTCATATTGCTTAGAAGGATAGATATCCAATTTCTCAATGCACCAGTCGTACAATTCGCGATGACTCACATATTCCAGAGTACAGATGGAATGGGTAATGTGTTCTATGCTATCACTTTGTCCGTGAGCAAAATCGTACATCGGGTAAATACACCATTTGTTGCCTGTGCGGTGATGCTCAGCATGTTTGATCCGGTAAATAACGGGGTCACGCATAATCATATTCGGACTGGCCATATCAATTTTAGCCCGTAAAGTGCAAACACCATCGGCAAACTCGCCGTTTTTCATGCGGGTAAACAAGTCGAGGTTTTCAGCAACACTACGGTTTCTATGTGGACTGTCTTTTCCTGGTTCGGTAGGTGTGCCTTTCAAAGCCGCAATTTCTTCTGCAGTACTGTGGTCTACATAAGCAAGACCTTTTTCAATTAATTTAATGGCATAATCATACAGCGTATCAAAATAATCAGAGGTATAAAGCTCATTTTTCCATTGAAATCCCAGCCATTTGATGTCTTCCTGCTGGCTGTCTACATATTCTGTTTTTTCCGTTACCGGATTGGTGTCATCAAATCTCAGGTTGGTGTAACCGCCGTATTTCTGGGTTAAACCAAAGTTCAGGCAAATTGCCTTGGCATGGCCAATATGCAAATAACCATTGGGCTCAGGTGGAAAACGGGTAATTAAGGTCTCGTATTTTCCGCTGTTTAAATCGTTTTCAATGATCTCTTCAATAAAGTTCAATGATCTTTCCTCACTCATAAAAACTGTAATTTTAGTGCTCAAAGTTAACATAAAAGCGCTAATTTACTTACATTTACAACCGACTTATTAGCATAAATATATGAGCAAAGCATTAAACAGGCCTATCCGGGTTTTGGTGGCCAAGGTCGGACTAGATGGCCATGACCGGGGCGCAAAAGTAATTGCTACTTCTTTAAGAGATGCCGGAATGGAGGTGATTTATACTGGTTTACGCCAAACTCCGGAAATGGTGGTTAATGCAGCCTTGCAGGAAGATGTGGATGCGATTGGAGTTTCCATTTTATCTGGCGCACACATGACTGTTTTTCCGAAGATTGTGGAGATCATGAAACAAAAACAGGTTACTGATGTGTTGCTTACCGGTGGCGGAATTATTCCTGAAGGTGATATGGACAAACTTAAAGCAATTGGGGTTGGCGAACTATTTGCACCGGGAACGACCATGGAAACCATCGTCAATTATATTAAAAACTGGGTTACTGAACATAGAAATTTCTAAATATGACTTACCAAAACATTTTATCAGCACTAAAATCAGGTGTATTATACATTACGATTAACCGGGAGCAGAAATTAAATGCCCTGAATAAAGAAACGCTGGCAGAACTGGCCGATGTGATCGCTTACGCGGATAGCGCGGAGGATGTTCGGGCAGTACTTTTAACCGGGGCTGGAGAAAAAGCTTTTGTTGCAGGTGCTGATATTTCTGAATTTGCAGATTGTTCGGCTGAAAATGGAGAAGAGTTGGCTAGAAATGGACAAAAAACGGTTTTTGATGCTATTGCTAATTGTTCTAAACCCGTTATTGCGGCTATAAATGGTTTTGCACTTGGTGGGGGATTGGAATTGGCCATGGCCTGTCATATCCGTATTGCTTCAGAAAATGCCCGCTTGGGTTTGCCGGAAGTATCTTTGGGTTTGATCCCGGGATACGGGGGTACACAAAGGCTTACGCAACTTGTGGGCAGGGGGAAAGCTATTGAAATGATTGTAACGGCAGATATGGTTACAGCAGTTCAGGCTGAAAAAATAGGACTGGTTAATTATGTTGTTCCGCAAACCGAACTGCTTGCTAAGGCCGAGGAGCTTCTTGCAAAGATTAAACTGAGGGCACCTTTAGCTATTACCTGTGCTATTGAAGCGGTTAATGCTTCGCTTAGTTGTGATGTAAATGGCTTCGAGGCGGAGATTAAAGCTTTTGGCCAGTGTTTTGATACGGCCGATTTCAAAGAGGGTACTACAGCCTTCCTGGAAAAACGAAAGCCTGTTTTTACAGGAAAGTAATCATTTTAAGCACAAATCCGTCCTGACTCGCATTTGCAAAGTGTAGAAAATATTGCCCAGTAAAAAAATATTTACCTATATTTAGACTCACTATTGTATAATAAATCATTTTCCTATGAGAAAAATATTGATTGTTGATGATGAGGTAAATATTGGTATTCTGTTATCCAAATTCTTGACGAGAAATTCATTTAGTGTATCTACAGCATCTAGTGGTCTCACGGCGATGGAATGTCTTTCTAAAGAGCCTTATGATCTTGTGCTTTGTGATTATCGCCTGGAGGATACGGACGGTAAGGAGATGTTGGTCAAGATCAAAGAAAAGTATCCCAATACTGGCGTTATCATCATCACGGGGTATTCTGATATAAAACTGGCTGTTGAGCTGATAAAACTTGGCGCTTATGATTATATCACCAAACCGCTGTATCCGGATGAGATCTTAAATACAATCAATAAAGCCATAGAGACCCAAATTGCTTTAGCTGTTGATGTTCCACGTCAGGTAAGCGAAGTGGTGAAAGAAAATGGAAATCATCAGGTTTACAGTGAGCAGGAGAACTTTGTTGTAGGGCAAAGTATCGCATCCAGAGAGCTACTGAAGCAGATTGAGGTGGTTGCACCCACCAATTACAGCGTAATTTTATTGGGCGAAAGTGGCACCGGTAAAGAGTCTGTAGCCATGGCGATCCATTTGAATAGCCCAAGAAAGAACAAGCCTTTTGTAGCGATGGATTGTGGCTCCTTAACCAAGGAATTGGCAGGTAGTGAGTTTTTTGGGCATGAGAAAGGATCTTTTACCGGAGCGCTATATACAAAGATTGGTCATTTTGAAATGGCCAATGGCGGAACCTTGTTTTTAGATGAGGTTGGAAATCTTTCTTATGACATCCAGGCCGCATTGCTAAGGACGGTTCAGGAGCGAAAAATCAAACGGATTGGAAGTACGAAGGAAATTGATCTGGACGTACGGATCATCATTGCAACCAATGAAAACTTGGGTTCGGCCATACAGAATGGACGATTTAGAGAGGATCTGTACCATCGTTTTAACGAGTTTTCGATTAATCTACCGCCGCTTAGTGCGCGTGGGCATGACATCATGATCTTTGCTCATACTTTTCTTAAGGTAGCCAATGGGGAATTGAACAGAAACATTACCGGCTTTTCTACAGAGGTTGAGGATTGCTTTTTAACCTATAACTGGCCGGGGAATGTTCGTGAATTGAAAAATGTCATCAAAAGGGCGACCTTGTTGACGGACTCGGGCGAAATTCAGTTGAAAGCGCTTCCTTTAGAGATTTCAACCTATGCCAGGGCCAGTGCTTTAGAACATACAATTTCGCGTTCAGAACGCCCGAGAGGATTAAAGAATGCAGCATTGGAAGCCGAATATGATGCCATTTTAAAAGTATTGAGAGAAGTTAATTTCAATAAAACCAAGGCTGCGCAGCTGTTAAATATAGATCGTAAAACACTTTACAATAAGATGAAGGCGATCGATTTAGAAAAATAGCTACTCATTTCTTTGCTGTACAGCGGAATTGGCTTAGTTATTGGTAGTTCCTTATTGGGTAAATTGGAAAGAATTAAAACAATTTTCAAATGCCAGGAGTTATAATGGCAGCATACCCTTAATAAAATGTATTTGTTAACTGTAAATTTATATAATCATGAATGATAATTCAAAAGTATTAGTAGGATTACTTGCAGGTTTGGCAGCTGGCGCTGCTTTGGGTTTGCTATTTGCCCCTGAAAAAGGGAGTGAGACGAGAGATCGGTTGAGCCAGTCTTTAAAAGACCTTGGTGATTCCATTAAAGATAGAGCTGCTGATGAGATCAACCATCTGGCAGGCTTAAAAGATAAGGTAGTGGGTTCTGTTAAAAACAAGCTTCGTCAGGGTGAGGAAGAATTTGTGGATGACGATTTAGAGCACGCATAAGATTTTTGCTAAAACCAAACCCGTATAATGGAAGAGAATAAAGAAAAAGACCTCAAGGATCTGTTTGATGATGCAAAAAGCTATCTGGATACCCGTGTAGAATATACCAGGCTATATCTGGTTGAACAGGTATCCAAAATATTTGCTGACATTGTGACCAATGCCGCAGTAATCATCTGCTTTATTCTTGCTTTCCTGTTCGGAACATTTACGCTTGCACTTTTCCTATCTGATGTATTGGGTAGTTATGCCCGGGGTTTTGGCTGTGTAGCCGTTATCTATGTTTTGCTGGCGCTAGTAGTGTATTATACTAAGGAAAAATTCATTGAGAAGGCCATTATCAATTTCACCATCAAAAATTACTTTAATAAACTAGTTGATAAAGAGGAGGAAGAAGATGAGCAGAAGGTATAACATCAATAACCGTGAGGAACTGCATGCTATGGTGTGTCAGTTGAGGGCAGAACACAAGCAAAAAGGTACTATACTGGTTGATGACAGCAAGAAATACCTGCATCAGTTTACCTTAGGCGGGCTTATTAAAAAGTATGCTACGCCTTCTGCCCTACTAAAGGTGGACGATAAACTGAACATCAGCAGTAGCATTATGTCTATGGTATTGCCATTTATTATGAACACCACGCTCTTCAGGGGTTCTGGTTTTTTAACTAAAACTCTGGTAGGGCTTGCTTCCAATAAAGTAGGTAAAAGCCTTGACGCCGAGCATTTATCGGCAATATTCAATTCTGTAAAGTCTTGGTTTAGCGGTTCTAAAAAGAAGAAAGAAAAAGCTGAAGGTTACGTTGACTACGGGATACCACCCGACAGCGAAGCCTATTAAATTGTGTCAACAAAAAAAGGAGCATCAAACGATACTCCTTTTTTTGTTGATACACCTGTCATAGCAGGTATAAAACATTTATACTGTGGTTTTTATTCTCAACTCATCCAGTTGTTTCTGGTCAATTGTTGCTGGACTGTCAATCATTACATCCCTTCCAGAGTTATTTTTTGGGAAGGCAATTACGTCGCGGATACTGTCAAGCCCTGCAAAAATAGAGCAAAGACGGTCAAATCCAAAAGCAATACCACCATGTGGAGGTGCTCCAAATTCAAAGGCATCCATTAAAAAGCCGAACTGTTTTTGTGCTTCTTCAGGAGAAAAACCAAGGTGTTTGAACATCAAGGCCTGTAAAGTTCTGTCGTGGATACGAATTGACCCGCCGCCAATTTCGGTTCCATTCACGACCATGTCATAGGCATTTGCCCTTACGTTTCCTGGATCGGTGTCTAATAGGGCAATATCTTCCGGCTTTGGAGAAGTGAAAGGATGGTGCATGGCGTGATAACGTTCAGTATCCTCATCCCACTCCAATAGCGGGAAATCAAGGACCCACAGCGCGCTAAATACGTTCTTATCACGTAAACCCAGGCGTGTTCCCATTTCCAAACGAAGTTCGCTCAATTGTTTGCGTACTTTGTCGGTAGTACCTGCCATAACCAGGGCTAAATCACCAGGTTTTGTATTCAAGGCGGCCGACCAGCGTTTCAGCTCTTCTTCGTTATAGAATTTATCAACGGATGACTTTAAAGAGCCATCTTCATTGTGTCGCATATAGATCAGACCAGTTGCACCAATCTGTGGACGTTTGATAAAATCGGTCAGTTCATCAACCTGTTTACGCGTGTAAGCCGCGCATCCGGTAGCATTGATACCAATAACCAATTCTGCATTGTCAAACACAGGAAAGTCCTTTCCTTTAACGAGGTCTGTCAATTCCACGAAACGCATGTCAAAGCGGGTATCCGGTTTGTCTGAACCATAAAAACGCATGGCGTCAGCATATTGCATTCTAGGTACTTCTGGAAGATCAAAATTCTTAACTTCTTTAAACAAAGTCCGGATCAGGCCTTCAAAAGTATTCAGGATGTCTTCCTGCTCAATGAAGGACATCTCACAGTCGATCTGAGTAAATTCAGGCTGCCTGTCGGCACGTAAATCCTCGTCTCTGAAGCATTTTACAATTTGAAAATAGCGGTCAAATCCCGATACCATTAGCAATTGCTTAAAGGTTTGAGGCGATTGTGGCAAGGCATAAAACTGCCCCTCGTTCATGCGGCTAGGCACTACAAAATCCCGGGCACCTTCAGGGGTAGATTTGATCAGCACCGGTGTTTCCACTTCGATAAAATCGAGTGCATCCAGATAGCGTCTAACAGATTGTGCCATTCTATGGCGCAGTACCATATTGTTACGTACCGGGTTTCTGCGCAAATCTAAATAACGGTATTTCATTCTCAGGTCATCGCCACCGTCCGTTTCATCTTCAATCATGAAAGGTGGCAACTTCGCCGCATTTAATATATCCAGACCGGTGATTTTGATTTCAACCTCACCGGTTGGCATTTTAGGGTTTTTATTAGAGCGTTCTACAACAAGTCCAGAAGCTTTAATGACAAACTCACGTCCCAGGTTACGGGCGGCTTCGCACAATTCCCTGTTATCATCCATATTGAAAACCAATTGAGTGATGCCATACCTGTCGCGGATGTCTATAAAAGTCATTCCGCCTAAATCTCTTGATTTCTGCACCCATCCACAGAGGGTTACATTTTCTCCAAGGTTCTCAATTGTCAGAGCTCCGCAAGTAGTTGTTCTTAACATTAGTATTAAAGTATTAGGCAGCAAAAATATTCATTTTGAACGGGATATTTCAAACTTGCGGGCATTTAGCTTGTTATATTGATAAAAGTTTTGACAAAGGGGCCTTATTTTAAAAATCTCGCAAGGTTTCCCTATTTACCGGCAATCAAATTATAATATTGTTTTTATATCTTCGCATACATTTATCGAGCACATGGAATTATTAAGTAGCCCTGAGGCCTGGATCTCACTTTTAACCTTAACTGTTCTGGAGATTGTTTTAGGTATAGATAACATCATTTTCATTTCTATTTTATCAGGAAAACTTCCTGAGCACCAGCAAAAAAAAGGTCGTCAGCTTGGTTTAGCTCTGGCTATGATTACACGTGTGTTGTTGCTGCTGTCACTGACTTGGGTGATGACTTTGACTACTCCGCTATTTAACCTGGGATCGTGGTTTAACATTACAAGTACCGAGTGGCTGGACAAACTGGCCATTTCTGGCCGCGATCTCATTCTAATTGTAGGTGGATTGTTCCTGATTTATAAGAGTACCCACGAGATTCATGATAAATTGGAAAGTGAAGAAGAAAAGGAAGTGAAAGGCAAAGTCTACTCCTTTAGCGGCGTGATTCTTCAAATCCTGTTGCTGGATATTGTCTTTTCTTTGGATTCTGTAATCACTGCGGTTGGCATGGCCGATCATGTTGAAATTATGATTGCCGCGGTCATTATTGCGGTAATTGTGATGATGGTCTCTGCATCGGCTATCAGTAATTTTGTCAACCAGCACCCTACAGTAAAAATGTTGGCTTTGTCGTTCCTACTGCTGATTGGAGTTTCATTACTTGCCGAAGGATTGGACCAACACATTCCAAAAGGATATATTTATTTTGCGATGGCTTTCTCTGTTTTAGTTGAAATGCTAAATTTAAGAATGAAGAAAAATGCTAAGAAGCCTGTGGAGCTACGCAATACACCTAATCAAAACGAAAACTAAATTTCTTTAATGATTTCTTTTTTTGAGGCCTCACTGGCCGAGCTTTCTATACACCGCATTGGGAACAAGTCCCAGGATGAATTTTATGTTTTATCTGATCAGTCTATTGCGATCCGAGACATCACCTTAAGCAGATTGTTACAGACCTATTTTTTAGGGCCATATGAGAAAGTAAACGAGATTTACCGGTTCATTCATCCAAATGGGGATTTAAACTTGAATGAAGCCCATCATTTTGCTGCGGAGATTTTTGCCAATGGCGAGACTTTTCATGAAAACAGCAAGGAACTGGCTAAATACCTGTACGATGTTTCCGGTCATCCTAAGATTAAGGCAGGTGAATTATATGTAGCTTATTTCGAGAATGTACAGATAGAAGGGGAACTGCACGATGCGATCGGCATTTTTAAGTCTGAAAATAAGGAAAGTTATTTAAAGGTTTTTCCGGAAAAGAATGGCTTTGGATTAAGTTACGAGGAAGAGGCGATCAATATCAATAAGTTGGATAAAGGCTGTCTGATTTTCAATACTGAAAAAGAAGAAGGCTTTAAAGTGGCCGTAATTGATCAGAAGAGTGCCGATTCTGTGTATTGGAAAGATGAATTTCTGAAGCTTAAAATCAGGAATGACAGTTTCAATCAGACAGCCAGTGTACTTGGTGTCTACAAGAACTTTGTAACGGAGAAGCTGGATGAAGAATTCGATATCTCAAAGGCTGATAAAATTGATTTGCTTAATAAATCAATGAAGTATTTTAAGGAAAAAGAGAGTTTTGATCTGGAGGAGTTTTCAAACGAGGTGATTGGCAACGCGGAAGGGATAGAATCTTTTAAAAGTTATAAAAAGAACTTTGAAGAAGAGTTTGACCAGCCTATTCCGGACAGCTTTGACATCTCTGGTGCGGCAGTAAAAAAGCAGGCACGGACCTATAAAAGCGTACTTAAACTGGACAAAAACTTCCACATCTATATTCATGGCGACAAAGAACTTATCGAAAAAGGATTTGACGACGATAAGTATATGAATTATTATAAAGTATATTTTAAGGAAGAGGAATAGTCCTTACAGAATATACTCATTATTGATCGGTTTTATGGGCTCAGGAATATTGGGCTCACCGAGCATCTCCAGCAGATTGATTTCTATGGTCCTTGTGATCTGGTTTAAAGGAATAGAAGCGGAATTATTCTCAAAAGGATTGATTAAACCCATTCCATTAATTTGTGTGGATACAAAGACAAAACCCAGCAGCCAGCCGATAAATATTGACCAGTATTCTACGTAAGAGCTGATCACCAGCGTTATCGAAACTACAAATAGCCAAATGAAAACCTTGGTGAGGTAGGTATAAGTTGTGGGGAATACTGTGTTTTTAATTCGCTCGCACATGCCCATCTGACTGGAAAAGTTAACCAGAAGTTTATTCAGCTCTATAAATCTAAATCCATCAATGTAACCATCCTTGGAAAGTGTTTGGAGATCCCTCGACTGGATGTTGAGGATTGCATTGTGCATATTGCTGTGTTTTTTAATTTCCTTGAGTTCTTCTTCGGTCAAGTACTTGGTATAGATGCTGTCGTCATAATTGCGCAGGGCTCCTTTGAGGGTATATAGAAATGCAATGTGTCTGCAGACCATTTTTTTGACCATTGGCTTTGAGTCTTCGTTAATTTCTACGTAATTGATCAGGCTTCTTGCCCAGGAACGAGAATCATTTACAAGCATCCCCCAGATTTTACGTGCTTCCCACCACCTGTCATAAGCCTGGTTGTTGTTGAAGCCAATAAAGAAGGCAATAGCCGTTCCCAGTACCCCTGGTATAATTGGCGGAATATCAAGGTTATGGGTAATTAGAAATTCTCTTGCAAAATAGGTGACCGCACAAGAAACGATCATGATGAGATCTACCTGCCAGGTATTGATTAAAATTCTGCTGAGTTTGATGTTATGCGTGATGAGCATGAGGGCATGTGTTTTCTTCTAGTATCAATCTACAAAGAAAAAGGAAGAATTGTTTGGATACTTTAAAATTTCTTTAAGTTTTTTTGTGAATTTCGTTAAAGTGGCTGATATATAATTCATAATAAATTGTAGATTTAACATTTAAGTCAAAACCTTTTAAACCAAGTATGAACCAAGAACCACAACAAAGTAGTATTTTTAAAGTCATCGGTGCCTCTTCCCTGGGGACACTGATTGAATGGTATGATTTTTACATTTTCGGGAGTTTAGCCACCATCATCGGGTCGCAGTTGTTCCCTGCTGATGCTGGTGCTTCGGCGCTGATCAATACCTTGGCGATATTCGCCGCCGGATTTATTGTCAGGCCATTCGGTGCATTGGTCTTTGGCCGACTGGGCGATCTCATTGGACGAAAATATACCTTTTTGTTAACGCTGGTCCTGATGGGTGGTTCCACCTTTTTGATCGGATTAATCCCTTCTTATTCCAGTATCGGCTATGCCGCACCAATTCTGGTCTTGATTCTGAGATTGGTACAAGGACTTGCACTGGGCGGAGAATATGGTGGCGCAGCAACTTATGTAGCTGAACATGCTCCTGCAAATAAACGAGGTTATTTTACCAGCTGGATACAGACCACGGCAACAGGTGGTCTTTTCCTGTCGTTGGGTATTATTGTACTGACTAAAAATATCCTTGGTGCAGAAGCATTTGCCGATTGGGGCTGGAGGATTCCATTCCTGCTTTCTATTTTATTAGTGGGTGTCTCTATTTACATCCGCATGAAAATGCATGAATCCCCAATGTTTACCAAGTTAAAAACAGAAGGTAAAGTTTCCAAAAACCCTTTAAAGGATAGTTTTGCTAATAAAGCAAACTTCAAAATGGTTTTACTGGCCTTGTTTGGTGCTACAATGGGGCAGGGGGTGATTTGGTATACCGGACAGTTTTATGCACAGTCGTTCCTGGAAAATACCTGCCACGTTGATTTTAACGATTCCAGGTATATTCTACTCTGGGGGATTGCCTTTGCTACACCTTTCTTTGTTATTTTTGGTTCCTGGAGCGATAAAGTTGGCCGGAAATGGATTATGCTTACCGGAATGCTGTTGGGCGTGATTTTCTACAGACCCATTTACCAGGTCTTTTTGGATGATACAGATGTTTCTAAAATAGAACAAAAAGATATTCAGGAGGTTGGCAATCCTGTAATTACGCGCACCGCTTTAACTGGCACAGCAGATAGTTTGATTACGACCAGTTCAACCGTTATTTTATTGAATGGTGCCTCTTTCCAAAAGATTCAGTCTCATACTCAATATGCAGATGTGAGTAAAACGCCTACGGTATTGCCAGAGGTATATAAAGATAAAAAACTATCTACCGGGGTATTCTGGAAGTTTGTTGGACTGATCTTTTTCCAGATTTTATTGGTGACCATGGTTTACGGACCAATTGCCGCCTTCCTGGTCGAACTTTTTCCAACGAAAATCCGATATACATCCATGTCATTGCCTTACCATGTCGGTAATGGTGTTTTTGGTGGCCTGGTGCCCTTTATAGCAACCCTGATTGCCAGTTTTTCCGGTGCTATGCCTTTGTCGGGCTTATGGTATCCAATTGGTATTGCCGCTTTAAGTTTTATAATCGGCGCAATTTATTTGTCAAACAAGAAGCCTGACCATTCTGAGGCTGAAACGGAATCAATTTAAACACGTACAAATTATGAACGGATTAAAAAAAGCATTGGGATTATTTTGGATCATATTGGGTCCGGCATCCATTATATTTATGTTCATGCAGGCTATTGAGAAGGTAGGCCTTGCTGAAGAAGGTGTGCACAAGACCAATACGGCATTACAATGGGGTATTATTCTATTCATCTTCATCCCGATTAGCGCGGGCCTGGTGATTTTTGGATATTATGCCCTGAAAGGAGAATACGATAAGTTGCCAGAAGACTAAGCAAATTATCATATCACCCATCAAAAAAGGGAGATGTCATTGCGATACCTCCTTTTTTGATGGCTAATGCTTTTTATAAAACCCTTAATAACAGGCCTTTTAAATATTCACCTTCCGGGAAAGAAATCCGTACCGGATGATCTTCAGGCTGGTGGAATTGTTTAATGATCTGAACTTCTCTTCCTGCATCTAACGCAGCCCATGCAATGATCTGTTTGAATGTTTCCATATCTACTGCGCCAGAGCAAGAATAGGTGGCCAGTATGCCGCCTTTTTGAAGTAGCAGCATTCCTAATCTATTCAGATCTTTATAAGCTCTTGCTGCGCGGTCTAATGCGGAGCGTGAGGGCGCGTATTTGGGTGGGTCCAGTACGATCACATCAAATAGCTTTCCTTCTTCTTTAAATGTGCGCAATTGCTTGTTTACGTCAGATTGAATGCTGCTGTGTTGGTCTGCTGAAAAACCATTCAAATTCAGGTTGTGCTGCAGGGTTTCAAGAGCCAGTCCTGAGCTGTCTACACTCGTTACCTGTGCAGCCCCTTGTTTTAAGCTGTTTAAAGTAAAACCGCCGCTATAGCAAAAGCAATCCAGTACCGTTTTGTCTTTTGTATATTCTGCGAGGATTAATCGGTTGTCGCGCTGATCACAGTAGAAGCCAGATTTTTGACCGTCAGCAATGTTGATGTGGTATAGGATCCCATTTTCTTTTACTTCAATAAATTCTGGGGGAGCTTCGCCCCAAAGTAAGCCCTGTGTCGGTTCAAGGTTTTCATGCTTACGGGCACCTGCATCACTCTTGTCAAAAATTCCTTTTGGGTTGAGTTCTGTTCTGAGAATATTGATGATTTCTTTTTTGATGTTTTCCATACCTGCACTCAGGATTTGTAACGACAAGAAATCTGCGTATTGATCAACGATTAAACCCGGTAAAAAATCAGCTTCACTAAATACCAGGCGACAGGTGTTCGTCTCTTCGTTTAGGATGTGTGCACGCGCTGCAATCGCACTTTTTAACTTTTGTGCATACCATTCCTGATCTATATTGGTGTTTTCGTCCCATTCCAATAATCGCAAGGCCACCCTGGATTGATCGTTATAATAAGCATAGGCGAGAAATTCTTTATTTGCGGATATTACGCTTACCAATTCGCCGTTTTCTGGCTTTCCTTTAATCTTCTCAATTGCTCCGGAGAAAATCCATGGGTGGCGCAATATGGCCGCTTTTTCTTTGCCTTTTTTAAGTATTACATCGATCATGGTGCAAAGATAAAAGAAAAAAACAGCTTTCTCTTCGAAGTCTGGCATCTGTTGCCCGCTATGCGAAATGGGCCACAGCGTCTGGGACTTCAGTGAGAAGCTGTTTTTTTGAAGATTGAGGAGCTGATAAGGCAGATAGGAGGTGTTTTATTAGTTTTTAGTACTTTTACGATTTGAACCTGATTTTTATGGAAGAGATAACCTGGAATGATTTTGAAAAAGTAGAGCTAAGGGCTGGAACGATACTGGAAGTATTTGATTTTCCAGAAGCCAGGAAGCCTGCGTATAAGGTTAAAGTAGACTTTGGTGATTTTGGTGTCCGGATGAGTTCGGCCCAGATTACTAAGCATTATACGAAGGAAGCGTTGGTGGGAGAGCAGATTGTGGCGGTGGTTAATTTTCCGAAGAAACAAATCGGGAAATTTATGTCGGAGTTTTTGGTCACCGGATTTGCGGATGAAAATGGAGATATTGTGCTGACGACCTTAAAAGGTAAGGTGCCAAATGGAAGTAAAATGATATAAATGATATCTTTGGGGCATGAGCTTTTATAATTTTTCGGAAGAAACAGATCCGGCAGCTGAAGATGAACATTACATGCGCCTGGCTTTGCAGGAAGCACAGAAAGCATATGATGCACAGGAGATTCCTATAGGTGCACTGGTAGTGTGTAAAGGTAAGATTATTGGTCGTGGCTATAACCTGACCGAGCAATTGAATGACGTTACTGCCCATGCTGAAATGCAGGCTTTTACTGCTGCGGCACAAACGCTTGGGGGCAAATATCTGAAAGATTGCACGCTTTATGTAACCATTGAACCTTGTGTTATGTGTGCCGGAGCGAGTTATTGGACGCAAATTGGCCGACTGGTATATGGAGCTCCGGAACCAAAGCGAGGCTTTACGACTAAAAATGGTAATTTACTGCATCCCAAGACAATCTTAAAAGGAAATGTCCTGGCTGCGGATTGCGGAGTATTGATGAAACGCTTTTTTGAAAACAAAAGAGGCTAAACTTGACAAAGTATTGAACAAAACTTAACCTCCGATTGTTATATTTGCAATACAGCAACACTAAATGAACAGGTTTTGTTCAATGATAGGGGCAGAATGAAGTTGCATTGCTGATATACGAATAATTTTAACCTTTAAATAAATAATAATATGGCTTTTGAATTACCTGCGTTACCTTACGCAACAGACGCATTAGAACCGCATATCGATAAACAAACTATGGAAATTCACCATGGAAAACATCACCAGGCTTACGTTACCAATTTGAATAAAGCTTTAGAAGGCAAACCAGAGGCAAACCAGAGCATCGAAGAAATTGTTAAAAACATTTCTAAATTTCCTGCTGCTGTAAGAAACAATGGTGGTGGTCATTATAACCACTCTCTATTCTGGGAAGTAATTGGTCCAAACAAAGGTGGTGAGCCTAAAGGTGAACTTGCTAATGCAATCAATGCTGCTTTTGGTTCTTTCGCTGATTTCAAAACTAAATTTGCTGAAGCTGGCGCAACCCGTTTCGGTTCCGGATGGGCTTGGTTAAGTGTTGGTGCTGATAAAAAATTAGTGGTTTCTTCTACGCCAAATCAGGACAATCCATTAATGGATATCGCTGAAGTAAAAGGTACGCCAATTTTAGGGATGGACGTATGGGAACATGCTTATTACCTAAAGTATCAAAACAGACGCCCTGATTATATTTCAGCTTTCTGGAATGTAGTAAACTGGGATGCTGTAGCAGAACGTTTCAAAAAAGCGTAATTTACTGCCTATATATACAGGATCAATGCTATAAAAAACGGCTTGTAAGATCAATCTTGCAAGCCGTTTTATTTTTCAAACTAGTCCCTGTTCCAGAATGCCGGTGGTTCAATGCCCAGGCTGCGCAGGTAAACCGTACCTTGTGCCCGGTGATGTATTTCATTGTCGATAAAGTACAGGATACTGGAAAAGGTAATGCCTTCATATTGGCCAAAAACCACAATGTTCTCCTGGAACCGTGATTCCGGAATTAATGGTAAATAAGCATTGATGAGTTCAGTGCCCTGATCCCATAGTTTAAGTAGTCCGGCCTTCGTTTGATACTCCGGATCAAGCGTGTGCTTATCAAAACCACCTGTATTTTCCCAATTTTCGGTTGCAATACTTCTAATTCCCGGACCAGAAATGTCAATGATTTCCTTCATCATCTCCGCAAAAGTGCGCATTCCGCCGATACTATAGTCAAATAGTTTATCTTCTGGAAAAGCTTCAATAACTCTTCTGGTTAAGCGGCGATGCCCTTGCCATTGAGATAGCAGATTCTCGGTCGTCATAAATAAGGTGGTCTCGGTTGTGTTGCTTGTTGTCATGGTGTCTTCGTTTAAGGGTGTCTTGTTTACTACAATACAAATAAAAGACCCGCCACTGACAGCCCTATGGCAGTCAGTTTTTTTATTTTGCCACTATTGAATACCCGTATGATCTATCTTTTGATTTCCGTATTGGGCGTAAATTCTGAATACCATTTTCCAAGCTTGGTTAAATTGCCATTGGCATCAATCAAAGCTGAGGGCCATAGGCGCGCGCTGGTTGGTGAGCCCGAGAACCAGGAATATCGCTGTACAAAATCAAGCGCTTCGAGTTTAGGCAACAAGCGCTGCATAAAGCCTAAAACCATATCTGGGGTGTAAGGATTTTCGGCCATAGTTGTGGCTTTATCAGCCACCGTTGCAAACTCAGTAATCCAGATGGGTTTATGGTATTTGTTGTATAAATCCTGTAATACGTTTATGAAAGCAACATCATCAGTACCGACATACATATGCACACAGATAAAATCAACCCGCCTTTTTTGAGCAATGGCTTGATCCATTAAGTCATAAATCCATTGTCTGGTTGGCCAGGAAGCTGCCGGACTGCCCAGGGGCAATCCAATGGTTTCCAGTTGTGGCCATAAAGCCAGGGCATCTTGTACGGTCATGTTGGACTGGTCGGCCAGATCGGGTTCATTGAAACCAAGGATATATTTGGCTCTTCCCTGATCTTTTAACTGCTTTACATAGGCAATGTTTGCATCTGTTACATTGGCTTTACTCCAAAACATCGGGACAAATTCAGCATTTTGTGGCACCAGCTCAAATGGGACTGATGTGCCCCAGGTATAAAACCAATGACTTTGCAGGGAAATGGTATTGCCCCACCAGGTCCCATTTTTGTTATTGGTGCTGAAATCTGCGCCTTTTTTGCCTTTGGCGGTATAATTGCCTGATACGGCTTTTGTTGGTACATATACATTGCTTTTTGAGCAGCCCAGCAGGACTGAACAGCAACCGATAAAGAACAGGTTTAAAATCTTAATCATCTTATTTAATTTAATCGTGAACTGATATCTTTATTATGGTGTTGGAAGGCTACCATTATAACCGACGTTTCTTAAGGACAGATAGCCATCTGTATCTATCTTCCAGATTGCAAAATCGTAACCAATACCCTGAAAAAAGCTCTGTGTAAGTTGTGCCTGGGTTTTCACCTGCCCATCTAAACCGTTCTGATCATCACCAATGGTGCTTGTACGTCCCGCAATGCTTACTCCTGTGCCTACATAGTTGTTGCCATTAGCTCCGTTTCCATTAGCAGGCGTTCCTGAAATCCGAAAATTATTGTCCCAGTTTGGTGCGGAGTTTGAACCTTCGATAGAAGTATTTGCAATGAAACTGTTCCTCGTGTATCCATTGTTTTGATAAGTGCTTGTAATACCGCCATTTGGCAGGCTTGCTGGCGTAATCACCGATTTAATGGTCGCTTCTCTAACCACGCAGTTTTCCAGTCTGGTTTTGTTGGTTCCAGCAATACCGCCGATGTTTCCTGTTGCGGGTGTTGTACTTGCAGCGCTTAACATCGGCTGGGCAGCTAATGGACCTTTACCTTTTACCATACAATTAGTAATCGAGGATCCTACGCCAGCGATCCCCCCAATGGAGAAACCTGCAGTTATCGATCCGCTAAACATACATTGATCGATAGGGACAATGTTGGCATTCTGATCTGCACCAAAGATACCACCGACGCCATTTACTGTAGTTGATGCAGCTGTTGTGGTCGTAATGTTTATGGTCGAAAGGCAATTTTTAATGATACCCCCGGATACCGTTCCTTCTGCTCGGCCTAATATACCTCCAATCCGATTTTTAGAAGCCGTGATTTCGATGTTTCCAGTGCTGGTACAATAAGAAATTTCTGTGATTGCTCCGGTGGAGGTCGTTAATCTGCCTGCAATTCCGCCAACCATTCCACAGGAGGCAGACATGTTAAGATTGGTATAACACTGTGTAATTTTACCACCTGCAGATATTTCGCCAGTAATGCCACCCAAAAGATCACCGGTATTGGTAGAAAGGACAGCGCCGGTAACCACTACATTTTGAATGGTTCCACCAGCATTTTTACCTGTGACTACCCCAAATGCTGCACCGGTTTTGCAATCGACATTCAGGAATTGGATGTCTTTGATTGTGCCGGTATTGGTATTGATGAAGCCATCATTGGCAAGAGTTGAATTGATGGTTAAACCTGTCACTTTAAATTTCCCGCCATCCAGGCTTCCACTGAACGCCGGTATGGGTGTCCACACTTTAGTTAAAGTGATGTTTGCTACGATTTTATAATTTTTAGTGCCATCATTTCTGACATAATCCAGTGCCGACTCGTTAGAAATAATATATGGACTAGCTACAGAGCCGTCTCCACCGTCAAAAAACGAACCTGCCTGCTTCGAGAATATTTTAACGGTTCTGATGGCTGATAAATTATTTTTTTGCATGGATATTTGTAGATCCCCACTTAAAAATCCAGCCTGTGGTGTTAAGTTTAGCTTTTGTTGCCCGGCTACAGGGCTTGCAGTTAACAAGGCAGGCGTAGTCAGAACGGCAATTGTACCATCAGAAGGTGCGAAAGTAAAGTCAGCGGTTTTAGCCGATGCAATGCCATACACTTCCGTCGGGAAAGTTTCTGGGAGTAGCAAAGTAACGTTGGAAGTTTGTGTTGATCCAGAATTGACACCTCCCGTTAAGGAGCCGATGTTGTTCAGCCCTTTTATGTTTAATCCGCTTACATCAGATGTGGTGATGGAACCATAATTGTTTCCGGAAATGCCACCGACAAACAAGCCGCCGCTAACTGTTCCGCTAACAGTTACATTACTTACACTGCCGCGGTTGACACCAGTTAGTGCCGCCGTATTATTCTGACCGCTTACATTCACATTTTTGAGGATCAGGTTCTTAATGGAAGCACTTTCGCCAAGTTCAGCAAATAGTCCTGATTTATCTGTAATAGAGGTCAGCATAAGACCGGTAATGGTTTTGCCGTTGCCATCAATAGTCCCGCTAAAGGTACTTCCGGAAGTGGTTGCAGTGATTTGCGTAAAATCGTTGGTTAATTTAAAATTGCTGGTTAAAGCGGAAGCAATTCTGTTCATGCGATCAGCATCCGGTATTTCGAATGGTGCTGCTAAAGTTCCCGAACCCGCAGCAAATGCATTACAACTGATGGTTCGGGTAACTGGTGTGATGGCCATGAAATTAGCTGTAACCGCTACTATGCCCGTAGTAAACTGCCCATTTGGTGTGATCCTCAGCGTTCTTTTGGTCGCTGACACATTGATGATTTCTGCCGTTAAATTTGGTGCTGTGACGATGGTAAATGCAGTAGATTTTGGGTAAATGTCAAAATCGATATCAGTTACCTTGTTTACATTGAATATTGGGGTTTCTGTCAAAGGGAATTCTATGGCTGTCACCGTGGCCAAATCGACATAGAATTCTTTGCTGCAAACATAAGTGGTACCGTTAACCTTGATGTTTACGACCAGGACAAAAGTGCCGTCTGTACCCGGTTTGCCACTGAGGGGCACAGTTACGCTGGTCGTGCCATTGAGTTCCACGGTGCTTTCAGGAATGGAAATACCGTTTACGGCTTCTGCACTTATGACGGCCGATGTCCCCGTCGGTGCATTTTTGAAAGACAAGGTGAAAGTATTGTTGGCATTTAGGGTTAAACTTTCTACCAGGTTTCCGTTAATGGTTGATTTTGTGTCGATGATCTCCATGCGATCCGGCAATGATTTGGGTTGATCATTGTCTTTTTTACAGGCCTGGAGTATGGTCATTGCCAGGATACCCAGGCAAATGACCTTTATAAAAAAATGTTTTCTTTTCATTGTGTTTATCTTACGTAACCTTTACGGATTAATAAATAGACATCTCTCCAGGCACTTGCTACCCTGGAAGCTGGTAGGGTTTCTGTATGGGTTACCGTCATTTCATTTTCAGAAATTGAACTGATCTCGTATTCAATGACATCTGAACAGCCCCGGTAAAAAAAGAAGAAAGCGCCGTTGTAAAGCCTAAGGTAATGTTTGCCATTTCTGATTTCCATAGTCCATTTTTGAACGGGTTTTGATGGCGTGTAATTGATCATCAAATCGCCTCCGTCTGCAGTAGGATTGGTTGCCGTTCCCCAGCTGGCATTAAGCTCTTTTAAACGAAACTGGGTAATTCCATCTATGGTTCCCCCATGTACATACGAGGTGTTGTGGTTGTTATAGGTACATTCATATCCGGCGAGCTTAAAGTTCAGTTCATCGTCGTATACGCCCTTCCCGGTTTTTGACAGCTTATTCCATGGGGTGTTAGAACCAGAATTGATCAGTCTGACATGCCCATCTGTCAGCGAGTCAAGTACCCAGGTTTTCCCTGCGGTAACACTAAGTCCGCCGGTAAGAAAGCCATAGACGGGATCCAGATTGATATTATCCTGGTTGAATGAAACCAGTACGGATTTGTCTACCGCAGTTAATCCATTGAAAACGGATAAGGTCACCGTATAATTCCCTTTAAAAGGATAACGGCCAATCACAGTATCGCCAACTGCCTTTTGATTGTTGCCAAGGTCCCAGCGTGCGGTAGCCGTTTTCCCTATTTTTGCATTGATGAAACGATATACGTTTAAGGTGTCCGTTTTTTGCACGATGATATTGACGTCATCTGAAGGAATTGGATCCTCAAGACCAGGCTTTTTTGTACACGATAAGCAAATGATCGATGCCATAGCCGCTAATATGATGTATCTCATCTGAGTTAGGTTTAGAATATCCATGAGGTTAATAGCCAGGGTTTTGAACTAGGGTGTTTTTAGATAGAATAATCTCTGAATCGGGGATTGGAAATAATCCGGCAGCTGCCGTGTTAAATTTGCTTACGAAAGGCTCAGCTCTGTTGATGTTAATTTTACTGGCGGCATAGTCTATGCCTCTTCGCATCAAATCCCAGTAACGAACACCTTCAAGTGCCAGTTCGAGGTCCCGTTCATTGTAAATTACGTCCAAAGATACGGTGGGCGGCGTATATCCGGCAGGTCTGGCGCGTTTGGCTACTCTTTCAAAATATTGTTGGGCCTTGGCAGCGGAGCCGCCATGTAAGAGCTGCAATTCGGCGGCCATGAGCAGCACATCTGAAAACCGTATGGAAATAAAGTGATTCGGATAATTCAGACCTACATTTCCCTTCGGGGAGTTGTTTACTTTAAGGGCTACCCATTTCTGAGGAAAAATATCGGTGTTCTGATAACCTGGGGTAAAGGAGACTGATTGTGTTTTAGGGAGCAGGAAAGTCGCAGCCTTGCGTAAGTCTGTATTGTCAAACTGATTGTA
>Ga0247805_1000410_pt1 | contig 22488 bp, 20 predicted proteins | sample UWRJL044104R1_FD_180930 | JGI IMG/M metagenome (GOLD analysis project Ga0247805, IMG submission 180930) | Plant litter microbial communities from Arlington Agricultural Research Station in Wisconsin, United States - UWRJ-L044-104R-1 | ecosystem: Environmental > Terrestrial > Plant litter >... | reverse complement strand
AATGACATCAAAAAGATGGACTATAACATTCAATCGATGAACCTGAATATTGAAGCGATGAAAAAGCAAAGCCGGCCGGATTTTAAGCTGCGTTTTGACCACATGTCGCCTTTAACCAAGATGATGCCCAAAGCATACAGCATTATGGGTATGGTGAGCATTCCAATTGCCCCCTGGTCTTCAAAAATGTATAAATCAGAAGCAAAAGGCATGGCATATGAGGTTCAGGCTATGGAAAAGGAAAAGGCGGCGATGTTACAAGAAACCCAGGGGATGTTGTATGGTATGCAATACGAAATTTTGTCGATGCAGAAAAGGATTGCTGGTATGGAAGATAAGATTATTCCGGCTTTGCAAAAAACACTGGATGTGAGTTTTTTAAGTTACCGGGAGAATAAGATGGAGATGCCAGAGGTTATTGGCAATTGGGAAGCCCTGACCATGATGCAGACCAGTGTGCTCGATGAGAAACTGAAGCTTTATTTAATGATTGCAGATTATGAGAAGGAACTATATCGTTAAGGGAGCTTTGTTGTTGATCACAGGCAGCCTGTTGATCAGCTCCTGCGCGAAAAAGAAGAATGCGAAGCATGTGGATCCGGGGTTAGTACATATAGATAGTAATCTGGCACATTTGTTAAAACCTTCCAATGCGCAGGTAGTGTCTACACTTCCTTTGATCAAAGCAGAATATGGTACGCGGATTTTTACAGAAGAAGCACAGGGAATAATCAATTATGATTCACGTAATCAGTTGAGTGTAGCAAGTAGGGTAAGTGGGAGGATTGAGCGTTTGTGGATTAAATACAATTATCAACCTGTTAAGAAAGGGCAGCTGATTATGGAAATTTATTCGCCGGATCTGGCTGCGGCCCAACAGGAATTGCTGTTTTTGAAAGGGACAGGAACCGATGCAGGCATGTTAGCGGCAGCAAAGCAACGCCTGATGTTATTGGGTATGAGTGCTTCTGGTGTAAACCTATTGTTGAAAACGGGTAAAGTGAATTACCGGATTCCTGTGTTTAGTAATGCAGATGGCTATATTCTGGAGAAATCTGCGGCGACAGCCACAGTCGCTACAGCAGGCAGTACTACGGCTGCTTCAGGCAGTGACGGGATGTCGGGGATGGGTGGAAGTGCTGCTTCTGCTGCTGGTCCTGCTGCTGTTGCTACTCCGGTAAGTTCTCCGGTGATGTTGCGTGAAGGACAATATGTAAGTGCCGGTCAATCGCTGTTTACCATATACAATGCCAGTCAGCTGGTGGCAGAATTCTCTTTAAAACCTGCTTTAGCTGCACTGGTAAGTAAAGGAGATCGGTTTGCTTTTTATAAAACTGCCGACAAAACGACCATACAGACTGCGAACATAGGTATGATCCAACCCATTTTTAAAGCCGGGGAGAACTTTACCATAGCCAGGGTATACCTCAGCAAACCGAGTTTTAGGGTAGGAGAACTCCTTACCGCCCGTATTCCGGTATTGGTTCGTCCTTCCTGGTGGTTGCCGGAAGCGGCTGCGGTATCTTTAGGGACTAAAACCATTGTTTTTAAAAGAGAAGGTAATGTGGTTGTTCCAAAAATTGTAAAAGCCGGGATGATCATTTCAGGTATGCTGCAGATCAAAGAAGATATCAGTACCTGGGAGGTCAGTGGAAATGCAGCTTACCTGGTAGATAGTGAAAGTTTTATTAAAATGGCCGGAAACGCAGGACAATAGTTATGGAACGGAAAATATTTTTAAAAAAGATGGTTGTGATTGCAATCCTTCCATCAATATTTATTGCAGCCTGTACAGGTAAAAAGAAACCAGAGGGAGGTAAGACGGCTGCAAAACAGCAAACGTTTACCTGTCCGATGCACCCTCAGGTGATCAAAAATGAAATGGGTACTTGTCCGATTTGTGGTATGGATCTGGTTCCTTTTGAAAAAAACAGTGACGATAAGGCTTTGAAAATTGACGATAAGCGGCAGGCGCTGGCTAACATTACAACAACAGTGATCGGTGCGCAAGGCTTGTCGGGTACCAAACAACTGAACGGAAGATTGGTGGTGAACCCTGAGCAGAGCAGTTACATTTCCAGTCGAATTGCTGGGCGGATAACGCAATTGTATATCCGGGAAACGGGGGTGACGGTTAAAAAAGGTCAGCCGCTTTACCAGCTTTATTCTGAACAGCTGGCTACTTTGCAGCAAGAATATTTAATGGCCGTAGCTCAGGAGAAGCAATTTTCTGGTGATCGGATTGAGCAAGAGCTGGTGAGGGCTGCTAAGCAGAAGTTAATACTTTACGGACAGTCGGAAACTCAGGTTACCCAATTGTTGAAAATGCAGAAAAAGGATCCTTTTGTGGTGTACTATGCACCAGCAGGTGGGGTGGTTGCGGAATTGTCGGTAACGCCGGGGCAATATGTAAATGAAGGAAGTCCGATTTTACGACTGGAAGGTTATGGAGAGCTCTGGGTGGAGGCGGACGTTTATCCGGCTGAAGCCAAATCTATTAAGCAAGGGCAAAAAGTAAAAGTTGTGGTTGCGGGTTGGGAAGGTCAGCCTCAGGACATGACCGTCAGCTTTATTACACCTTCATTGCAATCAGGTACGCAACTGACACAGATCCGGGGAAGTATCCCCAATCCGGCCAATCAATGGCAACCCGGCTTACAGGCCAATGTGTTTATCCCTTCCGGTAATTCTGGCCATGTGCTGACTTTGCCGGTGGATGCGGTGATCAGGGACGGTAAAGGTATGCATGTATGGGTTAAAACAGGCAAAGACAGTTTTGAACCCAAATTGGTTAAAACCGGGCATGAAAATGACAACCAGGTAGAGATTACTGAAGGCTTAGCTCATGGCGATCAGGTTGTGGTTACCGGTGCTTATTTGCTGTATAGTGAGTATGTACTGAAGAGAGGGAAGAACCCTTTGGATGTGTTGAAATAAATTGGTGTTAAATATTAATCATAAAAAAATGAAAAGAAGAATCGGTTTTGTAATCACAACTGCGGTAGTTACATTGTTTGCTGCTTGTGGAAATACTCAAAAGCCTGTAGAAGCAACAGATCCACATGCCGGGCATAACCATGGTGCCGGAGCGGGACATGCTGTTGCGACAGCAAAAACAGTTGCGGGCGTAACGATTAAAGATGATCAACTGAATGCCATTTATGAGCATTATATACACCTGACCAAGGCGCTTGTTGATGGTGATATGGCCGAAGCGAAGGTGGCCGTGAATGCAATAGAATTGGGTTCCAAAGCATTGGCTAACGGTGCCAGCTTAGCCGCACTTGCAGGAAAAATAGCAACTGCGGCAAATATTGATGTGCAGCGTACTTTATTTTCTGAACTCAGTAATGATTTTATTAAAAGGGTAAAGGCTGCCGGATTAAGTTCGGGAGAGGTGTATGTAGAATATTGTCCTATGGCACTGGATGATAAAGGGGCATCCTGGTTAAGCAGTCAGAAAGAAATTAAGAACCCATACTTCGGAGCAAGTATGTTGAGTTGCGGTGAGGTCAAAGAAACGATTAAATAATTTCTCAGATGTTTATTCCATTTAGTATCTTTAGTAAATACTAACTTATAAATAAGCTACAACTATGAAATACTTTTCATTCCTGCTGTTATTAACAGCGTTTTCGTTCGCAGGTTTTGCGCAAAATAAAGATGCCATTATTGGTAAGTGGGTAAATTCTACAGGTGAGGCACATGTGGACATCACTAAAAAAGCGGATAAATACTTCGGTAAAATTGTTTGGCTGAAAGAGCCTAAAGACGAAAAAGGTAATACGAAAACTGACGCTAAAAATCCGGATGCCAGTCTGAAATCCAGACCAATTTTAGGCCTGGAAATTCTGAATAACTTTGTTTATGATGATGGCAAATGGACGGATGGTAAAATTTACGATCCAAAGTCAGGTAAGACCTATAGCTGCAACATGACCATGAAAGGAAATGACGTATTGAATATGCGTGGTTATATCGGGATTTCACTGATTGGCAGATCTGAAACCTGGAAAAGGGTAAAATAGGTGAAGTGCTTCATTTGCTGGCTGTTTTTATTGCCGCTGATTGGTTATGCACAGACCTACGACCTGGTTTCCTTAAATAGTGGTACCAATGCCAGTCTGCGCGGCATGTCTATCGTAACAGACGATGTAGCCTGGGTTAGTGGTAGTAAGGGGCATATTGGCAAGACAACCGACGGTGGCAAAACCTGGCAGTGGGTACAGCCTGCGGGTTATGCGCAATTGGATTTTAGGGATATACAAGGTTTTGATTCTTTGAAAGCCGTAGCTATAAACGCGGGTTCGCCGGCTTATGTATTGCTGACCGTAGATGGAGGTAAGACCTGGACTGAGCGTTACAAAAATACGGATTCTGCCATCTTTCTGGATGGTATGGATTTTTGGGATAAAAAGAATGGGATCATCTTTGGTGATCCCATTTTGAATGAAATGCAGTTGCTGAGAACTCAGGATGGCGGATTGAGCTGGAATCCGATCAGCGGCAATCTGAAAACGAAATTGAGTGCAGGTGAAGCTGGGTTTGCAGCCAGTGGGACAACGATAAAGACTTTACCTGGCGGTAAGGTCTGGATTGCGACCGGAGGTGCTGTAGCGCAGGTTTATTATTCTGACAATTATGCCTATACCTGGAAAGTTTTCAAATGCCCGATCATACAGGGGAAATCCAGTACGGGAACTTTTGCTATGGATTTCTATAATGGAAGCAAGGGCGTTGTGGTTGGTGGTGATTATTTGAAAGACAAAGAAAATTTAAATAATGTATTGCTTACTGATGATGGCGGAAAGAACTGGAGGCGACCAGCTAAGCCAGTTGCGGGATACCGGTCTGGTGTAATTTATGTGAATTCGGCGCTGTTGATTGCTACAGGTAGTTCTGGGACGGATGTTTCCAAGGATGCTGGGCAAAATTGGATTAATATATCAGGTCAGGGCTTTAATGTAATCGGCAAATCAAAAAAAGGCAAACTTATACTGCTTGCCGGAAACAAAGGCGAGATTTACAAACTCGCTGTTAAACCATAAAATATGTTAAGTAAAATTCATCACATCGCTATCATTTGTCGCAATTATGAGGTGTCAAAGCTGTTTTATACAGCTGTATTGGGCTTAGATATCATCAGAGAGGTGTATCGCGAAGAAAGAAAATCTTATAAACTTGATTTGGCTTTAAACGGGGAGTATGTGATTGAGTTGTTCTCTTTTCCTGATCCTGGAGCCAGGCCATCTAGACCGGAGGCTGCGGGATTGCGACATTTGGCTTTTGAAGTAAACGATCTGGACGCGGTGGTGGCTGATTTGCTTAAAAAAGAGGTAGAGGCTGAGCCGATCAGGATAGATGAGTTTACTGGGAAGCGTTTTACTTTTATTGCAGATCCTGATCAGTTACCGATTGAATTTTATGAGCATTAAAAAGGCTTTAAAACAGAAAGCCAGGTCATCCAACCTGGCTTTACAAAACAAAACTTAGATCTAACCAAACATCTAAAAGTTCAGACAATATAGAAATTGAACTGGACGTCAAGGGCGGATTAGAACCGCCGTCAAAGGTTTTGCAGACCCTTACCTAACCACTCGGCCACATGACTGTATTGTAACCCCATCCTGATTACTGAGACAAATATAAATAAAGTCTATCAAAATTGTAGACTTTATTTTAAATATTTTTAAATATTTGTAAAATCTTCGTTTTTAAAGCATTTGATGCTGTTTTTTTAATTGTGGAATTCTAAATGAATGGAGTTTTTATTTGCTTATCTATTGTGTAATATTGCAGAGGTGGAAGAGACAGATAAAAAAAAGATCAGACTGGATAGAAAAACTGCGCTTGCTAAGGCTGAGCATTATTGTGCTTACCAGGAGCGTGCCCAGCAGGAGCTTCGTAATAAGTTGTATGAATGGGGACAGTGGTCTGACGATGTAGAGGAAATTATATCTGAACTGATCCAGACCAACTTTTTAAATGAGGAGCGCTTCACGCAGGCTTATGTTTCCGGTAAGTTCAAAATCAAACATTGGGGGAAAATTAAGATCAGGCAGGGGCTTAAATTGAAAAATGTTCCTGACAAGATGATTTCGAATGCGCTTAAAGGCATCGACTATGATGAATATTTAGCGACGATATTGATGTTGGCGGAGAAAAAAGCAGGTATGATCGTAGAAAAAGATGCTTATAAAAAGCGATATAAGCTTGTTTCATACCTGTTGGGCAGAGGTTTTGAAAATGATTCAATTATTGAGGTGCTGAAAGCCAATGGGTTATATTAGTTGTCTGATTTTTATTAAAAATAACTTGACGTTAAACTAAAAGTATTTATATTTGCAATCCCAAACGGAAACAAGGTAATTAATCTTGAAGCAGTAGGGAAGACATCGGATGGTGTTGATCAATGCGAAAGTAGCTCAGTTGGTAGAGCACGACCTTGCCAAGGTCGGGGTCGCGAGTTCGAATCTCGTCTTTCGCTCTAAATGCCTTCATACCAGGAAGCATTTATAAAGAAAATTAATCGTATCGACTAGTTGATATAGATTATGCTCAGATGGTGGAACTGGTAGACACGCAGGACTTAAAATCCTGTGACCTTAAAAGTCGTGCGGGTTCGATTCCCGCTCTGAGTACAATACCTAGCTGTATGGGTTATACAGCACAGTACCAATGCGAAAGTAGCTCAGTTGGTAGAGCACGACCTTGCCAAGGTCGGGGTCGCGAGTTCGAATCTCGTCTTTCGCTCAAAAGCCTTCTTCATTGAAGGCTTTTATTTTAAAGTTCAATCCCCGACAGCTATTGGGTGATTATGCTCAGATGGTGGAACTGGTAGACACGCAGGACTTAAAATCCTGTGACCTTAAAAGTCGTGCGGGTTCGATTCCCGCTCTGAGTACAAGATAGGAATTCTATCTAAAACGGCGTTTCTGATATCAGAAACGCCGTTTGTATTTTAATCTCCATAGAATTACTCCATTAGATCGCCCGATTGACAACGTTATCTCATGTGCTGAGGCGCTTACGTTACAACTGATGATCACGCTGCTTGATTAGTTAATAATTTGATAACACATATTCCATAGTGCATTATTACTAGTTGTTGAACTTTGTCGTCGTATAAAATGACAGCATATAGCAACTATACCGACACCGAACTGGCCGCGCTCCTAAAAGACGGTGACCATCAGGCTTATACTGTCATTTATGATAAGTATAAATTTTTGCTATACGCTCATGCCTATAAAAAACTGCAGGACCGCGAAGACGCACGTGATGCAGTTCAGGAAGTTTTTGTTACGTTTTGGAACAAGAGAGGCAATATAAATGCGCAGTCAAACCTTGCTGGCTATCTGTATACCGCGCTTCGAAATACGATCTTGAACCTGATTGCCCGTAAAGAAGTCCGGACACGTTATACAGACGCAATGGCCGCACATTACACTTCTGATTACGAACCTACTGATCACGGAATACGCAGCCAACAATTAGCCGCGCTCATCGATAGGGAAATAGCTGCGCTTCCTGCAAAAATGCAGGAAGTATTTGTGCTCAGCCGGAAGGCCTACCTAAGCAGGAAGGAAATTTCAATGCAATTGGGAATATCCGAGGCTACGGTTGACCGCCAGATCGCTAATGCTTTAAAATTATTGCGCGCACGATTAACCCTGGTTGCCTACCTGCTGGTTTTCTTTAATATTTAAGGTATTCCCAACTTTTTTAATTTTTTTCATTTTCATCTGCATAGTCCGGCCGACTTACCTGTATTGGTTATGTATTCAATTGAAATTAATGGCTGCTATGGAAAGACCCGACTTCGACGAACTACTCGAAAAATACCGTAAAGGCGAATGTACGCCCCAAGAACTGGATTTTATCGAGAGCTGGTATTTGCAATATCAGCAGGATGCGGAGCCGCTATCTCAAGCCGAGTTAGAGGATGAGGTAGCCAGCATAACCGAAAGCATTGCGCAGAAGATGCCTATTGTGGCTGATCAACCTCCTGTATTCAGACGCTTACGTTTGCCGATCGGCATTGCTGCTTCTATCCTGGTTATATTGGGCATAGGTTACCTGCGCTCGCCCGAACGTCAAAAAGATCAGTCTGTCGCTCAACAAGCTGAACTATCGATCAGTCCCGGCCGTCAGGCGGCCAGCCTAACCCTGGCCAATGGCAAAAAAATTTTCCTTTCGGATCAGCAGACCGGTAAAGTGGTACAGGGTGCTGGCGTAACCATTACCAAAACCAGCAATGGTGAACTGATCTATGATATCAAAGGAACAAAAAATAAGGCGTCCGGATTCAACACCCTTGCTACTACTAATGGAGAGACCTACAGGGTCAGATTGCCTGATGGCTCAATGGTATGGCTCAATGCAGCATCTTCACTTAAATATCCGGTATCCTTTCAGCATAGTGCTGAGCGGGTGGTTCAACTTTCAGGCGAGGCCTATTTTGAAATTTCCAAGGACCGTAAGCATCCTTTCATCGTGAGGTCAAGGGAACAGCAAGTAGAGGTGCTTGGTACGCATTTCAATATCAATGCTTATCACGACGAGCCAGACATACTTACCACATTGCTGGAGGGAAGCATCCGCTTACGACCGGAACGCGGAATAGCCAGGATTTTAAAGCCTGGGCAGCAGGCAAAATTAGCTAATGGTGATCTTAAAATCCTGGAGGCCGATCCCCGCACTGCTACAGCCTGGAAAGACGGTCATTTTCGTTTCAGGAATGAAAGCCTGCAAAGTGTGATGCGAAAAATCTCACGCTGGTACAATGTTGAGGTTATTTTTCAAAAAGGCCTGCCTGAAGATACTTACAGTGGTGCGGTGACACGCCATAGCGATATCAGGCAGGTGTTGGATATTATGGAAGGGTCTAACAATATTCATTTCACCATTAAAGAAAGGAGGATCATCGTTAGTAAATAGAAACATATGTCCGATGGTCATTTAAAAAAAAAGCCACCTCAGTTAGTGCTGAGATGGGCTTTAAACATGATGACAAATAATTATAGAACTATTTGATAACCCGCAGACACCCTCACTGCTTCGAAACCGAGTGGGTGCTCTGCAAATAACATGTATTGCAAATGTACGGTTTTTACCAAAACAAACCCGTATGGCCTTGGCGTCATACCACTAAGATACTATTGATGACAAAATTAACTGCGATCTTGCTCTTCGTAACCATGCTGCAAGTCAGCGCGGCTACTTTGGCACAAAAGGTCACCCTGAATGTAACAAACGCAACATTAGAACGGGTATTTGATAATATCCGAGACCAGAGCGGTGTTGACTTCTTTTTTTCCGCTTCATTGATCGGCAAGGCAAAACCGGTGAGCATCCACATCAAAGACCTGGAACTGAATGCTGCCCTGGCTGAAATATTCAGAAATCAGCCGCTCACTTATGTGATCAGAAACAATTCGGTGCAGGTACAGGCAAAAGAATATCATAAATTGGGGAAACCCGGTCGCATATCCGGCAAAATTGCAGATGATAAAGGCGAAACGCTTCCGGGGGCAGGCATTAAAGTCATAGAATCCGGTGCTGGTACACAGGCTGGTGCCGATGGCTCTTATACCTTAAACCTGCAGCCAGGCACTTACACGCTGGAATTCAGTTTTGTGTCTTTTGCTACGCAGCGGGTAACGGGAGTAGTCGTAACCGAAGACAAAAATACCCCGCTCAATATTTCCCTAAAGCCAGCCAATGCTGCGTTAAAAGAAGTAACTGTGACCGCCAGTTACCGCAAAGCATCAACTGAAGGCTTACTGGCTAAACAAAAGAACGCTTCAGAGATCAGTAACGGTATCAGTGCAGAGCAGATTGCCAGTACGCCTGATAAGAATATCGGCGAGAGCTTAAAGCGCATCAGCGGGGTAAGCGCTATAGACAATAAAATGGTTTTGGTACGTGGTATAGGTGAACGTTACAATACCGCGCAACTGGACGGAATCAATCTGCCCAGCACTGAGGCCCAAACCCGTAACTTCTCTTTCGATCTGATCCCTTCAAGCTTGGTTGACAATGTTGTGGTTAGCAAAACAGTTACCCCTGACATGAACGGCAGCTTTGGCGGTGGATTGATACAAATTAATACCAAGGATATCCCTACAGAGAATTTTATGGGCTTCACCATTGGAACTTCGTTTAACGACCAGAGTACTGGTAAGGATTTTTTGAGCCATAAACGTGGTAAATATGATTACTTAGGTTTTGACGATGGAAGAAGGAAATTCCCAACTGGTTTACAGCATACAGAACGTACTACTGTACCCAATAATACCCTTACAGACGAACAGTACAAGCAAGTGTTAATTGCACAAAGCCAAAAATTTACCAACGATAATTTTACGATGTACAAATATAAAACTGCTCCATCGCAAAACTATCAGTTTACAATGGGCAGGTTAATCGATATTGATCCGACAAACGATAAAAAACTGGGCTTTACTGCAGCTTTAAATTACCGGAACAACCAAAATATTAATATAATTGATCAACAGACCAGAAGCGACTGGAATGCAAATACCACTAATTCTGGTGCTAAATACATGTTCAATACTACTTTGGCTGCTATGTTAAACGTAGGCCTGCAGTTAGAGAAAAATAAGTTCAGCTTCCGAAACACCTACACCCACATTTACAATAATGACCTTTTTAGAGCCGTTGGTTACGATTCAGATGAAGGGACAAATCTATTTGGTGCTGGCGTGAAACCCAATCGTATTATAGAGACTGACGACCCTACTTATACAGATCTTCTACAGAACAAATTAAATGGTCAGCATCAGTTTAACAGGATAAAGTTAGAATGGAATTTATCCAGGACGTCAATAGACCGTAAAGAGAAAGATCTGGGCATCGCTTCCCAAGGTTTGCTAAAAACAAGTAACGGCTACGAATATTATTATGTATCAAGTTCACAAACGGAGGGATATATAAAACCCACCTCTCGCCATAACTACAGCAACAATGAGCATCATTTTTCCTGGAGTGCCGATGCGAGCATGCCTTTTAAAATGGGGCTGTTAAATAACAGTATAAAAACCGGTTATTTTGGGATTCAAAAAGAAGGATCACTAAACTGGGAAATTGCATCTTTGATCCATAATCCTTCAATAGCTGATAGTTTACGATATATCCCGATTGGTGAAATGATAAATCCTGCTAAAATTGGCAATAACGGTTACAATTACTATATCAATGGGTACTTTTTAAATGGCTATAAAGGAAAAAGTACTACCCAGGCTGGTTATGTGATGTTGGATAACCGACTTGGTGAAAAATTACGCCTGGTTTGGGGTGCAAGAGCAGAATATTATAAATATACCGAAATACGAAACGACATTAATGTAAGGGGAACGAGTTCTTTTGCACTTCCTCCAGAAAAGAAATGGAGATTTTTGCCATCGGCCAACTTTACCTATAGTCCATCCAAAGAAATTAACATTAGGGCCGCCTTCTCAAACGCGGTGGTGAGGCCAGAGCTGATGGATAATAGTCAGTTTTTTAGGTACGATCCAATGTTCGATGCACAATTTGGTAACGAAGGTCTGGCCAGTACGCAGATTAAAAACTACGATTTTAAAATAGAATGGTTTCCTGGCCTTGGTGAGATCATCTCGGCAAGTGCATTTTACAAGCAGTTTGATCAACCTGTTGAGATCACTTTTAGTTTGTCCAATGGTGGCGGTTTTTATTATATCAAAAACTCCGATGAAGCCAAGGTTTACGGTTTAGAATTAGAGATGAGAAAAAACCTCGGGTTTATTGCCACCAACAACCTTTTAACACGCTTAACGGTTTATGGCAACCTTACTTTACAAAAGGCTGATGTGGCAGGTACCTATAAAACCTCTGTAGATGGCAAAGATGTGATTGTCACTGCCAAAGCAAAAAGAAACATGTACGGGCAATCTCCATATCTCATTAATGCCGGTTTACAATATACAGATGAGCAATTTGGTTTTAACCTGGCATACAATAAATCGGGCCTCAAAACAACGCTTGTTGGACCCGAACTTAACAATATTGAATATGAAAAGCCAAGAGCTCAGATCGATGCCCAGGTTAGTTATAGATTTTACAAAAAGAGATTTGAAGTAAAGGTAAATGCCGGTAACCTACTCAATATGGCATCTGTTGTCTTTAGAAATACAGGTAGCTATGAGCCTAACCCCGATTATACCATAGGTTCTGATTACAGTAACAAATTCCGTTTGAAACCTGGTTTTTCAAATAATTTTGAAAAAGGAGATCAGGTGCTGTTCTCGCAAAAATTTGGTCGCACTTACAGTACATCCATTACTTATAACTTTTAACGAATATGAAACTTAAAAAATATATCCATTTGGTGATGCTTGCTGTTATAGGGCTAAGTTTATCATGCAGCAAAGCTGAACTTCTTTCACCAGAACCACTCAAACTTGTTCAGTTGAATATTATCGGAACTTCAGAGGTTGATCTGGAGTATCTGTATAAGGACAGTGTAATTGCAGAGAGTAAGATCATGAATTCAAATGGCATCAATTTAAGCAGGATAATTACCATTAATGATCAGGATGGTGATTTAAAGATTAGAAAGAAGGGTACCTCAGAAATATTGTTGACAAAAGCAATTGCTGCTGCGCCATTTGAGCAGAATATCAATATTTATTATGATGGTAACAAAATATACAACAATACCATTTCACTTGGAATCAAAGGCTTTGCCCTATCGGGCGAACTTGAATTCTTAATAGATGGAGTTGTATTTTCTTCAAACAGCGGTGCTGTAGATAAGGTAAGTACTATCCTGATCGATAAAGGCACTACAAGGGAAATCTCGATTCGTAAAAAAGGGGAAACAGCCGTTCTGCTTACCAAAACAATCGAATCGACAACCGCAAGGCAGAATATTGTCTATTTCTTTGACGGCACAAAGATAGTCGATAATGTAAAGCTTGACCCACCTGTTAATCCGTCTAATATGATGATCAGGGCCAGGTTCGAAACCATATTTCCAAATCAGTTTAAAGGTGTTGATGTTGACCTTGTATTTTATACCAGGCTTTTGTCGAGTGGAAATACAGTTGTGGGAACAAAAATCACACCCGAAATCAGGTTTACCTTACCAAAAGATGGTTCTTTTAATGCTATTGAGCTGCCACCATTGCCGGGACCTGAATACATCTATAGCTTTGATATATATGAAAAAGGAACGAATATTGAACCTTACAATCCTGGTAGCCCATTAACTCTTACTGGTTATACAATTAAGCCCAATGAAGGCCGGGTTACTTCAGCATATGTCAACTATGCTGAAGATAGGATTAATTTTGAGGCTGGAAAATCGAAGTTAATGATCATTACCGATTCAAGAACATTGGCAGTTGTAGCCGGTACAAGAAGCGTTTTTATATCAGGTGGTAAAGTAAATGATCTTTCAAAATATTTTCAATAATCATGCGTAATGCATACAAGTGCTAGTTTGACTTACGAGATGTAATTTACAAAACAAGGCAGCACCGTAATGGTGCTGCTTTTGTATGATTACAGATTTGCTTTTTCAACTGTAACCCGCTAGACTAATTTATGAGTTTTTTATCTGCTTATTTACATTCAGATTAGCAGGACCGAAGCCATAGTTTCATTAAGTTTGCAACATGAACAATTCTTCTTTTTCCATTGGGCAGATTGCTGATATATTTGAACTGAAATCTTTTGATCAAAAAACAAAGGCTATAATTGATAAATTGGTTATCGACAGCAGAATTGTAACTGAGCCGGAAAGTTCACTGTTTTTTGCTTTGAAAGCCAAAAGGGACGGGCATACTTTTATTGAAGATGCCTACCGGAATGGGATAAGAAATTTTGTAATCAGCGATCCAGGATACCTATCTGTATACCCGGATGCCAATATGTTATTGGTGGGGGATGTGCTGCGGGCTTTACAGCAATTGGCCAGGGCAAATCGCACTCAGTATGCTTTGAAAGTGATCGGAATTACAGGCAGTAATGGGAAAACTATAGTAAAAGAATGGTTGTATCAATTGCTGGCTGTTGATTTTAACATCATCAGGAGTCCGAAAAGTTTCAATTCCCAGCTTGGCGTGGCTTTATCCTTATGGGAAATTGAAGCGCAACACAATCTTGGTATTTTTGAAGCAGGCATTTCCAAGCCTTATGAAATGGACGCTTTAGCTGACATGATCAGACCGGAAATTGGAATTCTCACAAATCTGGGAGAGGCCCATGCCGAAGGTTTTGCTTCTAACCTGGAGAAGCTTAAGGAAAAGTTAAAGCTGTTTAAAAACGTAGAACTGTTCATTTATTCGCCGGATTATACCCAGGAAATAGACAAGCAAGCATTACCAGGTAAACGCAGGTTTTCCTGGAGCATCAGACAGGAAGCGGATCTGCGGATTTTGGCTGTTGAGCCGATTGAAGGTCAGAACCAGATCCGGGCCATTTATAAACATGCTGAAATTGAATGCCTCATACCCTTTAGTGACCGCGCCTCTGTTGAAAATGGTATCATTTGCTGGGCAACATTGCTGGCTTTAGGCTATACGCCTCAGGAAGCGGATGTACGCCTGGCAAAGTTAACCCGGGTAAGTATGCGTCTGGAATTGAAGAATGGTATCAATCAATGTTCGGTAATTGATGATTCTTATAGTGCAGACATTCCTTCGCTCGCCATTGCGCTTGATTTTTTAAATCTGCAAAATCAGCATGACAAAAGAACCCTGATTTTATCTGATTTACACGAGACTGGTAAGGATAATGAATTTCTATATGCTGAAATCGCGGCCTTACTGAAGCAAAAGAACGTAAGCCGCTTAATTGGCATTGGTCCGAATATTACTGCTGCAGCTCATTTTTTTGAACTGGAAGCTGTGTTTTTTGACAGTACACAAAGTTTTATTGCAAATTTTCCGGCTGTTCATTTCAACAATGAAACGATCTTGTTAAAGGGCGCCCGTAAATTCGAGTTTGAGCGCATCAGTAAACTGATTACCCAAAAAATACATGATACCGTATTGCAGATAGACCTGAATGCACTTGCTGGCAACCTTCAGTTTTATCGCAATAAACTGAGGTCAGGCGTAAAGGTAATGGCGATGGTCAAAGCTTTTTCTTATGGAAGTGGTAGTTTCGAAATTGCCAATCTGCTGCAATATCATAAAGTGGATTACCTGGCAGTAGCTTATACAGACGAGGGGATTGCTTTGAGAAAAGGTGGGATTTCGGTCCCGATTATGGTGATGAGTCCGGAGCCTTCTGCTTTTGATGCCATCGTAAGGTATAAATTGGAACCGGAAATTTACAATCTCGATATTTTAGAACGTTTCCTGGATTTCCTTGATGCAGGTACGACCGATTACCCCATCCATTTGAAAATAGACACGGGGATGCACCGTTTAGGATTTGAAGAAGCTGAACTTGCAGATTTGCTGAAGGTTTTAAGCGCTTCAAACCGGGTCAAAGTGGTTTCGGCATTCTCACACCTCGTCGGTAGTGATGATGAGATCCATGACGATTTTACAAGTCACCAGCTTCGCCGGTTTACCGCAATGGCGGATGAGTTGTCTGCGGTTTTACAATATCCTTTCATCAGACACATTTCCAATACTTCCGGTGTTTCACGGCATCCCGAAGCCCAACTTGATATGGTTCGTATCGGAATTGGATTATATGGCTTCGATGGTGGACTGGCCGGAAACCGTGGCTTGCAAACCGTAGCGGTATTGAAAACAACCGTTACGCAGGTTAAACCAATTAAAGCGGCTGAAACCATTGGTTACAGCCGTAAAGGGAGTTTGCCAAATGGTGGACTGATTGCCACGGTAAAAATTGGCTATGCAGATGGTTATAGCCGAGCTTTTGGTAATGGCGTGGGAAAAATGCTGATCAATGGCAAGGCTGTTTCTACTGTCGGGGTCATTTGTATGGACATGTGCATGCTGGATGTGACTGGTTTGGATGTTAAAGCCGGAGATGAAGTCATCGTTTTTAATGAAAAGCTGACCATCGCTGATCTTGCCAATCAAATTGGAACGATTCCCTATGAAATTTTAACCAATATTTCTCAACGGGTAAAACGCGTGTATTTTTATGAATAACTTTTAATGTAAATACGCTTTTTAAAAGTCACGTGTTTAAAAGATCCCAGATTTTCACGATTTTTTTTATCTAAATTTGCGGCATGAACAGAATTGGCAGGGCTTTACTTAACTATCTGATTAAAGGGTTATTAATTGTACTTCCCATTGCATTAAGCATTTTTATCGTAATATGGGCTGTTACTACGGTTGACAGCTGGTTGAATGTGAACAATATCCTGGGCGTGGATCCCCGCACGGGCGCCAGTCGGAATATTCCCGGACTTGGTTTAGCGCTTGTGGTTTCGATTATCTTGATTGCAGGGATTTTTGTAACTTATTTTGTTACTGAACCGATGTACAACTGGTTTCAGCGTTTATTGGATAAAATTCCCCTGCTTAAGTTTATTTATTCTTCGATTAAAGACCTCACAGAAGCTTTTGTCGGTGATGAAAAGAAATTTAATAATCCCGTTCTGGTTGAAGTAGAAGGGGAGCTCAAAAGAATCGGTTTCTTAACTCAGAGCGATTTAAAAGCAATTAATTTGCCTGGTGAATCCATTGTTTATTTCCCGTTTTCTTATTCTTTTGCGGGGCAGGTATACATTGTTAAACATGAAAAGATTAAACCGTTAAATATGAGTGCGGCAGATGCCATGAAATTGGTGGTGTCTGGCGGCGTTAGCCATTTCGGATAAAAAAAGTTAGCACGGTCGCCTCCTCGTAGCTTTGGCCCTGAAGAAGGGCAAGCTACGCATGTCGGCTCTCCGTACTAACTTTTTTTATAGAAATGAAGTACGTCCGGCCAGAATGAGGGGAGGCCGGGAAAAGTAAGCCGTTTCTTTGTGAAGCTTGTTTTTATTGTTTGGGTTGGATGTTTATTCGGATAGGGCGGCTTCGTTAGTTAGTTGGATTGGTTGTTAGTTTGTTGGATGACTGATCTGGTTAGTTGGATGTTAGTTAGTTAGTTAGTTAGTTAGTTAGTTAGTTAGTTAGTTAGTTAGTTAGTTAGTTAGTTAGTTAGTTAGTTAGTTAGTTGGATGTTGGATGTAGGGATTGGTTGTTAGTTTGTTGGGGACTGATCTGGTTAGTTAGTTATTAGTTCGTTGAGCTGGTTAGCAGAAAAGCTATGTTTAGGGTCAATTGATGAAAAGCAAAGAGAGTTAAAGTATTTAGTATGATCAAGATTTATCATAACAACAGGTGTAGTAAAAGCAGATGCGCATTAGCTGTTTTGGAAGAGAGTGGACAGGATTTTGAAGTTGTTAATTATTTAGAAGCTGTGCCTACAGTAGCTGAACTGACTGGGATTGTTGAAAAGCTAGGGATTAAGGCAGAAGATTTGGTCCGTAAAACTGAAACAGTTTATAAGGAGAAATATAAAGGGAAAATACTTTCTGAACCGGAGTGGATTTTAGCAATGGTTGAAAATCCCATGCTGATTGAACGTCCGATATTGGTTTCAGGGGATAGAGCCGTAATTGGAAGGCCTACGGAAAAGGTTAACGATATTTTGTCTTAATTACCAGGGACAGTCATTAACAAATCGTTAGAACTGAACCACTGTTGAATACTGGCACATCAACTTAGTACATCTTGCAATTGTATTAATATTTAAAAAAGTCAAATGTTGTGAGACGACAGGCGTAGGTTTGCCCTTTTTCAGGGCTTAAGCTACGAGGAGTCGAACAATATTTGACTTTTTTAAAGAACAGCACTATATTAAAAGTTCGGTTTCAACACATATTTCTCATAGAATCTGAAAATGTGTTCCGCTGCTTCTTCGGCCGTATCAACCAATCTGAATAAGTTCAGATCTTCTGCATGAATGTTGTGTTCCTTTTGCAGCATCGTGTTCTTAATCCATTCTACCAAGCCACCCCAGTAATCTTTACCTACTAAAACGATTGGGAACCGTGCTACTTTACCAGTCTGGATCAATGTAATCGCTTCAAAAAGCTCATCCATAGTTCCCATACCACCTGGAAGTACAATGAATCCCTGCGAATATTTCATGAACATCACTTTACGGATAAAGAAGTAATCGAATTCCAGTAACTTATTGTGGTCGATATACTTGTTGTGAAATTGCTCGAAAGGAAGATCTATGTTTAAGCCCACAGATTTTCCTCCATTCATGTGCGCGCCTTTATTTCCTGCTTCCATAATACCTGGTCCGCCGCCGGTGATGACACCATAACCGCGTTCAGTCAGTAAACGTCCGCACTCTACTGCAATCTCATAATATTTATTGGTTTCCGCAGTCCTGGCTGATCCAAAAATGGAAACACAGGGACCTATTTTTGCCAGTTTCTCAAAGCCGTCTACAAACTCGGCCATGATTTTGAAAATCTGCCAGGAATCGGTAACTTTTATTTCCTGCCAGTCTTTGTTTTCAAAAGCACTTCTTATTTTCTCTTCACTTGTCATTCTATCGGTATTAAGTTCTTAAAATCTTGTCTGGAGATCTGTTTTTTTACTGATCAGTAGCAATCCGATAAAGGTAATTAAACCGTTAACAAGGATCAATTCAACACTAAACACATAGCCGCCCAATAGTTCTTTAGAGTAGGCATTTAGCAGGTAACAGATTGCAGGGGATACGATACAGATAAAAGGTACTAACTTATCGTGTAAACCCCGTTTTTTCATAAATAATCCGAAACTGTACAATCCCAATAGGGGACCATAAGTGTAAGATGCTACTTTAAAGATGCCTTTGACAACGGATTCGTCATTGAAAGCGTTGAAAATGATGATCACTACGAACATCAATAAGGAAAAAGCAACGTGTACGATATGTCTTTTGTTTACAGCTTCTTTGGAATTGCCATTCTCACCTTTATCCATGTGTAAGAAATCTACGCAAAAAGAAGTCGTCAAGGCCGTCAGGGCAGAATCTGTTGTCGCAAAAGTTGCTGCCGTTAAACCGAGCATAAATACAATTGCAGGTATTACGCTCAGGTGGTTCAGCGCAATTTCCGGGAACAGGAAGTCGGTCCTTGGCTTGCCTGTTACGTGATCTAAAGGGATTTCAATTCCATTTTTTGTTGCATAAATGTATAGTAAAGCACCTACACTTAAAAAGAAGATGTTCAATACCACAAATACTCCGGTGAAGGTAAACATGTTTTTTTGCGCTTCAGCTATGGTTTTCATGCTGAGGTTTTTCTGCATCAGATCCTGATCAAGTCCGGTCATGGCTATGGTTACAAATATACCACCCAACAACTGTTTGCTAAAGTGGAAATTGCTGGTTAGAAAATCTTCATAGAAGAAGATTTTTGAATAGCCACTGTTCTTGATGGCCTCAAATGCTGTCGGGATACTCATATCCAAACTGCTGCATACGAAATAAAGTGTCAGGAAGACAGACAATACGAGGAAGAACGTTTGCAAAGTATCGGTTATGATGATTGTTTTTAAGCCGCCTTTAAAGGTGTAAGACCAGATCAGGCCGAGTGAAATCAATACCGTGGCCCAAAAGGGTATGCCATAGCTGTCAAATATAAACCTTTGTAAAACGATGACAACCAGGTAAAGCCTGAATGCTGATCCGATGGTTCTGCTGATTAAAAATATGGAAGCAGCAGTCTTGTAACTGTAATAGCCCAGACGCTGTTCAATATAGCTGTAGATAGAGGTTAGGCGCATCCGGTAATAAAGCGGGAGCAGTACTGTAGCGATAATGATGAAACCTATGGCATTACCCAGCACAAACTGGAAGTATTGAAACTGGTTACCTGCCGGAGCACCCACCTCGCCGGGTACGGAGATAAAGGTAACACCTGATAAAGCTGTACCAATCATTCCAAATGCAACCAGGTACCATTTCGAATTTCTATTGGCTATGAAAAAAGTAGAATTGTCTGACGATTTTTTTGAAGTTGCAAAAGCAATAATAATCAGTACGAGGAAGTAACCAATTAAAAAGGATAAAAGTATAGCTGGACTCATATTGTATGTTGTGTTAAGGTCTAAATGTAAGAAACCAAGGTGAAAATACCTTAAAAAAATTAAAGTCCATGTAAATGCTTACATAGTTTTATCTAATTTTGTAAAATGAACTTTTCTTCTAAATTGCTTGAAGACGCTGTTAATGAATTCTCTAAACTACCCGGAGTTGGACAAAAAACGGCTTTGAGGCTGGTGCTTCATCTTTTGAATAAAGAGCAGGAGGAGGTAGATACTTTTGGCAATACCCTGATTAAATTGAGAAAAGAGATCAAACATTGTGGTATTTGTCATAATATTTCTGATCAGGAGGTCTGTAACATTTGCAACAGTGGTAAAAGAGACCGGGAGTTGATTTGCGTGGTTGAAGATACGCGGGATGTGATGGCAGTAGAGAACACAGGCCAATATTTTGGTGTTTATCACGTACTTGGTGGTTTAATCTCGCCAATGGACGGCATAGGACCTGCTGATTTATTTATTGATTCGCTGGTGCAACGTGCGGCAACAACGCCCGTAAAGGAGGTTATTCTGGCGCTGAGTGCCACAATGGAAGGAGATACCACGCTTTTTTATCTGTATAAACGACTTAAGGATTTTCAAATACCAATTACAACCATCGCCAGAGGTATTGCATTTGGGGGAGAGCTGGAATACGCAGACGAAATTACACTTGGCCGGTCTATTGTTACGCGTGTACCTTACCAAAACTCATTAATTAAATAATTTTAAATGGATTTTAAGAATAAGATTGTTATTGTTACCGGCGCATCGTCTGGTATAGGAAAGGCCTGTGCCGAAGAATTTGCCAAACGTGGTGCGCATTTAGTACTCGGCGCCCGTCAATATGTAACACTTTGTGAAATCACAGCTGATCTGGAAAAAGGATATGGGATTAAGGCGATAGCAGTACAATCGGATGTAAGTAAGGAAGAGGATTGCAAATTGCTGGTTCAGCAGGCGATTACAACCTTTGGTCGCGTTGATATCCTGGTTAATAATGCAGGCTTATCCATGCGTGCCTTATTTGATGACCTTGACCTGTCTGTCCTGAAAAATCTGATGGACGTGAATTTCTGGGGTACGGTTTATTGTACAAAATACGCTTTACCGGAAATTTTGAAATCCAAAGGTAGTATAGTTAGCGTATCTTCTATTGCAGGTTACCGGGGTTTACCGGGGCGGACCGGATATTCCAGTTCTAAATTTGCTATGAATGGGTTTATGGAAGCATTGAGAACAGAGTTGCTAAAAACGGGAGTACACGTGATGGTGGCTTGCCCTGGTTTTACCACTTCTAATATCCGCGTTGCTGCTTTGGCCAAAGATGGCCATGCACACGGAGAAACCAGTATGGAAGAAGGTAAAATGATGACTGCAGGGGAGGTGGCCAAGCGTATTGTAGACGGAATTGCATCGCGCAAGCGTACCTTGATCATGACTGGACAGGGCAAACTGACGGTTTGGCTCAATAAGCTGCTGCCGGCACTGGCTGATAAATTGGTTTTTAACCATTTTACTAAAGAAAAAAATGCTTTGATTAAATAAGAATGATAAAAATTAGTCTGCTTATGGTGTTTGCCTTTCTTGGCCAGATTTTTACTTCCTCTGCTAAAGTTAAAGTGGAGAAGGATATCAATTATGGCAGTTCGACGAATGATCCGAACAGGCAATTGAATGTTTATTATCCGGCAGAGGTGGCTACAACAAAGGAGGTTCTCATCTTTATTCATGGTGGTTCCTGGAGTAGCGGAAAAAAAGAAACTTACTGGTGGCTGGGCCGAAATTTCGCCCGCAAAGGAGTGGTTACGGTGATTGTCAATTATAGACTGGCGCCAAATGCTGAATTTCATCAAATGGGCCTGGATTGTGCCGAGGCGGTAAAATGGGTGTATGCGCATATTGGTCAGTACGGCGGAGACCTCAGGAAAATATTTGTCATGGGCCACTCAGCGGGCGGGCATTTGGCTGAACTGATCAATGCTGATCCGCAGTATTTCAATTCTGTGGGGCTAAAAAATCCGATAAAAGGGGTGATTTTAAACGATGCTTTTGGACTGGATATGCATGAATATCTGAATATCGCAGAAAAGGACGATAGTTATCGGGACTTTTTAAGGACATTTTCTACCAATCCTGAAACCTGGACGCTTGGGTCTCCACTCCACTATGTAGAAAATATTCAAAATCCGCAGCTGATCTTTTATGGAGCGCGGACTTATCCAGCGATACAAATCCAATCGAAAAGATTGGATAGCCTGTTATTGGCGAAACAGGTTAAAACTGAATTGCACGTGATTAAACATAAAAAACATGTGGGGATGATTAGCCAGATGATTTTTGGAGCGAACCAATTGTACCAGATTATACTCAATTTTATGAAAGTCAATTGAGAAAGCTTAAGGGCATTCCGAAAGCAAGGGCTTGTTTTTTA
>Ga0247805_1000409_pt1 | contig 22492 bp, 19 predicted proteins | sample UWRJL044104R1_FD_180930 | JGI IMG/M metagenome (GOLD analysis project Ga0247805, IMG submission 180930) | Plant litter microbial communities from Arlington Agricultural Research Station in Wisconsin, United States - UWRJ-L044-104R-1 | ecosystem: Environmental > Terrestrial > Plant litter >... | reverse complement strand
ATTCTCTTCCGTAAGATGCACCATGGTATCAAAACCTTCTAATTGTGCACCCACCATATAATCTACTTCAATATCATGGTAATGCATAACATGCAAAATCATCGAAGTAATAGTTGTTTTGCCATGAGAACCACCAATAACAACACGGGTTTTGTTTTTAGATTGCTCGTACAAAAACTCAGGATAGGAATAAATTTTCAATCCTAATTCCTGTGCTTTTAACAATTCAGGATTATCTGCTTTGGCGTGCATTCCTAAAATGACTGCTTCAATATCTGAAGTGATTTTTTCAGGAAACCAACCTAATTCAGCCGGTAAAATTCCTTTTTTATCTAAACGGGATTTTGAAGGTTCAAAAATGGCATCATCACTTCCTGTTACCTGATATCCTTTGTTATGTAAAGCTAAAGCCAGATTGTGCATAGCGCTTCCGCCAATGGCAATAAAATGTGTTTTCATATTCAATATTCGCTTGTGCGTAAGTTTATTTCTTTAATTATTGTCGTTTTTCTTTTTATATTCTTCTAAAACTGCTTTTGCTTTTTCTGGAGATTTCATTTTATTCGCATACAAATTAGCCAGTTTTTGATAACTTTTTTTCGAATTTCCCACAGCAATGGCTTTTTTGTAATGTTGCTCAGCCTTTGTATATCTCTTAGAATATTCTTCGATATGGCCTCGGGACAAATGTCCATCTACAGCTGAAATTTGTAACAATTCATTCGAATATTGAATGGCTTTTTTTTCACTTCCACCTAAAATTCCTGGTAATTGAAGGTTCAATTCAATCAAAGCCCATCTTGCTTCAATGTGTTTAGGATCTAATTGAATTGCTTTTTCGAAATTGGATCGCACTTCATCAATCATTCCCAATGCTTTGAATCGGCTAACTTCTAAAGCTTTCATCCCTAAAGCACCACCGTATTTAAAATGATAATCGGCTTCGGATGGTTTGGCTTTTTTTAATTTTCCATAATAACCCAAGGCATCATCCCAGGCTTTTTGATGTCCTGCAATATCACCTAAATATTCCAAAACCTTTGTATTTGTAGGTTCTGACTGTGCTATTTTCTTAAAAATGGCTTCTGATTGATCCCATTTTCTTTCCTCATATAATTTTTCTGCCTTCTCAAAATTTGATTGAGAAAACACCATCATTGGCAGGAATGCAAAGACAAATAAAAGTTGTTTCATTTTCCAAAAATAAGGAAATAAAATAAGGATTATAAAAACTTTATCACTTATAAGAACTAAAATAGTAACACAATAGAAATTTTAAAACAACCTTATGCTAACATCTGCTATTTACTTTCGTAAAATGAAAAACTAAAAAGATGCTGATTTTGTTTTTCAAAATGAACAAAATGTTAATTCATACATTTTAAGCCGCAAATATGAAAATATTCTATGCCATTCAGGCAACAGGAAATGGGCACATTAGTAGAGCGACCCAATTGTATCCTTATCTACAAAAATTCGGAACTGTCGATTTCTTTTTAAGTGGAAACAACGCCACTTTAGATATTAAATTACCTATAAAATTTAAGAGCAAAGGTTGTAGTTTGCATTATAGCAAGTGTGGCGGATTGAATTACTGGGACATTGTAAAAAATATTAAACCGCACCAAATCTATAAAGATGCCGATTCACTTCCGTTAAAAAATTATGATGTTATCATCAATGATTTTGATTCTATTACTTCACTTGCTTGCAAGATGCAAAAAGTACATTCGGTGCAATTAGGACATCAGGCGAGTTTTATTTCTACTAATACTCCAAGACCTGAAAAAAAGAGCTTAATGGGCGAAATGATTCTGAAACATTATGCGCCATCTCCTAAAAACATTGGTCTACATTTCGAAAAATACGATTCTTTTATTCTTCCTCCCATCATCAAAGATGAAATTGTTCAAGCTGAACCAACCAACTTAAAACACATTACGGTTTATTTGCCTTCTTTTGATAAAGACTGTCTCGAAAAAGCTTTTAATAAAGTGAAAGAGGTACAATTTCACTGGTTTTTACAAGGAATTGAGTTTAAACATACCATTGGGAATATTACTTATTTTCCAGTGAATCAAAAAAAATTCAATGAGAGTTTAATTTCTTGCGAAGGAATTATAACAGGCGGTGGTTTTGAAACTCCAGCCGAGGCCTTACACCTAGGTAAAAAAATACTTTCTATCCCTATAAAAAACCATTACGAACAAGAATGCAATGCAGCGGCCTTGAAAAAAATGGGCGTTCCTGTAGTTTACGAAGCAGGAAAAAACTTTGAAACCATTATAGAAAATTGGCTCAACCAGGATATTATCTATCCAAAAATGCAAGCCAACAACATTCCTGAAACCTTACAATATTTATTTGATACTTATAGAGAGTAAGAAAAAATTGGTTTATAAAAAAACCACTAACAAATTCTACTTCATTAGTGGTTTTATTTTTTGAAAAAAAATATTATTTACTCATTTAACATTTTCCAAAGTTTATCTTTCAATTCTGTTAATCCTTGTTGTGCTACAGAAGAAATAAACATATAAGGAATGTCTTTAAAGGAAACATCAAGTTCTGTTTTCAATTCGGCTTTTAATTCATCATCCAGCATGTCGCATTTAGAGATTACCAGAAGACGTTCTTTATCTAACATCTCAGGATTGTATTTTGTTAATTCGTTAACCAAAATATCATACTCTGCTTTAATGTCTGGCGTGTCTACTGGAACAAGAAACAACAAGGTTGAATTTCGCTCAATATGGCGCAAGAAATAATGTCCCAAACCTTTACCTTCGGCAGCTCCTTCAATAATTCCAGGAATATCAGCAATTACAAATGATTGAAAATCTCTATAAGCTACAATTCCTAAATTTGGTTTTAAAGTAGTAAACGGATAATCGGCAATTTTTGGCTTAGCAGAAGTCAAAACCGATAATAAAGTAGATTTTCCAGCATTTGGAAAACCAACTAAACCAACATCAGCCAAAACTTTCAGTTCTAAAATAACGTCCATTTCTACACCCACTAAACCTGGTTGGGCGTATCTGGGCGTTTGATTAGTCGAACTTCTAAAGTGCCAGTTTCCTAATCCACCTTTTCCTCCCAGACAAAGTATTCTTTTCTCACCGTGTTCAGTAACTTCAAATAAAATTTCACCCGTCTCTTTGTCTTTCACTACAGTTCCTAGTGGCACTTCGATAAATTTATCTTCTCCATCAGCTCCTGTGCTTCTATCTCCTCCACCATCTCCACCGTGACCCGCTTTAATATGGCGTGCAAATTTCAAGTGAAACAAAGTCCACAATGCTTTATTTCCAACTAAATAAACGTGTCCTCCACGACCACCATCACCACCATCTGGTCCACCATACTGAATGAACTTTTCTCTATGTAAATGCGTAGAACCTTTTCCACCTTTTCCGGATGAAACAAATATTTTTACGTAATCTACAAAATTTCCTTCTGTCATATTTTTTATATTCAGTGGTCAGTGGTCAGTATTTTCGTAGTCAGCGTGTTTACTGAATACTAAAAACCGAATCCTGAACACTATTATTTTAAGGCTTTCACCATTACTTTATCAATCTTTACACCATCCATGTCAATGACTTCCAATTCAAATCGATGCCATACCAATTTTTCTCCTTCTTTTGGGATACGCGACAATTCGGTCATAATTAACCCGCTAACCGTAGTAACGTCATAATCGCTTAACAACTCGTCCAATTCAAAATAGGTAAGAAAATCGTGCAATGAATAATGCCCGTCTACCATCCAGCTTCCATCTTCTCTTTCGATTAATTGAAAATCTTCTTTATAAAAATCAGAGGCATTTCCAACTAATGCTTCTAAAATATCGTTCAACGTAATCATTCCCTGAAAAATACCATATTCATCAGCTACAATAGCATAATGAACTCCTGTTCTTTTGAAATTTTCTAAGGCTGTATAAGCTGTAGTATGTTCCATCAGGAAAGGTGCTTCGTGTATAATTTCAGGTAAACTGAAGTTTTCCTTATCAATAGCAGCAAAAATATTTTTAAGACTGACAACACCTACAATCTCATCAAAATTATCCTTATAAACGGGGTAAAAAGAATGCAATTCCTGAAGCATAAATTCTTTCACCTGATTTTTATCGGAATCCAATGGCAACATTACCACTGCTTTTCGATGTGTCATCAACGAATTTACTTTTCGATCTCCAATATGGAAAACGCGCTCTACAATATCTTGCTCTATTTCCTGAACTTCACCTACTTCAGTTCCTTCTTTAATAATAGCTTTAATCTCTTCTTCAGTTACTTTTCCATCTGCCGAAGGTTTAATTTGAAGTACTTTTAATAAAAATTCTGTAGAATGAGTCAATAACCAAATAAAAGGTGCGGTAACAATAGAAACAATTTTCATAGGCACAGCAACTCCTTTTGCAATGGTTTCTGGATAATTCAAACCAATTCTTTTAGGTAATAATTCGCCTAATACCAAAGAGAAAAAAGTCAAAACTACTACAACAATTCCAACAGCTATAGGATGAGCATGCGGCTTTAGAAGATCAAATCCTAAAATAAAAACTTCTACATCCGATGTGATTTTATCACCACTAAAAATACCCGTTAAGATACCTATTAAGGTAATTCCGATTTGAACCGTTGATAAGAATTTATTTGGCGAATTAGCCAAATCCAGTGCAATTTGCGCACTACTATTTCCTTTTTTTGCCGAATTTTCCAGTCTTGATTTTCTAGCCGAAATCAATGCAATTTCGGACATCGAAAAAAGTCCGTTAAGTAAAATCAAAAAAAGAATTATGAATAGTTCCATTAGTATGTTTCTAGTTTAAAAATTTAAAGTTTAAGGTAGCTAAAAAAACTTTAGCAACATTAAACTTTAAATAGCAAACTTATTTTTATTTACAAATTGTCAATTACGTTACTTAAACGTTCAGTAATTTCAGCAATAGTTCCGATACCATTTACAGCATGAAATTTATTTTGCTCTTTATAATATCCAATAAGTGGCGCTGTTTTCTCATTATATTCCTGGTATCTGTTACGAATTTTCTCTTCGTCCTGATCATCTGCTCTTCCAGAAGTTTTTCCTCTTTCTAACAATCTTGCTACAAGGATTTCATCATCAGCTTCTAATGCAACTGTTGCAGTAATTTTTTCGTTTTTTGTAGTTAAAAAAGCATCCAAAGCTTCTGCTTGTGCAATAGTTCTTGGAAAACCATCAAATAAGAAACCTGCTGAATCTGGATTACCTTCTACTTCACTTTGCAACATTTTTATAGTTACTTCATCAGGAACTAATTCGCCGTTATTGATATACGTTTGCGCTAGTTTTCCTAATTCAGTTTCATTTTTGATATTAAATCTAAAAATATCACCTGTTGAAAGATGAGTCAAATTGTATTTTCCTTTTAAAAACTCTGCCTGAGTTCCTTTTCCAGCTCCTGGTTTCCCAAATAAAACAATGTTAGTCATAAAATTTAATTTAAAAATTTAAAAATTTAATGATTCAAGATTTCTAATCTTCTCCAATAAACTTTTATTTATGTGTATTACTTTTTTCAATCTTTCAACTGATATACTTCTGGTAAATTCCTGCCTAAACCATCATAGTCTAAACCAAAACCTACTATAAATTTATTTGGAATCTGAATTCCAATATAATCGATTTTCACGTCTTTTTTATAGGCTTCCGGCTTAAAAAAAAGAGTCGCTATTTTAAAATGTTTCAAGTTTTGTTTCTTAAACAATTCTTTCAATTCAACAATAGTATGTCCCGTATCAATAATATCTTCAATTACTACTACCGAACGTCCCGCTAAATCCTGATTCAAACCGATTAATTCTTTTACTTCATTAGTAGAAGACATTCCACTATAAGAAGCCATTTTTACAAAACTCACTTCGCATGGTTTGGTATATTTTTTTACAAAATCGGAAACTACCATAAAAGAACCATTCAAAACACCAATAAAAACTGGGATTTCATCAACAAAATCAGCTTCAATTTGAGTTACCATTTTCTGAATAGCAAAGTCAATTTCTTCAGCAGAAATAAACGGAACAAATTGTTTATCGTGAATTTGAATCATTATTTTTTATTTTAAAATAATGCGCAAAGATAGGGATTTCGAGATTGAGTTTTGCAATTGATTCTTAATTTGTATTTTTAATGCCAATCCTTATAAAACGATGAGTGAATTAGCCGCAATTATTGCACAAACTACAGGATACAAAAACAGCCGGCAGGCCACCGCTAATTATGTGATGGCTAATACTGAACTGATGGATGATTTTATGCAAATTTGTTTCGAAAATAAAAATCCAGATCATTATAAAGCTTGCTGGGCTATGGAATTGATTGCCTTAAAAAAACTAACTATTTTCCAAAAACATCTGGCTTTAATTTGTTCCAAAAGCAAAATGATTACCAATGAAAGTGCCATTCGTCCACTTTCAAAAGTGATTTTTCTTCTTATTGAATCGCATTATAAAACTTCGAAAAATGAAATTCATTTTACCGAAAGCCAACGTCAGGAACTGATCGAGATTAATTTTGACTGGCTCATTACTGATACAAAAGTAGCTTCAAAAGTCTATGCCATGCGTAGTTTGCAGCTTTTAGGAAAAGAATACGACTGGATTCATCCCGAATTGCAAACCATTTTAACTAAAGATTTCAGTACTCATACTGCGGCTTACAAAGCCGTTTGTAAGCAAGTTTTGAAGAAAATAAAATAGCATTTTCCTATTCAATCATTTAAAAGTATCTTTGCTGCCAATAAACTTTTCGACACAATGAATTATTTTTCTTCTGATTTTAAATTAGGAATTCTAGGAGGCGGACAATTAGGAAAAATGCTCTTATTCGACACTAGAAAATTTGACATACAAACTTACGTTTTGGATCCAAGCGAAGAAGCTCCCAGCCGAATGGCCTGTAACCAATTTTTTAAAGGCGACTTGATGGATTTTGACACCGTTTATCAATTTGGTAAAAAGGTAGATGTGCTTACTTTCGAAATCGAATTGGTTAATTTAGAAGCTTTAGAAAAACTAGAAAATGAAGGTTTAAAAATCTATCCTTCTCCAAAAACCTTGAGAAAGATTCAAAATAAAGGAACTCAAAAAGATTTTTATACCGAACACAGTATTCCAACCGCAGCCTACAAACGTTTTAATGATTTAAAAACACTTGTGGTAGAACTTTTAGATTCTAAGTTAAAACTGCCTTTTGTGTGGAAATGTACAGAATTTGGATACGATGGAAATGGTGTAAAAATCATTCGCGAAATGTCTGATTTAGATAATCTTCCTAATGTAGAATGCATTGCCGAAGAAATGATTCCGTTTAAAAATGAATTAGCTGTTATTGTTTGTCGTAATCCATCGGGAGAAATTAAAACTTATCCTGTGGTCGAAATGGAATTTCATCCTGAAGCCAATCAGGTAGAATATGTAATTTGTCCTGCCCGAATAGACGAAAAAGTGGCCGAAAAAGCCAGAGCGATAGCATTGAATGTTTCAAAAAACTTCAATCATGTTGGACTTTTAGCTGTTGAAATGTTTCAAACACACGACGACCAAATCATAGTAAATGAAGTTGCTCCTCGCCCACACAATTCAGGTCATTATTCTATCGAAGCCAGTTTTACATCACAATTTGAAAACCATGTACGTGCTATTTTAGATTTACCTCTTGGAAATACCGACAGTAAAGTAGCTGGAATTATGGTGAATTTAGTTGGTGAAGAAGGATTTTCCGGAAATGTAGTTTATAAAAACATTGAGAAAATATTAGGATGGTACGGTGTTACACCACACATCTATGGTAAAAAAGAAACACGCCCTTTTAGAAAAATGGGACACGTAACCATTGTAAACGAAAACATGACAGAAGCACGAAAAATTGCCGAGGATGTTAAGAATACGATTAGAGTGATTAGTAATCAGTAATCAGTTTGCAGAAGCAGTTATCAACTTTAGATTTGATTTAATTTTTTAATTAGATTTGTAAAAACACAATAAATGAAAATTTCAAAATTACATATCGATCAGTTTAGACATTTAGAAAATCTAGATTTTGATTTTACTTATCCCGAAGATTTTCACATTGAAGAAAAGAGAGGAAAACCTTTAGATAAAATATGTTTTATTGGACAAAGTGCAACTGGGAAAACTGGTTTGTTGGAGTTGATTAATGAATATTACACTAAAACCTTAAAGCTTAGTGCGTTCAGTGATAATACATTATTTGGAGAATATTTAAACGGTGAGATTTCTTTTTTAATTGACAATGAGGTTTTTCATTTAAAAAAAGGAAAAGTCTTTTTTAAAAATAATGAATATATATATAGTAACAATAATAAAAGTGGATTAACAGATTCTATAATCTCTATTCAAGACAAAAAAGATATTTTGTATTTCAAAGCAAATCTAATCTCTGATAAAAACATTGAGTTTTTTACAAAAAACCCAATTAATTTAGTGGAAAAATACAATACGAGTGTTTATAATATTACTCATTATTTAACCGAAAAAAGTGATTCTGCAATTTTATTTGATGATTATGTAGAATCCGAAATGTGGCTTTTTCTTTTAAAAGAGATTTTGAAATATCGTGCAAGTTTCACTCAAAAAATGTCTGAGCTAATCCATAAAGGTCTAATTTCCAATCAAAAAAAACTTAAGATTGAATACGACAAATGGCAAAAAGAAAACCCTAATGTATTAGAGTCATTTGCAGAAAAATTAAATCCTCTTTTAGAAAAATTAAACTTAGAAGTTGACTTAATTAATACTGAGTTTTCTATTCCAATTAAAAATAAAAAAAATGACGAAATAATTCCAATCCAAAATACCAGCACAGGAACTAAAGGATTATTATTGTCTTTCTTACCTTTATTCAAACTCGACACCAAAGATTCTATTATTTTAATTGATGAACCGGAACGTTCCTTATATCCTGACATGCAAATGGATTTAATGGAGCACTATCAAAATTTAGCTCCAGAAGCACAATTTATTGTAGCGACACATTCTCCATTTATTGCAGCATCTTTTGAACCAGATGAAAGATTCATTTTATATTTCGATGAGGATGGAAAAGTAGCCGTTCGAAGAGGAAGTTCACCTATTGGCGATGACCCTAATGATATGTTGAAAAATGATTTTGGAGTTAATTATTACAATAAACATGGTGAAGAAGCTTATCAAAAATACATTACCTTAAAACAGGAAGTGGCTAATGAAACTGATCCTAAAAGAAAAAAGGAATTATTACTAGAAACCGTTAAACTCGGTGATACTTATAATTTCTAATATGAGAAAAGTTCTTAAAAATAAAGATTCCGAAATTGTTACTAGTAACCTGAATTATATTGAAGGGAATTCAAATAATAATTCAAAGATTTCAAAAATCTTATATAAAGAGCAAAAAGGATTTTGCATTTACACAGAAGAATATTTAGGAAGAGCCGATGCAAGAGACATTGAGCATTTTAATCCAACCTTAAAAGGAACTAAAGAGGATTCATATTCAAATTGGTTTTTAGTAAAACATCAATGGAATAAAGAGAAATCATCAAAATGGGACGATTATCAACCTATTTTACATCCAACTGCAAATGATTTAGAGCAAAAAATAATTTATGATAGTGGAGACTATTGTGTTTCAAACTTAGATGATCAGGAAGCAACTAACTTGATAAAATTATTAAAGCTTGATGATATCATTTTAGCAGATGAAAGAAAAAAGTACATCAATAGAAAAAGGAACGAAATAGAAAAATTTGGAATTTCAGCACAAGACTTTTTCACAATTCTTATCGAAGATGATATAAAACAAATATCTTATCTAAGAGCTATTCAAGAAGAATTCAAAATAAATATTTGGGACTTAATCCCTCAACTATAATAATAAAAAAATAAATGAGCAAAGTAGCCGTAATTATGGGAAGTATCTCTGACATGCCAGTTATGCAGGATGCAATCAACATATTAAAAGAATTTGGAATCGAAACAGAAGTAGATATTGTTTCGGCACACAGAACACCAGAAAAATTATTTGATTTTAGTAATAATGCTCACAAAAGAGGCATTTCGGTAATTATTGCCGGAGCTGGTGGAGCGGCTCATTTACCTGGAATGGTGGCTTCAATGTCTCCGCTTCCAGTAATTGGAGTTCCTGTAAAATCAAGCAATTCAATTGATGGTTGGGATTCGGTTTTATCTATTCTACAAATGCCAGGCGGCGTTCCTGTAGCTACTGTTGCCTTAAACGGAGCAAAAAATGCCGGAATTTTAGCAGCTCAAATCATTGGAAGTGCTGATGCTACAGTTTTAAACAAAATCATTGCTTACAAAGAAGAATTGAAAGCTGCGGTAAATAAAGCTGCTGAAAGTTTAAAATAATAAAATTAAAATTAGACACGAATTTCACAGATTTACACGAAAAATAGGATTTAAATAATTTCACTAATCTATCTTAGACAGATATTAATTTGTGAAATTTTAAGTATTCCTACTTCGTGGTAATTCGTGATATTCGTGTCTGTTTTTTTTATCAATCCGTTACTTCAATTTCCTCCAAGACAGATTCAAATTCATAATCCGTTATATCTTCTTTATTGATCCAGTTTTCTGAGGTAACCAGATTATAATTGATATCATCTTGTGTAGTCAATTCCCAAACAATACCTTCCGCTTCTGGAAACGGAATATTACCTGATATTTGAGTTTCAAACAATCTTTTGATTAAATTTCTATCTGACAAACCATTATTCAATAATTTCAATACATTTTCGGCAGTAAGCTTTTGTGGTTCACCATCTGTTGGTGTCATAGAAAAATGAACAACAGATGCTTTTGCATTTGGAAATTTCCCGTTATAAGCTTTAAAAAGTAATTGATTGATATGAAACAAAGTCCCTTGCATTCCTATTTCCGGATATTCCTCACAAACTTTATCAATCAACATATTGTTCGATATTTGCTCGATTTGTCCTTCGCTTAATTGATCTCCTAGTTTATATTCTAAAACTATTTCTGCCGCTTCATTAGGCTCATAATCTGAAATAGCCATTTCTAATAATTCTGGCAAACTCGATTTGTCTGCCGTTGCACCATCGGGATAATTGAATTTTTCTAATAAATGAATAAAATCTTCATTAGACCAATATCCTTCTACCTCATTTACCGTATCGATATTCTTTATTACAACTTGATAATTCATCATTTTCTATTTAAATTATGATCAGCATTTTATAATGCTAAATCCTATTTTTTCAATTTACGCTTTTAAAACCGCCTACAGAAATAAATAACATATCTATAACACAATCTACTTTCGATTTTATCCCGAGAATCCGTGTTGTTTAGCTCGCAGGATTTTTATAAATTGCTATCTTTGGGATTCCAAAATAATGTCTTCAAATACTAAAATAATTATATCATAATGAGTGTTTTACTTTCAAAATTTACTACTAAACATAATACTGCTCCTTTTTCAGAAATCAAAAACGAAGATTATTTTCCTGCTTTTCAGGAAGGAATTGCTTTGGCGAAAGCCGAAATTGATGCGATTGTAAATAATCCAGAAGCGCCAACATTTGCCAACACTATCGAAGCAATGGATTATTCGGGAGCTATTCTAGATAGAATTTCGAGTATTTTCTTCAATTTAAATTCGGCTGAAACGAGTGACGAAATGCAAAAAATCGCACAACAAGTTTCGCCTTTGTTGTCTGAATTTGGAAATGATATTACGCTAAACGCTGATTTGTTTGCACGTGTAAAAGCCGTTTACGAACAAAAGGACAAGTTGAATTTAAACACCGAACAAACGACACTTCTAGACAAAAAATACAAGAGTTTTTCTCGAAATGGAGCCAATTTATCTGAAGAAAAGAAAAGTGAACTACGTGAAATTGACAAAGAATTATCTAAGTTAAGTTTACAATTTGGCGAAAATGTATTGGCCGAAACCAATGCTTTTCAATTACACTTAACCGATGCAAAAGAATTAGCTGGTTTACCAGAAGGCACTATCGAAGCTGCTCGTTCTTTGGCAAAAAGCGAAGAAAAAGAAGGTTGGATTTTCACTTTAGACCATCCTAGTTACCTTCCATTTATGACGTATGCTGACAATCGTGAATTGCGTAAAAAACTAGCAATTGCTTTTGGAGCAAGAAGTTTTCAAAACAATGAATTTGACAATCAGGAAATTGTTTTAAAAATTGCAAAACTACGTCACAAAAGAGCCAATTTATTAGGTTACAAAACTCACGCTCACTTTGTTCTGGAAGAACGTATGGCCGAGAGTCCTGAAAAAGTATTGGCTTTTGAAAATGATTTATTAGCGAAAGCCAAACCTGCTGCCCAAAAAGAATTTGCTCAACTAACCGAGTTTGCAAAAAAATTAGACGGCATCGAACAATTGGAAAAATGGGACGGTGCTTACTATTCAGAGAAATTAAAACAACAGCTTTTTAATTTAGACGACGAAAAGTTAAAACCTTATTTTCAGTTAGAAAAAGTACTGAATGGTGCTTTTATTATTGCTGGAAAATTATACGGACTGACCTTTACCGAAGTATTTGATATTGATAAATACCACGATGAAGTAATGACTTATGAAGTTAGAGACGAAAACAATAATTTGGTTTCGATTTTCTACGCCGACTTTTTCCCTAGAAAAGGAAAACGAAATGGCGCCTGGATGACTTCATTCAAATCACAATATGTAGAAAATGGCTTGAACGAAAGACCACACATTTCTAATGTTTGTAATTTCACAAAACCTACCGAAACCAAACCATCGTTATTGACATTTAATGAAGTAACCACTTTATTTCATGAATTTGGTCACGGTTTACACGGAATGCTTGCTAATACAGTTTATCCAAGTTTATCCGGAACTTCTGTATTTTGGGACTTTGTGGAATTACCAAGTCAGGTAATGGAAAACTGGTGTTATGAGCCGGAAGCCTTAGCTTTATTTGCAACACATTACCAAACTGGAGAAGTAATTCCGATGGAATATGTAGAAAAAATCAAAGAAAGTGCGAGTTTCCAAGAAGGTTTGGCAACGTTACGCCAATTGAGTTTTGGATTATTAGATATGGCTTGGCACGGACAAGACCCAACAAACATTACGGATTTAAAAGCTTTTGAAACGGAACAATTCGCTAATACTCAATTATACCCTGATGTAAAAGAAAATGCAATGAGTACTGCTTTTTCTCATATTTTCCAAGGTGGTTATTCATCAGGATATTACAGTTACAAATGGGCTGAAGTTTTAGATGCTGATGCTTTTGAATATTTTAAAGAAAATGGAATTTTCAACAAAGAAGTAGCAACTAAATTCAAAGAAAACGTACTTTCTAAAGGAGGAACTGAAAACCCAATGACCTTATACAAACGTTTTAGAGGTCAGAAACCAAAACCTGAAGCCTTGTTAAAAAGAGCAGGATTAATATAAATTTAGAAATCTAAATTTTAAACACAAATAAAAAACCGAAGTATTCCTACTTCGGTTTTTTTTATGTTCTATTTTCAAGCGTTTTTATTCATTTACTAAAACTTTTTTTGCTAGTTTCCCAACAGTCAATCCTTGTACTACAATTGAAAACAATACTACTATATATGTAACTTCAAGCAACAGGTTTTTATATTCTCCTTCAGGCATAGAAAGTACCAATGCAATAGAAACTCCTCCTCTAATTCCTCCCCAGACCAAGACCATTAGTGAACCTTTATTGTAGGCTGATTTAATTCCAAAAAACTTAAATATATCGAAGAATTTCCACGGCAAAACAATTGAAAAAATTCTGGCAAACAACACTATAAAAATAGTTATAAAACCAGTAAGCAATTGTTTATTTAAATCTGGTAATAACAATAGTTCAAAACCTATAAATAAGAATAAAATAGCATTCAGAATCTCATCAATAAGCTCCCAAAATTTCTCTAAATAATCTTTTGTTTCTTCGCTCATAGCGACTTTTTTACCATAATTCCCAATAATTAATCCCGCAACTACCATTGCTAACGGACTCGAAACATGTAAACTTTGAGCAATTAAAAATCCTCCCATAACAATAGAAAGCGTGATCAAAACAGAAACTTTATAATCATCTATTTTCTTCATAACCCTTGATGCCGAAAATCCTAAAACAGCACCAAATAATAATCCACCGATACCCTCTTTTGCAAACAACCAGGCAATGGAACCAAAAGTCATATCAAATGTGGGATCCGTTGCCATTTTAATAACAACAGCAAACATAACCACGGCTACCCCATCATTAAACAAAGATTCGCCCACAATTTTGGTTTCAATTCGTTTAGGAACCTTGGCTTGTTTTAATACGCCCAAAACCACAATAGGGTCAGTTGGAGAAATTAATGTTCCAAAAACCAAACAATACATATAAGGAATAGATATCCCAACCATTGGCGCTATATAATAAAGTAGTATCGAAATGATTAATGCCGACAATACCACACTAACCGTAGAATAAATTATAATGGGAATTTTTTGTTCTTTTAAGTCCGATATATTTACGTGTAGGGCACCTGCAAACAAAAGAAAGTTTAACATGGCTCCCATCAATATTTCGTTGAAGTCAAATTCTTTGATCAACTCAAAAAAATCTTTCGTAGTATCTGGAAAATAAGAATCTCCTAATAGACGAATTCCAACCGAAACCAACATGGCAATAATCATTATTCCAATAGTTCCAGGGAGTTTTAAAAATCTTAAATTTAAATAAGCAAAGATTGAAGCCAGTACAATTAATACTGAAAAAGTGTAATATAATTCCATAAAAAGTGATTTTTACAAAAATATCTTTCCATTTCCTTAAATAAAAATCCGAGCCTTTAATTAACAAAAATTTACAATTGATAAAAAAGAGACACTCAGTTTTTAAAACTCGAACGAATCTTTAGAAAATTATTTATTGGATCAATCATGTGTAATAAAAAAACAAAGAATTTACTTAAAAAAGTAACTCAGTTCTATTTTTTTGTATTATTGTAATTCATGATATAATCTATATCCTTAAAAAAAATGAATGCGAGATTATTTCGAAAGTAACTAACTGAATTTGTAAAAAATAAAAGTATGACACTAAAAACTAAAATTTTATCGATAGGATTTTTTGCTATTTCCTTTATAGGATTCGCACAAAGCAATTGTACAGCACTAAAAGGATGTGAAAGAAAATTATGTGAATTAAACACTAAATTAGCGGTTGCAAAAAAAGCTGGCAATCAACATCAAATTAAAGGAATTCAGGATGCAATAGCTCAGACAAAAAAGAATTGTTCTACAGCAACCGTAAATAAAGATCTGGACAAAAAAGTAAAAGAAAAACAAGAAGAAGTTAAAGAGAGAACCGCGGAATTAAACAAAGCGATAAAAGAACAAGACAGCAAAGAAAAAATTGACAAAAAAAGAAAAAAACTTAACGAAGCTAAAGCCGAATTAAATCAAGCCATTTTAGCCAAAAAGACGAAATAATATTTTTTCTTTTTAATACTACAAAACCGAAGTTATGATACTTCGGTTTTATTATTTATAAAGGCTTCATTTTAAGATTTTTATGTATTTTTAACCACGTTTAATAATTTAAGAGGATAGCCAAAAAAGAAAACAAAAAGGATTTTATATTTTTTTACATAAAATTGAGAATGACAATAATCCAATTCAATTTAAATTTGAAGAAATTGATTGATAAATACATTTTGAACATTCTATTAAGTAAAATTATTTTCATCTAAAATATTCATTCCTATTCACCAATTTAAGGTGTTATTTGGTGATTGTAATCACCAAATTCAATATTTCCTAAAGAAAAACTACCATCAACCACCAAAGAATAGGAATGCTTTCGACCCAAAAAGAAGTATAATATTTAGAACGTCTAGTATTGGAAAAAACTAAAAAAAGCGAAAGCATTACAACTAAAACCAGATTGACAATCAATTGTTTTTCGATAAAATTATTTTTAAAAAACTCTAAAAAATAAAAAGGAATCAGCAACAACAAACCTAAAATTTTAGTTCGCTTCACTCCTATTTGCTGTGGAACCGTTTTTAAATGCGGATCATCATTAGCCAAATCAATAATTTCAAAAACCAAAACCAAATTAAAAATCAATATAAAGCGCTGGATGCATTTGATAAAAAAATCAAGCCTTAACTCCTGATGCGCATTTACTAAGGGTAACAATAAAGTCACTCCTACCCAGCACAAAGAAACTATATAGATTTTGACTCCAGCCCAGTTGCGTGCATTTTTCCGATTTGGAAAAAAAGGAAGTGTATACAAAAGGGTAAGAAGCAAAACTCCAGCAGCAAAAAGCTGAGTAACTAACTGCAATTGGAAGAAATAAAAGCCAACCGCCAGGAAAGAAAAAAAGCTCAAAACGGCGATCATTTTCAGCTCGTTGCGCATCATTCTTTTTTTTGCTCTGGCCAAAGCATCATATTTAACAAAATTATACCCCACAATTGTTCCGAAAAATGAAAAAAGTGCAATAGGTTCGTCATACGGAATTTCGAACATAAACTGGGTCATTCGTACCAAAGCATACACTGACAAAGCCACGTGAATACTGGATTTAAGATAAAAATCAAAAAGGGCTTGAATACGAATCATCTAACAAAAATAATCATTTGGAGAGAATATTTATAAATTCATTTTGAACAAATAAAATGAATTCTAAAAAACAATGATTTAAAACGGAATTATGTTTATTTTTGCGCCACGAAAAATAGAACCTTTTTTATATCTACATGAAAACAGATGCTTTTGCTTTAAGACACATAGGTCCAGAGGAATCCGACCTACAACAGATGTTGAAAACAATAGGAGTTGAATCAATAGAACAACTCATCTATGAGACACTTCCAGATGATATTCGTCTAAAAGCACCTCTAAATTTAGATCCTGAAATGACCGAATATGAATATTTAAAACATATTACCCTTTTAGGAAATAAAAATAAAATGTTTAAAACCTACATTGGCTTAGGATACAACCAAGCCATTGTTCCTGCGGTTATTCAAAGAAATGTGTTTGAAAATCCAGGTTGGTATACCGCTTACACACCTTATCAAGCCGAAATTGCTCAAGGTCGTCTGGAAGCGATTTTGAATTTCCAAACTACCGTTATCGAGTTATCAGGAATGGAAATCGCCAATGCTTCACTTCTTGACGAAGGAACAGCAGCAGCAGAAGCTATGGCCTTATTATTTGATGTAAGAACAAGAGAGCAAAAGAAAGCCAATGTTTGTAAATTCTTTGTCTCTGAAGAAATTTTACCTCAAACTTTATCTGTTTTACAAACCCGTTCTACCCCAATTGGAGTGGAATTAGTAATAGGAAACCACGAAGATTTTAACTTTTCGGAAGAATTCTTTGGAGCTATTTTGCAATACCCAGGGAAATTTGGACAAGTAAACGACTATACTGCTTTTATTGCAAAAGCAGCTGAAAACAATATCAAAGTAGCCGTTGCTGCTGATATTTTAAGTTTAGCAAAATTAAAGCCTCCAGGAGAAATGGGAGCTGCAGTAGTTCTTGGAACAACACAACGTTTCGGAATTCCGTTAGGTTATGGTGGACCTCACGCTGCTTATTTTGCTACTAAAGAAGAATACAAACGCAGCATGCCAGGAAGAATCATTGGTGTAACCGTTGATACTGATGGAAATCGTGCGTTGCGTATGGCGTTACAAACCCGCGAACAACACATTAAACGTGACAAAGCAACTTCAAACATTTGTACAGCACAGGTTTTATTATCTGTAATGGCAAGTATGTATGCTGTTTATCACGGTCCAAGAGGATTAAAATACATTGCAAACAAAGTACATGCTTCGGCGGTAACTTTAGCAAATACTTTAGCTAAATTAGGTTTCGAACAAACCAATACTGCTTTCTTTGACACTATTGTGATACAAGCAGATGCTAAAAAAATAAGAGAAATTGCCGAAGCGAATGAAGTAAATTTCTTTTATCCAAATGAAAACAGCGTTTCTATTTCGCTGAACGAAACCATCGGTTTTGCTGATTTGAATAAAGTAGTTTCTATTTTTGCTGCTGCAAAAGAACTAGCAACAATAACAATTGATACTTTATCAGAAACCAATCATTTTCCAGAAAGTTTAGTTCGAACTTCAACATTCTTACAACACGAAGTTTTCAATAAATACCATTCAGAAACAGCATTGATGCGTTACATCAAAATTTTAGAGCGTAAAGATTTGGCTTTAAATCATTCGATGATTTCATTAGGTTCTTGTACCATGAAATTGAATGCCGCTGCCGAAATGTTGCCATTAAGTGCTCCAAGCTGGAACAGTATTCACCCATTTGCACCTTTAGATCAAGCGCAAGGGTATCAGGAAATGCTTTCTAAACTGGAAGAATACTTAAATGAAATAACTGGTTTTGCTGCAACTACTTTGCAACCTAACTCTGGTGCACAAGGAGAATACGCTGGATTAATGGTTATTCAGGCTTATCACCAATCAAGAGGCGATCATCATAGAAATATTGCTTTAATTCCATCATCGGCTCACGGAACTAATCCAGCTTCGGCAGCTATGGCAGGAATGAAAGTAGTGGTTACTAAAACCTTAGAAAATGGAAATATTGACGTAGAAGATTTACGTGAAAAAGCCATTTTACACAAAGACAATTTATCTTGTGTAATGATTACGTATCCATCAACTCACGGTGTTTACGAAAGTGCCATCAAAGAAATCACTAAAATCGTTCATGATAATGGCGGTCAGGTTTATATGGATGGTGCTAATATGAATGCTCAGGTTGGATTAACAAATCCAGCGACTATTGGTGCTGACGTTTGTCACTTGAACTTACACAAAACTTTCGCTATTCCTCACGGTGGTGGTGGACCTGGTGTAGGACCAATTTGTGTTGCGCCACAATTAGCTCCGTTCTTACCAACGAATCCTGTTGTTGCAACTGGTGGAGAAAATGCAATTACAGCAATTTCTGCTGCTCCTTGGGGTTCTGCTTTAGTATGTTTGATTTCTTACGGATACATCAAAATGCTTGGAGCTGAAGGATTAAAATCATCTACAGAACACGCTATTTTGAATGCCAATTATATCAAAGAGAAATTAAGCGGTCATTACGACACTTTATATTCTGGAGAAATGGGTCGTGCAGCTCACGAAATGATTTTAGAATGCCGTCCTTTCAAACAAAAAGGAATTGAAGTAACTGATATTGCAAAACGTTTGATGGATTATGGTTTCCACGCTCCAACAGTTTCTTTCCCAGTAGCTGGAACTTTAATGATTGAGCCAACAGAAAGCGAAAACTTAGAAGAATTAGATCGTTTTTGTGATGCGATGATTTCGATTAGAAAAGAAATTGAAGCTTCAGATATTGAAGACAAAAATAATGTATTGAAAAATTCTCCGCATACTTTAGCTATGTTAACGGCTGAAACCTGGAATTTCCCATACTCTAGAGAACAAGCTGCTTTCCCATTAGAATACATTTCTGAAAACAAATTCTGGCCTTCAGTTCGTAGAGCTGATGATGCTTTTGGTGACAGAAATTTAGTATGCAGCTGTGCTCCTATTGAGGCATATATGGAAAGTTAATACAGTAAATTATAATTCAAAATGCCTCGTATATTTCTCGGGGCATTTTTTTTAACTAACAGAAAATTACGGTACTAAATATTTTTTATTCAAACAACATTCGAAAATCAAAAATTAAAAGCAGTTGATTTTGAAAATTCTTTAAAAAATATCAGTAATTTTGCCAATTGTATAGCAATTATTATTTCCTTGTTGTTTTGAAAATATTAAATTATCGCTATTTTTTTTAATGGAAAAAACCAAATGAAAATAAAAATAACTGGAACAGGAAGTTACATTCCCGAAAGAGTGATTTCTGATAAATACTTTGAACTTCATCAATTTTTAAACGAAGACGGAACTCCCATCAAGCAATCGAATGAAGTTATTATTAAAAAATTTAAAGCAATAACAGGAATCGAGGAAAGGCGTTATTCTGAAAGCCATTACAACACTTCTGACTTGGCTTTTTTAGCTTCTCAAAAAGCAATAGAAAATGCAGGAATTGATGCTGAAACTATCGATTATATCATTTTCGCACATAATTTTGGAGACGTAAAATTTGGAACCATACAATCTGATATGATTCCGAGTTTAGCCAGTCGCGTAAAACATAAACTACAGATTAAAAATCCTAAATGCGTGGCTTACGACCTTATTTTTGGTTGTCCGGGCTGGGTTGAAGGAGTTTTGCAAGCCAATGCTTTTATCAAATCTGGTATGGCAAAACGTTGTCTGGTTATTGGTGCTGAAACACTTTCGAGAGTCGTGGACGATCATGACCGTGATTCGATGATATATTCGGATGGTGCTGGTGCAACAATCGTGGAAGCTTCTGATAACGAAACCGGAATGCTTTCTTATGAAACGGCTTCCTATACTGAAGAAGAAGCTGGATTTTTATATTATGGAAAATCGTATCATCCAGGTCAGGATAGCGATACCAAATACATCAAAATGTATGGTAGAAAAATTTATGAATTTGCATTGAGTAATGTTCCAACTGCCATGAAAAGCTGTTTAGACAAAAGCGGAATTGCAATAGAGGATGTTAAAAAAATCCTGATTCATCAGGCAAATGAAAAAATGGATGAAGCCATCATAGACCGTTTTTACAAACTATATGATAAAACTGCTCCGGCTAACATTATGCCAATGAGTATTCACGATTTAGGAAATAGTAGTGTAGCTACCGTTCCTACTCTATTCGATTTGATATTACAAGGACAAATTGAAAACCACGAAATCAACAAGGGTGATATTCTTATTTTTGCCTCAGTAGGAGCAGGAATGAACATTAATGCTTTTGTTTACCGATACTAATTTTCAGAATCAAACAATAAATCCGCAACCTGAAAGTTATTTTTTAGTTGCGGATTTTTCTATTTATGTGGAATTCAGCCACGAATTCACAAATTTTATTTGATAGATTAAAATTTACTTTAAAAAAACACTCTAACTTATTACAAATTCTAATTAGATTAAAATTTGTGGAATAAAATCAAATAGAGTGCGGTATTTTAAAAAAACAGATTCGTGAATTTGGGGCAAAAGAATAAGATACTAACATTATAATATGCGCTAAAATTCTACAAAACAAGCCATATATCTTTGTACATTTGTGCCTGTTCTAAAAACGCTATAAACAATGTACGAAAAAACGTTTCCTAATAAAAGATTCAAACACACTTTAGATTTTTTAAAAAAACATGTTTCAACTTCTGAAACTATTTTTGACTTAGGAGTGCCGAATCCGTTTTCCAGAATTATGGAAGAAAATGGATATCAGGTAAAAAATACCAAAGGAGAAGATTTAGACAAAGACCAAACGGCTTTACAAACTGAATCTTATACTGTTTTTACTGCTTTCGAAATTTTCGAACATTTATTAAATCCTTACACTGTTTTAGAAAATGTAAAATGCGACAAATTGTTAATTTCAATTCCGTTGCGTCTTTGGTTTTCTCCAGCTTACAGAAGCAAAACTGATATGTGGGATAGACATTACCATGAATTTGAAGATTGGCAATTAGACTGGCTTTTAGAAAAAACAGGCTGGAAAATCACAGCGAGAGAAAAATTCACTCATCCTGTAAAGAAATTAGGTTTTAGACCTTTATTGCGTTATTTCACACCAAGATATTATATTGTTTTTGCAGAAAAATTGAAAGATTAAATGATTAAATGATTAAAAAACAATTGTTACAAATTATGATTGGAACTTACAATTCATAATTTATAATTCATAATTATTACAATGAACTACTACATAGTTATTCCTGCTCATAACGAAGAAGAATTTATTTCTTTGACTTTAGAATCCTTGATTTCACAAACGCTTTTACCTAAAAAAGTAGTAATTGTGAATGATAATTCTACTGATAGAACTGCTGAAATTGTACTGGCTTTCGCCAAAGACAATCCGTTTATTACATTGGTCGAAAAAAAATCAAGTGCGATTCATTTACCGGGAAGCAAAGTAATTCAGGCATTCCAAAAAGGTTTTGAATCCTTAGATGAAGATTATGATGTTATTGTAAAATTGGATGCCGACTTAATTTTTCCTAATAATTATTTCGAAACTATTACCAAACATTTTAACTCCGATCCTACAATTGGAATGGTCGGTGGATTTTGTTACATCGAAAAAAATGGCGAATGGATTTTAGAAAACCTAACCGATAAAGATCATATTCGCGGTGCACTAAAAGCCTACAGAAAAAAAACTTTCGAACAAATTGGCGGTTTAAAACCACAGATGGGTTGGGATACTGTAGACGAATTGCTTTGTAAATTCTACAATTGGAAAGTAGTAACCGACGAAAGTTTGCATGTAAAACACCTAAACCTAC